>QQTW01001355.1_pt1 | contig 17043 bp, 10 predicted proteins | sample 1904831 | NCBI WGS metagenome assembly QQTW01 (sample SAMN09435610, study PRJNA476489) | Subsurface metagenome, whole genome shotgun sequencing project. | reverse complement strand
GTGGTCAGTTTGTAGCCGAATCAGTCACCGCTGGCTGGGTAAGGGTGCTCCAGGAGCAGGAGAATGACCCCAGCTTGAAGGGGGACATCACCGACTCTGGCATTAATTTGAGGAACATGGCTGCTCCCTCTACCTCTGGTGTTGATACCTACCTGCAAGATACTAGGGGTGGTGACTATACCAAGGGCGAACGATTTAAGCAGGTTGATGACGTCTACAAAGCTGGCTTCTCGCCTTGCTACATAGAAACCCTGGAGAAATTTCAGGCAAAAGCCTACGTGATTGTGCCTATCTTCCAGGATACTAAACTTTGGGGTCTACTAGCCGCTTATCAAAACTCCGGTCCCCGACGCTGGAAACAATCTGAAGTCAACCTGCTGCTGCAACTGACTACTCCTCTAAGTATCGCCCTACAGCAAGCCGAGATCCGCGCTCAACTCCAGGCAAAAGCAGAGCAGATAACCATTGCCGCCGAGCAGGAGCGAGCAATAGTCAAAGTGATCGACAACATTCGCAAGACGCTGGACATTAACACCATTTTCAAGACCACGGCGCGGGAAACCCGGCAGCTGTTGGGAGTGGAGCGGGTGACCATCTATAAGTTCCGCCCGGACTATTTCGGCGACTTTGTAGTGGAGTCTGAGTCCGGGGGGTGGCCCACACTGGTCGGCAGTGGTTGGGAAGACGACTATCTGCAAGACAACCAGGGCGGCAGGTTCCGCAACAACCAACCCTTTGTTGTGGACGATGTTTACAACGCCGGTCTGAGCGAGTGCCATGTGGAAAAACTGGAGTATTTTGGGGTCAAATCCTGCCTGGTCGTTGCTATTAATCAGGGACAGAAGCTCTGGGGTTTGCTGTCGGCGTTTCAACACAGCGGAGCGCGGCATTGGGAAGAGGATGAAGTCAAGTTGCTGGCTCAGATGGGCACTCAACTGGGCATCGCCCTACAGCAAGCGGAGTCAATACAGCAGATTCGCCAGCAGTCTGAGCAGCTTCAGGCAGCGGCGGAACGGGAGAAAGCAGCAAAAGAACAACTACAAGCCAGGGCAGTTCAACTTCTGGTAGCGGTGAGACCCGCGCTGAATGGAGACCTAACCGTCCGTGCCCCAATCACTGAGGACGCGGTGGGTACCATCGCCGATGCCTACAACAATACCCTGCAAAGCCTCCGGAAAATTGTTGTACAAGTGCAGTCGGCATCCGGCAAAGTCGCCCACACCTCCCAAGATAGTGAATCCTCCATTGTCGGTCTAGCCACCCAAGCCCAGCAGCAAGTCCAGGCTCTCAACCATGCCTTGGAGCAAATTCAGGCAATGGCCAGTTCTACCGAAGCAGTTGCAACCGACGCCCAGCAGGTGGAGTTAGCCGCCCAACGGACTAATCATACCGTCCGTGCAGGGGATGCTGCGATGAACCGCACTGTAGACGGGATTCTCGCCATCCGGGAAACTGTGGCGGAAACCAGCAAGCGGATCAAGCGCCTGAGCGATTCCTCTCAGAAAATCTCCAGAGTGGTGAACCTGATCAGTAACTTCACAACCCAGACACAACTGCTGGCGCTAAATGCTTCGATTGAAGCTACTAGAGCAGGCGAGTACGGGCGTGGTTTCGCAGTTGTGGCGGATGAAGTGCGATCGCTAGCCCGTCAGTCCGCTAGTGCTACCACGGAAATTGGCAAGCTAGTGGATGAGATCCAAGATGGTACCGCTGAGGTTTCCATGGCAATGGAAACAGGTATCCAACAGGTTGTTGAAGGTACTAATCTGGTGACCCTCACCCGCCAGAATCTGAATGCCATCGTTGAAGCTACAGCCGAAATCAGCAACCTGGTAGAGGGCATCACCAGGGCAACGCAGGCCCAAAGCGAGCAGTCCCAGTCAGTGACCCAAACCATGACCGACGTGGCAACTATTGCCAACAAGACCTCTGGGGATTCTCTCCAGCTCTCCGCTTCCTTCCAGGAGTTGCTGACAACGGCCCAGGAACTCCAAGCCAGTGTCGGTAAATTTAAGGTCGATTAAGAGCACATGACCATGGACCCCACCATCCGCGAGCAAAGCTACGCCTACTTTCTCCAGGAAGCCCCGGAGTTGCTGCAAGTTCTGGAACAAGGACTGCTGAGTCTCCGAGAAGACTCCAGTGTTACCAAGATCCACACCCTGATGCGGGCCACCCATACCCTTAAAGGAGCATCAGCTAGTATGGGGTTGGAAACCATAAAGACAGTAGCTCACTCCCTGGAGGATATCTTCAAAGCCCTCTACAGACCCGACCTGGTTATTAACCCAGAGATTGAAGCCTTACTCTTCGAGGGTTATGAGTGCCTACGCGCACCCCTAATGGCTGAACTTACGGGCAGTAATGGTAATGACTCGGAAGTTCTCGACCGGGCCGCTGGTATCTTTACCCGACTGCAAGAGAAGCTAGGGGACTGTTTTGGTCAGGAAGCCTACATTCCTACCTCGGAGGAATTGGGCTTTGACGTGACGCAATCTATCTTTGAAGTGGGCGTTACCCAACGACTAGAGCAGATTGCCGAAGTTATAGCCAGTGGTCAGCCCCAGGCAGTCGCCTCCACCCTACAAGCTCAGGCCGAAGTCTTCTTAGGTTTGGCTGAATCGCTGAATTTACCGGGGTTTGGAGCAATTGCCTCAGCTGCCATCACTGCCCTGACAAAACATCCCGACGACTCTGTGACCATTGCTGCTGCTGCTCTAGCAGACTTCCAACAGGGCCAGGCAGCCGTGTTAGCTGGCGATCGCACTCAAGGAGGTAGCCCAATAGCTTTGCAACAACTGGCTGGGGGAGCTGAGGGAGCGGAGGGAGCGGGGGGAGCTATTTCTGGAGCAGGGGGAGAAAAGAGTGTGCATATAGACGACGCTCCCGATTTCCCCCCTGCTCAGACGCACCCCGCCCCAGCGGTAGAAGCTACAGACTCATTCCTAGATGCCATCTGGAATATTCCGGAGTCCCAAGCAACGCCCACCGATGCCTCTGAAGCACTTCTGTTCGCCGCTCCGGATGTACATATAGATAATCCCCAACAGTTCCCCCCTGCTCAGACGCACCTCACCCCAGCGGCAGAGGCCACAGACTCACTCCTGGATGCCATTTGGAATATTCCGGAGTCCCAAGCAACGCCTACCGATGCCTCTGAAGCACTTCTGTTCGCAGATCCTGTGTTAACTACGTCTGAAACCGCTTATGAGCAACTATCAGACCAAGAAGCCCTATACTCTCCAACAGTTGAAGATAGTGATTTCACAACCCTAGTACCCACTGTCCCAGCGACCAATCCACAGGTGGAGGAGCCTATTTCGCGCCAGGGGGACAAGCTACTCACCGTTGAAACCGACAATTCCTCATACCAGAGACTGGCCGAAACGCCAAGCCGCATCCCCAAGAAAGACCCAGTTCCCCAATTCCACACGGTGCGCGTCAATGTCGAGCATTTGGAGCGCCTGAACTATTTAATCGGGGAATTGTTGACCAACCAAAACCGCCAGTCCTTACAGGATGAACAAGTTCAAGGCGCGATTCAAGAATTACTCTCCCAGTTGCAACAGCATCAGCAACTGCTCAGCCAGCTGCGAGATTGGTCCGACCGGATGTTGATTTTGCCCGAACAACAGCGGGTAGTGACTGACCACCATTGGCAGCCCCTTTCCCAGTTCGACCCTTTGGAATTAGACCGCCACAGTGAACTCCATGTCCTGGTGCAGTCCTTGCTGGAGAAGGCGGTGCAACTGGAAGTAGCCACCGACACCATCGATAATTTCTCCCGTCAATCCGGTCAGATTGTGGAAAAACAACGCCGACTGTTGAGCAGCGCCCGTGATGACCTGTTCTCAGTCCGGATGATGCCTTTAGGCGATATCTTTAGCCGCTTGCCCCAGGTTTTGCAACAGTTGGAAACCCTATACAGTAAGCCAGTGGCATTAAAACTCAGCGGGACTGAAGTCCTGGTGGATAAAGCAGTGGCGGAGAAGCTTTATGACCCCTTACTCCACGTGGTTCGCAACGCCTTTGACCACGGGATTGAACCCATGGAAGTGCGGCAGCAACTGGGCAAGGCTGAGAAAGGCCAGATTGAAATTCGTGCCTTCCATCAGGGCAGCCACCTAATGATTGAAGTCCGAGATGATGGTCAAGGACTCAAATTTGAACGGATTCGGCAGCGGGCGGTAGATCTTAACCTGGTTCCGCAAAGACAGGCTGGCAACCTGAACGAAGCCCAACTCATGGATTTACTCTTTGAACCGGGCTTTTCCACTGCCTCGCAGGTGAATAACCTCTCTGGGCGAGGCATTGGTCTTGATGTAGTCCGCGTTCAGTTAGAAGCCCTTCAAGGTTCTGTTTCTATCTATTCTGAACCCCATCGAGGCACGACTTTTTTACTGCAAATTCCCTTCAGCCTGACGATGGCCAAGTTGTTCCTCTGTCAGGCTGGTTCCACTGACTACGCCTTGCTGACTGATGCCATTGAGCATATTCTCATTCCCCAGTCGGACCAAATTAGGGAATGGGAGGGAGGCAAAGTCCTGCGATGGGGTAAGGGTGCTGATGAACGGCTTATCCCCGTGTGTAAGCTCTCGGAATTTATGAATTATTTCTCGCCGGTCACTGAACCCCACAGCAACCAGCCGACTAATCCAAAACATAACGCTGGTGTGGATCAGTTGATGCGGGTGGTTCTTCTCCGTTGCCAGGATCAACTCTTGGGCTTGGAAGTGGACCAGATTATCGGGGAACAGGAGTTGGTAATCCGACCTCTGGGACCGATGATTGTGCCACCACGCTATGTCTACGGAGCCAGCATCCTGGCAGATGGTAAGCTTTCGCTGGTAATTGATGGAGCAGCGGTGGTCAAATATGTGCTCGAGCAACAGAGGAGCGGTAGCACCAATAGGGCACTAGTCAGTTTTACGCCTCCCATTCTCTCACCGACGCCGGAACGCCACGCCATTTCTGCACAGGGATCGAGGCCCCGCAGTCTGGCTCCCCAACTGCCGGTTCAACCTGACTCGAAACCTAGGGCAATGCCAGGCGAAACATTGCTCCTGGTGGATGACTCGATCACCGTGCGCCAAACCTTAGCCTTGACACTTCAAAAGTCTGGCTATCAGGTTCTCCAGGCACGGGATGGTTATGAAGCCATTGAACAACTTCAACTGCAACCGGCAATTCGGTTAGTGATCTGCGATATTGAGATGCCCCGAATGAATGGGTTTGAGTTTCTGAACTACCGCCAGCAGAACCCGGCTCTAGCCGATATTCCGGTTGTAATCTTGACGTCTCGGAGTGGAGATAAGCACCGCTTGGTGGCAATGGAATTAGGGGCAACGGCCTATCTGAACAAGCCCTATCTAGAGCAGCAATTATTGGCAACAGTGGCTGGTTTAATCGATAAAACCATACGGAATTTTGTTCCTTCATAAAAATTTGGGAGAAGCTCATGAACAACGAGCCCGAAGCAGGCAAGTTCATTGTTTTTATAATTGCTGATTATCTACTGGCGCTCCCAATGGTCACTGTTTTGAAGGTAGTTAATTCTCCACTTGTGAGTAGCGGGAATTTGAGAGCAGCAGGATTAGTCCAAATTGGTCACCACACAATTATGGTTCTGGATTTACATCAGAAATTAGCGCCCAGTTATGCCACTCAGGTGACTAGGAACAGCCCGTTTTTGGTGATTACTCAGGTTCAGGGAGAACTCTGTGGAATTCCAGTTGATGAGCCCCCAAATTTAGTGGAGTTACCCAGGGATAGTATACGGGCTTTACCTAAGTCTTATAATCAGGTCGGCCTGATGGATATAGTTAGCCATGTGGCAGTTTTATCCCAGGAAGAAAAGACGCTTACTATCTTTATTGTAGATATCAATCGAGCTCTGGGTGCCACTACCAACAGTAACACTCCCCGTTTAATTGCTGCTGAACAATAAGTTTTTCACTGTGAATGAATATGGGTGAATTTGAGAAATGTAAAATACTGCGTAGTTGGCATAAAATGAACACAATTCAGGTGGGACTTGAAAAGATCAGGTTGCTTATTGCTCAAAAAATACCCAATTTAATTTTAGATTTTTTACCAGACACTCGCTCTGAGAAAAAAGAGTAAAAGAAAAGGCAATGCTTTTATTGCAAGCTGAATAGCAATATAAGTTTAAATATTAACACTTACCTGGTTGTTAAAGATTCTCCATAATAATCAAAGTCTGAATCTTTGTACTCTGCTGGCTTTAACAATCCATGCATGCCTAACATATCATGACTAAGCGTTCCTCTACCCAAGTTAACAGTGACAGCCTTACCCCTGCTCCTCAGCTCAATAATGGCAAAGCTACCTCTAACACTGGCTTGAAGGATAAATTAAATGACCGCAAGACAAAATTCAATGCCCCTCCTCTATCAACTCAAGGCGATCCGGAAAATCCTCGCCCTCAGCAGACAGGGTCGCGTTTAAGAGCTAAGGTCACAGCCATAGCGATCGCCGTCGGTATGCTCCCAGTAATAGCAGTTGGATGTGCCACCTATTACTTCGGCACAAGAGCAATTACTGAGCAAGCTACCTCTAGACAAGCCGGAACTATGGGACTGGCAGAAGCTGAATTGATACAACAAAGACAGCTAGAGTTGCTAGCAGCTCTGTTGGCTGGAACTGGGGCAACCGCATTGGCATCAGGTGCGATCGCTGCTTTTTGGATCAATCGTTTGATTCGTTCAGAAATAGTCACTGCCGCAGCTACGACGGTACAAGAAGCTGGACAACTTAGAACAGTACGAACAAAGTTATTTACGGACGTTGTTTATCAGATTCGTGCCTCTCTCAACAAAGAAGATATCCTTAAAGCTGCCGTAGAAGAAACTCGTAAGGCCATTGCCGCTGACCGAGTACTTGTCTACAGTCTTGATGAGAATTCGCAAGAGACAGTCGTCGCAGAATCAGTTGTAACAGGCTTGCCCAGAGCTCTGGGAGCGATAATTAAGGACCCTTGTTTCGGGGCAAGGTACACAGAAAAATACCAGGATGGCCGTGTCCATGCCATTGATGATATTTATAAAGAAAATCTGTCTCCATGTTACCTAGAGCAACTGGAACCTTTTGCCGTCAGGGCAAATTTGGTAGCGCCGCTGCTAAACGAAGAGAAGCTAATCGGCCTATTAATTGCGCATCAGTGTTCTGAACCGCGTGTCTGGCAGCAATCTGAAATTGATTTATTTACCCAGATAGCCACCCAAGTGGGCTTTGCCCTCGATAATGCCAAGCTGCTCAGACGGGTGCAAATGTCCCAAGACGCTGAAGCTGTGGCTCACGAGCTGCGTCAGGAAAAAGCAGCGCTACAGCAGCAAATTTCCGAACTAGTCAGGGATAGCGAAGCCGCTTTCAGAGCCTTCTCAACTGAGGCTTCACGCCAAGCGGAGGTAGTTACAGATGCGATCGCTCAAATTCAAGCGATCGCTGATTCCGCTCGGAGCATGGCTGCCAACGCCCAAAAAGCAGAACTCCAGATGCAACAGACAAGTCTTGCGGTACAAGCGGGGCACAAAACTGTGAACCGAACTGTGGATGGCATTGCTGCTTTCCAGGAAACCTCTGCGGATGCCGCTGTGAAGGTCAAGCACCTAGGCCAAGCTGCCCAAAAGTTCTCCGAGTTTATGAGCCTGAGCAAGAATTTAGTGGCGCAGATGAACCACCAAGCGATTAATGCCACAATTGGAGCAGGCCGGGCTGGAGATGCTGCTCAAGAGTCAGTTATTGCTATAGCTGAGGCAGTGCGCTCCTTGACACAGCAGTTAACCAGGGCAACGACAGACATTGAACCCCTTGTGGCGGAGTTGGAAACTGAAGCCGACACCTTGGCGGATGCCATGGAGACTGCAACGGAGCAGGTGGTTGCTAGGATGGAATTGACGCAGGAAACTCGGCAAAACCTGAATCAAATTGCCACCATGAGTGCCCAAATCAGCACCTTGGTCAGCAGTATAGCTTTATCGGCTGTTGACCAAGCGGAAAAATCGACCGAGGCGAGTCAGACCGTTCTGGAAGCTGCAAAACTTGCCAATCATACTTCCAAACAATCTACAACAGTAGTTGATTATTTTACCAAGCTTGCGACAGTTTGTCAAGAGCTATAGAGGGGTGGAGCCAGTTCAAGGTCAATCGAGTTTGACTAGAGCCAGATCTGTGGCAGTTTAAAGTCAATTGAGAGTTGAACCATGAGTACCGACCCCACAGGCGGCGATCAGACCTATGCATTCTTCCTAATGGAAGCGCCGGAATTGCTACAAACGATTGAGCAAGACCTGCTGAGTTTGAAGGCAGACCACAGCCTCAATAAAATACACAATCTGATGCGGACAACCCATACCCTGAAGGGGGGGGCTGCCAGTTTGGGGCTGGAAATACTTAAGAAAGTGGCTCATTCCCTGGAGGATGTTTTCACGGCACTCTACAACCCAACCGTGGTGATTGACTCGGAATTAGAACAGCTGCTGTTTCAAGCCTATGAGTGCCTACGCCTGCCTTTAACTGCAGAATTGACAAACACGTCGTTGAATGAATCTGAGGTGCTCAATCGAGCTGCTGCTGTGTTTACCCAACTTCGGGAGAAACTGGGAGACAACTCTTCCCACTCAGCACAGATCCCGACTTCTGCTGAGCTAGGGTTTGATATTACCCAATCCATTTTTGAAACAGATGTAAGAAAACGATTAGCAGCCTTGGCAGCTGCTTTGGTGCAGCCAGAGACGGGGCAAGTGGGAATGCTCCTGCGCTCATCAGCTACAGTCTTTGTGGGCTTGGCAGAAGCTTTCAATTTACCAGGTTTTGGGGCGATCGCTATGGCCGCGATCGCTGCCCTCGATGCTCATCCTGACCAAGCTGCGATCATTGCCCAGATTGCCCTGGCAGACTTTCTACAGGGGCAAGCGTTAGTTTTGACCGGCGATCGCACTCGTGCCGGGGAACCTTCCGTAGCACTGCAGCAACTAGCCGGAGCCAATGCTTGCTTGGTTGCTTCAAAGCATAGTCTATCCCTGGATCAGATTTTTGGTGGGGTTACCGTAGAGATCGAGCAACAAGTTGTTCCTGAAATCATCTCTAATTCTGAATTTCACAATGGGAGTGTTCCCACCCAGTCAGTTTCTGGTTCCACTCCTCCCAATGAGTCCACCGCCCCAGCACAAACGGTAAGAGTTGATTTAGAGAGATTGGAGCGCCTGAATCATTTAACAGGGGACTTGCTTATCAACCAAACCCAACAGAGTGCAGCCAATGAACAACTCCAAGGAAACGTTCAGACATTACAGGAGCAAGTCCGACGGCACGAACAAACGCTTAACCGAATACGTGACTGGTCTAATCGTCTGCTAGTTCGACCCGAGCCGCAGCGAGCCTCAGCAGACCAAAATTTGAACCCTGGGTTTCGCGGCAATTCCTTATCCATGAATCCTGACAGCGAGCTTTATATACTGTTGCAGTCAGCCTTGGAAGAAAGCGTGCGACTGGCAGCAGCAACCGGAAAGGTCGCCCTGCTCAATCAGGAATGTAATCAAACCCTAGAAAAACAGCAGCAACTTCTCACTGACGTTCGGGATGATCTGACGGGCACTCGGATGTCACCCTTAGGTGTTGTCTTCAGTCGCTTGCATCGAGTGCTACAACAATTGGTGGCGGTGTATGGTAAGTCAGCTGAGCTACAGCTGAGTGGCACCGACGTGTTGGTGGACAAAACGATCGCCGAGAAGCTGTATGACACCCTCTTGCACTTGATTCGCAATGCTTTTGACCATGGCATTGAATCTCCTGAGGCACGTCGCCAAATGGGGAAATCAGAAACTGGTCAAATCCGCATCCATGCTTATCAACAGCAGAGATGGACAGTGATTGAAGTCAGCGATGATGGCAATGGTTTGGACTTCAAGAAGATTCTTAAGCGTGCCAGGGAGATGAATTTGCTGTCAGCAGAACAAACCATTAGCCTATCTGAAGAGAAAATATTTGATCTGCTGTTTGAACCAGGATTTTCGACGGCTTCTCAAGTTAACGATCTCTCTGGTCGGGGTTTTGGGCTAGATGTGGTTCGTTCTCAATTACAATTACTACAGGGATCAATCACAGTTCAATCAGAACCGCAGCGGGGGACAACCTTCGCGCTACAGATTCCGCATACCGCGACGATGACCAAGTTGGATGTGCCAGACTCGACTGCCATCATCCTCTCCCCTGCCTCCCATGCTCTTTTCTTCCAAGACGAACTCACTCACGAGAAAGCCCAAGTCCCCTTGACTCCCTCTGTATTGGAGGAGTTGATGGATGTCACTCCAGCCTCACTGCTGGTCGTCCCGAAGCGGAGGCTAAAGACTAATCGGTTCTTCGTTTGGCGGGCAGGCTCGATTATCTTTGTCTTACCCTGTACCAGCATTGAAGAATATTTGATTCCCAATGCTGACCAGATCATCCAAGTTCAGAAGCAGCGGTTTTTGCTCTGGCGGGAGCAAATGATTCCACTTTATCAACTGTCCGAACTGCTTAGCTACAACTACCCGTTACTAGACACTACTTTTAGTAAAGGTGAGGATGAGGCAGTGCTATCGCTGGTACTCAAACAGGAGCAGCAAACTTTCGCCATTGAGTCAGCAATTACTTGCCTGGTTACAGAGCCAGAATTAGTGATCGAGCCTTTTGGTGCTGCGATCGCGCCCCCTAGTTACACCTATGGCTGTACTGTTATAGACGATAACCGTTTGGTTTTAGTGGTTGATGTTGGGGCACTGCTCAACCGAATTATTGGCGGTCTTTCCGGTCAAAGTAAAGATTGAAATTTGGACAAGCAACATTCTCCTGGCTTGAGCTAGGGCAAACCGTTTTACATATATAAATCGATTCTACCCTGCCTTATCAGCACAGCTAATCAGGGGATCGCTTGCCTACTCAGTTACAATCTGTTACAAAAGTATGAACAACTTCTAGAAGCGCAAAACGACATGTTCGGCGGACTTACTGGTTCAACCAATCCTATTGGCAGCGATTGGGGAGAGCGCATGCTCAACACCGTTGCCAGCAAAACGATTCGCCACTTGTTCACGCAAAGCGAGTCAGTAGAAGTTTCTGTACGCTGCCATCCCTCCAGCAAACTGTTGCAGGGCAGCATCGACAGCTTCAAAATGAGCGGTCGTGGCTTGGTCATCCGCAAAGACTTTGCAGTTGAAGAAATGTCATTTGAGACCGACGCCGTCTCTATTGACTTCAGCTCCGTTTTGAGTGGCAAACTTAGCCTCAAGCAACCCACCCAAGCCGTTGCCCAAATCACCTTATCAGAAGCAGGCATCAACCACGCCTTTAAGGCAGAATTAGTGAAAAAGCGGCTCCAGAACTTATCCCTGCCTGCCTTGACAGACCTATCTAGCGGTAAGCCAGTTTCCTTTAGTGAAGTCCAGCTGCAACTATTGCCCAACAATCAAGTGCGAATTTTGGCTCAGGCAGACTTATCCACCAGCGACCTCGTGCCGATTAGCCTTACAGCAACCCTAGCCGTTGAGCGGCGGCGTCGCATTTCTTTTTGTGACCCACAGTTTGAAGCCGACACCGTACCAGAATCTCAACGGGAAATTTCTCAAACCCTGACCAGCGCATTTGCTCAAATTTTGAATAATATGGTCGATCTGGATCGCTTTGATCTTGATGGCGTGACGATGCGGATCAACCGTTTAGAAACTCAAGGAAAACAACTGCTTTTCAGCGGCTACGCCCAGATTGAGCGTATCCCAGGCAACGCCTAATTAAAAAAGCAGGGGAAGCAGGGGAAGCAGGGGAAGCAGGGGAAGCAGGGGAAGCAGGGGAAGCAGGGGAAGCAGGGGAAGCAGGGGAAGAGAAGAGAACCTGGGGTGTAGAGAATAAGAATATACATACAGGCACTCGTCCTGAAAATTCTCCCCCTGCTCCCCCCGCTCCCCCTGCTCCCCTTGCTCTCTTTAACGCCCAACTCCTACGTAGTAGAAGCCAGCCCGTTGCAATTCTTCTCGGTCAAGGAAGTTGCGACCATCTATCAATACGGCATTGTTCATCAAAGTCGCCATCTTGGGGTAGTCGAGATTTCGGAACTGCTGCCAGTCGGTTACAACTACCAAGGCATCGCAGCCGTCCGCTAGTCGCTCTGGATCGGTTTCCACTAGCACACCCGTTAGACCATGACGCATACCGGTTTGAGAAACAATTGGGTCGTATGCCTTAACCTTGGTTCCCAACCGGTTGAGATGCTCGATCAGATTGAGTGCTGGAGCATCGCGCATATCGTCCGTATCAGGCTTGAAGGTGAGACCTAGTAGTCCCACCGTTTTACCTTTGAGGATTTTTAGTACCTGCTGCAGTTTTTCAACCAATATCAAACGCTGGCGTTGGTTAACATTGACAGCGGCTTTGAGCAAATGGGCTTCGTAACCATAATCATCAGCAGTGTGAATCAAAGCGGAGACATCCTTGGGAAAGCAGGAACCACCCCAGCCGATGCCAGCTTGCAAGAACTTGTTACCAATCCGGGAGTCTAAACCTATTCCCTTCGCAATTTGGGTGACGTCGGCACCGACGCGATCGCATATATTGGCAATTTCATTAATAAAGCTGATCTTGGTCGCCAAAAACGCATTTGCAGCGTATTTGATCATCTCAGCTGAATTAATGTCAGTCACGACTATCGGGACGGGCGGTAAAGAGGGCGACTCGGCAAACTTGCGCTCTACAATTGGGGCATACAGTTCCTTCATCATCGCGATCGCTTTGGCATTATTGCTCCCGAGCACAATTCGATCCGGGTTAAAGGTGTCATATACCGCTGAGCCTTCCCGCAAGAACTCTGGATTGCTGACTACATCAAACCCAGCTACTTTTTCCAGTGCCGCTTCGTCACTCTTGACGCCACCAGATGGAACCAGTACTTTCTGCCGTTCCACAATTCCATCGAGAACAATCATCCGCACCCAGTCACCCGATCCAATTGGCACTGTTGATTTATTTACGATTACCTTATAGCCACCATTGAGATGCGCACCAATTCCCCTCGCAACGGCTTCTACATAGCGCGTGTCACTCTCACCGGTGGGTAAAGGAGGCGTCCCCACAGCAATGAACAGAATTTCCCCGTGGGTAACTCCTGCGCCTATATCCGTGGTGAACTCGAGCAGCCCACTTTGACTCGCCGACTGCATAATTTCCGACAGCCCCGGCTCGAAAATTGGCGACTGTCCAGCCTTCATCAACTTCACTTTTTCTTCGTTGTTGTCCACGCAGATCACGTGATGCCCGATATGAGCCAAGCAAACGCCAGTAACTAAGCCAACGTATCCGGTACCAATTACGCAAACACGCATATTTTGTGAATCCTCTATAGTTGTATGTGACTGGTGAAGAGACTGATAGGGGTCAGAGGATTCTGCCCCAAACAGTGCCGAGCAGTGAAGAGTACCCCCCACTGAGCGCGAAGCGATCTTAGCCGACTAAAGTCGTCCCACCTGTGGCTACCGGTTGATCGCTGTTAATCCGAGCGCGGAAATCTTCTACTGTTAGTTTTAACCCCTCTTGTAAGGGAACTGTTGGTTGCCAGTTTAGCCAAGCTTTCGCTCGTGTGATATCCGGGCGGCGGCGGCGCGGGTCGTCTTGAGGCAGCGGTTCAAACTTTATCTCCGCTTTGGGATTTACCAGCTTTTGTACAGCTATAGCCAGCTCTAAAATCGTGTATTCATCTGGATTTCCCAGATTAACCGGACCAATGCGATCGCCATTCATCAGCCGCATCAGCCCTTCCACCAAGTCGGAAACGTAGCAGAAACTGCGTGTTTGAGAACCGTCCCCATACACTGTCAAAGGAATGTTCCGCAGGGCTTGAACGACTAAGTTGCTGACCACCCGACCATCATTTTCCAACATCCGAGAACCATAGGTGTTAAAAATTCGGGCAACTCGAATGTCCACGTCATTTTGCCGGTGATAGTCAAAAGCCAGGGTTTCAGCGATCCGCTTGCCTTCGTCGTAGCATGAGCGAATCCCAATCGGATTGACGTTGCCCCAGTATTCTTCGCGCTGGGGATGAACCTCTGGATCTCCATACACTTCCGACGTGGAGGCTAGCAGGACTCGAGCTTTCACACGCTTAGCCAGCCCCAACATATTCATTGTCCCCATCACGTTTGTTTTAACAGTTTTGACAGGGTTGTACTGATAGTGAACTGGGGAAGCGGGACAAGCCAGGTGATAAATTTGATCGGCTTCTAACCGAATCGGTTCGGTAATGTCATGCCGGATTAGTTCAAAGTAAGGATGGTTCATCCACTTAAGGACGTTGCGTTTGTGACCGGTGTAGAAGTTATCCAAGCAGATAACTTCGTGTCCATCTGCCATCAGCCGGTCAATGAGGTGGGAACCAATAAACCCAGCACCGCCTGTGACGATAATTCTCATAGCTTGCTACTTATGTACAGGTACTTATAGCTAATTGTTACCTAAATTAACTAGCAACTTAGCAAACATTGCCCCGTCAAAGCAGCAACCTAGATCACAGTTCAGGAAATATATATAAAGAGAGAAGACAGGAGATAGGAGATAGGAGGCAATGAACGCCTGGGGATGTTCTGTCCCCACTCTACTGTTGACCACTGAGCGTGCGTGGTGGGGGAATTAAACCTAGGCTTCTTACCAGTCGCCATGCGACATCAGACACTCGTGTACGTTGGTTCCCTTGTTTCTCCTGTCTGCTATCTCCTGCCTCCTGTCTCCTGTCTCCTGTCTCCTGCCTCCTTGTTCAAAGGTGCCATTATACATGAATTTGACTTAAAATCAACCTCAATCGATCATAATCGTCTTTGAGTAGCACACTTAGGGCACGTCCTGCCCTGATTAACCAGTCCCGGTCAGCCTTGCGTAACTGGTAGACTTCTCGAATCGCAGCGGCGGTCAGCGCTTCTACGGGCGCACCGTTGACTTGCAGCAGGGTTCTCAAAAAATCTAACTGTTCACTGAAGTTAATAATGGCTTCCGGTTCGCAACGGTAAACCGCCTGATGAATTTGTGGCGGACGAGGTGGAAGATATTGGTACAGCGTTTGGTTAGCAACAAAAGCGTCGAAGCCTACCTCAAATCCCACGATCACAGCGCGGAACTCAGTTTTGAGCATGGCAAAAATCTGGGGTTGTTGCTCTCGCAAGTCCTGTAAAGACAACCCCAAAGCCCTTGCTCGGTGGATCGAGTCAATGGGCATGGTGGTGGCATGGTAGACCACAGCATAAACTTGATTCCCGGACTCTTCATCCACAGATTTGACCCAGCTGCCAAATGGTGGCATGACTGGGAAGCTAAGATCTTCCGGATCCAGGCACTGAGCTAAAAATTCAGTCGTAGCGGTTTCAATCACCTCCGCAATATGGTTGGGGGGGCGATCGCCAGTCGTAAATTGTGGTAAGGGAAGACGCATACTAGGGGCGTGAGCGTTGCACAGCGAGCGCTGTTGTGAGTCAGGGAGGCTGGGGTAGCTTTCTGGATCTGGGGATGTGCAATGTTTTCTGCAAATCCCTAGTTTCTATTTAGCCTTTTTGCCGCCTGCTGTCACCTCTACCAGTTCCAATTCTGACAGTCGAAAGGTGATTAATTTGTCCCAATTACCACCTTCAAACAGCACAGCTGCCTTACCGTCAGTTATCCGTTGGGCTAGCCCTTGAAAGCCGTAGTAAGTATCCTTGGGATTTATCACTCGAACAGCTGAGCCTGGCAGAATCATGTTTTCCTCGCGTCTTGCTACTAAATAGATTCGCACTTATAGCTTAGACTATTGCCTCATCGCTTTTGTTATTGATTTACATCTCCCCTACGTTAGGGCAGCGACGGAGACTTTGCCAGCAATCGTGAGCGCGATCGCTTGTAGCGCTTTTGCGGAAGCCGAATCTGGCTCAGCTATGACAATGGGGATGCCATTATCGCCCCCTTCACGCAGCGATATCTCTAGCGGCACACAGCCTAGCAACGGCACACCTAGTTCTTGAGCTGTCTTTTCACCGCCGCCAGAGCCAAAAATGTCATACTGCTTATCTGGCATATCCGGGGGAATGAAATAGCTCATATTTTCTACAATTCCCAAGACGGGAATTTGCATTTGCTGGAACATCTTCAAGCCTTTACGGGAATCCAACAGCGCCACTGTTTGCGGCGTTGTCACAATCACCGCACCTGCCATCGGCACTGCTTGAGTTAGAGTCAGCTGAGCATCGCCAGTCCCTGGTGGCATATCTACAATCAGATAGTCTAATTCTCCCCACTGTACCTGATAGAGAAATTGGCGAATCACTCCATTCAGCATTGGTCCGCGCCAAATCACAGGCTGATCGCGGTCAATTAAAAAGCCCATTGAAACTAGTTTGACGCCGTGATTAAAAGCCGGTTCCAGCACTTCACCCTGCTCACCTTGCCGCACCGTAATCTGAGCCGAGCTGAGCCCCAGCATAGTCGGTGCGTTGGGACCATAAATATCGGCATCCAATAGACCGACTTTGGCTCCTGACTGAGCGAGGGCAACGGCAACATTGACGGCAACTGTACTCTTGCCCACACCGCCTTTGCCGCTAGAAATTGCCAGGATATTTTTGACACCGGCAATTCCAGTCCGACCAGGCAAGCCTTTCTGTTGAGGGGTTTCAGCTGTTACGTCCACCAGCACATCTGTGACGCCGGGTAACTTCTTAACAGCCATCTGGCACTCTTCGACAATGAATTGGCGCAACGGACAGGCTGGTGTAGTCAGCACTAAGGTAAAGCTGACCTTGCCGTCGTCAATCTTAACGTTGCGAATCATGTTCAGTTCCACTAAGCTCTTGCGGAGTTCTGGGTCTTGCACCGGTCGCAAAACTTCTAAGACGGAACTGGAATTGAGTATATCGGACATGGCACTCTTCGCTCTACTCTTGGTGGTGCAACTGAGGCAATTAAATTGCCGTCTAAGTGGATCTTAACGGTCAGAGCAAGGCGATCGCGTACCTCCAAGGGGATTAAGATAGCCAA
>QQTW01001354.1_pt1 | contig 17046 bp, 16 predicted proteins | sample 1904831 | NCBI WGS metagenome assembly QQTW01 (sample SAMN09435610, study PRJNA476489) | Subsurface metagenome, whole genome shotgun sequencing project. | reverse complement strand
CCTACTCAATCAATCTCCCACCCATTCCTTGACAGCTTTAGCTTTGGACACACGTCCTTTTCAGCCCATAGAGTTATGGTCCCCAGCTCATGCTCCAGATCCCATTACTCCCTTACTCCGTTCGTCTGCTCTTTTTCACTGGCTTGGTACCTGAGTCATGGCCTATGAGGTCTTGGCCTCAGCCATAACCTTGGTTGTGGCCATGACCATAACCATAAGTATGGTAATTCATAGAATGACGCATCGACATCCCGGTGACCGTTCTCCGCCATGCCGATCCCTCCCGAGAGCCTGTTTCGATGTCTTGGCGTCTTCTTCGTCCACCATCTCCTGCGGTCGAACGGTCATGTGGATCACATTCGGAGAGTCGGCGTTTAGACGGCATTCTTTGAACTCGTTGCTGTTAGTTTCTGACTTGGTCTGGGTGGGAGATTGATTGAGTAGGTATAATTTGAACTGGTTGGAGGGAGGAGGAATGAAAGGGGGAGGTCTGAAAGAAGGTGGGGAAGCGTGGAGAGAATTACCTCGTAGAGGAGCCTTGTCATCTAATAACCGACCGAAATGAATCAGTCGTATCGAACTTGGACTGGATGGTTTGGCGTCCCATTCTACCACGATCTTCGTGTCAGCGTGACTGCAAGAACAACTGTATCGCAGATACCAAGAGCATACCTGTCCGCCATTCCCTCAAGATAAGTTCTTTGAGCGTGTAGACCGAGATATCGAATGGATCGTTGTTCGGTGAATGGATGTTTCTCTTCTTGAGATATCTATCGTCGATGCGGTACGAGTGCCGTTGTCCGGTCGTGAGCAGTAAGGTGAGCATCACGGTTGGCATCGGTCCTGGCTTTGCCTGTGCTGCGGACGCCGTGTCTCCCTCGTTCGATCCTAACGGCACTGAACTGGCCCCCGTCGCTGCTTCTGTAGAGGTCGGTGGCGCGCTTGAGCCGGGGATGTTTAAATGTAAACCCCCACCGGCCGCACTTCTTGATTCGATGGATTGGTCCGTCGGTATGGACAATGCTTCCACTTGTCGTTCTGCTTGCTGGTCCGCGACAGGCGCTTGTTCTCGACTTGAGCCAGCGACGTCGCCAGTTGTGATTGTTGGTATGGTCGACCCGTTGTTCTTCCTCGCTGAAGGATCCAGGTCGATCATCTCGAGCGAGGTCGTTGCCGGCATCGCATCGTTATTCTGTGACCTCGACCCCGAGGCCGCTCCGTTCCGAGATGGGTCGCCTTCGATCGCGCCCGACGGGCTACTCGACGACATTTGAGATGTTCGCTTTCGATGCGCATATGCCTGTTGTCCTTCCAATGAAGCAAGATATGTCTGTTGAATCGTGAAATAATCTGATGCGCAGCTTCACATCAACTGTTTCCAGGTCATATGGTAGTCGCGCAAGTGCCCAGACTTGGCAGGCATTGAGATGGTCGGCAATTAACAGGCCTAGAAGCGACAAAGTGGTCTGTTGTCAGCAGGTGTGATGATCTGCAAACAGAAGCGACGATGACGGACTCACATCAACAAGAAACTCGACAATAAAATGACAAGCGGTAAAACTGGCTTCGGCGCTGTCCCTGCAGGGTACCAACGCCGCCGTCAAAGTTGCTGATTGGTCTTTGGGAAGGTGTCAAGCTACCGTAGCGGTAGTAGCAGGTTACGCGTTGCAGTAATGGCGCTGGTAAGGCACTGAAAGAGCCCGTCTTATGCAGGCTGCTTCTTCTTCTTTCTTCCCGTCGCAGTAATCTCCACTAGCAGAGTGATAGTTCCCGGTAAATGGTGACGTCTGTAAAAGAAAGGAAAGAAAGGTGGACACCCTTTGAAGCGAGGTCTTACAGGTGAAGCATCATCAACATCAGGATAGCTCGCGCTGGAGACATGTAATTACTCGTACACCGGTCTGTCTTGCTTATCTTATGCAAAGGCAATACTGAAACATCTTCAGCGACATCATGATCAACAGCGGATATCTTCAGTTGTATGAGAGAGTCAGCAGACTTGGTAGAGTTATGATCAAGAGCAATGAAGCTCCAAGCAACGAACTAGCTATCGAGCATTGGAATGATGCGGATACAAGCCCCCTTTAGTTCACCAACACCTCCTTTCTCCGAGCATTTGACTTGCAGACGATGAAGCTTTACAAGAGCCAACCGATGTAATCATCCACCTGCTCGACCCTAACCCCGGTGTTGTCTTCTCGAACTCCTAGGACCTGAACCTTGGTCGGGGCCTTCTCGTTGGCGCCTTCGTTGGTGCCCTTCCAGTTCTCACACAAGGCCTGAACTTTCTGCTGCACACGTTCATCATCCACCGCCAGTAAGACGATGGCATCGTAACCCCCAGCTCCCGGAACCACACCTCCGAGAATGCCTGGTACGGCCGAGCATGCGTCCAGCAGTTCCGTCTGAGGAGCTGGCTCGATCGGAACGTTGACTCGTCTTCCCATTCGACGAAGGTAGGTTCGGATGTTGGTGATCGTGTCCCGAATGTCCTGGTATTTACCCTCCCAGATCGTCGGCGGTAACTCGCCAGGCGCGGAGGTGACGATCGTCTCGAGCTGCTGATCGTATTCATGCGCGTTGGTGCTTGCCATGTCGGTGACGGTTCTGAGCAGCTTCACCAGCTGATCATTGTGCTCCTGCAACTTGCCCCAGATGTAATTTGCATCTCCTGCAACATGGGATCTCCATGCGAGCACGCTTCTCGCCATGCCCACGCTCTTGGTGCCCCCATGGACGTCGCACAGCAGAAGTCTGATGCGTCGTGGAAGTTGTGCGGCTTTCTTGTCGATGCCGGCATCCCAACTCAACTCCTCGTCTTTCACCACTTCCGTGATCCGACTGGGGATTCTGAGAGGCGACGGCCGCACGACGCGTTCAACGACAGAAGCCGTGTAGCGTCGGTACAGACACGAGCCGTACACTGCGGCGGCCACGTCGAAGCCAGACCCTACTTGGTCTTGCGCGGCCGCATGTATGGCCTGGGCCAGGTTATGCAGTCGCGTTCGGCCCACCTCGTCGAAGTAGTTGGATGACCGCTGGTCGGAATAGTACAGCAGCAGCGCACCGGCAATCGCCGTGACCAGGGCTGCAGAAGACCCAAGGCCGGTCTTACGCATCAGGTTCAACGGAACATCATAGTCCATGAAGCGGCCATATTCCGCGATTGGAGGCTTGTCATCGGGTGGTGAGTAATAATCCGAGTCGGCCAGAATCGTGACCATTATAGGATGCCGATCAAGGTTCCTGGTCACCGAAAGGTAGCCAATGCTGAACTTGAGCGCGAAGTCGACAAAGGCGTTCTGATTCCGATAGCTGCTTCACATCAAGGCTTCATCAGTTCACAAGCACAACCAGGCCACCGTCCCGACGGGCGAGCAACGTGCAAGCATATGGTCTCGACCGAATATCTCGGTAGACCTGTGGAAGTGTGTCTCGGGATGAACATGCAAAATCATGTTCACTCTTGAGCTGAACATACAGAAAGACCGCGAGACAAGTCCGTTCCAAAGAAGGCAGTAGACGATCAACACTTACGCGGTCTGGCCGTATGGAATCACTATGAAACCCTCGACGTCACCCGGCGTCTCGCAGTAGTAATTCCATTCGGCATTCTTGAACTGCGGAGAACGAACACGGATCCCACTCCAATGGTTACCAGGAGGACGAGCTTGAACGATGACATGAATCCGAGCGCTGAGACCAAAGACGAGTCCCGTATGTTGACGATCCAGGACCAGATAGCCACCCGCCAAGAGAACCTTGCCGGGAGCAGAGACGGCCACTGAAGATCTCATCGCTGGATCTGCCATGGTGATCTCTGATCGAAGTCTTGGTATGATACGTAAGAAAGAGAGGTTACGGAGATTTTTTTGATATGTATCAAAACAGTGTGGCTTAGTTGGTTCGTAGAGTCAACGGCGCAGCAATCCGCACAAAACCCGAGGTGATAACGAATTGCATTCAATGAAGAGCTGCCACAACCTCCATGTCCTCCCTTTTCAATCTGTACACTATAGTTGTACATTGACTGCTTGCCAACAAGGAAGGAATTTTTGCATCAATTCAACATAGTAGGAGGTTTCCAGAGGTTGACACCTGAAGAGTTACGGAGGTCTCTGTATGTCGTAGCCATGCTTGTGGTTGCAAAGGCCATTGTTTTGGGATGAATTCTGTCGACTACATGTTGGTTCGTCTTCTTATCATATATGATATCTCGGCCTGGAGCGAGGGAAGTTATCATATGTTGTAAGAGCATGCGCAATCTCTGGTCTACAGTACTCTTGCAATCTACCTCCTACTTATACCGTGACTTTTACTCCGTACAATCTGGGCCTTTAAATATACCTTGAGTGTTGTGTGATAATGGGCGAGAAAAGTGAGGTTATCAGCTTGACGTCATCCGTCCTTCTGCAGCTGCTCTGTACTCGTACAGAAAGAAGAGCTTCAATGATTCTTTTCCAGACTTGCTCCTAGTACTACTAATCTAAATTTGAAGTCGACATGACCATCTGCAGCCTGCCCATTCCCTTCATGTGAATCTCTAATGGGATATTACAAGGCGAGTCCACTCGATCTGACGGATAGATGTTGGATGATGTAAGCCTCTGTCACATGATCTCGGGGTCTCGCATCTCCGCTGCCGACATCGGTCTATCGATCCCCCGACAACCGAGGGCCGGACATACGACAGGACGCTTAGTCACTCTGGCTGACTGGCGGAGGCTGTGTGCTGGCACTAAGCCCAATTGAGAGCTAGCGTCCCATCAGCTCCGAAAGATTTTCGTGGCATGGCTTTCTGGCGTTGGAGCTTCGTTGCCTCGAGCTCCGGGACTTTTCTTGCAACGCGTGTCCTCAGGCGCCGGATGCAAATATATCGCAGCCTCAGCCCTCGAAAAGCAGGAGGCTGTGAATTTCACTTCCTCTTCCCCCTTCCGCTTCTTCTTCCACCGTCATTTATTCATCATCACCACTTCCATCGTTCTTTCTGACGGTCGGTCGAGCTTCTCAGGCCACCACTCGACATCTCGAGCTCGCCTCGTTCTTCATCGGAGACATCTATGACCAGCGCGTTCGGGGGCGACTTGATGGTCGTCCAGCGAACCTGCAGATACAACTCATTACCCGGCGATTGAAGGTAAGTGGGGCTGGCATTGCTCGAACGTAGATGATACGACCTTTCACTGATCGGTGATGACGAGATCTAGTCTCTCCTTCTCGAGTGAGGAGGAATTGATCCCACTCGAATTCCAATGGTGTTCAAGCCCTTCACACATCTTGCACGCCAGAAATTCGTCAAGTCCTTCACCCATGGCTATGCTCAGACCGTGGTTGCGGCCTCGCAGTCGTCATATGCGGCCTCGACTGCGTCCTTCCCACCCTTCGCCCATCCGGCCGTCGGTCGCGTAGGGAAATCTGGGTCCCTCCAGGTCCACAATGCTTTTCAGAGCAGCTCGGGCTCGTCAGGAGCCGGCACTTACGCGGGCTCATCGACCACCAATCACTCGACCGATGGTGGCCTGGCAGCATATTATGCGGCCTGGCAGCAGCAGCAGCTATATCCTGATGGCGACGAGGACCATAAATGGAAGCAGTTTCAATTTTCGAAGCGCATTGAGTGGACGGCCCCAGCGCCTTCCCAGGATGTGGTCGAGGACGGAAAGCAGCATGCCACGAACGCGGCAGATACGGCTGGACCATTCCCGGTTCCTGGATTGGCTAGGAGGAAGCTGGGTCGAGCGAACAGCGTGAGCGCCATCGACGTGCTCAGGAATATCGAGGGAACGTCGGAGCGGCCAATTGAATCGATCAAGCTCGGAGACAGCGTTGATTCACCAGCCGAGGCCGCACTTGCGATAGTGAATGAGAGCCAGGAGGCGCACGAAGCGGTTTCTCGCGAAGCCGGTCAAGATGCTGCGGGTAACGTTATCTTGGCGGACGAGACGTCCAAGTTGGCCTCGATCTCCACGACCACCATCACCAACTCGGACTTCCCCATCACGGATGTTGACAGGGCTGAAACTTTTGCGACGGCATCTGAATCTCGAGCATTCCTGGACCAGATCGACAAGCTTCACCTCGCGGGTCGTCATGAGGAGGTCCCGGGCGTGTTCGAGGCGATGCTGGTGGCCAAGGTCCGACCTACCCCGGACGCGTACAATGCCTTGTTGGCTGCTGCCGTCCGCCTGCCAGCGCCGACGCATCACACCGTTCACAAGGCGCTCACCGTCTACACGGATATGCTGCAACGCCGCGTGATGCCCAACACCTCGACCTATTCCACGCTGATCGAGTTGCTGGCCGCGCGCGCGCTCGAGGTTTCGGAGGCGAGCCGGTCGCTGCGAGAGCGCCGTACCCGATACCCCAGCGGCTTGGGATCTGGAAGATCCATGTTCGCGTCCCTCGATGCCGAACATGACTTCTTGGCCGACGACGAGTCGTGTGGCATCGCCCTACGCCTCTTCAACGCGTCCAAACGCGATCCCGAACTGCGAGCATTTCCTCTGGTGACCTACGAACATCTGGCCAGTCTCTGCGCCGAATATGGAAAGACGGCGGAGATGATCGACATGTACGCTCATATGGAGACGCAGCGGGTGACACCAAGCACCAGGATCTTCACCTCCATGATCACCGGATTTGCCAGATCGTGGGATCTCGTCAGCGCCGTCGAGTGCTACAATGAATACAAGATCCTGGCGATGGCCGCCGACGACGGCCAGCTGAGCATCATTGACCGACAGGACGACTTGGTCTACGTGGCCCTGGTCAAGGCGTACGTCACCTGCTACAAGATTGAGGGAGCCCAGCGTTTCCTCAACAAGGTCCGGGATTTGCATTCCAGTGGGCCCGTCGAGCAGACTCCAGCACGCCTGCAGGCGCTCGAGGATCTGGTCGTTCCTTCAGCCTTTGTCGACCAGCTGCTCGATCTCGGACGTTTTCATGAAGCCCTCGATTGGACCGAGTCTGCGAATCTCAGCGTCCCGGTCCGAACCCGAGCGTTGGCGAGGGTCTGCACCAAGGCGGCAGATCATAACGAGGCCAAGACTGCGGCGCAAGCCTTTGCGAGTCTCGGGCCGCTAGCATCGGAGAGATCGGACGCGGCCATGGCCCTACTGGCTCTTCATGTCCGTCTGGGGGATCTTCCATCCGCCACGGCCTACTGGGAACTCCTGACTGCGGAGGGCATGCAATGGTCGTCGACATTTGTCGAGCCCAGCACCATGTTTGCCGCGGCCCTACTCGACCAAGGAAAGGACGAAGTTGCCTTGCAATTGGCGCGTCAGTCTTTCGCTCGCATTCGTTCTAGCTTGGCTCCAGGAAAGGGACGGAGCACCGCCGTCGAAGCCGTTGACGAAGCCATTCAATACCTCGGACGCTTCATGAAAGAGAAGGGCATCGTGCCGTCTGCCAGAGCCAGTATGGAACTCATGTGGACCATGATCGAGAATGGCGGTCTCATCACGCCCGTTGCGATTCAACTTCTTTCTGGCCTCGGCCCGCAGTCCCTCGATCACGTTGCTTTCAACGACTTGATTTTGCTCGCCCAAGTTCAAGGTGGAATGCTCCTAAAGGATGCTGCCATGACTGATATTGCTGGTCGTGAGAGATTTGCTCAAGTGGTCGAAATCATCCTTGCTCGAAGATTGCCACTGGACCAGCGTACCAAAGATCTGGTCGAGCAGTGCCTTCGCGCCGTTTCCAGCCCGGACATGCCTATCGGCTGGACAGGTTTGTTGAGGCGTTGGCACGAGTATATCCAGCCACCGACTCTACAATCTCCAGCGCAGTTGTATTCCCCGCAGACCATAAGTTCGGCCTCGCCCATCACAGACTATGATGCCGCCTTCGATCCGTATGCCTCATCGACCGATCATCGTGGCTCCTCGATCATCTTCGACGAGCTAGAGAGGAAGGCTGGTCCATCCGGTGGCGTCCGACTCAAAGAGGCTCTGTCGACGCTTAGGAACATTCGCCGCGCAGGACGACATCCGCGCTACTTGACCTACGCCAAGCTTATCTCTGCCGCCGCCAAAGAGAACCGAATCGACTTGGCGCGCGAGGTCCTTGCCATGGCCAAAACTGACATTCCATACGTGCCACACTCTCAGGCGGTCCACCAGGGCTGGACCGCTATCCTCGACGCTATGGTGGCTACTTGTCTCGGCACGGCTGATCGTGCGTCCGCCGCACAGTATCATCAAGACCTTCTCAACATGGGCTCTGCCCCTTCTGCGAACACGTTCGGTCTCTACATCACCACCCTCAAGGAGTCCACCAAGACCTTTGACGAAGCAACCGAGGCCGTCAAGATCTTCCACCGCGCTAAGAGCGAGGGCGTCGAGCCATCCTCTTTCCTCTACAACGCGCTCATCGGCAAGCTTGGCAAGGCTAGACGAATTGACGACTGCCTCTTTTACTTTGCCGAGATGCGGAATCTCGGTATTCGGCCAACGAGCGTCACGTACGGCACCGTTGTCAATGCCTTGTGCCGTGTGAGTGACGAGCGATTTGCCGAAGAGCTTTTCGAAGAGATGGAAAGCATGCCCAACTACAAGCCGCGTCCGGCTCCGTACAACACCCTCATGCAGTTCTTCCTCACCACGAAGCGCGACCGGACCAAGGTGTTGGCCTACTACGACCGGATGATGTCCAAGGGCATTGCACCAGCATCTCACACATTCAAGCTACTGATTGACACTTACGCGACACTTGAGCCAGTGGACATGGCTTCAGCCGAAGGTGTGCTCGATAAGATCCGCCAAGCTGGCCTCAAGCCCGAGGCGGTCCACTATGCATCCCTCATTCACGCCAAGGGTTGCACCCTGCATGACCAGGAAGGCGCTCGACAGAGCTTCAACGAGGTGCTGGCCGATCGCAGTATCAGACCTCAGGCCTGCATCTATCAAGCCTTCCTCGAGACCATGGTTGCCAATCATGAAGTTGCCGAAACCCAGCCTGTCCTGGATGACATGCGCCGTCGAGGCGTCGCGATGACGCCCTACATTGCCAACACCCTCATTCACGGATGGGCACATGAAGGAAACGTTGAGAAGGCCAAGGCCATCTTCGAGGGAATTGGAGTTGCCAAGAGGGAGCCCAGCACCTACGAAGCAATGACACGAGCTTTTCTGGCCACCGAGGACCAGGAGAGTGCACTTAGGGTAGTCCGGGAGCTGTCTACTCGTGGATACCCCTCGGCCGTCGTCGATAAAGTGTACGACCTGGTCGGCCTTCGAAACAAGCAAGCTCGCAGCTTCACATCTTCGAGCGACTCCAATTAGTTGCCGTCACCGTCACACCATTTACCAATCACGACTACTCTCTCCCATCTCGAATCCTCACCACGCGATCCATCATCAACCATCACCTGCGCACCCGTCGTGCATGTACCATAGATCTCTGGCCCAGGTTCTTCTTTTTCTTTCCTGGATTCTTCGGTTCAATTGCTTTCCTGATACCCTCGGAGCTTTTTTGGGACGAGCCTTGCTGTTTAGCTGGGTCTCATCTTGGCCTGCGCATCTCTTGCAGCATCTAACGAAGCCCGAGATGAATAACTGGATGCAGGGTCACGCGGTGCATGACCTTCTGGGAGCCTCGTCGGTGGGGGTCAACGAGCAAAAGTTTTTTTGAGCCGAAGGATTGGCGTCCCCTGGTTTGGGGATTGTATACTTCTAGCGGGCATGATAAATCTCTCCTCTCTGTCAGACGCTCGAACGATCGAGCAAAAATGCATCATACTTTAGATCTGGTGGCGCTATGCTGTGAGGCCAAGATGGCTGGACACAACCACTCAATTGAAAAAAGATATTCATCTGATACATATTGTTTAGGGTCCTGGCTCCCAGGAATGTGCACGTAACATCAATGGCTCGATCTTGGTCACCAATTGCTGATTTTGAAACGTCTTCTATGAGATTGCATACGTGCATTGGAGGAGCACCATTGCACATCGAGCCACACAACGCATTCCGCCACGTTGCCCAATTGGTCCGTCTCGAGACTGTAGAGGTGCAATTGCATGCGTGCGTTTACAGGAGGGCCATCACATGGCAAAACGCACTACGCTTTCTACTCGATGATACAGACACGAAGCAGTGGTGCTTATCTGTAGTTACACTGCACACCGGATTCGCATGATCCAAAGGCGTTGCCAATTTGATACCGAGAAGCGGCCATGCAGCGGCTGATCGACAGTAGATGGGCGCTTATGGCGCTTAGCAGGCTCCCGCCGACGGGCCGCCTATCCCGAAAAGGGACGTCACAGTTACCACGTTTAGCCGAGGTTCCTAACCTCACTTCGGTTGTAGACGGCCCTTGGGCACTCCAGGACCAGAATCTCGCCTTACTTTGATCACCATGGGGTTCTTGCGTTCGCTGGGCTTGATGGGAGCTCTAGGCTTTCTAGGAATCACAGGCAGCGTATCAGGTATAGAAGACAAGCAAGCTCCTCTAACGGCTCCATATCCCAAGCCGGAGGAAGTTGAGAAGCTCCGGGCAGCGTGTCCGGATTATAAGCATTATTCTACATATCCTCAGTATGTTGCAATTGGATCCTTAGTTGAGGTGCGATATAAACACTGATATGTGTAATTCGCAGTCCCCCATACAGTGATGGCCCATTGGCATTGCCCTTTCAACGACCTTCGACCGTCTGTAGGACGTTTACGTCGTTCGCGGTGGAGAAGGTCATTGAAGATCTGAATCATCGAATGAAAGATAAAGATCTGGCCCGGATATTCGAGAATGCATTCCCAAATACCCTCGACACCACGGTGCGATGGCATGTTGACGGCACCGAAAAGAAGCAGCACAAGCCTCATGGCGGCGGACATCGAGGACGATGGGAGGGTGCACATAGCTTCATCGTGACGGGGGATATCAATGCCGAATGGCTGCGCGACTCGACGAACCAATTGGCACAGTATCAGATTTTGGCAAAGAGGGATCCGAAGCTGGAGAAATTGATTCTAGGCGCCATTCAAACCCAGGCAGAGTTCGTCATCGAATCTCCCTACTGCAATGCCTTCCAGCCGCCTCCTCCCAGTCGATTGCCGCACTCGGCCAATGGCCAAGGGGACTACGTTCATCCGGGGTATGAGCCCTCATTCGTGTTCGAATGTAAATACGAGCTGGACTCGCTGGCCGCTTTTCTGGCATTGGGAAATCAATTCTACCAACATACCAAGTCGACCGCGTTCCTGACGTCTCGCTGGTACACGGCGCTGGATACGATCCTAAAAGTGCTGGACAGGCAGTCGGAACCTACCTTCGATCCGGCATCAGGGAGGTTCGAGAAGAACGAATACACCTTCCAGAGAGAAACCGACACCGGCACAGAGACGCTGAATTTGGCCGGCGTTGGGAACCCGCTGAATACCGGAACGGGGCTTATTCGGAGTGCGTTCCGACCCAGCGACGACGCCACCATCTTCGGCTTCTTCATACCGCCCAACGCGATGATGGCGGTCGAGTTGAAGCGGGCCGCAGACATGCTGGGTGCGGCAGGGAAGAAGTCTCTTTCGGATACGCTACGCAAACGAGGCGAGAACATCGAAAAGGCCGTCTGGGAGCACGGCGTGGTCAAGCACAAGAAGCACGGCGACGTCTTTGCCTACGAGGTCGATGGGTATGGGTCCTCGCTCCTGATGGACGACGCCAATATCCCTTCGCTCCTGGCGCTGCCCTTGTTAGGCTTCGTCGATCGAGCCGATAAGACGTATCAGAACACGCGCAAGATGATCCTCAGCCGGGACGGGAATCCTTATTACCTCCAGGGTCGCGCCTTTAAGGGTATCGGAGGTCCTCAGTACGTATAATTTCACATCTAACTCTCAAAGCAGAGGTTTAGCACGGAGCTTTAAGCTGATGAGTGGTTTGCGAGATAGTATCGGGTTTCAAAACGCCTGGCCCATGAGCTTGCTGGTGCAAGCCATGACCTCCGAGGACGATGATGAGATCCTGGAATGTCTCCATTTAGTCCGCAACTCGAGTCGTCTCGGGCTCGTGCATGAAAGTATCAACGTGGATCAAATCACGGAATATACAAGTATGGCCCCCCATCTTTTTATCTCAATCCTTTTACATCCTCCAGTCTTCCATCGTCCAGTCGTCCAGTCGTCCAGTCTTCCATCGTCCAGTCGTTCAATCCTCCCTTTCTCCCTTCCTCCCTTCCTCCCTTCCTCCCTTCCTCCCTTGACCCATTCTCCTTCTATCACATACCCCCCTAGTTCCCTGCTGTAGAAATCCATAGACTAATGAAACAATGGGAAAACAGGAAGCTGGTTCGCCTGGGCGAATTCCGTGTTCGCGCAGACCATTCTGGACGTTGCCAGGAGAAAACCACATCTTTTGTTCGGAAAGGACGCGGAGCCTTATGTCGTTGAATAGAGTTTCCTCTTTACTCCGGGTGACGGCATCTTCACTATCGGTGAATTTATGACGATTCGACGGTCTCTACAACAGTCGAATCCGATTGATATATTTCAGCTGGGGCTATAATGGGGATCATGCATCACACTTCAAGGTTTTTTTTGGGGAGTTGGTACGGGGTGAGATGGCAGCTTTTGACGGGAGTTTCACTTGCGCACTTTTTGGTGGCGGAGATGGCGTGGTGCTGACATTAGAGGGAGCAAGAATTATATTGATTAGATATAATTTCCTATCATCTACACTTATCAAAAGTTGCTTCACATGGCAAGGATGGATACATAATCCTAAGTTGACTTTCCTACAGTCACGGCTATAGTTTCAGTATCTTGTCAATCAGTTCCCTAGTTCCGTCATGAGAGATGGGCCTTTGGCATATGCACAGATACGAGCTCGTCCAGCCAACTCCTTCAATGCGGCCGTAATATCTGCAATCGCCGACTGGGAGGAACGTGAGGTTGATTAGCAGCGCCGGGTGGAGGACGATTTATGCTCCCGCGGATCGCGTCAATGGTTGACTTGAATGTGTTCACGACGTTGTCCTTCAGAGAATCCCCAGGGGCCTTCTTCCGGTCTTCGAACAAGAATGCAGCCTTGGCCTTGTATTTCTCTCCATCAATCTCGACCGTGGTTCGTTTCTCGCATTCGTCTTTGGAATGGCCCTATTTGAGTTTTCGATGTTTAAGCAATTCGGAGTACTCTCTAGCCATCAACCCTGCAAAGATGCGAGTGTGTTCTCCAATCTTACCTGTTTTCTGCAGTGCATATATTGCAGAGTGAGAAGCTCTCGAATCTGATTGGCCGTGCCAGGCATGATCTCCGGCTCGGCGACCTGATCATCGCTGACATGGACCGTAAATTCGTCACGACACGCTTTGATCATTTCTTCCTCGCTACTTTCGGTGATGCCCTACCCGGTTGTGGCCTTATCAGTTTCAAAGCCCCCCCTCGACACAATCGCCGAAGCAGAAAAGACTTACCGAGGCCATCATGATAGCGTCGCGGATGCAGAGATAGTACTTCGCGCTCAGTTCAAACTTAAGCCGCCAGTATACACGCGATGGCAATCGATCCGGAGCTCTCCTCGTTTCTCTGTTGCGTTCCTCCAACACCTCGAGCATACCCTCGCGTTTTCCAAGATACTTGATCTTCTAATGTATCACGAATCATAATGTGAGCAAAGAAGTCCAAACTGAACGCTTCGGTAGGCACCACCTTCTCCAGAGTATCTAATTCAGGTCCGAAAAGCCACTCGTACGCTCCCCTTACGTCCGGGTCGCCTCGCTGCGCTTGCTGAGCATCCTCAGCGATTTCTCTCAACGCCGTACCCCAGCCTGGTGCTGCCCGTCCCCCCCGTGGAATCTGAAAAGGAAAGCCTCGAGACGGAGTTGATCGTCGTATCTTGATCGAGGTTCCCTCGTTCGACGCTGCTTGAGTAGCCCCGGTGAGAACTGCTATCAAAATTCCCACAACAGGAATGAGCAATCGTGTGATCCAGTAGGGAGTAATCATGTCGATAGAATCCAAGGAGTTATTGATCAGCCCTAAGACTGGCTGAGACCTGTCTCCCTCGAGCTATCAACTAGATATATGTATTCCTGGCGGTGACTGAGCATATTTGTGCTCGAGTAACGCGCATCATAAACTCTACATTCTAGTAGAGATCGTCAAAGACATGAGAGGGATTTAGCAAATCATTCTCCGATCATCATAACATGAGATTCCCGTGTAGTAGCTACATCGCGCTGCCTTTAATGTTTATACGAGGTATATCATCCGCCACCAGCCTGAGAATGAAATATCTCATCGTATAATGAGACATCAACACATGGAACCCTCGACCGAATGATGTGTCCATGAGTCGGTTCAAAATTTCAGCACAATCCTGGAGTAGCAATTACGAACAGGTGCTCTTCAAAGCACATCTCGCGAATTGTCCGAGTTGTATACATTTTATACAGAACCTCCCTTGGGAAATATTTGAAAGTTCCTGTACATTTGAGCACAGGAATGAAGGCCATACCGGAGACAAAAATGCATGTCCGATGTTGTTGCTGAGATGCCTGAAGCTTAATGCAAGCTACCGTAGCTCGAGCTACTGGAAACTCGTGCCCGGTCTCACTACCTTGTGATCTGAAAACATCTTTGTCTGAAATACGGTCTACGCGTGTGACTTCGTAGACCAATGAGCATATTAAAGCTTTCTCCTATCGTATACTGGTGCCGGATTCCGAGAAGAGCCATGACAAGTCGAGCAGGCGTGAAGAGTTCGAGCGCTACCTGTGTGTATCCATCCATCATAACCCATTCCCGCTTACCCCACCAACACTACAGCATCTCCGCTTCCTTCTGCCTCACATACAGTCTCAATTGGGTCATAACCGTGCACACGCTTTTCAAGGATCATCTGTATTTCTGAGATTCTGTTCTTGCATGATAGTACTTACCATTGCGCTTTACAGATTCCAAACTACCTACCAACTCCAACAAGATCCAAACATACGATCCAAATGAGCAGTTCACAGTTGGAGCCCTCTCTAGACGTGATCTACACCCTGATCCCTTGGCGCAATTCAGAACGTGGTTCAGCCATGCTCAGTCCAAAGGAGTTCCGCTCCCAGAGACGGCAACATTATCAACCGCGCATTTACCATCTGGGCGAGTCTCAGCTCGAATGGTGTATCTCAAGTCCGTAACAGGCGGCAATGAGACCTCAAGGCACGACAACGGTATCGCAGAAAATCGGAATGATCCTGCTAGCAAACTGGTCGAGAAGGAAGGGTTTGTAATCTACTCAAACTGGGAGACCAGTAGAAAGTCTCATGATCTTCGAAGCAACCCTCACGCGGCCTTGACGTTCTGGTGGCGAGAGCTGGAACGTCAAGTGCGTGTTGAGGGAAAGGTGGAAAGGCTAAGCACGGAAGAGAGTCAAGCGTATTTCGATACGCGTATCCGTGGGTCAAGAATAGGTGCTTGGGCTAGTCCTCAGAGTCAAGTCCTGAAACCTATTCCTCCTGGTATTGCGACGGAAGCTACTCCCCCTAGAGAGCAAGGCGATGGCTCTGAGAAAGCCATGGCCAGCGGCGTTCTTCAACCGAGCAGCAACACGGATCTCAGAAAGGCCAGCAGTCCCTCCACCGAAGCTCCCTACACCAGTCCCAGCGGCACCATAAAAGCATCAGAAAAAGACCGAGACGACGGTAGGGCAGCATTAGAACACCGAGTCCAAGAAATCGAAGAGCGCTTCAGTTCTCCATCAGACCAGAAAATCCCCGTCCCACCTTTCTGGGGTGGCATAAAGATCATCCCGGACACGGTCGAGTTCTGGCAGGGTCGTCCAAGTCGCTTACATGATCGATTTCGGTATACGAAGCTACCGGCCGTCGAAGGCGCAGAGGCTGGTGGCGGTGTTAAAGATGAGCGTGGAAATGAAAGTGAAGCTGGGGCAGCAATAGATGGGACAGCAGATGGGGAAGGGGGACGGTGGAGGATTGAGAGATTGGCTCCTTGATTTCCTCTATATTGTGGTAAGGAGGTGTGAAAGAATACGATTCCGGCTTCAAGGGGACGCCGCCGTCTTTCGACGGTGTGTTATCATCTAATTTTTGATTTCAAGACCAACATCGCAAAGGAAAACACATCTCCGGAGAGGAAAGCATTTTTATTTGATATATCCATACATCCCTAGCAGATTCTCAGATCTCATTTCATTTCTTGACAAAGAAAGAAGCAATGCTTCCCTTTCCTTGCTGTCCCTTCTTTGGTTTCGTTGTCGCGGTGGATGAGCTGCTGCTAGGGTTGCCGCTTTTGGCAGCACTGCCTGCCGTCGATGAAGACACGACAGGAACTGCCTTTTGTTTTAGAGCCTCTTCGTCCTCCGAGAAAGATTCCCAGACTGGCTCTTCTTTCGTCACTGTTGGATTGTTCCATCAGCATACAAGACATCTTATTTCAAGCTGGAAGGAATGTAGGGGAGGGTGAAGAGTAGATGCTGCTTTGCTTAGGGCTTGTTATCTGAACCTGCAGAGGGGATGCAGAATGATAATATTCTCCACGATCGAACTTACCAAAATATCCTTCCTCGTCTTTGACTTTCACCTTCTTCATTACCTTCCGTCGTCCTCTTCTTCGTTTACTCGCTTCTTCTCCTGCTGCGGGCGCAGTGGATAACGCATCAACTGAGGCGTTGTCATTCAACTGATCGCCTTCGGGGAGTGCCTCTGTATCCATTTCTTGTTCCGTCTCGTCATCTGGCTTGGCTGGCTCATCTGGCTCTTTTTCTGAGATTTGGTTAGATTCATTGTGCTAAGCCACCGAACAAACCAGGAATCATTGTTACCTTCTGCATCCATCATTCTGCGCAATTCTTCTTCTCTCTGCCTTTTCGACATGCGCTCGCCTTCCTGCTTAGATCGCGTAGACGCCGGAACCACCAGGTCTTCCTCTTGTTCATCTTCGGAGGCATCCTTCATCGGTTCTATTCCTTATTAGCGAGTCTGCCCATACTTGTAGCGTGCTTCAACGGACCGTCCTCTGCAGCGCTGGGTTCCCCCTATCAGGCCAAAGAGTGAGTGACAGTACGCCATGGAGAACTCAGAGTCACTGTACCGAAGCAGG
>QQTW01001353.1_pt1 | contig 17049 bp, 17 predicted proteins | sample 1904831 | NCBI WGS metagenome assembly QQTW01 (sample SAMN09435610, study PRJNA476489) | Subsurface metagenome, whole genome shotgun sequencing project. | reverse complement strand
GCTTCACCCGCATCACTCTCTGGGGCTTTGGTAGCCACATCATTGTCAGCCATGTCTGACTGCAAAGATTATCCGTACAACTTCGACAGCTTTATCGGCAGGGACTAGCGTTATATCAGCTCGTGAGCGTCTGTAGAGGAGTATGGTAGAGGTTGATTGGAGAAACAACAAGGAATATACGACAAAGCACCTTGCTTCCAGTTACCTTAACTAGCGTCTCTTTTGGTAAGGTAAGTTACAGAGTATGGTAAGGTAAGGTAACTACCTCCCCACCATTACCGGAACAGATTAGTGCGGGGTATCTTGGAGCCTCAACGCGTGCCACCGTACTAGATAAGTAGTCAATTAACACGTCAAACAATTCATCGCGTCAACCTTCAATCACTACAAGACTTCGCAGCCTCATTTGTACTCCGAAAAGTCCATCTAGCAAGTTCTGCTCGCATCCATGGCCAATCCAGAATCCATGGCGTCTGACGTCGCCGCTCACGTCTCGCAGGGGTCCTTAAGGTATGCAGGTTACCAAAGCGCACAATTCCAACGCTTATAGCCTCAATCGTGCAGTGCTATCTTCAACTCCAGCGATGACTCGAATGTAATAGACGTGCAACCGATCCTACAGTGTGTGCAAGTCAAGCCCTTGGCTGGCCAGCCAGGTGCTCCAGAACGATACCGAGTTGTTTTCAGCGACATCTCCAACTTTGTGCAGAGCATGCTCGCCACCCGTAAGCTTCTTTATAATCGAACACTATTGCACACACAGCTGATGGTAACTCTTAGAGGTCAATCACGTTGTGCATGAGGGCAAGCTAAAAAGGGGATGCTTTGTTCGGTTGAACAAGTTTCAGGCAAGCCAGGTCAAGGGCAAAAGGTACAATCCAACAGCTCTTATACGGGTTTCGCTTCGTCTAAACTCTTGTAGAATCATCATAGTCCTCGACATTGATGTGCTCGAAGAGCTTGGAGAATGTGAGAAGATCGGGGAGCCGAAAGCATTAGAGTTGAAGACCGAAGATGAGAGCAAACCCCAATCGACAACCATCTCAAGCAACGGCTTTTATGGTGCAAAGCCCCAGCCCCAGCAGGAGCAGCAGCAGCAACGATCTCTGCCATCCCGCACAGGTGGCACGAGTTCCTCGGCTCATGCAAATATCTATCCTATTGAGGCGCTCTCACCTTACGCCCATAAGTGGACGATCAAGGCCAGGTGCACGAACAAATCGGATATCAAAACATGGCTGACAATGATGTGGCTACCAAAGCCCCAGAGAGTGATGCGGGTGAAGCAAGCGTTCTACCTATGGGGACACAGGCTCAGCAAGGTGCTACCTTGGGGGTCAGAGCATAGTCCTGACTATTTGCTGAAGAAATCAAACGGCTAACTATTTGCTTAGGATCATTGCGTGACGGATCGGCCAAGCCGTATGTTGCCACGGCATGCGCTGTATTGGGTGGAGTAATCTTTGACTCAAGATCTTGAATAGCAACTGACGCATCACCGACGGGTGTACGTCTCTTCCCTCTGTGCGTGCACTTCATAGCGCTGAAAGAGTTAGGAAATGTCCGAGATTGGTGGTGTAGAGGTGCGTGCCATTTACCACCACCTCTTCTGTTTGGCAAAGTTTTCAACTATATTCTCGTGTTGTTTGGTGGAAGTAAACACCACGCCTCTCAACCTAGACGGAAATTTATCTTCTGGTCAAGCTCATGTGTCTGCATAGGTTTATATTACCAAGCCGAGCGATTATCCTCATGCTCCCTCGAAGTTGCTACTCTTCCTTAGTAGCGGCACCGGAGTGCATTCAGTGAACAATCAGTTGCAAGCCGATCAATATGCTAATGAAGGCTTCCTGGTTGTTATGCCAGACCAGTGCGTAGGAGTTTCCCAGATATGCACGGCTGCCCGGCCCCGAGCCATTTCTTGCACAAATGTGTGACCTTTGCGAATTCACTGCGCTACTTCTGCATGTTGCGTTCTACAAGGTAGCTTTCAGTTTTGTAAGGGAGACACTAATGCCCTTCTGGCAGATTCGGCGGAGATCCGGCACCGAACAGCACATCGATCCTAAACTCTTCTCAGAATCCTGCCCCATCCGTAATTGAACAGGTTAAGCTTGGGATGGCTGAGACTGCGAAGGCGTTCGTGCTCGACATGTGGCTGGCGAGGCAGACACCAGAGAAGGTATTACCAATCCTACACAAAGTGATTGAGGGTGTCAAGGACGAATTTGCAGATGCTATTGCAAACGGTGGAGGTATCTATGCGGTGGGATATTGCTTTGGAGCGAAGTATGTGCTATTACTGGCTGGAGATTCTTTGGACACTGCTTCACGAGGAAGGGCGTCAAGGGACGAAGAGCAAAGTGTCACCGTGGCTGGTCCGATCATCAAGGCTGGGGCGGTGGCGCATGGTAGCTCCTCACGTTCCCAAACTCGGGACTTATCACTGATCGGTTTAATAGGAACGCTCGTGACAACCGAGGACATTGGGAAGGTGCGGTCGCCAGTCTTGATGGTCTGCGTTGGTAAGTCTTCAACGGGTGCTAGCCACTCCATGTTTGCTAAGCAGGCGCAGAGAATGATCAGCTTTTCCCCGACGATATCCGCGAGCGAGGACATCGGGATCTAGAAGCCAATGGAGTTGAACATGAGATTGAGGTCTATTCTGGTGTTCCACATGGTGAGGTACAATCATTGGAGCGTTCCATCCTGAAACTGGTACTAAGTTTGGTTACCTCAAAGGCTTTGCTATCATTGGCGATTACGACGATCCGAAGATCAAGGATGCTCAAAAGTCTGCATATGATCAGATGCTCAAATGGCTGAAAGCCCATTGACGTGAGTTGGATCTGTTATACCTGGGATGACCTGCTGGATCGAGATCTAGATGTCGGTGTTAGAACACATGGGACATGGCATGGAGTCTCGAGGCAACCTGCTTGAATGCCAGGAGTTCTTCAATATCATGCTGGGCCCCACGGTGTAGTTCCAGTATAATGTGTGATCCTAAAATGCAAATCTGGTATATCTTGATCTTCCAGATTCTGCAGCACAGTGTAAATCACTCACCTGTATATCTTGATTCGCCGAGCTCCTGGTAATTGTGAATAATTCTGACATTACATTACGTGGAGTGACCTGCGTTGCTGGTTACTGTCACGAATTGGCTTGTGTTATGCTCACAACCACCTCATACAACCTGGAACTTCCACACGCCGGAATACCAAGCATGATGACTTGCAAACACATTAATGCACCAGGTACGCTGTTGTAAGGTATTTGCTCATTCTGCAGGGTTTAAGCTTATCGGGTCCTGTATAGAGTTACTTCCACCACGGCCAAGTCAGTCCGTATACCGAGAGGAATGCACTCAGTGTTTCGACTCTATTGTAACCATCCCTTATGACGAAAATCCCTCCCAGGCCGGGAGATTGACATGTGTCCTAGGACGACACCACTGGCTTGAATGTGTGCCTGTACTGTTTCAACGGCGGTTGTGCGGATGAGCGCCAGCATGCTCTTCTACATTGGAAGAGGTCAGGGCATCCGTTAGTCTTGAACATACGAAGGACCCGCAAGACAGTCATTGTGAGTGGGGGCTGCTGGACCATTGCGAGCTCGTTAAGAGCAAAGCATACTATAAAGACTGACATTTGATTTCGGTGAAACCAGCGTGATGAGCCTCCACCCAAAGTCTCAAAGCTTGCCATTGCAGCTGAGACAGAGGAAGATCGTTACAATATAGAAACTCATGTCAGCTGTTACGACTGCGCGCTACAGGACATAGATACGAACTCAGGAAAGCTCGGCGTAGTGGTGGATGGAGTCATGAAAGCTGTGACCTTTGCACGGTCGGAGGAAGTTAAGGCCTGGGAACAAGAAATCACTCCGTGCGAGCATACTCTTTGCCTGCAGCAAGAGAGCGCCAGGCGGATTGAATCACAGGGTAAATACTCGTCTTGGGACTTCGAAGGACTTGCACTCAGTTCTCTATTCTTTAGATCTCGGTCACTGCTCCATGTGCCAACTCAAAGAAAATCTCTGGCTCTGTCTGGAATGTGGTAACCTTGGCTGTGGTCGAGCTCAATTCGGAGGAGTCAAGGGCAATTCGCATGGGCTTGCCCATGTGGATGCGACATCTCATTGTGTAGCTGTCAAGCTTGGCTCTATCACTGCTGACGGTACAGCCGATATATACTGTTATAGATGCAACGAGGAGCGGACTGATCCGGAATTGGCTGCACACCTCATTCACTGGGGTATTGACATCGCCAAACGTGAGAAGACAGAGAAAAGTCTCACTGAAATGCAGATTGAGCAGAACATGAGATGGGAGTTTTCCATGACGGCTGAGGATGGCAAGGAACTCACACCTCTATTTGGTGAAGGGTTTACCGGACTTAAGAACCTTGGCAATAGCTGCTACCTAGCTAGTGTTCTGCAATGTTTGTTTTCCCTTCGGGACTTCAAGCATCGCTATTACCATCCCAACGATCAGCCTCCCGTGACTGAGTCTCCAGCGACGGATTTAGAGACTCAACTCCGCAAACTCGCCGATGGGTTACTTTCGGGCCGTTACTCCCGTCCAGATACTGACGTGAGTGTTTCTGAACAGACCCCGGAGGTTCCGCATCAAAAAGGCCTTGCACCGGCGATGCTCAAGCACCTTATTGGCAGGGGCCATGAGGAGTTCTCTACGATGCGACAACAGGACGCTTTTGAGCTTTTGTTGCATCTCTTGAAGCTAATAACCCGATCTCAGCATGCAGCGCCTTTGACAGACCCTGTCCAGTCGTTTCGCTTCGTTGCGGAACAGCGGTTGCAGTGCTTAGTATGCAAGAAAATGCGGTATCGAACGGATGTGCAAGACAATATATCCATACCAGTTCCCATACGGAGGAGTCAGTACGGAGTCACCAAATGTATTAGCAACGACGACAATATAGCGCCAACCAAAGAAGAATTCCAACCAGTCACATTCAAGGAGTGCTTGGATATCTTCACAGACGAAGAGCGCGTGGAGCTTACGTGCGCCGGTTGTGGAAGCAAGGATGGCTTCATGAAAAGGACACTTTTCAAGACATTTCCAGAGATATTAGTCGTCAACGCAAGACGTTTTGAATTAGTTAATTGGGTACCCAAGAAGCTGGATGTGCCTGTCATAGTAGGGGATGAGTCTTTCGATCTGAGCGCATACATATCGAGCGGACCACAGGACAGAGAAGAGCTTCTTCCAGAAGATAGTACGTCTGGTACATCATCAGGGTTCATACCAGACGAGACGCTCCTTGTGCAGCTTGAGGGCATGGGATTCCCTCGCGTGCGCTGTGAGAAGGCCCTTCGCGCAACCGGAAATCTTGCTGCAGAACCAGCCATGAACTGGCTCTTTGAGCATATGGAGGACGCAGACATTGACGTCCCAATCGACCTCAGTGCTACCGAAGGCAAAATAGTTGTCGACCCCGCGAGTGTCGCACAGCTACGCGAGATGGGCATCAGTCCGCCACAAGCTAGGAAAGCCCTCAAAGAGACCGATGGTGATGTCAGCCGAGCACTGGACTGGGTCTTCGCCCATCCGGACGATCAAGGCAAATTTGAGGAAGAGGAAGGCCAGGAGGCGCAGGAAAGTATCCAGGCTCAAGGGGAGAAGGAGCGTCCCGGTAGCGACACACTTCCTGCCAATTTCCAACTACACTCAATCATTTGCCACAAAGGGGCCTCTATTCACGCAGGGTAAGCATGTGCTAGTCCAGAGAGAGCCTGTACACGCTCAGCTAATGGCTTAGACATTATGTGGCATTCATCCGGAAGCTTGTGCACGAGGAACAGGCGGAATGCTGGGTGCTCTTCAACGACGAGAAAGTGGTGAAAGCGGTGGACGTTGATGAGATGAAAAAGTTTGCATATGTCTACTTCTTCCAGCGACTCTAAAAGAAGGTTCGGTTCACAACCCTCGTGGTTGCACAGCATACACTGGCGTTACCCTCCCCAGGTCTTGCATCGATGGTGTGGTCCTTGGTTGCATGTGCAGGTTGACAATGTGCATATAGACAGAAAGATTGCTTTGAAGGCAGATCAACATATCAGAGAGGGTGGAAGACCTAAGTTTCGACCTCAAGACTGTCTACCCCGGTCTTCAATAGTTGACTTGACAGTCAACCGGACAATTTTCACGTGACCATAACCGAACTTCTTACGTAATGATCGAATTACCGAGTAAGTTATTAGTCATCCAAAGTCGAACCTCAATCGTCATAATTGTGATTGTCGCCTCCATCAAAGTGACCCAACTCAGAACTGTTCTCCAAGCAGCACATCACGTACATTACACTAAACGACAGCAATAGAAAGCTCTCGATTCAATGTTCAAGAGAGTCCTCACAGCTGCACCCCGCTCTGCGGGTACCCTTCTATCGGCGGCTTCTCGACCTACCATAGTATCGCGAGTCCACGCCATCTCGCCGGTAGCGATCAAGGGAAAGAGAAACTATCATGAAAAAGATAAGCCAACCCGCGAGAGAGTTGGATGTAGTTGGGATTATCAGCCACTGCTTCCCTGACACTCATCTCCCACTCCCATATCTGAGTGAAGTCTCCGCTGACATTTGGTTCTTTACTCCTTGATCACTACAGCAAACCTCGCAATGTCGGCTCCATGTCGAAGTCTGATGCCGATGTCGGCACCGGCCTGGTCGGAGCACCCGCTTGCGGGGATGTCATGAAGCTTCAGATCCGCGTCGACCCGACCAGCAATACCATCAGCGACGTGAAGTTCAAGACGTTCGGATGCGGAAGCGCCATCGCGAGTTCGAGCTATTTGACCGAGTTGGTCCGGGGGATGACGTTGGAGGATGCAGCGAAGATCAGGAATACTGAGATCGCAAAGGAGCTGTGTCTCCCCCCCGTGAAGTGTGAGTGAAGTTCAGGATAGTCTGGTGGCCTTGTGGTAGGTACTGGACTGATTGAGGATTGACAGTGCATTGCTCCATGTTAGCGGAAGATGCGATCAAATCGGCTATCTCCAACTACTACACCAAGAATCCCAAGGCCATCTCCACCAATTTGTCTGGTACAGGGTCATCATTGCCGAAAGTGGAAGTGGAAACGGTGAACGAGGTTGCATCACAGCAAGCGGCTACGGCGTAGGTGGATCGTACCGTCGCTAGGGATTTGCTTCTATCATCTACCTTCGGCAGATGTTGGGAGCTTCGTGGCTGTGTACGACGAAAATTGGTTTCGTACATGGCTCACCTCTGCTCATTGCCGTAGCGGCGATGCTTCATATCGGTGGGCGTTCAATTTGTTCTTAATGCTTGATGGTGTGGTACTCTCATTTGGTTTATTCTCTACATGTGACACGATCTAGTACAGCGTTGACTGGACATATTATGGTGCCTCACATGAAGTGACGATGCTAAAGCTTCTGAGCCCTTGCGGCCGGCCATGTGATTACAGGTCATCCGATGTACCGCGCAGTTCCTCAAGTCCCACCAAAAGAGACCATTGTAGATGAAGCCCGCTCAATCCATTCGCTCAAACCCTGTGGCGCCCGCTTTGCCGGCCATATGCATCATTAGGTTGTCCGCCAAACGCCGCTTCTCCGGTCGCAGAGATGTAAAAATATCGCTATGCTACCAACGTTGGGGCCTCTGCACCAGTATCTATCAAAGATCCGCCATCATGTCTTCGTCCGCGCCATAGTCGTCTCCAGTTATGTCCATTGAGTTACCATCTGTGGCTGACCCTCCGCCAGCCTCCTTGTTCTTCCTTGCCTTCTTCGCCCAATCAATGTACTCTTTGCTCAGGCATAGTTTCTTGTCGGTCGCCCTTACATACTCTGCCAAGTTCACCGTTTTCTGCATCTGTTTCACTAGCTCCGCATACTGTGTAGCTTCAGACTGTGACCGCGAGTGGGTCCCGGATGTGTCGAGAAAGCGGAGAATAGAAGGCTTGGTCCGATCATTGGACTGCGAAAGCACTGCATTGAGATAACCTGTGGAGATAAGAGATGCAACGTAGGCTTCGGTCTCGGCATGATCGTTGAGGTCCGGGGATGTACGCTCCCCGATTTCGGGAATGGAGAGCGCGAGGTATGTATTGCCTAACTTTAGGATCGAAAAGCGGCGGGATGCCTCCAAGACTTGCATGAGTAGCCCCGTATTGCAGTCCTAAAGATACCGCTTTCAGCATGCTACAGGCATGCAAATTTGACCTGCGGACGCGTACCTCTCTCCATACTTGCCTTCCGTACTCAAATTCGGCCCTCAGTCGTCGGCAATCGCCCGACTTAAATATGTCCGCGATCGCATCATATGGCTTGGCAAGCGCCCTATAAGCTTTAGTAGCTTGGGCGTTGGTAGTTCGGGGAATCGGCAGTGGCTGACGAGTAATTTGTTAAAACTGAGGCTCTTCGTCCAATAGACAGCAATCCGGGGACTTACTCTACCTCTCAGCAACAGGCCAACCAGTACCCGTTTCTTGTATGCCTCGACCATGATTTTGCTCGGAGTGTTGTTGGTAGGTGCCATCACCACAATTTCCAGGAACAGCAAAGCTCGCTCCCAAGTTTCGAGACCCATATATAGCATAGCTCCATACAGGAAGTATTCAAGATGGTCCCGATAATCGAGCTTGGCGGAAAGCCCATTCGAAATGGTGATGCAGGAAGAGCTGAATTCATGATGCGCACAAAGTGGTGCTTGAACCGAAGTCGAGAGAACTTTGTCCGAGCTGGTAGGGAAGTGGTATATGTCCTTATCTAGAATTGGTAATGCAGCCCGGTACACTCGTGCTTCTAAGCAAAGCCGAGCGAACAGAAGATGCGTCGAAGTAAAGCATGAGGAGCTCGGATCTAGGCGTAAAATGGCACACTGAACAGGGCGAACGGCGAGCAATGGCTAATCCACTATCAGCACAACCCAAGCCTTAGAGAGCACCTTCTCGATTCCCCCGGATTTCAGACCTTTGACACAGCTCTTGCAGACTTTGCCACCAGCTCCACCACCCTCCTCCACTCATGCCCGACATACCTGACCTGGATGGGATCAAAGCGTTCGAGGAAGCCTACTAATTTGGGCCAAAGGGGTCCGGTAGGCAGCAGGGATTTCGGGCCGGCACTGCTCGCTTGCTTGCCAGTATTGTTTTGAGCAGTGGTAATGTGAGCTAGGAGGGCGTATAGGTAAGGCAGAGTGTTGATTGATGGGTCGAGGATCTAGGCGCCCCGGCGCTGATGTTAACCTCAGCTGCTACATAAAATGTTCGTGAAGCTAGGAACAGCGTTGGATACACGGTGGGGTTGATGGATACTGACATCGAGTAAGTCACCCCCGCCACTTATGTTGCCAATCAGCCTACTGCCTGGTGTCTGGTTCAGCACCTGAAGTAGGCCTCTTATCTGTCCATCATATTCATCATCGGGTAATGGATTCGGCGGTGGAGGATGCGGCGGGAAGGAGAGTAGAAGAGGCAGTAGATCGTCCATCTGGACGGCGTGTCCCTTGTCAGCTTAACATACCAGGTAAGCAAATTGTATCGGTTTGGGCAAAAGTGATGATTAAGGTACCTTACATACGAGGTAGTCTGGAGTTTGATGTGGAGCTTGAGCCTCAAAAAGCTCTAAGTTGATGATGATTGGATGGATTACTCGAGTAAGGTAATATTACCTGGTATATTATCGTACCTTGACAGCAGACAGGAAATGTCCCTCCTTTACTAAGGTAAATCACTGGCTGGAACCGTCAAGCTGACTTCTCCTGACTCTTCCCCTCATTAAGGTACGAGTACGCCGGCTTCGTGATGAATACCTTAAGTTAAAGAAGGTAAAGGTGCAAGTAATGTAAGACTTACCTTACCTACCTGATTGCCCGGTCCCTGTGGCCGTTATGACTCAGCACTGGAGTGTTCCGTACTTTGGATTGAGTGAAGGATTGGTTTGGGGAGCTGTCAGGAGTTAACGAACCGATTCATATATATATTCCTATATATATTATATATTCCTGCCGAGAGCATCATGTCACTCACCAACGCGGATGCCATTACAGTTGCTGAAGCGGCATCGGTATCCTCGCTAAGCTTAAGAACTATCTCGACCGAAGAGCGCAACAGGGCCCTTTCGGCCATACACGCCGCCCTTTCAGACTCAAAAGATGAAGTACTCGCCGCAAATGCCAAAGACTTGGCGGCGGCCGAGAAGGCTGCCCGGAACGGAGACTTGAGCCAAAGCGTCCTGAAAAGATTGGATTTGGGCAAAAAAGGCAAATGGGAAGAGATGTTGAAAGGCATTCTTGACGTTCGTGACCTCGAAGACCCTGGTAGGTTAGCGTACCCTAATCCAACACTTGCCCTAAGAATACAGCATCACTCATTTTTCATCCTCTTAGCTGGCAAAATAACACTGCGTACTCGCCTTGACGAAGGCCTCGAGTTGGTGCGAATGACTTGCCCTATTGGAGTGCTTTTGATCATCTTCGAAGCACGTCCTGAGGTCATAGCCAATATCGCATCTCTCGCAATTAAATCCGGCAACGCCGCCATCCTGAAAGGTTAGTTTCCCGACCACGACTTCAAGGATAGACTCACCGACTACCCCTTTGTAGGTGGTAAAGAATCCACCGAGTCGTTCATAGCGATATCGACAGTGATATCAAAAGCCCTGTCCGGCACATCCGTCCCTAACGACTCTATTCAACTCCTCACTACTCGGGATGTGATTCCTGCTCTCCTCGCGCTCGACAAGCACGTTGACCTTGTCATTCCCCGGGGCTCCAACGAATTGGTGCGGTACATCAAGAATAATACCAGGATCCCCGTTCTCGGGCATGCCGACGGCCTGTGTAGCATTTACATCCACGCTGACGCCGATGTTTCGATGGCGGCAAGGGTCCTGCTCGACGCAAAGACTGGCTATCCAGCGGCGTGCAATTCCGTGGAAACTGTACTGATCGATGAAGCTGCATTATTCACTGTCCTCCCCGTTGTTGCGGATGCCCTCCTGAAGAGAGGGGTGTCCCTCCGATGCGATGCGCCCTCCAAGGCCGCTTTGTCGAAAGCTCTCCCCAGAGCGCAAGCCGTCATCCTGCAGGACGCTACCGAAGAGGACTACAACACCGAATTCCTGGATCTCATCCTTGCGGTCAAGACCATCCCGGCGACGGTGCCGTCGACCGCAGCGGTCGATCTCGCCATTGCTCACATCAACGCACACTCTTCTAAGCATACCGAAGCCATCCTGACAACATCAGAGCAGGTGGCCCATCGGTTCGTGGCTGGTGTTGACAGCGCAGGGGTGTTCTGGAACGCCAGCACTCGGATGGCGGATGGCATGAGGTATGGATTTGGCACAGAAGTGGGCATCAGCACGAACAAGATCCATGCGCGGGGCCCGGTTGGACTGGAAGGCCTGACCATCTACAAGTACTACCTGAAAGGCAACGGTCAAGCGGCAGGAGATTATTACGAAGGAGTGGGAGGCAAAGCTTTCAAGCATGATAGATTACCACTTATTTGAAATTGACACAACACATCCAATGTCTCGACCTTTCAACCGCATTTAGTGACTCATACATGGCGTAATATGGCATCAGCGGCGAGTTTCAATTCTGCTCAGAGCAACCATGGCCGATTTAAAGATGGAGTTGTGACGCACGGCCAAACATTCCTTCGAGGTTGACTATGAATCGAGTGATTGCTAGCAGATGTGCAACGTGACACTCTCGCCTTTTCTCCTTCTAGCAGGCATGTTAAAAAGCGCAGATGATTTGTGTCGAAACCCGCCAAATCGATCGATCCACCACAGTGACCATACAGTAGTGTCGTGCCCTAAACCTTGAACCCGCGCGACCTTCTTCGGCCACGGGCCTTCTCAAATTTCCTCCCTTTGCTTTCAACGTAAGGTTTCTAGGCTTGCCGTCAGCGACCAACGCCCACCTCCGAAGCCAACTGGAACGAAAAGCAGGCACATCTTACCTTGTGACTATGGGGGCCGAATCCGAAATGCTTCACCGCTTCGCGCGCATTCTTTGGTCCTCTCAACAGCAAAGTGTTTGCTCCCGTGGGTGCCCTCATTGCAAGCTGGTCCAAAGTCAGACACTCACCCCCTGCCTTCTCAATCCTAGCTCTCGCCGTAGCTGTGAAACGTAGGGCAGCGATGCTGATCTTTGGAACGATGAGCAACCGGTTGTCATCCGTAACCGTGCCAATGATGACAACAGTTTTGTTCTTGTGCTCTTCCCCAGCGTGCTCATTGACGGCCGTGGAAACGATACGAGAGATTGACATAGGCGGGCGGTTGATGCGGGACATGAAGAGGCGACGGAGGACGGTCTTGTTGAATTTCGAGTCGGTGCGACCTGATATGGGCACATTAACACTTCAGATCTAGCGACCACGAGTTTGCGAGCGGGACGGGCATGAACGTACGAGCCAAGAACCGGTATAGCTTCACAAGGAGTTTGAGGTAAACATTGTCACTCTTGGGAGCTTTGCGATGGCTGCTTCGCACATGGTGGGTGTCCAGGTCGATACCTGGTAAAGTGAAGAGCTGTCAGTATGCTTGCTGTCGTACAACAATTTCCAAGTATACGACGGCGTGGTGCAAAGCGGCTTATAATCCGTCGAGAATGAAAGCTGCCTTGGGAAGATGAACAACGTACCCATTGTCACAAATCGGCGTCGTTCTGAACGTCGTTGTTGGTGTCGTTATCGTAGGCGGATGGCGGGTTGAGGTTCAATTTTGCTTAGCGTGATAGTAAGTATGATTGCTGGTGTGCGCTCGCCTCGCTTAGCTACGTGCTTAGGGTCAAGGGCCAAGGGCCGAGGGTTACACATGGTGAAAGCAATATCGCCTTTATTCGAGACAAGCACAAGCACAAGCACAAGCACAAGCACAAGCACAAGCACAAGCACAAGCACAAGCACAAGCATCCAAGCCCTAGTCTTGCACACTTTCTCAGTTTAAATTGCCACTTCTGTAATTCTCGGACCGATAGTTGGCTAGAGCGTACTTGTTCCGTCCGAACATTTGATTTGCACTGTAAGGTACCTACAGATCTCCAAGCTGCTAGCTAACATTGAAGGCACTCTTTCAACAACCGGTTAGCAATATGAATCTAAATCTCTTACTGCGCCCAATCCCAATGCTGACCAGCCCAGATATGCGTACAGACGATATGGTTGTGCGAAATCGAAATTGAGATAAATTCCCTAGGTGTCCCGGTATTGTGAATCTTCGCACCTGGCAGTGTGGAAATACCAAGAAATCCCAAGGCTTGAATATTGAGCCACCAAACGCCCCCGAACGAGGAACCATCCACTGCACCTTATGTGGTTGTCTAAGGGTCCATCTTCCCACAGCTAATTAGAAAGTCTCGTGTGATCTCGAAGCTCAGCCAGCTACTGGCCATGCTAGGAGCTACTTTCAGGAGATTCGGCACAATCCCTTTGTACAGTCCTCTGAAGCCTTCTTGTGAGACGATCGTTGCCACAGCATCCCATATAGACTTGTACTGGTAACCGAGACCAGACATCGTGTTGATTTGAAATCTTCGCCGAAGAACATCGCTTCATGCATGGGTTAGTGCAAGCTACATTCTGCTTCATGGGTACAGGGTCACTCACAAAGGGTATGTACAGGTCTGCGCAACTGCCCCAGATATTGCACCGGCGAGGAGTTTGCGGAGGGCGCTCGGATTCTTGTCGCCGTCCGGTGTAAGGTATTTACGAACCGACTCATACGTCATGAAATTCAAGCCAACCTTGGTGAGCAACTGATCAGCTTGAGTCCTCTTCCGTCCGAACATTCGTAACTTACATAAGGCGCGACACCGGCTACTGTAGGAACGATGCCACGGTATAGTGCAAGAAAACCCCCCTCATTTCTGTACATGGTAATCATAGTCTCCCACATACCGGGCAGCCTTTTTCTGGCTGCTTCACCGAAAACGGCAAAAGATGCTGACTGAATGGATAATCGCGTGCGGACAATGTCAAGGGGGTATGTACAAGTGACTGAAGTGATGCCCGCGGCACCACCACATACAAGACGTTTAATCGGTGAGAGATCTGCGCCTGGCGAAGGCTCAACAAACTAGAACAGGAGAACATGTCAGTCTATGGTGACTGCGTGTCTCACATCAGACTTCAACCGACTGGCAGTGAAGCAGAGCATCGGGAACCATTTAGTCAGCTGCACTGCTCACCCGTTTGTAGAAGTTGTAACTTCCAAATTGCACGGCAGAATATGGTACTATCCGAATGCAATTCGTTCCATTCCCCCTCATCAAGCCTCTCCAACCCTCTTCCCTCCACATCTTCGCCAACCCTTTCCCCACCGACAATTTGTATTCTTCTCTCCCTACGCTCTGTATCTGAAACAGAATCTTTAACCGTTCCAGTGGGGACACGACCGTTCTCGAGACCGCACCGGCAACGCCGCCTGCAAGGAAAGCGGCAAAAACTGGATGTGCGAGGGTCTGCCGGAGTTGTATGATTAGAGGCTGAGAAGTAGGGGGTGGCGGTTCGCTCGAGCTGGGCTGAAAGGTCACAAAGTTAGGACGACCGTTCTATTCAAGATGAAGAGGCTGTAGAAAAGACAAGATCTGAACGTACAGCAGCATCAACTCCCGCCATCGTTCGTAATGAAGGGGCGCGATCCGACCCCAAGTCCTCAACCGACGTGGACTTCTTTTGACCGAGGCTTACGTTTGCGGCGCTCATACTTGGCGCTCTCGAGGCGTGATTGTCGCAAGCACAGTGTGATGGATGGACCTGTAAGATCTCCGCGACTCTCCAAGCGCGGGAGTATGGATTACTTGTTCATGGAAAGCAGGAAGGGAGAGTAGGCGTCCAGACTGAATGTGTGATGAGCCCTACGACAATCAATTCCCGTTGATCGCTGCTCGACGATTGGGCACCGGTTAAAGGATAAAGTTCTTCTTGTGAATGAGGTGAGGGCGTCGTCCATCGAAGGCCAGAAAGCAAACTCGAGTTGAGAAGTTGAAGTCACACACGCTGATAACCTACTATGTACTCGTAGGTATTCAAATGCCGTGTACTTTAAACCTTTAACTCCAGGAAATGGCAATTCCCCGGTCATCCTGATTCAGTTAGCTCGTTTTAGCGTGAAAAAACTGACCCGGGCGCGAAATGGGTACGAGTTACTCGTCCTTCGTACTGGACCTCTATGAACGAGTAAGAAGCTGGATCTGTGACTTCCAGACTTCTTCAGGTGGCGGGCGCAGTTGCCATTCTCCTGGTCATTCGTCGCTTTGGCATTAAAGGACCAAACTAGGTACTACATAGGTACTTTGATCACGACATCCATACTGGTTTTGCTTACTGAGTCACACCGACTGGCTAATAGACTGACTGACTGATTGACTGACGGTTTCTTCTTTCCGTGTGTCAGGAGGCGGTATATATACTCAATCACAAAGCTATCCAGGAATTCCCATCGTGTTTCTTCAGAAACGCTCATGGGATGGACTCTGACTGAATTAAAAATCATTGAGACTCAAGCATGCGGAGGTCTAAGAAAGGTGACCATACCCTAGCCCGCACCTCCAGGTGACAGATAGGGCTTCTGTTCTTGGCCCAGGGGTCTGTCAACCTGCGTTCATGAAAATATGTTCGGCAAGTGGCAGCCTTATGCTCACGGAGCGAGGTGGTTCCATCTTACCGGTGAATACTTACAGTATAAATCACCCATTCTTCTCCACTGTGTCTCTTCCCCTTTGCTATCTGCCCTAGCCTCACTTACCACAGTCTGCTTGCAGAATGCTGTCAACCTCATGAAGTGTGAATCGTGGAAGAATACTAGATGACTTCCAGGACACACAAGAAGCGTCACATTCGCGATAAATAGCACCCTCAGCTTCTTCAAGCGAGAAAGCAAGCTCTTGTCTCACTAACGCGCTGATATTCTGCTCCTCATCTTCTACTGCATCTGGCCAGCAGCTTCCCGTCTTTACATATCACATACACACAAGATGCCGTCTAAGGTGAGTACAGTGCTCTGCCTCCGATAAACCGCTCATGCATGGCTTGGGAAGACGCAAGACCGCTGCCCGAAATGCAGATCCAAGAGAACAACTTGCCACGGCCTCAGCCGAGAAACGGCGCAAACAAACCTTGGTAAAGGCAAACGGGAGCATTTTCGGGACGATACTTCACCATTGAGCCGTCACGAACGTCCTTGTCGCGAGCCCTAAGCTTCACCCAATTTCCTCAGTGTGCTACAGCAGAGCACTCAAGACGGAGCCATCTGATTGACGCCGTTTGCCAGCTCCTTCTCGACCAATCGCCGTGCACGAAGTCCAGTCTTCCCCCTTCGCCCAGCACCCTGCCGGCCGGTACGATCTCAGTAGAAAGCCGACATCGACGCTGGATGTTGGACTTCCTTCGCTTGAGGAGATGCGGATGACTCGGCAGGCGTTGGAAGGGATGGTGGAAGTTACGAGAGAGATTGCAGCTCGAAAAGAAAACAAGTAGAGAACCATACCAACGGGGAGATAGTTTTAGGAAGCCATGCGAAAGTCCTAGTAGTCACCCGCCACAGTCTTGTATGATTTCCCAGACGGAACATTCTAACGCATGAATTTGGTGAGTTGTTGGAAGTCAAGCTTCAGATCGTTTACCCAACCAGACGTAACAATAACGTGATGTGCTCTGCTGTGCTGTTCCTCAACACCGCACTCGTACGAGCTGTTTAATAATCGACGGGATGCCGGTGCTCTGCTGCTGACTCAGCTCGCTTGTGCAACAACCCAAATCCCAAATTATCCTTTCAACCAACCCTTTCGAACTTTCTCTCTTCATCAAAGCTTTGGACTGGCCATCTCTCATCCGCCCCCATCATATCTTCTCAATCATCTCATTCTCAAAGGCCTTGGATACAACTGTGTCTTTGTCTTCAAGCTTTAACCAATATCAACAGGCAACCATGTCTCGTGGAGGTGGCACTACTCTTTACGTGACCGGCTTCGGTCACGGCACGCGCGCTCGCGACCTTGCCTACGAATTCGAACGGTACGTCAGATACGGACGACGTATCGA
>QQTW01001352.1_pt1 | contig 17064 bp, 16 predicted proteins | sample 1904831 | NCBI WGS metagenome assembly QQTW01 (sample SAMN09435610, study PRJNA476489) | Subsurface metagenome, whole genome shotgun sequencing project. | reverse complement strand
ATTTCCGTACTACTTACCCTCGACTCAGCCACTGGGCAGGTGGTGGAGTTCGAGATTCAACCCACCGTTATCCAAGTTGACTACCAGAGTCACGAAAAACAACTACAGGCGATTCTTAAAACTAAGCAAGAAGTAGGGGCAATACCCTATCCTACCCTTGAGGAAACGGGGAACGGGTTATCCCTCACTGAACAGGGAACGGGTTCTGCGGTCCAGAACAGGTCTGGGGGCAAAGATGAATTGCCCCTAAAGGACTTACCGCAGCGGGTGCAAAAAATGCTAAACGGGCTATTAGCCTTGAGTCAAGCGGTGAAAGAACAGCGGCGGCAGAGGGGAAGCTTTGAACTCAAACTGCCGCAACGCCGGTATCCCTATTACGATGAAGGTGTATTGGGGGCAATGGTGGCAGACTTTTCATCAGTGCGTTCACTGATAACGGAGTTGGTGGTACTAGCGAATCAAGTGGTGGCAGCCCACTTGCAAGCGCTAGGTGTTCCCACCATTTACCGGGTGCAACCGGCTCCCGATCCGGAGGATGTCCAGGAGATGATCAAATTGGCGAGCAATTTGGGAGTCGAACTGCGGCTAGACACTGAGGATGTAGTCCAGCCCTCTGACTTCAAACGCTTTACCCAGCAGTTTGCCCTCTCGCCTAACTCTGAGCAGGTTCTAACATATCTGTTACAGGCAACACTGAAGAGCGCTGTTTACACTACTACGGCGGGACCTCACTTTGGTCTGGCTCTAGAGAGTTATACCCGTTGTAATTCTCCTTTACGGCGTTACCCAGATCTGCTGATTCAACGGGTTTTGCATGCGCTGTTTGAGGAGGGACGCGATCGCCGCACTACCCGTGCCAAAGAACACGTTCTCCTGCGACATAGCTCCGCGCACGGCAACATTACTTGGAACGTCTTACCCCCAGAGGTGCAGCAGGAGCTGGAAACCGATTTGGCTAAGGTTATTGGCGAGCTCAATAACCGGGAAAACGAAGTGCAGGATGCCGAAGACGATTTGATGGGGCTGCAAAAAGCCCAGCTGATGAAACAACGCACTGGCGAAGTTTTTCAGGGGCTAATAACCGGCGTGCAGTCCTATGGGTTTTTCGTAGAGATTGAAGTACCAGATGCCAATGGTAGGCTCCTACGAGTGGAAGGGCTAGTACATGTCAGCTCCCTTAAAGACGACTGGTATGAGTATAGAGCGCGGCAACAGGCGCTGTTTGGTCGCAAAAACCGCGCCGCCTACCGGTTGGGCGATCGCGTAGCTGTCCAAGTTAAAAGTGTCGATTACTACCGCCAGCAAATTGACTTAGTAACCATCAACGGTGAGCGTCAAACGAGTCGCGAAGATACACAAGTAAATCTACCGATTGACCACGAGTTAAGCGCTGACCCTGAATTTTATCCTGATGAGGAGTAACAGCTTACCACTCATTTTGGGTGTCTCAGGGGCATCCGGCCTCATCTATGCTGTAAGGGCTTTGAAATTTCTGCTAGACGCTGGCTATGCGATTGAGCTTGTCGCCTCCAAATCAACATACATGGTTTGGCAATCGGAGCAGAATATTAGAATGCCCTTAGAACCAGCTCAACAAGAGCAATTCTGGCGGCAGCAAGCAGGGGTAGAAACTAAGGGTAAACTACTCTGTCATACTTGGGGCGACGTCGGAGCCAATATCGCTAGTGGTTCCTTCCGCACCCTCGGAATGGTTGTGATTCCGTGCAGTATGAGTACTGTGGCAAAGCTAGCAACTGGGCTGAGTTCAGACTTACTGGAGCGTTCAGCTGATGTCCAGTTAAAGGAGGGGCGGAAACTAGTCCTAGTACCCCGTGAAACTCCTTTTAGCTTGATTCACCTTCGTAATTTAACCACTTTGGCAGAAGCTGGAGCCAGAATTGTGCCCGCCATTCCAGCCTGGTATCACAACCCGCAAACCGTTGAGGATTTGGTGGACTTTGTAGTAGCCCGCACGTTAGATCAACTGGACATTGACTGCATCCCAATCCAGCGGTGGCAAGGGCGTTCTTAACGCCACAATAGGGAGGAGGGGAGATAGGATATGCCTATGATTCGCATTGTGCTACTGCTTGTGGTGCTGGGAGGACTGACCTTGTTACTAGCGCAAAACTGGTCTCCAGTCTTGCCGCTGGTGTTTTTGGGTATTAAAACTCAAGCCTTACCCCTGGCACTATGGATTTTGATCGGCGTAGGTGCCGGTGCGGGGACATCTTTATTTATCACTGGCTTGTTTAAACTGTCGAATTATTTTACACGCTCTAAGCCTCGATATCGCCGTAACACCGTGGAGGATTCTAAAACTCAACCAAGGGGAGCACAACATACCGCCGCCAGTCAATCCCAGCCAGACACCAACGTTTCAACCCCTAGTGACGCCGCTGCGGATGATTGGGAAAGTGATTCCACTGATGACGATGATTGGGACTTTGATGAAGACGCTGACAAAACGCGTAACTCTAGTTCTCAAAAAGACGTCAGTACATCCTATGAAGTTAGCAGCGAACCCAAGAGCTCATCCCGATCTGGTTCGTACTCTTACAGTTATCGCGAGCCTAAGCGTTCTGGCGTGGGCAAAACTGAGTCCGTCTATGATGCTGACTATCGAGTGCTGACGCCGCCCCATAAAGAAACAGATCCAGCTCTTAAGGATGAGGATTGGGGATTTGAGGATGAGGATGACAAATAGTAGTCAAACAACCGGATTCAAATACGAGCGCACTAGCACCTAAATCAGCCATAGTGTCGGTAGAAACACTCGTAGTAGAGGCACACCTATGTGTGCACCCAACATTAAGAACAGGAAAGTAATTTCTGCGTTTTTTGTTGTGACGCATACAAATTGATAAAGGTTCAAGGAAATTTTAGAAAATTTCCAATTAAAGTTAAAAGCGACTAGTCACAATCACGAGCATTCTTAAATTCGTTGCTCTTTCCGGTAAATTTTCTTAACTTAACCAATAGGTTTTGAAAATGTAACGTTAGTTTATGTAAAAACAATGACATTTATTCAAACCAATCTAAAAAATTATATTAGACAAAGTCGCGCACAGCGCAGAAATGTAAACTTGGGTGAGTGCTGAGATTGTTGACATCCTCACCGCCCTAAAAGTGCGGTGATTCCATAGACTCGCGACTATGGTTTCTGTTTCCTTCCCTTACAGGTTTTTCGCAACTGCCCTTTCAACTCATGCCGATCAGGTCTTATGTTCGCTCCGCAGACTTCAACCGTGTGTCCCACGGCAAGAAGGTTTCGTGCAGCATTGATGTCCCGGTCATGGTGCGTCCTACATTTAGGGCAGTCCCACTCACGGACATCCAACGGCAACGATTCAACGATGTACCCGCAATTTCCACAGCGTTTACTGCTGGGAAACCAACGGTCAATTTTGACAAGGGTACGCCCGTACCATTCGCACTTGTAATCGAGCTGGCGTACCAACTCACCCCAACTAGCATCACTGATGCCGAGTGCCAATTTAGGGTTTTTCTTACAAAGTTTTACGGGAGGCAGAGCCTCACCGTAAACTTTGCGCTTCACCATGTTCTTAACCGACAAATCTTCAACAACAATGGTTTGGTTTTCACGCACCAGTTGAGTCGTCAGCTTATGGAGAAAATCTTCCCGGCTATCCGCGATTTTGCCGTGCGCTCGTGCAACCTTGACACGGGCCTTAGCACGATTATTCGAGCCTTTCTTTTTACGAGAGAGAGATTTTTGAACTCTCTTGAGCTTTCTGCGATGCCGTTTAAAGTGTCGGGGATTAGCAATCTTGTCACCACCAGAGGTAGTCAGCAGGCTGGTAACACCTACGTCCAAACCTACCGACTTATCACAAGCAGGAAGTGGTTGGATGTTGGGATTGTCTACCAACAACGAGACATGCCAGCGCCCACGAGGGTCGAGCTTGACTGTAATGGTGGATGGGCTACATCCCTCTGGCAGGGGGCGACTCCATTGAATCTGCAACGCTTCCTTACACTTTGCCAGAAATACTTTCCCGTTTTTCCACGAGAATGCAGAACGAGTAAATTCAGCAGCGCCACCATTATGTCGCTTCTTAAAATTTGGGTATCTCGCTCTACCACTAAAGAAATTGGCAAACGCTTTCTGGAGATGCCTCAACCCTTGTTGCAACGGTACACAACTGACCTCGTTCAGAAACTGCAAGTCTTCCTGCTTTTTCCAGGAAGTAAGCATAGAAGACGTTTCTTCGTACTGAACACGCTCTTGTCTCTCGTACCAAGCTTCCGTCCTCGCTGCCAACGCTCGGTTATACACCAACCGCGCACAACCCATTGTCCGCCTAAGAAGCGTCTCTTGTTCGGGCGTTGGGTAAAAGCGATATCGGAAAGCTTGCTCCATTTACCTCGTAGTCCGTAACTGCTTTCACATCTTAGCAGAGCTTTCTGTGAAAAGGCAATTAATCAATAAAAAGCCGTGCTAGAAGCACGGGGTTTCTACCCAAAATTTTTGATGAACAGCTTATTGAAAGGAGTTAACCTGTACTTAGTTGGCATGATGGGTGCCGGGAAGACAATTGTAGGGAGAGTACTGGCAAATCAACTGAGCTATAGGTTTGTGGATACGGATACGGTAATTGAGGAAGTTACAAAGCAATCGATTACCCAAATATTTGCACATTTTGGAGAACCGGCGTTTCGACAGACGGAAAGTCAGGTGCTAGCACAAGTTTGTGCTTATACGAATTTAGCGATCGCAACTGGCGGCGGCATTGTCATGCGGCGAGAAAACTGGGGTTACCTGCGCCACGGCATAGTAGTTTGGCTGGACGTCCCAGTTGAAATACTCTATGCCCGCTTGACAGAAGACACAACCCGACCCCTATTAAATGACCCCGATCCATTGGGAAAGCTGCAAACGCTCCTAAAGCAGCGGCAACCACTCTACGCGCAAGCCGACCTGCGAATCACTGTTAACGACGAAGAAACACCCGAACAAATCGCCACACGAGTGCTTAAGAAGATTCCTGACATTCTTAAGTAAAGATCGCTCCAGAGGTGCAAAGGAATAAGAGATGAGGAAATTCTCCAGATTTTGTCTCAAACTGTTCTTATAAACATTGTTGGGAATCTCAAACTCCTTTAAACTGCACTCGATAACGCGAGTTTTGTGGTCAGCAAACGCGAGGAACGGCGGGAAGCCTACACCGCCCCCAGAGCGATCGCTACACCGCCGACTCGCTTCAATGCTAAAAGCTGCTCATGGTCAACGATAGCGAATACATCAGAAAGGACGAGGCTACTCGTGTACGGGTGCTGAGCGAAGCTCTCCCATACATCCAACAATTTGCCGGTCGAACCATTGTCGTCAAGTACGGCGGTGCGGCAATGAAAGATAGTACCCTCAAAGATAAGGTGATGCGCGACATTGTGTTTCTGTCGTGTGTGGGCTTGCGTCCAGTGGTGGTTCACGGTGGTGGCCCGGAAATTAATAGCTGGCTAGATAAGTTGGGAATCGAGCCACAATTCAATAATGGTCTACGCGTGACCGATGCCGCCACTATGGATGTAGTGGAGATGGTTTTAGTCGGTCGGGTTAATAAAGAAATTGTCTCTTTAATTAACCGCGCCGGTGGCTCCGCCGTAGGTTTGTGTGGTATGGATGGCAATTTGATCAAAGCTCGCCCAGAAGGTCGAGTCGGAATCGGCTTTGTGGGGGAAGTGACCAGTATGGATGTTAAGATTTTGGAGTCCCTGGTCAGCAATGGATATATTCCCGTGGTGTCCAGTGTGGCGGCGGACGAAACGGGGCAAGCCTATAACATTAACGCTGACACCGTCGCCGGGGAACTGGCAGCAGCTCTAGGGGCGGAAAAGTTGATTTTGCTGACCGACACGCCGGGGATTTTGAACGACTACAAAGACCCATCTAGCCTGCTTTACAAGTTAGATATTCAAGAAGCTCGCGAATTGATTGCCACTGGCGTGGTAGGCGGTGGGATGATTCCGAAGGTGAATTGTTGTGTGCGATCGCTTGCCCAAGGCGTCCGAGCTGCTCACATTATCGACGGTCGGATTCCCCACGCCCTACTGCTGGAGATCTTTACTGATACCGGCATCGGCTCTATGCTTGTAGCCTCGGAGTTTATGACTTAGGGGTCAGGTTTGGTGGTTTCACCAGAGGGCGTAATTTTAGCCTTTAACACCTGACAACGCCAGTTCAAAGGTAGCCGGGGGGGCATATCGTCGGGTCCCCCTAGTAAGGATAACCAGGGATAATGCGCGAGCGCCGATGATGCACTGGTATTTGACGTACTGGATCATTCACAATCACTGGATTAATCAGCGTCGAGTCTCGAATCGTGGGATTAACCAGAATTGGATTTAACAGCGTGGAATTCACCACAGTTCTTCTTCTCGCCGGATAAGAGTAATATGTGGGACTAGTCGGGGACGAGTAATATGTGGGATTAGGATACGAGTAATATCTGGGATTGGGACTAACTGGAGCAGAGTAATATGTAGGACTGGGCACAAGACCGTTCGTGGGATGCACAAGAATCGGACTGGGAATGGGACTTCCGTAAATCAAGGAACCGGCGGTAAGTGGCCGGCTTACCATTCCTTGCTCAACCAATATTACTGGCTGGGCAGAAACCGGCGCAGTCGTAGCAGTCATTAGCACTACGCCCACAGTGAGCGGACCAATGGCGGTAAAAATACTTATCTTATTCCAGCTCGGTTGCCAACGCTGTGTGTTCATTTTTTTATCTAATCTAAAAACTGGACTGAGAAATTATTGAATTTTTCAGCAACTACTACGACAGATTACAGCTTGTGTTGCCGCCTGGGGTGGGGGTAAGTTCTGAATCTGCTTAGTTACAATTTTAATCGGTGCATGTGTTATGACGTGACACCTGTAGAAAAGATCCCGTAAACTTTCCTAGAGATGGCAACATCAAGAAAGACGCGATTAGTGCCGCAAAAAGTGAGTTCAGATTTAGAAATTGTCAGAACCGAGTACCAAGCAGGAACTGCAGCATTTGAGCGTGGACAGTACCGCGAATCGGTTCAGCATTTAGAAAAGGCTTGTGCCCTAGTTCCCCGTAATTCTCCTTTGGGGGGTGAGGTACAGATTTGGCTGGTGACGGCTTATGAAGCAGCGGGGCGAATTACGGATGCGCGAGCTCTGTGTGAACAGCTCCTCCGCTATCCTGACTCAGAAACCAGTAAACAAGCGCGGCGGTTGCTCTACATTTTAAAAGCACCGGAGCTCAAAAGGCCGACTGAATGGCTGACTCAAATTCCCGACCTGGGAACACTGCAGGGTAATGACACCAAAACCCGTCTCGGCAGTGGCACTGCTACTAGCAATCGTCTGCCGCAACAACGTCCGCAGCCAGAACCGGTGGATCTCAGTCAGGTCAATACGAGAGACAATCGATTTATCTGGTTTGTCCTCATTGCCCTATGCCTGACGCTAGCAGGCTTAGTTTGGTTAAATTTTTGAGTTAGAAATTCCGTAATGATACTGTTGGCTCAGGTAATGTAGGGCACTGCCCACCTCTTAGGTAATTGGTAGGCAGTGCCCACCCTACTACTGATGTGTTGCTTTGAGAATTCGCCAAGGGTATCAACAATCGTATTTGGAGGTGTTTGTGAAAACAGCAGTTATAGCAAGTCAGACGAATTCCCTAGTGCGACGCCGTTTAGTTTGGGGTCTAGCGGGCTCTAGGCTTGTGTGGATAATGCTTTTAGCGTCGCTGCTGCTTTCTGGCTGTGTCAAATATGACGTCGGGGTTAACTTTGACAACCCTCACAGGGGACAAATTGTGCAGCATATCAAGCTGGGAGAAAGGCTTTCGAGCTTTAGTGGCGACTCAGCTCAGGAATGGCTAAACAGCATTGAGCGCCGCGCCCAACAACTGCAAGGCAAAACCAAGCGGTCGAACCAAGAAGTTACTGTCACAATTCCTTTCAACAATGGTGCTGAACTGGAAGCGAAGTTCAACGAATTTTTCAATTCAACTAGTAAGAAAAACTCTGAGACTGTTACCAATACAGCATCTGAGCTGCCAAATATTGGCTCTCACATGAGTCTGGCTCAGAACAACTTATTAATCTTATTGCGGAATCGGTTGAGTTATGACTTGGATTTGCGATCGCTCTCGCTGATCTCAAGTAACGGGAACCTCGCGATCAGTCCTGGTGAAATCCTGGAGTTGGAGTTTAGTCTAAGCACGCCTTGGGGTGCCCGCAGCGTTGAAAAAAATGATGCCATCACTGCAGAAAGCTTTCAGTTGGGGCGGCAGTTGGTGTGGAAGCCCAAACCTGGTCAGCTCAACCATCTGGAGGCAGTTTTCTGGCTTCCTAGTCCAATCGGCATTGGTAGCGTTGTTATTGTCCTATTTGTGGCTGCGGGAATCTACTTGAGATACAACTTCATGCCAGACCCGACGATTGAGCCTAATCGACCAGCTATAGAATGAGAGCGGGGCTTCCCTGCTCCCCTGCCCTCTTAAGGTGACAGGCGCTCAATCAGCCACCTGCCATCATTTAACCGGCGATAGTCCAAGCGATCGTGGAGTCTATTGGGGCGTCCTTGCCAAAACTCAATCACTGTCGGAATAACTCGAAAGCCTCCCCAGTGTGGTGGTCGGGGAACGTCCTTATTTTCATATTCGGTTTGGAGTTCCTGTAACCGTAGCTCAAGCACAACGCGATCGCTAATCACTTGACTTTGAGCAGACGCCCAAGCACCGAGGCGACTACTGAAGGGACGGCTGTGGAAATACTCATCTGACTCTTGGTTTGATAATTTCTCGACCTGCCCTGAAATGCGAACTTGGCGTTCCAGTTCAGCCCACCAGAAGACCAGGGCTGCTTGCGGATTTTCTGCTAGCTCTTGCCCTTTGTGACTTTTATAGTTGGTGTAGAATACAAAACCCCGTTCATCGAAATCTTTGAGCAACACCATTCTGGCGCTTGGCTTGCCGGATTGTGTGGCGGTGGCAAGAGTCATGGCATTCGGTTCAGTCAGCTGCGCTGCCAGTGCTTGGTCAAACCATTTTTGAAATTGTTGGAAAGGATTAGGTAAGGCATCTGTTTCCCTCAACCCTTGTAGGGTATAGTCTTTTCGGAGATCGGCTACGCTGGTGTCCATGTTGCTTTGCTACTCGTATTTCTATTCCGGTCAACGAATCAATCCTGCCATTAAAATTTAGTCAATAAAATTCAGTTCAACCGCACACTCCGTAAATTACACTTGAGGGCAGACGGAGGGGTACTACTTTTCCAGAGAGCCAATACTATAGGTTGTTTGAGAGGATGCGCCGTTCAGCCTACTTCCAGCGTCTGGTTATCTTTGGTCTAAGCGGCCCAATTGTCGCCCTGAATATCTGGCTGCTGTCCCAGGCTTTTCGCTATTTTGAGCATCTGATCACTTTGCTGACAGTGGCTGCAATGCTAGCTTTTTTGCTGAACTACCCGGTTCAGTTGTTTACGCGGACTCGCATCACTCGGACTCAGGCAGTAATTATTGTTTTGCTCGTTAGTTTAACGCTTTTAGTCTTCGTCGGCCTGATATTAGTGCCACTGGTAACTGACCAAATAGTTCAACTATTAAAGGGGGGAATTCCCACTTGGTTAGAAACCATCCAAGACAATTTGGAGCGGATTGATAACTGGGCTAGGGCTAGGCGTCTGCCGCTAGATCTGCGAGGTTTTAGCAATCGAATTAATGATCGCGTTGAGAGCCAGGTGCAAGCGCTGGCAGGTCAAGCTGTTGGATTTGCCTTGGGAACTCTGTCGGGAATAATTGATACCGTGTTAGTGGTCGTGCTGGCGTTTTATATGCTGCTCTATGGCGATCGCATGTGGCACGGTTTAACTAACCTCTTGCCAGCCCAAATTGGTATACCATTAAGCGCGTCCTTACGGCTAAATTTTCAAAATTTCTTTATCAGTCAGCTATTGCTGGGGCTGTTCATGGTTGTGACGCTGACCCCACTTTTCTTATTTCTCAAAGTTCCGTTTGCGCTGCTGTTTGCTTTGCTGATTGGGGCAGCGGAGCTCATTCCCTTTATTGGGGCGTCCCTAGGGATTGGTATAGTGATCATTTTTGTTCTGTTTCAGAATTGGTGGTTAGCAATTCAGGTAGCAATGGTCGCAATTTTTATGCAGCAAATTAAAGACAACCTGCTCGCTCCTAGACTGATGGGCAATTTCACAGGGCTTAATCCCATCTGGATCTTCATTGCCTTATTGATAGGAGCCCAAATTGCTGGTTTGTTGGGGGCGATCATTGCTGTCCCGATTGCCGGAACCATCAAAGGCACCATTGATGCCATCCGCAATCTTAAGCAATCGAACGTACCAACTGTAACGATTCCTCGTGACTCGCCGCCGAGTTGAAGGCAGGTGTTGGAGTGTGAGGTAAGGGGGAGTAGGGGAGAGAAGAAAATGAACGCTGCAAAACTTTTTGAAGGTATAGCAATCTTAATTAACTTGGCCGAGCGGGGTGAAATTGATCCCTGGGATGTCCAGGTGATTGAGGTGATCGATCGCTACTTGAGTGAACTCATTCCGACTCAGTCGGCTATGCAAGTAGCCTGTGAAGTGGACTTGTCTCAATCTGGACAGGCTTTTTTGTCGGCGTCGATGCTAGTGTTATTCAAAGCAAACACCCTAGTTGAGCTAGAACAGAGCGAAGCTGATCTAGAAGATCTATCAGTTGATGATTTGTTGCTAGAGGCTAAAGACGGGGTTCAAACAAAGTTGCGGTTGCCTCTAGAGCATCAGTTGCACCGTCGCCCAGCCGCTTTGCCGCCCCAAAAACGCCGGGTGACTCTTCAAGAGTTGATAGAACAGTTGCACTTAATGGCAACCCAGCTAGAAATTTCTCAGTCAGATCAGGCACTCTCCACCCTCACCACCCGCACTCGTCGCCTTCGCACTGAAGCTGCCCGTGCGACCCTAGAACTGGCTCACCAAGAAAATCTCACCGAAGTTGCGGGGGAACTGGAGCAGTTTTTAAATGCTTTCTCGCCCCGTATTCTGAATCAGGAACAGGATTGGCTGAACTTAGATCAGCTGGTAGAGTTATGGATTCAGACTAAGCGCTGCGCACAGATGACATCTTTTACCAAACACCAACCGCAAGATCGAGTCAGCGTCTTCTGGGCGTTGCTACTGCTATCTGCTCAATCCAAAGTAGAGTTATCCCAAGAAGAGTTCTACCAGGAAATCAAGATCCGCACGCTTGAAGGCGAGTAGGGAGGACGCGCAGATCTGAGTAAATTGAGAAAATAATAGCAAATGGCCTCCTTAAAAGAATTGCTGGTCTTACAAACCTGCCATTTCTTGCTGTTGGTAGTTATAGTGAGCACTAAAGGCTGAAATCAACCGATGATTAGGCATCAATTGACTAGAGTGAACTGTGGCCTAAGGGTGAGGAATAAATTTTTATGAAAGCCATGATTCTGGCGGCTGGTAAGGGAACTCGTGTGCGTCCCATTACCTACAGGATTCCCAAACCAATGATTCCCATCTTGCAAAAGCCAGTGATGGAGTTTCTACTAGAACTGCTACGCCAGCATGGGTTTGACCAGATTATGGTCAACGTTAGCCACTTAGCAAATGAAATTGAGAACTATTTCCGCGACGGACAGCGCTTTGGAGTGGAAATTGCCTATTCCTTTGAGGGGCGAATTGTTGACGGCGCTCTAGTCGGGGAAGCAATTGGCTCTGCTGGCGGTATGCGACGCATCCAGGACTTCTCACCTTTTTTTGACGATACCTTTGTGGTGCTGTGCGGCGATGCTTTGATTGACCTAGACTTAACTAAGGCAGTGAAGTGGCATAAAGCAAAGGGCGCGATCGCTACCGTAGTGATGCAATCTATCCCAATCAAGGAAGTTCCCAGTTACGGCGTCGTCGTCACTGATGAGTCAGACCGCGTCAAAGCATTTCAGGAAAAGCCTTCGGTCGAAGAGGCTCTGAGCACGAACATCAACACCGGTATTTATATTTTTGAGCCAGAAGTATTAAAATATATTCCCTCTGGTCAGGAATATGACATCGGCAGCCAGTTGTTCCCAAAGCTAGTGGAAATTAATGCTCCCTTTTACGGGCTGGTCATGGATTTCCAATGGGTAGATATCGGTAAAGTCCCGGACTACTGGCGGGCGATTCGCGGCGTGCTACTGGGCGAAATCAAAAATGTTGATATTCCCGGACACGAAGTGCGACCCGGCATCTACACTGGTCTGAATGTTGCTGTGAACTGGGACAAGGTGGATATCACTGGCCCAGTTTACATCGGTGGAATGACGCGGATTGAGGACGGAGCCAAGATTGTCGGACCGACGATGATTGGCTCAAATTGCTGGATCTGTGGCGGTGCTACAGTCGAAAATAGCGTCATTTTTGAATATTCTCGGCTAGGACCGGGAGTACGCTTGGTTAACAAGCTGGTGTATGGACGTTACTGCGTGGATCAAACCGGTGCCATGATAGATGTCCAAGCAGCTGCCCTGGATTGGCTAATTACCGACGCCCGTCAGGTGCCACCATCCCAGCCCACAATAGAGCGGCAAGCGATCGCAGAATTGTTGGGCTCAGAGGCGAACTCGGGGTAGAAGGGGCAGAAGGGGGCACAGGGGATCCCTTGCTCCTTGCCCCTTGCTTCTCAAGCAGACAAATAAGTGTAACGACTGAGACTCTGCTCGTAGGTTTGCAGCAGTCGCTGAGATTCCGCAAGCGTGATGCGCTTTTCTTGCAAGGCTTGCTCGCAACGTTTGCGGATACATTCAACTAAATCCTCAGCGTCGTACTGCACATACCCTACAACTTCTGTCATAGTGTCACCCTTGACAACGTGTTCAATTTGGTAGCCCTTAGGCGTCAAATGGATGTGGACAGCGTTAGTGTCACCGAACAAATTATGCAGATTACCCATAATCTCCTGATAAGCTCCACTGAGAAACATCCCCAGGTAATATGGTTCTCCGGACTGGAAGGGGTGCAGCTCTAAAACAGACTTAACATCCCGCAGGTCAATAAATCGGTCAATTTTGCCATCACTGTCACAAGTGAGATCTGCCAAAATCCCCCGCCGCGTGGGCTCTTCATTTAAGCGGTGAATCGGCATGATCGGAAATAGCTGGTCAATTGCCCAGCAATCTGGCGCAGATTGGAAGACGGACAAATTGATATAGTAAATGGAAGCCATGATCTTTTCCAGGTCTTCCAAGTCATCCGAGACGTACTCCTGCTGACGAGTGATTGTCATAATTTTTTCACAACAGGCCCAGTAGATCCGCTCAACTCTGGCTCGCTCAGTGAGGCGCAAAATCCCCAAGTTAAACCGACTGATGGCTTCTTCTTTGAATTGAGTAACGTCGTGGTAAGTCTCCTGGTAATTCTCGACGTTGATCGATTGGTAGGTTTCCCAGAGATTCCAAATAATTGGGGGCTCTCCCTCTTGTGGGGGTTGAGGAGGTCCGGAGGGGACATCACAGGTGCTAAGAACGTCAAAGATTAGCACAGATTGATGAGAGGCTATCGCCCTCCCACTCTCACTAATCAGTGTTGGCACTGGCAGTTGACGCTCACCACAGGCATCCTTCAACTCTGCCACGATGTCATTGGCATAGTTCTGCATGTTGTAATTTTTTGAGGCATAGAAGTTGGTTTGAGAGCCGTCGTAGTCAACTCCTAAGCCGCCGCCAACATCGAGATATTTCATATTGGCTCCCAGCTGAGCTAACTCAACATAAATCTGGCTGGCTTCCCGAATCGCGTCTTTTACCACGTTAATTGCGGAAATTTGAGAGCCAATGTGGAAGTGCAATAGCTGCAATGACTCCAGTAGGTTTGCTTCCTTTAACTGGTCAACCGCTTGAATAATTTCTGGAATGGTGAGGCCAAATTTGGCGCGATCGCCGCTAGAACCGCCCCATCGACCAACTCCCTGAGTACTCAGTTTAGCCCGGATGCCTAAAATCGGCTGAATTCCCAGTTGACGGCTGGCTGTAATCACCAGTTCCACTTCTTCAATCTGCTCAATCACGATAATCGGCGTCTGCCCTAGTCGAGTAGTTAGCATTGCCGTTTCGATGTATTCCCGGTCTTTGTAGCCGTTGCAGATTAAAAGCGCTCCGGGTGTGTCTAACATAGCCAAAGCGATCATCAATTCTGGCTTCGAGCCAGCTTCCAGCCCAAACTGATGAGGTTTGCCAAACCGCACTAAATCCTCGACCAAGTGTCGCTGCTGGTTGCACTTGACTGGAAAAACGCCACGGTAGACGCCAGAGTAGTTGTACCGCGCGATCGCTTTGGCAAAGCAGGCATTCAAGCGCTCAATCCGGTCTTCTAAAATATCGGAAAAGCGAATCAGTAGTGGCAGTCCGAGGTTGCGCTGCTTCAGGGCGTTGACTAATTCAAATAGATCCAGCGAGCCACCGCGATCACCCTTAGGGGAAACGGTGACATGACCTAAAGCGTTAATCGAAAAGTAAGGTTGACCCCAGCCTTCAATACGGTAAAGTGCTTCGCTCTCCTCAATCTTCCAGGAGCGTGACAAATCTGTTTTGGCGAGCGCTAGCACTCCTTTATTTTGGCTATTATTTAGCTCAGCTGTTTTTCCATTGGTTGCTGGCTTTTCCCCTTCAGTTGACGTAGCGGTTAACTCAACACCCATTTTTTCCTGACCTCTAAACCACCTGACGAATAGCCAGTCTAACGCATGCCATCTTTAAGCGAATCTGAGCTAATACATACTTTCTGGGCTAATCTGATTTTTGTGTCAGTTAATGAAGTTTTGGGAGATAGCTTTGGAACGCACATTCTTAGCAATCAAGCCGGATGGTGTACAGCGTGGACTCGTAGGTGAAATTATCCGTCGCTTTGAAGCTAAAGGCTTTACCCCCGTTGGCTTAAAGTTCATGACGGTAAGCCGCGAACTAGCAGAGCAACATTATGATGTTCACCGGGAAAAACCGTTTTTTAGTGGGCTAGTTCAGTTCATCACCTCTGGACCGGTTGTGGCAATGGTCTGGGAAGGGGAGGGCGTCGTCGCGGCAGCCAGGAAAATGATTGGAGCCACTAACCCACTTACGGCAGAACTGGGTACGATTCGCGGCGATTTTGGCATCAATATTGGTCGCAACATCATCCACGGATCAGATGCCGTTGAAACCGCTCGTCATGAAATTAGCCTTTGGTTTAAGGAAGAAGAACTTGCCAGCTGGCAACCAAGCCTGAGCGGTTGGATTCATGAATAGGGATTAGAGAGTAGGGTGGGCAGAGCAGTTGGTGGGCACTGCCTACCCTGCCAAAAAATTCTTACTTATCCCTCAGCTTCCCCTATGTCCTCTTCTGCCCCTTCTGCCCCTTATCCCCAGAGGGGACCCCGAGTTCCCCCTTATCCCCAGAGGGGACCCCGAGTTCCCCCTTATCCCCAGAGGGGACTCCGAGTTCCCCCTTATCCCCAGAGGGGACTCCGAGTTCCCCCTGTTCCTTTTTTACTTCGCTCTTTTCAGTGCCCAAGGCAGAGTCTGTAAGAGTTCGCTTAGAAAATCCCCAGAGGAAAATTAGGGCGATCGCGCTAATCATCAACCACTCTGGCGGCACCAATTCGTCGTTAATCACTCGCAGCAGCAGTCGCAATCCCACCAGTGCTACTGTGATATAGCCTGCATCCTCTAGGCGCGTAAATTCATTTAGCCAACGTATGAACAATACAGCCATGAATCGGAGCGCGATTATGCCGATTGTGGCTCCAGTCAGAACCAGCCAAGTTTCTTGAGAAACCGCAATTGCTGTGGTAACGCTATCTAGGGAAAACGCTAGATCCGTTAGGGCGATCAAGGGAATCGCTTGCCAGAGTGAAGAAAAGCGGGGACCATGATGTTCATGCCCGTCACTTTCTTTGGACGTGAAGTATTGAAATACCAGCCACAGAAGGTAGGCAGCTCCCAATAGCTCAAACTGCCATATATTTACCACCCAAGTGGCGGTCAGAATCAAGCTGATTCGTAACACATAGGCAACAACCAAGCCCAAGTTGAGTGCCTGACGTTGGAGCTTGGTGTCTTCCAGTCCTTGGGAGAGGGCAGCTAGGGCGATCGCATTATCAGCAGACAGCACCGCCTCTAACAAGCTCAGGATTAATAGAACCAGAGAAGCTTGAACCCCTACGTGGATCGGAGAATCTATGACTTGGTCTAGCATTAATGATTTCTTGAGCCTAAAACTGAAAAACGCAGCGAAGTGGGCAATTTAAGTTAAAAATACTATTCGTATTCTGAGCGAAAAGCAAGGCGCAAGCCGCTCCTTTCAATGATGGGGTCGAGCCAATGAGGACTTAGAATTCCCTTGAATAAACAATATGGATTTATCAATGGTGTTATAATTATATGTTAACACTCACATACCAGTTTTAACTTCAGCTAAATACCAACAGGAAGAGGAAATGTCTTCTTGGTTAGAAACTGCGTGCAAGGTATAAAAATACACCTTGGAGAGGAAGGACTCGGTTAATTCTCGTAAATGTGGGGCAGATGCGTTCATTCTTGTTTCCACACATGGAAATCAATCTCGTTCAAGGAAACAAGTTAAAACTGCCCAAGATTGGCACGGGTATTGATGCGCTTATCACGTCCTATCCTAGACGGCTTTGAATTGAAGCAAGTCAGGATAGTGGGACGGGCCAGTGGGTGGTATGTTCTACTGAGACTGCAAATGGATATAGCGGTTACAGATAGTACGCCCATCTATTCTTACTATGTGTAACAGTAACTTTTGGAAATTTGAGTGGGGCGGTGCTATTGCAGTTGCTGGCTCTTGAGCGAACCCTCATCCCAAATCTGAAGTGTGATTGTCTTCGCAAGGGCGAAGATCGCCTTCGGCTAACAGAAAATAGCCTAACGCCTACGGCTGCGCTACGAATCAGGCTGCCAGTAGCATGTACACGCCTCTCTTAACGAAACTCAAACTTATTTTGGGCAAATCTGCGTCCAAAATGGTTTTCAGTAACAACGCCAGTAACAGTCAGAAAAATGTCCCAGTCCACCATAGAAT
>QQTW01001351.1_pt1 | contig 17073 bp, 18 predicted proteins | sample 1904831 | NCBI WGS metagenome assembly QQTW01 (sample SAMN09435610, study PRJNA476489) | Subsurface metagenome, whole genome shotgun sequencing project. | reverse complement strand
TCTCAACCCTGAACCCTGAATGTCCGTCCACTTCTGCTAACTTTCGCTGACCCGATACAGTACTAAACAGAGCGCGACCAGAGAACGAGGAGAAGGAAAGGAAAACAGCAAGTGGACGGACATTCAGGGTTCAGGGTTGAGATGCAAATTTAAGTAGCGCTCAGAGTGCCTGTAGCAGTAGCTTGTTAGAGCTGCTTACAGACCTTGAGAAAGGAAGTTAACAGTATCCTCATGATCGTGCAAATTAGTCTTCAGCTCTATGGCAAAGGTACGTAGCCCGTCAGTAAACAACAAACAGCGCTTGGCGCAGATCGCGTCCACCCCACACCTCCTCTCCATCTGTAATTCCCTTTCTACACCATACAGTCATGAGATGGCCACCATGGTCATCCAAATCCTCTTCAGAACGCCAAGATGAGATCCGACCCTCTGTGTCGTGGACCGATAGCCTTAATGCTACAGACTGGACCCATTACACCGATCCGCGCACCGTGATCCCTACTCTCCTTCTAACAGGCACAACCCTCCTGCTGGTTCGAGTCTATCGTTCGTACCTTCGACGCATACCGGAAGCGGCAAATATTCAACCTGGCTTCTTCAGACGGAGAAGTCTGTTTGGGCGGGTTACGAGCGTGGGTGATGGGGACAACTTCAGACTATTTCACACTCCGGGCGGCAGGCTTGCGGGCTGGGGATGGGTGCCTTGGAGGAAGGTGCCGGAAAAGCGTGATGAGCTGAAAGCTAGGACGGTACGACCAGAGACTTCATTAAATCTACTTCTACAAGAATTGATCTGATCTTACGCGTCAAAAGATCCACATCCGCCTCGCCGGCATCGATGCTCCGGAACTTGCTCACTTCGGCCGCCCTTCGCAGCCGTATTCCAAAGAAGCGCTCACCTGGCTGACGGAGTACATTCTGCACCGCCGTGTGCGCGCTTACATCTACAAGCGTGATCATTACGATCGTGCCGTCGCGACAGTCTATGTGCGGCGCGGCCTTCTGAGAAGAGATGTGGGGTTGCAGATGTTGAAGCGTGGTCTTGCAACTGTGTACGAGGCCAAAACTGGAGCGGAGTTTGGGGAGCTGGAAGATAAATATAGGCGGGCGGAGTGGTGGGCGAAGAAGAGAAGGAAAGGGATCTGGGGTGGGAAGCGGGTGGACTTTGAGAGCCCTAGGGATTTCAAAACGAGGATGGCCAGTGTCGAGGAGGTGAAAGAGGTGAAGGACTTGAAGAAGTAGGAATGGAGGATATATGACGATGTGGTGGAGTGGTTCAGAAATCCAAGGGACTGAAAGCACGAATTAGATACCCTTAATTTGATGAAGCTTGGAATGAAAACATGGAGAGCTTGGTCTAATCACTCATAATACGACCGACATCAGACACATGAACTAGGGCATGGACAAACTTGGCCGCACAACATTTTTCACCAAATTCCATTCGAAGCATGGTACAGCTGTATATCTCAATCGTTTCAGCTGCTCCAGTGCTCGCAGGCTGCGATGTTGCATTTTGGGATTGCAAGCTCAATGAAACAATGCTTGTGATGCCACGGTCCTGTGACCCTATCCCTCTGGCCGGAAACCTGAAGGACAACACGATGGACACAATCTAACTCGGGTATCTAAGATGTGCAGATGGAGACCTCCTGGACAACAAAATGTCAACGGGATCTTGGTCTTCTCCGAAACAACCTGTTGGTGTTGGTTCGGATGTATGTGTGGAGATCCTCCGTACAAGTAACCTTGCAAACAGTGGTTGTTGACATGTCCTTGATATATGGAGCACTTCACGCAGTGAGGAACGGCATGCGTTTGTGACCTGTATCCATGGACGGTAGAAGCAGAACGCCTCGCGAAACTCTGATAACTTCCTTACACACCGACGAGGTCCCTCCCATTGTAATGAAATCCAGACGCTCTATACATGGTTCGCTATGCTGGAAATGCAGTCCGGAAAGCACAAAGGAAGTCTAGTATGGCTATGAAGTCTATGTCGCTAATGGCTTGGCCCCTGCACCAGTCATGGAAGGCCATTTTCCCTTGGGTATCTTTGGCGTCCCGAAATTCTCATCTAAATCCAAGATAATCTTCAACGCATTTCGACTTCTCAGATATGGTAGCGGTACCTTGGCCGCTTGCAGTCCAATACCGGGCTCGACGTGGCCCGGTGTTGATTTGCCAGTCTCTGCGGCTTCACTGCCCGGCATAGGAAGGAGCTTTTGCAACACTTCGTAAGCAGCTAACGTGAAACCGAACTGAGGCGAGGAACGCAGGATGCGTGCTGGTCCACCCTTGAAGAAGGCCTTGAATCCTTCTTCTTGGTATACCATCTTCGCACAATGCCTGAGGCCGGTGTACTTCGTTTCTCCTTTTCGGGCCTCAACCTGGAGACGCGTCTTGATCACGTCAAAGGGCGTGGTGAGATATGCAGCCGGCATACCGGCGATGGCACCCGCCGTGAGTAACTGTAAGACGCCCATTTTCTTGTTCGGGCCTTCGCCGAATAGGTCTCGCTTCAGGTGGTTGTAGGTTGGGAAGTAGATGGCCGAAAAAGGAACGTCCCGTAGCAGACATGCAGAAGCACCCTTGTAAAGGCCGACGAGACCAAGGTTCTTGACGATCCACATCGCCGACCTCCTGGGGGTTCCTTCTAACGTTTTGGCGACCTCTCCCTGAACTTGCAGTCTGATCTTGACAATCTCAAGAGGATTCGTAAAAATCTATACCGGCGTGTTAGTGCGGATTTCTCATTATCCCTAGTCGGACAGAACTAACCACTTGACAAGCGCCTGCCGACCCACCAGCAAGGATCTCGTGGGGCCACCAAATTGACCCGGTTTGTTTATTCGTGAACCGACCCCGAATCAAGTCATTGACGGTAAGCTTGATCGCCTTCTCAGGGGCAACGCCTATAAGTTGTGGAACCACTCCTGAGTAAAGGCCCCGGAAACCTTCGTTTCTAATGACCTTTCTCGCACAATCAATTGAGTTATTATACAATTTCTCTCCTACTCTTAGGCTTCGCTGATTCTGCATTCTAGTCTTCACCAGGTCAATGGGATAGACCATAAAGGCACCGAACGCCCCCGCGATGCTACCAAGCCCGAAATGGTGCGCCGATTCAAGGATGTTGTGCAAGATCCGTTTGGCTGTAGTGCCCGCCTTCGCTGTCGCATCTGATGTTGCGCTGACCGCTTCGCTGCCAAAAGCATAGGCATGTTGCCATGATGCATCTAGGACCTTCCCGAAATCATCAAGTGCTAACCGCCCAGATGGCTCATCAAGGCTAGCGAAATGAAATAAAATGTCCGCCTCCATGGGCGTGAAAAGGGAGAAGCGCGTGATTTGCGCCGCTTCGTTAAGAAAGTCGGTCCGTGTGATTCTGCCATCGGGGCTTCGCCTTGTAGCATTTCTGATTATCAACTCTACCAGGTCCATTTCTCTGATGACGTTTTGGAATGCTCGTACATTCGCGTATGATATCTTACTCCCCGCTGAGATATTGCACAGGGTATGTAAATTTTCCAGAAGATGGTCGGAAAGCTTGTGCTTGGCGGTTTCTAAGATAATCCGCTGGAAGTCGTCAGGTTCGATGTAGCCGTCGCCGTCCTTGTCAAAGAGATGAAAGGCCTGCCGTATCCTTTCCCCCTGTAGCCCGCGTAGCATCTGCGAGAATTGTGGATAGGTCATCTCGTGTCTTTTCTTGCGCCCCCCTATGTATAGCGAAGCCCATTCACAGTTCCAGTCGAAAGGTATGGTATCCTCGCCCTTGTTAAGATTGTACAGCTCCTGGAACTTATCGTACTTGATGGTGCCAGTACCATCAACATCGAAGAGACGAAAGGCGATGTCATACTCGGCGTCTGGCTTGGCCAGGAGATTCTCGAAAATACCCCATTCTTGCATATTGAGGCGACCAGCGCGCCGCCTATCTGCCACACGGAAAAGGATTGCATATTGCTCGCGCCTGATTTTGTGCTATACCACCACGTTCGTCAGCACCTGTATGAAGATTTCCTGAACTTTGCACACAGATGGGGACGTCAAACAAAGATCCCAAACTCACATAATCTTCGTTGATTGGCGCAATTGCATCGACAAAATCAACTTCGTTCATGAAGAGTTCGCCCGTATCCTCATCTTTCCTTGCATGCTTGAGGAACGTTGCTCTCGCAAGCTGTGAGAGCTGTGGTTCTCGCGTCGCACCGATAAGAGACTCTTTCACCGTCTCCGTCACGGTTGCCATATTGGAGAATGGGTTTGGACTCCAGCCCGACGACTGGATACAGCTCAATCAAGCAATGCCGACAACCAGAAGCTGCAGGTGATTCTGGTCCGGTCAGGGGTGCGATAAGTCGGGGTTAGATAGTTAAGGAGAGGCTCGGTGCATCACGGCGAAGTATCTCTGCAATGGCATAGAAGTTGTATTTAGAAGTCAGAGGCCACCCCTATCAATACAGAAGTCTCCCTATCGTGTGAACATGTTCAGGAGGAAAGTAATAATAAATAAAAGCTTTGGCAGAGCTCTAATTGCGCGAATTCTGTAACCATAATTTTCTTGCTAAAAAAGAATCAAGGTTTCCCGGTAGCTCGGCGCGCCGATCATCCCTGACAGACGGGAAGGTCGCCGGCTGCCCAGAGATCTGACCGTGATAAATACGTATCTAGAGCTACTAGGCTTAGTCAGAAGGAAGCGTCGGTGGTTTAGTGGTAAAATCCGTCGTTGCCATCAAACAAAGTGTCGACGGGCCCCGGGTTCGATTCCCGGCCGACGCATATTATTTGTTTTGTCTTTTATGGCCACGGCCGATGGTCCTTTTTTGGATTCTTGATCCTGATAAAGAATGTGCTTCCCGCCAGGTTTGGCTCCGTTTTGGGCTTGCTGCCGCACCCTCAGCTTCTCCTCCATAAGCAACAGAACCAGGTTCACCCCTTACGTTATACCGTTCCATTTCTCTGATCTTGGTTTCCTAATCATACGTTCCCAAAGTATCCCTCTCATCTTCTGACTTGTCACTGTTATGGACGAGACTTGGTGGAATCGTGGTGGATGCATTAGTAGTCTCTTGAGACTTCTAGTGCTATGGAGAAGTCATTGATGATGGTGCGAGTAGAGGCAGCCATCACAGATCGCTTACTACTAGTCTCTCGACCTAATCGTTCTCAAGGGGTATGTCGGGCCATCACCAAGAGTATCTGCTAGGCACTTTGAAAAGGTCTGAGTGCCCCTAAAGTTGTATCAGACCTCAAGTAGCGGAGAGTTGTTGAGAACATTTGTTTGATTGCAAAGCAAAGCTGTGGGATAGCGTATTAGATTGAATAGGGTATCTGCATAAAGCTACGCCTTGAAAGTATCTGAAGTCAGAGTACGTGCCAGAACGCCACGCTCTACCCCGTTACTGTAATGATCATCTCAACCGTGGTAAACACGAAGGTTGGAGTACATGATAAGTCAGCGAAACCCGCGCCATCTCCTACGCTTCCCTCCAGCTTTGCGGCGAGTAGGTATCTCTGTATTCGCAGCATCAGCCCCAATGCCTCCATCAGCACCTTCTTGTCCAGCATCGGCCATTTCTTCATCCACTAAGCCTTGAAGCTCTTCCTCGTCCATGTCACTGAGTTCCTCGCTCATGCTTCGGACAACGTCTCGGCCGGTCCATCGCTCTTCGTGGATAGTAGTCCCGACTGGGTCAAAAGGGTCCATGTACCATGGTATGCCTCCGTACGACAGAGGCGCTGACGGATCGCCTTCCGAACTGAGAGGCGGAGTCGGAGGCACATGGTGCACGATGCCTGGTTGAACTGGAGGGCCAGTGATCTTTGCCTCCGTATCGTAGTCTTTACTACTAAAAGCGGCATCTCCATGTCCATTGACCAACAGAACAGGGTCCTTGGCCACGTTTACCACTTGGGTACCGTTGGGGTTTTGAGACCACGCAGTATTGGCCTCAGGTATAGACCCATTCAGCTGCCCATGTGCCGTTTCTTGTGCAGCTACGCCGTTGCTTGTGCCTTTCTCATGCACCTGAACCTGCAACTGAGAACCGTATGGTTGCACATTCTGCTTCCCTTCTTGGACTTCTGCAACGGCATTGTTGTTAGGTATCTGTGTGTTCGTCACTTCCAAGTCGTTTTCGAAGCCGTTGGTACAGGTGTGGGGCTGGCCATCCTCTTCGTCGCTGACACCTTCGCCAAGAGAGCCTACCACAGAGTCCCGCCTCGATAGAACGCTATTCTCAAGCAAGAGATCTAGCTCCTTTAACTCCTTCTCAAAGGGCTTCCGGCAAAGTTCACTCTCTTTGCGCGTTGCGTCTTCGAGAGCAGATTGTACAGCTTTGACAATCCGTTTGGCAAGCTTTCTCCTGTCTTTTTGCTCGTTGCTGAGATCTTTAGCAAGCGCAGTACCTTGAATTTGTGTTTGCATATTATTCGAAGGATCCACAACTAGCAACCCAATTGCAGAGCTGAAAACGGCACTGAAGTCCGCAGAAAATGTTGACACCGAGGTGTAGAAACGCTTTTCAAGTTTTGAGAGTATTCTAGAAAAGCCCTCACGAAATATGCCTTTACCATCAAACCTAGAGCGCAATATTAGCGTACTGTTTTTCTGAAAGTTCAGAAAGTCAACTTACGTCTGTGCCTTCTCTAAAATGGGCCACAGCAGGGGTGCGATTGGGAAGTAGACAGTGTCGATGACATCTTTCAAAATCCTTACGTCTTTCAGCTTCTCACGCTCCCTCTTCTTAACCTCGTCACAGAGAATCCGTAACTTCTCAACATCTTTCTGCAAATTCTCCGCAAAGTCGATCCTCCGCTGAAGTCTAACTTTACCAGCAGTCCCCATACCGACAAAATTTCGTCTTGTGATTTCCATGGAGGAAAATGTTTCCATCTGCAGTTGCAGTCTTTTAAGGAGGGCCGCCCCTCTTCGAGCCTCCCGTTTCAGCGTCCAGTATTTGCATGCTTCCGCGGCATAATCCTTTCTCTTGCGTACGTTGAAACGTTGGAGGGAGCTCTCGACAGAATTGTAGACAGCTTGTGGAATGACAGGCGCTCCAGATGGCAGTCTCCAAACATTTTTCTGCGGCTGACTTCGCTTGCGCTTGCTATTACCCACAGTGATGCTGAGCTGAGCTTGTGCATCATCATCGACGGCTTCTGAAAGTGCTTGATTGTGGTCCGAGATCAAGGCCAGTGCCGAGTGCCGAGAAGGCCATACTCGGTTGTGCATCGTACGACGGTAGAACCTCATGGTCTCCGCGGTCGCAGCATCGACGCCATGTTCTCTACGCCAATCCAACGGGACATGCTTGTCACAGAACGCTTTTAGTGAGCTTCCGTCCATGCTAGCAGGCCCACCGTGAGCTGTTTTCATTTTCAAGAAAAGTCGAGCCTTCCGTGCACAAGTCACATGGAAGGCGACAAAGCAGTTCTTATTGCCGCATTGAATGCATGCACCCATCTTCTGGCGGCATATATAACAAATCAACTTCCAGCGCTGGTTTGGTACCTTCTCAACGTCCATAACGGGCTCCATGAATGTTGAGTTGCCTAACGTAACTTCCGGGATCCACATAGCGCAAAGCAGATGGCACCATAGTGCGGTGTTTGTCTCTTTGAATGCACCATCCAGATTCGGACAAAATATACACGTCGGAGTAGCTCTGCCAATCCTTTGGCACTTTCTGCAAAGCCACTGACCCTCAGGTATGAAGGGAACGCCATAGCACTCTTGATGCACAGCCAAATCGCATCCATCACAGAAAACAATAGCGTTCGTGTTCTCGCAATCACCATCATCACAGATCGCGCACTTGCTATCCTGCTCTTCCCCAGTGCCAGCTGGCTCCCCATTCACCGCAGCTGCGGAGCTCGATCTTGGCCGGTGAGTTTGGGGTGGCTTCGGGTTTGGCTTGGGAATTCGCTTTTCCAGCGCATGCCACTCCTTCTCTATCTTTGTCATCGTGATCTCGAAGATGGCAGGTTTGATTGGTTCCACCTGCTCAGTCTTCCTGAGCAAGTTGTGTGCTTGTAGCCACTTGTTATCCTGCTCATCCATGTCGTACTCGACCCTGCCAACGCCCACTCCACCTATAGCTGCGTTGGTTTCCCCGTCACTCTTGGTTGTTGATGCGAGGTCCAGATCTTCTTCAAGGGAGCCTTCGGCGACCCGAATCAGTCTCTTCTCGTGGCGGAGGAATAAGTCACTCTCTTGATACCCGACACTGGCCATGGTCCGATCGACGTAGTTCTGCTGACCCAGTGCTTTTTGTTCGTAGGACACGAAAGGGTCAACTAAGCGGAAAGTGGGTCTCGGTAATGTAAGCCTCTCGCGCGGATTGGGCCCAGGGAGCGGAACTATCTTCGGCACATCGGGGGTCCCTATGCCATTGAGCATGGAATCTTGCCGACGAGGAGGACGGCCTGGACGGCGTTTGAACGGGGTTGGCTTGTCAACCTCTGTATTTTCCGAGTGCAAATGAGTATCCATAACTCCTGAAGGACTTTTGACAGCATCATTATCCAGCATCTGACTGGGTGGCGTCCCTTCATTTTCTTGGAAACTGGGTTTGGGAGTCATATTCGCACCGGTGAGGCTGGAATCGCGGCAAACGTCGCTTCGTGCCGGTGTGACAAGGGACGCTGTGCCATCTACGTCCTCTGCGCTGTAGACTGCAAACTTTGCGTCAATATCAAGGTCTTGATGGAATTCCTCCCAGCTTCTCTCCTCTCTGGGTTTATATCCATCCCCTTGCACGACGGCAGCCGCAGCCGCCGCAGCAGAACTATAGCGTGGCCGTGGAATAACTTTCTCTCTCCGACTTTCCCTACGACTCTCTCTTCTAGGACGCGTATAAGTGACTGGTTGAACCCCATTCGCCGCATTCTCCCGTCCTATACGGCCTCTTGGCCCGATGTAGTTGTAACCACCAGGACCTGTGCCACCAACCGGTATTGTCGTTCCGTCCACATCTACATACCTTCCACCACCTCCAGGGCCTCCAGGTATGTATTTTCTCTTCTTCGGCGGAGGTTCACCACCCACGGCAACATCCGTAGGATTGGAGGGCAGGGGACGTGCTCGGGCTCGACGTCCACCTCTACCACGAGTATTGAATGGTCTCCGCCGAGACGAGGCCAGTGGAGGCATTTTGAGTTATCATGGAGTTCTGGGTCCACACCGAAGGCCAGACGATGGAATGTTAGGTAGATTCCAGTAGTGAGGACAGATTTATTGGAGCACGCAAGCAGGGGCTGCGAGACAACTGAGAACACAACGCAGCTTCACTGCAAAAAGTACCATGACTTTTGCACCATGTCGTAAAGAGGCGAAAGATGTAGAGGGTTTGCTTAGTTACAGAACGCACCGCGTGAATGGTGGAAGTGAAGTCGCGGTTGCCCATTTGGGTTTGGCGGTTGCCCCCTAAGATTAGGCGAGACTGCTTGTCCACTTCGGAAGTTAATGTTGAAGCTAACCAAGCCTCCACTACCTTGGCCTCTGTGCCATGGCATTGCACGTCAAGAACGACTGGTGACATGTCCCATGTCAATGAAGCATGAGTGATATTGGAGACAATCGGTCTGCCGTCGGAAGCTTGCGTAGTTGAAAAGTGACTGACGAATTCTTATAGTTGGCGCAATTCACACGGAGCTATACAGAATCAGAACCGCCAGCCAGGCCCACAACACCGCCCGACGCCGTCCAGAGATAGATCCTCGGGTAGCCACAATCCATTTCCTCAGAGTGGCGAAGTTCAAGGACTGTCAGCAATGTCGGGAAACGTATGGCCTGGCGAGAGAACCGCAACTCGTGACGGAGGTTCGCACGGTCTAGTACAGGAACAGCACGTACCTCTTCGAAGGTTCAATGCCAAGGAAACACGAGAAGAGCTGTTTAGAGGTACGCTTGGGCAACAATAGCTGTCTACCTTCCTGAAATCTTCTCCTAGCCTCTTCAGAATTGAAAGATCCACAGCTGTTTGCGAATCGCATGGGCTCTCCATATACTGAGCAGGAATCAGCTCGCCACTAAATGGCAACCTGTTGCTATACTTGCTGACAGAGTCGCTATTTTAACAGGTTACAATAGCGTCATGACTGGAGGTAGGCCGGTCTATCAGATACAGAGCCGTGTCATGCCATGTGCAACCATTTACAGTCAAGCGCAGCTGACACATCCCCACTTCAGATTCGAAGCCTGTGGCTTACAAGGTTACGAGCAAAGATATGAACAACGTAAAGGTTGACGGACCTTGGGCATCCAAGCGTGAGCTACTGTACCATGTATGCTTGTTCTGGATCAAATGCTGATGTCGTAAAGCCAACACGATGGCCACTGGGAAGGACTTCTTTCTTGAGCTTCGAAAGCAGGTGTCAACGCTTCAGTCGAGCTCGGGGCAGGGTAGTACCGGAACTGGCATATCCTAAGATTGAGCGGTGGAGCATTGCAGGCGTTTGAGCGACGGCACCAATATACCCTGTGGAGCTTTGACTTGTATTGAGCAGTGTATTGTGCTCGCAGCTCGCACGAATGTGTAGATTGACAAGTTCAAGCACCTCTGTCCCATGAATCTCGAGTCTCGTTAACCAAGGAAATATTCGAGTTAGAATGTTGATCCACAGAGAGCAAGGTACAGTCGTGAAGGCACAGATTTGGCTCAACGCTTGATCTCCATAGTCGAGTTCATCGGCAACATCCGCCAATGAATTGAACTGGTTTTCCACTACGTTACCCTACTACACGAGATATACAACTGGCGTAAAAACCAAGAGAGAGTTCTTGATCGTAGTCTCTTTGTTGAGCCGCCTGTGTCGAATGCTACCCCGTACTTGTCAATTTGGCAGTACCTCCATCCATCGATTGCATTTCCCAGCCACACCATTAAGGCATTGCCGTGGATTGTTAACTCTTGCTGTTGAATCCTCCTGGTTTGTTGAGTTGACAGCCTCGTATTCTTGATCCCGCACTGATCCCATGCAGTGACGATACCTCTGTCGCAGTTGTCGAGAAACATGCGTATAAGTCGGACCAGCTCAACCATGGCCCAGTTCCGGCTGCCGCTCTGCACTTTCACGGCAAGATCACCGCAAATAATCGCGCGCACCGAGGCATCCATCCTTTGGTCGCTCTTGAGTCGCACCAAGCCAACCTCGCAAACCTTGTCGCGAAGGCCATAGGCCATCTTCCCAAGGCTCCTAATGATGATACGGCTCTATCACATGTCGGCAGCATGCACAATGGATTTCAGGGGGTTAATTTTCGCAAGCCCGATTTTGTCTCTGTCACTAGGGGGCCGGGAATGAGGGCAAGTCTTTCGACAGGACTGGATACTGCGAAAGGACTGGCAGTCGCCTGGCAGGTTCCTATGGTAGGAGTCAACCATATGCAAGCGCACGCCTTGACTCCGAGGCTTGTTGCAGCATTGGCTCAGGATGTCTCTGCCCCACCAGACCCAGCATTTCCTTTTCTATCTTTACTGATATCGGGAGGGCATACGCTCCTTGTCCTTTCCAACGGGCTGAACGAGCACAAGATACTTGCCACAACCGCAGACATAGCTATTGGAGATGCAATTGACAAGGTTGCAAGGTTGTTGCTTCCACAAGATCAGCTTGGGAGCTCGAACGAGATCATGTATGGCTCGCTTCTTGAGAAGTTTGTATTCCCTGGTGGATCTACAGATCATCATTATAGTGCACCAGCAACCAAGGGAGAAGAGATTGCCAGGAAGCCAAGTAAATGGGGCTGGGCACTCTGCCCACCGTTTGCGGAGACGCGATCTGGCTCGAAGACTCATAGCATGCAGTTCACTTTCTCTGGTTTGGGCAGCACGATCAGGAGAAGGGTCGATACTTCAAGTGATGAATTAAGCATTCCAGAACGTACCGATCTTGGAAGGGAAGCAATGCGAATCTACTTTGAACACCTCGCATCACGAGTTGTGCTTGCGCTCAGGGCTCTCGCAGATCAAGTACCATCTGACGCAAAGATCATCAATACCTTGGTGGTCAGTGGTGGGGTGGCAGCTAATGGCTATTTGAGGACAATGTGAGTGCGAATGTGCTGCTTCCTTAGCTGATGGCTGATCAAAATTACAGTCTCCGGGCCTTCCTTGATATGAGAGGGTTTCCAAACATTCGCGTTCTATTTCCGCCCTCCCGGCTCTGCACAGATAATGCGGCCATGATTGGCTGGACTGGCATTGAGATGTATGAAGCTGGATGGGAAAGTACATTGTCTTGCAAACCGTTACGCAATTGGTCCATCGATCCTGACGCCGAAGATGGCGGTATCCTGGGTGTATCGGATTGGAGATACCATCGTCGAGGGCAATTATCACCCTTATAGCGTTTTAGGCAACACGTCTCACAGGATAAGGGAGATGTCCTTTAATTCTAACGCCACCCCCACCGTTCTCGTAAAGGTCATAGCGACGTTGCATACTTCCCCAAGACCCGAGACCCTTCAAAGGTCCTCCCTGAATGAACACCGTCAACGCCGTGGTTTCAAACAACCATCTTCGCGCGACTAGTGCGGTGGGTGGTGGATGATTGAAGCAATGCTGGGCAGATCGAAACTTGTTTTCCGCCCGCTCCGGCCTCGTAAATCGGGCTGCTCTGTTTGCACTCGCTCGTCTGTCAATTGCGAATGGTCGAGATATGGGAGTTCTCCGTCCATCACAACGCCGCTGTCACCTTCAACTGGAGGCGACTCTTTCTGGGGGGAGGCCGTGCTGTCCTCGGGTTCGAACGATGATGGGGTTGGCCCTTTCTTCGAGGCATTACGTCCTAACGCTACGAGACTCTTCAATCCCTTCTCCATGCACTACAGAAGCCTCGAGTCAGACCGTGCTGTTCATCGATCAGAAGTATGCTTACCTTAGCTTCAACCGTCTGCCATTTCTCCCCAAAACGCCTGGCTAGCGTCTCCCACATTTCACTACGGACCTCGACATACTCCCGCGCCAGTCTCTCTATTTTCTCGCCGTCCCAGTCGTCGACGCTTCTCTTCTCCATCAATCTCTCATGGCGTTTCCGGCAGGCATTGCCGGTTTTATTAGGAAAGTATTTCTGCGCGAGAGGACCCCAGCTGAGGTTCTGAGCTCGCGCGTTCATTAAGGTTTCGTCGTCTTGAGGGCTCCATGTACCGCCAGCATGGCGAGGGCTGCTGGGTCTCGGGTACGGTGACATGCGCTGGGGCACGGAAGGATGAGGAGCCCTTGGCATGTTGTTGTTGTACAGTGGAGGCACTGTCAAGGGCAACGGTTGTGGGGTCGTGCTGCGGAGTGGGAGAGGGTGGGATGAGCGGGAAGATAGTGAAGTGTGCTGATGTCCGCCCAGAATCGAATCCAGTTCGAACGAAAGAGAAAGACGAGAGAGGTAATAATTATTAAGTCTTTTTACTTTTCAAGTTATGGAACGAGTGTGAAAACAGAATTGGATATAGCGAAGAAGAACCAGACAACAAAGCAATTGGGGGGAGCACGAGCGACTGGTATATAGAATTTCCCTACCGTGCCCATCAAACCCACAGCTATACTTATACAACTGCCTCCATGTCCGTACAATATATAAAAAGGAATTCCCCGTAGACAATTCGATTTGACGCCTTCGTCGCACAACAGTCCGACCCAGGACCGACCATGAAACAGATAGCTTGATTCATCGATCTTTTCTGGGCCAACTTCTGCATCCGTCTCAGGGCTGAAACGGGGCCTCTTCGAGAGCCAACTCAGAGGAACTATTTCGAAACACGACCGTAGCGTGTGGGCAGATGGCAAAGCGACAATTGCTCCCGCCAGAGCCAGGGTTAGGGTCGACTGTCCATAGGCCTCGCGCTCGGCTGCAGACGTCGGCAGCCTGAAGTTCTCCCTCTTACATAGCTTACGGAGGTAATCCGAACGTTTATTTATGGGTCTGCAGTTTGGGTCTGATTCTGAGCGGCTGTCTCAGAGCTGAAGGTTGGGTTAACGGGCTGTTGGGGTCGGCGGCTACACGAGCGAGCGAGGGAGCGAGCGGGCAGCCACGCGGCTACCCGGTTCTTTCGAGAAGAGTGCCGGAACCGGCAAGGTTGTCCGGGGCCTCAAAATAGACCGCCCAATGGGTCATGACTTGACTGACGACACATTACCGGGTTGGGAATGTAGACGGCGCTTCTCTGATGTATAAATATGTTTCGTGATTCTTTCCTGGGGGAACGACGGCCAGGGTCGTTTCAGCTCAGCCCCTTCCAGTAACGTTAACCATCCTGTATCTGGAATCATCCATCTCGGATTCTCAACGTCCATGGGATGTGGTGTAACGGTCGATTGGGGCTGTGAAGAACAAGGTTATCGCAATGGATCTGCCATCTTTCAGTAATCTCCGGGCGTCGTCGAGGATTTTTCGACGGACCGAGGATAGTACTGACTGTTTGGAACTCAACTGGCCCCCAAGTTGCAAGAGTCCCACGGTGGAGGCAGTACATGCGTGCTCTACACTTACAAATATCCTCATCTGACCATCTTGTCTCTGCGTGTGACCTTCTGAATGCTGGAGACTTGGATGCCGGAGATGCCGAAGAATTCCAGAGCATTACATACTTAGCCCTTGGTGCAGCGAACATACCACGTTGACGTGAATGCCATCCATCCGCCCCCAACTGGACTGTCAAATCGTCGTTGAAGCAGATAGTCTTGTTCCAGTCAAACAACGCAAGCGCTCAGCTTAGGCTCCCTGGACAGATCAGATGGCTAGGTGTAGTGATAAATAGCTTCTCATGCCGGAAGTGATTCCCCGGTCAAGTCATTTATTCAGAACTTCTACGGCCCCTTGTTTACAGAGTTAGAAGCACAGTTCCATAAAGCAAACACATGATCAGGATCGACAACGACGATCATGAGTTTCATCTATGCGTCTGAGATAGATGCAGGGAACGATGTGAATTCAGATGCATCTTCGATTTGATTGATGATGGATCGCTACTTCAAATTCATAACATCGTAGTGGTCCAATGATAGGACCCGCCCGAAGCCCTAGCATATATCCAGGGATCTGAGAACTTCTCATTCGATAGGAACCTGTCACCTTCGACCCTCTTCCACCATGCATCGCATCGTAAAACCATATGCTCATATCCAACTACTAATCTAGGTGCGAGCTCGAGCCAAGTGCATCCTGTCTACTGGCACGGATCACATGACGTTTGAACCCTTCTCGAGATGCCTGTCCGTCGATCATCCTACCCGTCATGACCGCGACCCCAACGCTTCTCATCCCTGCTCATAGGAACATAGCGGCCATAGTAATCATCCTGTTCGACCGGCGTGATGCTATGGACGACTGGTTCGTCACTGAACTGTAGCTTTCGGGTTGAAGCTGCAGGTGCGGCGGCGCATGATGGCTGGCCCTTCTTCAGGATGCTCTTCGTCGTCGACGACTGCGCATAGCTGTATGAGGGTTGCTGAGCCGTGGAAAAGCCGCGTTGGTTGAGGCGGGTGTTACGAGCGGTGGGACTGATGGGCGACGGCGAGATAGGAGTGCGAGGCATGGAAGGTTTGAGGGAGAGTGAGGGTCTGGAGGCGGCGCTGATGCTGAGGGAGAGCTTCGGTTTGACGGCGCGGGTGGCGAGCATTTCGACAATTTTCTTTTGTATTTGGAAGACGTTACGATGGAATGAAGAGATGAAGTATGTCAAGCAGGTAGTAACTTCGTAGAGCAACGTTTCTTCACGACCAGTGGCGTGGGCGGGTAGATCTTCGAGCCTTGATCGACAAGACTAACGAACGTAAAGTCAAGTGGGCGAATATGGGGTAGATAAACCAAGCTTGCGGTGAAGAACGAGCAGGCGTCAGGAACGGGTTGGACCAGCCAAATCGTCAATGCAATGCAAAACACTCGCGAACGGGGAAAAAGGGGTTTACAGCGGATACGGTGCTTAATCAAACAATCAATGTAAGGAATTGATCTCGTGAAGGAGAGAGCGGTTATATATGCGCTGAATGGTGGGCGATTCCACTCTGTTGAGTGGAGTTGTGTCCCTGCAGGGTCCGGCGAATCAGGGGCGAGGCATGAAGCCAAGCGCTTAGCGATAGGTGGTCAACCAGGGCTTGTGGCATGTTAGAGGTCGTGCCGGCGTCATGCAACGCACATTGTTGTGACAGTGACAGTGATATCGATTGTGTGGGCACTCTCTCTCCCCTTGGGGCCTATCATGTTCAGTTGTCTGCACGAATTGCATACCTCTCGTCTCTTGGAAAAGAAAAGGCATTTCAGAGTGAGAAGCAAGACCCTGTCTCTGCACGACAGTTGTCGCAGCCCAGAGTCATACCTCTTTGGTCGAGCAGTTTTGATCAAGAGGTTGTGTGATGCATGTCAAGATGCTTTTGCTTACGTCGATTTGAGTTATAATAATGAGGTTCTTGTGAGCATCTACACTAAGATGGAGCACGGATCCTCCACGACGAGGTGAGGCATGATTTTCAACGAGCGAATCCTTCCACGTTGTACCGAATCCTGCCCATGATCAAACCATAACGAGGCACTTTTCAGATACGGACAGAACCCTACGGTAGCATGAAGTAAGTTTTGATGAAGATAAACCATTTTCGAGAAAAGAAACATTCATGGGAAAGTACAGTACACAAGCAAGTCATACAATAGCTACGAGCATCTGTTCGGTCACTCTTTCCTTAGTCCATGTTTACATAGAATTCTCATACTGATATGACCTCTATAAGCTCGAGAATTGCTAGAGTCTGCAGAGAATAATGTAGAGTAGAGAGAGAGAGAGAGAGAGTTTAGGCGGTCAGTATGGCGATCCAGAGTTGGACCAGACAGTTGAGAATTCGCGAAATTGCTTAGGAGATTGAAATCGGTATCCAAACAGCCGACCGACAAGGTTAGGGCTTTACACCATCAAAGCTGGCAACAAGCGGAAACAGATTGAACTTACTGCAAGGCAAGTCATATATATGATCGTCAAAGACAATTGACAGAGAACAAAGGTGATGGTCAATGACGACCATCAAACACTGAATCTTTCGCCGAAACAGAGAAGGATCTGGAAATGATCGAACAGATGCTCGT
>QQTW01001350.1_pt1 | contig 17074 bp, 17 predicted proteins | sample 1904831 | NCBI WGS metagenome assembly QQTW01 (sample SAMN09435610, study PRJNA476489) | Subsurface metagenome, whole genome shotgun sequencing project. | reverse complement strand
CAGGGGGACTGTTCAACCTGCAATCATTCTCGAGGCTTCATCACGGACCCCGTGTCTTCCTACCCGCTAGGGTGTTGGTTTCGACGCTGGCGCCGGAGTACGGGTAGCAAGCTTGAGCGCCATTCATTTTCAGGGCTAGTTCATTTGATAGGTGAATTGCTACACCTTCCTCAGCGGATTTCGACTTCCAGAGCCAACGTCCTGTCGTCTGGATGAACCAACATCATCGTTGAGACTACCGTGTGAACAATGTATCACAACAGCAAGACGACACATTCCCGGATTTGAGGATCATGTATAGCAGATGTTCAACGTGAAAAGTCACGGCTCATATTTTCAAGTAGTTTAAGTTTCTTTTATACAGGCTCTCTTTTGAGGCAAGCAAAACGAGCTTCTTTTTGTCTCTGTAGCACCGACTGTCAGGGTTGGACAACTAGATAATCAAAAGAGCCTACACCCCTTGCGGTTGAAGCAACAATCTTATCTAACTGACTATATAGCGATTGCGTATAACACCGACTTTGTTCTTGCACTTCTTCTACCGTTTCCCTTCCTAACTTTCGAATCCTTACTTTGACGATGTTCCCGTTTGAAGGCCCTTCAAAAAGAATTTGCCAACTAAAACCATCATATATATGCTCCAAGGTATGACCTAACGGGATCTAGCAATCATAGCATATTGCATCTCTCCCTTGGAATTTATGATCCCATTGTACACCAGGTCAAGGACCACTGTCCTGGTAAACATCATCAGTTAATTGTCAGCATGAAAAGGGTTCAATACCTGCTTCAATCACTTCATGCTTAGCTTTATGTTATACCAATGTGATCTCCAACAAATTTAATCCAGCTGCCAAATGTGAAATAAAAACCACCACAGCTTATTTTCCAAATATCACGTCTTTGAATGCGTCACAAGCATTTTATCAGAGTCGGATGAAATGCTCAGTTGGCAGTTTTTTGGCGGTGCGAGTTGACCGTCTCAAAGTTCGCCCATGAGGACCCTCTGAAAGGGATGTCTCCTTTGCAAACCGACCAACTTATTCTCAATGCTTAAGTCTTCGTAGTCGACGGCATATATTCGAGAATAGTCATCATCACTTGATAGGACACCTCACTTAAAAACTGAGGTTGATCTTGTGTCTGATGTTGCGTACGAATTTGGACGACCGCCGTTCGACGGCAGATATTTTGTGCGCGCGCGCGCCCCACCAAGACTTTTCCCGTCAGCCCCCACCACCACGATCACCTCCCGCAACGTCAATCCATATATCCTTCCAATAGAGCCGTTGGATACCGCTGTATTATCAGCCATCACCATGCCATCAGATACCAGCATGGCCGACGCAGAAGAGATGATGGAAGGCGTAACTCTCGCTCCAGCATCCACCTTATCCCCACCACCACCACCACCATCGAAACCATTAACCACAGCCGAACCAACGGCAGGCACGACAACGTCAACCGTCCCCGTCCTCAATAAACCAGCTTCTCAAAGACTGTACGTCCCTCGCCTCCACCACCACCACTATCTACTTTCCCTTCCCTTCCTAACTCTTCACTAATTTCCCTTATAGTCCAATAACCGTCACCAAACCCACCCCCTACACCTTCGACCTCTTCCACCTCCTCGCCACCGACCCCAATCCCTTACCCTCTTATCCCACCGAAGACGTCCTCCACTCCACGGCGCGGGACGGTGCTCAAGCACTGATCAACCAACTCCTAACCACCTGCCCAATCACATCCTCCTCCTCGGGTGTTCTCCTCGAGTTACCTACTCCCAGCACACCCCTTCCCCGGGAGAAGCCTGTGCCCGCTATCAAACCTCAAACGAAATGGCAACAATTCGCAGCCAAGAAGGGGATTACTCCCAAGAAGAAAGAAGGCAAGATGGTCTACGATGAGGAGAGTGGAGAGTGGGTTCCTAAATGGGGGTATAAGGGGGTGAATAAGAAGGGGGAGGGGGAGTGGTTGGTTGAACTTCCTGACGATGGAAAGGAAGGGGTGAAGAAAAAAGGTGGGAAGAAGGGTGCGGGTGACGAGGGAGAGGGAAATCCGAGAAGTGAGAAGCGTAGGGAGAGAGTCGAACGGGCGAAGAGAGCGGAGAGGAAAATGAGGGCGAATGAACGGGTAAAAAGGAAGGGTGATATGAGGTGATCTTGGGCCATAGGGTTCTTTGCATGCATGCATGTATGAGTATTGACTTACCCAAGAGCCAAGATTCTGAAACGGATATGAAGGGTGTTGTGGCTCGTGAGATCAAGGCAATTTACTCGTATGAATTAAAAATGGTCAATGGAACGAAGTGATGGCATTGATGATCATAAAGCCACCTGAGGAGATACAGTAGGTACAGTATTCGAGAGCCCATTTAAAGATGGTTAGTTGATGGGCTAGAGTAAGCAACGAACAACGAAAACAAGGGACGAGGAGCGCCGGGATTTGATTAAGCTACGATAGGACAAGGGCATGAGGAATATGTGAACCAGCACATTCCATTCCCAACAAATTCAAGTGGAAAAACAATAAGTTATGAGCGACAACCACCATCAGCACCAACTAAGGCCAAGATTCGTAGCCTATAATTGGATGAATCCGTTCCTAGCAGATGCTAAACACCATGATTCCATTCATCCATCCGCCCCGTTGGTAACACTGCTCCTTTTCATCCCGACGCCCCCTATCCCAGTGCCAGTGTCGCTACCGTATCCATGAATGTTTGTTTGTGTTTGCAGAGATCGCCTGCTGTACGCCTTATGCCTTGCCTTGCCTTGCCTGCTCAGAAGGAGAGATAGAGATGAAGGAATATGAAATGGAGATAACATGCTCTGCATGTATGTAGAGCATACATGCAGAGCGAACACGCCCTGCGTGTCTGCTCAACAGACATTGAAGAGAATGGAACCCACAAAGAAAGAGACAGAGAAGAGAGATTATTAGTAGTATACCGACGAGCGTTGCAATAGTGATCAATCAAGGGTATCCGCCCGTCCTGTCCTGTCCCGTCGATCTCTGTAGTCTTCTTAATTAAGCCTTTGCTCACCTTATGTCAAAATTGCGGAAAAGCCAACGATGCCCGGAGAGGAGACGGAGAGAAGGGAACGGAAGGGAAGGTTGACATCGGATGATACGGATCAGATGCGAGGGTGGAAAAGTATGAGTACTGTGAGGATTGGCGGGCATAGAACCAGGCATCACGGCAATGAGAGACGCGGAGGATGAGACATGTGGAGAGCATTAATGAGAGGACTGGAATGTTCGTGGAGCAAAGAGTGATAACTTGACTTTGGTGCACGTAATGAATGAAGTAAAAAATTGCAAATGGATCAATTTTGAAAGAAAAGCAATCAAGAGGCGGTCAATTAGAGGTCAAGTCATAGTAAGCGTCCAGAGGAGAATTAGAAATTATGAAACTTGATATCGGTCGTCAAAGATCGGTCTTAAGTGAACGACTTAGACTGACCCGAGGTGAATGAGGGATTGCTAGATGTGCAGCGGCGAGAGCGGCACGAGGGGCGAGAGGGACTGAACTTCCTGATGCTGCGGCTGGGTGGGCGTCTCTTCGTCCTCGTCGAGTACGTCGGTGCCGCCCGTAGCCGCCAGCTGATCGTCATCATTGTCATCCGTACGAGCTGTGACCACGATGGGCATCGGAGGTTTCTTGAGATTTTCCACGCCACGAGGAATCGGCCCCGGCCTCGGAGCCTTGGGCGCGAAATCGACTTCCACCGGTGCCGGTGGTGGTGCCGCTGCGTGACGGAAGCTGGGCGGTTTGCTGCTCTCCGAGGACGAAACGGCCCGTTCGTCAATCATCAGCTCGCGCGAGGTGATGGAGCTGTTATTCCCCGCGCTGGACGGCGCCGCTTGCTCGCCCTCGAGGAAGCGGTACTCGGCCGCCAGCGCCTCCTTCTCGGTCCAACAACCCTGCCAGCAATGTTTCCATTCACAGACTAAGAAATAAAAGCAGAAGGGTTCCATCTTGAGACAGGGCTGGAAGCAGATGCAGAGATTGCGATAATCCATCTTGTTCTGGCCGACGTAGGTATGAAGGAGGCTGAGATGGCAGGTGATGGCGAAGAGGAGGTAGTAGTTGTAGGGTGGGAGTTTGGACAGCTCATCTTTGAGCATCTGAGGAACCTCGTTGGCGCCCTTGCATTCGTTCTCAATGCGGATCTGCGTATCTTTCGGAAGGAGCACGTCGGGCAGGTCACGCAGCCAGGCCTTGAACATGGAGCCGATGATGTTGATGTCGTAGAGATCCGGCTCGTCAAAGAGATTGATATCGAGTTCTGAGATTGATTAGAAGGTTGCGTTCACGCTGAAAGTTGGGGGACACAAGTATGCAGTCCAACTCACCCATGTCGAATCGTCGCTGCCATTGCTCGATCTTGTACTTGCTGCCAGGAACACGGTACAGTCCTTCCTCTTCGCATCCTTTGTAGTTGAGGTAACTAAAAGTATTAAGTCAGCGGTGACCAGTAAGACTATATGAATAATATACAATACTCACTCGATGCAGCGCCAGGGCAGAGCCGGCATCCAGAACTCCGTCTTGTCACGTGAATCCTCGAGACGCTTGGAGATGCGCGTCAGACGCGTCTGTTCCACCAACGGGAGCGTGATGACCGAGCACACGTAATTCCCATCGTACGTGGGCTGCTCCTTCTCACCGCTGCTGCCACTGCGTCCAAGCTTGCCGAAGAAACCCTTTCCAGCCTTGCCAAGACCATCCGCCGCCTTGCTGGAGGAGTTCTTCAGGCTCGAGAACATCGATCCCGTGTTCTCCTTGAGGGAGGACGAGAATGCTCCATGCTGCTTGTGCTGATCCCGACCGGATGCCGTGCTGCCGTTCTCGGACCCCGTCGACTGCTGTCGATCGGCCGAGCGGTTGCGCATCGTCGACGCCATCATCTCACGAAACGACCGATCTCCTTCCTGCAGCGGTGCCGTCTTCAGGCTCGGATCCTCGATCTGATGATGAGGCAGTCCATGTTGCATCTCCGAGGGCGTCATATGGCCCGTCGTCGAGGGGGTGATATGACCCGTCGTACGAGGTGTCATCTCGCCCGTGTCCGTCCGCACCGAGCGGGTCCGGTTGAGAAAGTTGACGAACGGCGTACGCGGGCGAAGTCGGTTGCGTCGAGCTGCTCCATCGCGCTGATTCGGCCCGAGAAGCGAGAAAGGAGCCGTTGGTCGTTGGCCCGAAGGCAGCGGTGACTCGGACGAAGGTGATGCTAGAGGTGTCAGTGTCGCCTGGTCTCAAATTTGACAGCAAGTGAATGATTGAAGTTTACCTTGTACGACGACCACTTCTGGATTCTGGGATTTGAGCGAAGTCACATCAGGTGACGCACTACGTCCTTCGGAATGGGATCGTAACGAGCTGTCTGTTTCGTCGATTCGTCGACCCGGGTGGGGTTCTACTTCGTCCACTCGTCGTCCCGGATGGGGTTCTGCTTCGTCCACTCGTCGGCCCGGGTGAGGTTCCATTTCGTCCACTCGTCGTCCGGGATGAGGTTCGTAAATCTGTCGAATCGTGGCTTCAGCTTCGCGTGGCCGGCTGGCTGATTGGGAGCGAGGTGCTGTGTGGATGGAGGGGAGGTCGTCGAGGTGAGCTTTTGCGGTGGGCGAAGGTGAGAGTAGAAAGGAGTCAGTGGTCGAGCGAGGTAAGGTGTCGGGTGGTGGTTGCGTGGATGCCAAGTGAACGCTGGACGAGTTCTGCCATGCGTCTCTCGGAGAGGCCGTCATGTCCTCCGCTTGACCTGCGTCCCGCTTGGCCTTGGCTTGTGATACCCTCTGCGCAAAGGTCGGGCTCATGGGCAACCCAGTCGCATCCTGGGCGCTTGTAGTTGATCCCGGGCCCACCGAGATCGTGAGCGGTTTCCTCGCCATGCCGGGCTTGTCTCGTCGACCGTGCCACAGTATCTGGAAGCCTTGACCGTGCTCCTACAGCGTCCGGACGCACCGGAGTTCCGTCTAATCGTGATAATACTCTCTTCCCTTGTCCGCAATGCCACGTCCAGTGTCGGTGGGGTCGATTAGTCGTCGCAGGCAGGGGTAGTGAATAGTCGGACGAGCGTGCACGACACCTTCAAGAAGGCCGACGAGGGTCAAGGCTGTCCCTGAACATTATCAAACATTCCTTGAACATCCACCAGCCCGAATGCACCTCGCATAGAGATCTCTTGATATACCACCATGCAGACCAAGGGTACGTTGAGATTTTGAATCTGAGGTTGCGTCGTCGAGGGGAATGCTGATATGGTCGGCAGAGATTGCGGTGCGGGAAAGTAGTCGCACCCAACCACAATGACAGACGGTTGGAACAATGGGATTTTCAAAATAACGTCGGTTATATGCTCCTGCGATAGGCCTTCAATGACGTTTCGTTGCTTTGTCACTGTGTTGGGGGCTCCACGTCAGCAGCGCCCTTTGTCCGTGACTCGACGAGGTGATGTCCGGTCTAGGACAGACAATGCAGACTGGCGTTCAGAGCAGAATCGACAAACAGCGGAAGAGAGAAGAACAGAAGGATATGAGAGAGGGTTACATACAGGAGACCGTTCATACACATCCAATATACACACGTGGTTCCTTTGGCGAGCGTGATGTCGTCCCAGCCGGTGCTACGACTCCAGCCACTCGCTCCTGTGGCGTCGGCCTCCAATGATGGTGGGATGAGGGAACATGCAAGACACAACAATCAGAGGGCGGATATTCGGACAATATCTCTCAGGGTCTGAGACACCGGATCCAGATCTGGAGGCTCAATCCGTCACGGAACGAGGTGTTTTATTCGAAGTGGCGGCGCGTTCGCGGATGATATGATGATGATGATGGAGACAGCCACCGGCGGTTGGACGAGCTTCAAGAACGAGGGTAACGCGGCAATCGTCATCAGGGCCGCATCAGCATGACACAAAGTAGGTTACGGGTACGGCACTAGCAAATTCTCCCCCGAAGTTACTAGGTCTAACACATCCCTACGAAGTCGTACCGATTCAGTATCATAGCCGTCGTCAAGCGACCCTTTGGCGATGGACGCCTGCCGAGACCCTGGTCGTATCGAGTGCCGTTCGGATCCAGGACGACGACGGAGATATTCCCGAGCTGCCTACAGTAGGTCTACGAAGTCATCCAGTTCAAGCCGGTCAATATTGGGGGCCAGAGGATTTTCTACAGCATCAGAAACACCCTACAGGACACCGCCGGGAGCAGGAGCGTAGCGGAGTGTAACATCAGATTTATTGCCGACATTCATCTTCGTCCTACGGCATCATATCGCCCCACCATTGTGCCTCGGTACTTCCCCTTGGAGCTGCTGGGACACCAGGACAAATACCGGACGACATCAAGAAGGCTCTGCAACTCAACGAAATACTAAAAATATCATACAAGAATGAGGAGAATTTAAATTGGTATCTGTTGATATCATCTTCGAATTCTCATCGAGCGAAGAGAGACATTGCAAGGCATCCACAAGCGCATCGAGAATCGAGCCCTTCCACCATCACGCGCGTCGTGTGATTCGATCCCCGATCCGCCCTGGCGTCTATGCGGTGTGATTGGATCCTCGACCGTCAGCGTTGTGCCGTCCCTTAGTCAGGTCCCGCCGCATTCAGGCACCGATTACGGTGCGACACCTCACCTGGTTTAACCGGCGGGCCTCTCAGGGAGACCTCGAGGGGCGCGTTGCGCCTTCTTGACCATTAATATGTCAGACCAGGCGGAGCGATTGTTGATACCGCAGCATGTCCGGTACATCCAGGAACTCGACACGGTGCGTCATGCCCACCATGGCATGGGTTTCATTTCATACCGCGTGCGGGGTTGACCGTCCCGGCAGTACCAGGACGATCTGGAGTACTGGCATACCGAGCATCTGCGTCTCAGCGGCCTGTATTGGGGTCTGACGGCGCTCCACTTGCTGGGTCATCCGGATGCGCTGCCCCGAGAGGAAGTACTCGTCTTTGTTTTGTCCTGTCAACATGCCAATGGAGGTTTCGGCGCGGCTCCTGGGCACGATGCACATATGCTGTACACCGTCAGCGCCGTGCAGATCTTGGCGACCATCGACGCGCTGGATGCCCTCGACACCAGTCTTCCCGGAGGCCGAGGGCAGGTGGGCGAATGTGAGCTTCCATCTGGATAATATTTCTGGAGCCTTGGGTCCCTAAGTTCTGGTTTCAGTTATTCGCAACCTCCAAGATCCGGCCACCGGCACCTTCTTCGGAGACGAGTGGGGCGAGAGTGATACACGCTTCCTGTATGGCGCGCTCAATGCCATGTCGTTGCTGGGCTTCCTGTCCATGATCGATGTGCCCGCGGCCATTGCCCACGTCCAGGCGTGCGCCAACTTCGATGGCGGCTATGGCGTCTTTCCGGGCGCCGAGTCGCATGCCGGCCAGACCTTCACGTGCGTGGGTGCACTCGCCATCGTGAACCGCCTGGATCTGCTCGATCGCGATCAGGTTGGTCGATGGCTGAGCGAGCGTCAAGTGGCTCGAGGGGGCCTCAATGGTCGGCCGGAGAAGCTGGAAGACGTCTGCTACAGCTGGTGGGTGGTGAGCAGCCTGGCCATGATCGATCGACTCCGTTGGATCGATGGCGAGAAGCTGCAGAGCTTTATCCTAGACAGTCAGGTATGACGGAGCACACCATTCGAGCCAGAGATCGTTCATGCTGAGAGGACATGTGTTAGGACCCGGCCACAGGAGGTATTGCTGACCGGCCAGGCGATATGGTGGACGTATTCCATACGTTGTTTGGTATTGCCGGTCTGAGCCTGACAGGGTATCAAGGATTGCAAGCAGTGGATCCAGTCTAGTAAGTTGACATTTTGATTGTTGATGGAATTCTGTGCATACTGAGAGACACGTGGCAGCTGTATGCCCACCGTCGTAGTCGAGAGGATCCTCTCTTCTTATAATTCGCGACCAAATCCAACGTAAAGATAAGGCAGGCGATGGCCCGTAGTCCAGACTTTCCTATTCCGGTTCTACTATATCCTAGTAGAATTGGACCCACCGTGATGAATGGCTTGTGCTTTCCATACGACGCCCAGCAGCCAACGAGCTTTCCTAACGAACTTCAATTACAATACAATATTGAAGAAAAGAGAAACCTGAACTGAGCCTCGCACGAGCAGCAAAATCACTGGATGGCGGGCAATACTGTGGTTAATGGGAAATGCCCATTGCTCGAGTCGTGCTCGGCCCATCCAGACCCTCCATGCTCCTCCGAATTCGCCGTCCAGATCGGGACAGCAGTCGTGAAGAATCGGGCATAGCTCCAGATCCGCCCGTCCCAATTCGGCCAGCGATACTATTCCTCCAAGGAAATAATCGGAACCACCGCTGCTCCTCCCCCGAGGATCTCCTCTCCTCCTTCTCACTCCCTCATCGATCCCACTATTCCCACTTAGAAACCCCCCCAACCCCATATCAACCCATCATCTGTATCTGCATCTGCTTCCGGCCTGCCAGCTTGTGATATTCTCTTTCCCCCCAATCAAGGAAGAGACTGCTCCTTCTTCCGGAGAGGTCGGCTTCTTCGTCGTTATTATCATCATCATCGTCCCGGACCCTTTCTATCTCTTCCTCGTCTTCATCTCCATCTCGCTCTCTCCAGATGGTCGTGCTCTGAGGTCGTCCTCGAGCCATCTGAGAGCCCGTTGCTGCTCGAATTCGAGCCATTGCCATTGCCATTGCCGTTGTCGTTGCCATTGTCATTGCTCCTCTCGACGTGCTCACTCTTGCTCTACCATCATCACTTGTTTCTTCATTATCCTGGCACCAACTGGTTTATTCGGAATGACGTCCACGGCGTCACAGGCGTCCTCCATTCCACTCCGTTGCTGTATCTGCCCCAAGCGGCCCAAGTTCAGCGACCTCTCACATTTGCTCACCCATGTGGCGTCCAAGGGCCATCTGGCCCAGCAATTCAAGACCTCGGTGCGGGCTTCGACCGACCAGGCCGCCCGAGACGCGCTCGACAAGTATAACGAGTGGTTCCATCGATACGGCGTCGAGCAGCTCTGTGCCAATCGGTTAAGATCTAATGAGCAAAAGAAGGCCAAGACGGCGCGTCGAGGATTTTTGCTGGGAGCGCCGTCCATGGCTCAGTCCCGCCCCGCTCTACCCATCGCGCCCATGGAGACGGGACCATTGCTCCCGGCGAACATCGATGACAGCTACTACGGCGGCCTGCCACCGGCGCGAGGAGGGGCGGAAGAGACCTCCCTGCTCGGGTCAGGCTACGATGTGCACCCCGGATGGGAGCAGCCGCAGCATCCACCCCACATACCGCGGATGCATCTGTGGCACACCGATCCGGACCATCTGCACTACGCCCCGCGGCCGGTACCGGATGGATCTCCGACGACCTTGACGGCCAAGTCCAGCTGCTCCGGATCTCAATTGGCCCACCCGGGCGAGACCATAATGTCGTTGCAGCATTCGAACTGGAACCACTCCTTCGACACCTTGGTCGATGGTCGGAATTCGGTCTCGGTCGAGGGTGAACGCTCGGACGAGACGATTGACGATCTGGAGATCGAAGGAGCAGCGCAGCTGAAAGGCGTCTACTGGCCGGGCATGGACATCTTCGATTCCGCCCCACCCGAGATGAAACGCCGACGCAATCAGAAGAAGGACGGGTCGGTGCTGGCACAGATGCAGCTGAACTCGACTCTGGTCGAGCCGACGGAGCTGATCTTCCTGGCCGACGGCGAGTTCAAGAAGGAGCGCCGCATCTACTCGCCCATCGACCACACGCTGTTGGAGGGTGAGCAGCCGCCGCCTCGAAAACGGCCGTCCTCCAAGGCCAAGCCGGCGCTGGCCGAAGCCAGCACGAACATGCCCAAGCGAGTGGCGACGACGATGGTGTTGAAGGGCGGCGAAAGCGGTCTGGATCCAATTCGCTCGCAAGAGGTGTTGCCCAAGAAAGAGTACAGCTCGAGCCAGGGTTCGCGAGGGCCCAAGGCGGATCGTCCGCTCGCGCTGTCCGCTGCAGTGATGGAGAAGAAGGGTTCCAAGCGACCGGCTGGCTCGCCTGCCAAGAAGACTCGTTCGGGGAATATGGCGGACAGAGAGAGCGAGAAGCGTCACTCTAGCGCCAAATCTCGACGGGAGGCGTCTTGCTCGATCGATAGCGCAGCACAACCGTCCTCTCAACCCACTGCTCATCATGCCCCGGGTTCGACATATCAGTCACCTTTACACCTAGACGGCTCCGGTCCCAGTGCCCACCAGCGCGAGATTACCTCATTCTTCAAACGGATCGACTCTCGTCAGCAAACCAGCAAGGACGAAGTCGACCACAACTCATTCTATCACATTTCACCATCGGCCCTGACGGCCGGATATCCAGGGGAACGGTCCATGGAGGAGCTCCTGGCCGCCAGCGATCCATACTCGACCCATTTTTTCGACACCCATCCTATCGATTTCGGCACCTTGGCTAGTCCGCCATCGCTTGGTTACTCCCACAACCCCCTGGCGATCAATCACCCATTCGTCCATGGTTACCAGTCCCCTCTCCTCACCCGCGGCTTATCCGGCATGCCATCTCATCTATACGGTGGCAGCCAGCCCGAGATGAGGACTTCTTCTCAGGCGTTTTCATTCCGGCGCGAGGTTGGCCCGACGACGACGGGCCATCACGATCCTTTATTTCCTCGCATGCGTGGATGACACTTGACTGCCGAGCAGCATCACCGGTTCGTTCTACGACAAAATGTATTGATTCAATTTTTGCATTTTCGTACGGTGGGTAGGGTAAAACTTTGCATGTTCTGTTTCGGACATTGCTCGACATTCGAGGTTTTGGAAGTTTATGAGTGTTGGCAACAAAGTTTGGGAGTTGGCCTCTTTGCATTGAATGGGTTTTTCTAGCGCATGGCTTGTTCGGTTTCCATTGCATGGCATGGCTTGGAATTGCCCGAAAGGTATGATCCGGCATCATCACCATCTTAGCTCATCTAGCATGCTGGACGAGGTTTCATTGCATGGGTTGTTCTTCATGATTGTCACTGTATTTCGTTCCGTTGTATTTCCACGGCCCTCCCAGCGAGGCTGTGTTTCCTACTCTACCCGAAAATTCCATAATAGATGTTCATAGCGTAGTTTATCACGCATGCGAACTTGATTTTAATAGTTCTCATTACGTCCACGTTGAGAGTTTTGCTAGAGATCCGCTTGACCTGTTTTTGCCAACGCTGGAGCACGCCGGTGTTAACCAGGTGCAAGTTAAATGAGGATACTGATCTTTTGGGTTAACTGTCATCTTAGTTGGTCAATAGAAGTTTGATCCACATATAATCATTTCAATCAGAACCAGAATGCTCGTGATAATAGATATGGTTAGATTTTCATCGAACATCGCTGTTTGCCTCTCTCCTCGCGTGAGGTTAAGATTGAGCAGACATGGCAAAGTGCGCTGTTGGTCGCTGTCGCCTCCTGCTGCAGTCGATTCGCGCATTCCTGGTCTCAATGGCTTCCCGTAAAACCAGCACGTCCTGCCGTCACGACGCGTAAAGAGCTCGAAAAGAGAAGAGAGAACCCCAGAAATCTCTGGCCCTCTCCACATCCTTCCCAGGGCGCCCAGGCAGACGGTCGGCGCAATGTTCTCAGGGAAGAAGCAGCAGAAGCAGCAGTCGATCTCTTCCTTCTTTACGTCTCAAAGCTCTCAGTCTGCTAAAAAGACAGCTCCCAGCGGCAGTTCAACGTCTCGTGCAAAGGGACCTGGCCCAGCGTTGAGCTCTGCTGTCGAAAAGCCTGCAAAGGCTCGGACGGCCAAACGCAACAAGCCTGCGCCGGAAGATGAAGAGAATGATGAACCAGAGAACTCTGATGAGAGCGATATCATAGTTCGCTCCAGCAAACGCCGAAAGACGAGCGGAGAAGAGCCGGGGTTACTACAACGCTCGGAATCGCCTACCCAAGCCAATGGACTACTGGAAGCAGGATTGTTGGATGATGTCTCCCGTCCAGTTGAACGTGCTGCCGCCAAGCGCACAGGAACGATATCGGGAAGGACGTCCAAGTATCTCTTCTCGAGCTCGCAGCTGGGACCTAGTGATCAAGATGGGGAAACAAACGGACTCGAACCTGAGGATGAGGCCGAAAGACAACGAAAAGAAAAACTTCATCAGCAGTTTGTCAAGAAACTTGCTCAGCCAGGCAGTCTCCCAGGATATCGAAACAATTTTGCTCAGCCAGGCAGTCTCCCAGGATATCGAAACAATTGGGCCCAGCGAGATGAGACTGAAGCGAGATCTCCGAGTGACGAGGGAGGCGAAGACGAGGACGATGGAGAGGAAGCCGAAGAGCCACCTGCGAATCGAGCTAAAGCTGGGAAGAAAGGAACGGCAACAAAGCGTGGAGGTGGTAAATTGACACCCCTGGAGAAGCAAGTGATCGACATCAAGAAGAAGCACATGGACACCGTCCTGGTGGTTGAAGTCGGTTACAAGTTTCGCTTCTTTGGGGAGGATGCGAGAATTGCAGCCAAGGAACTGAGCATCTTCTGCATTCCTGGCAAGCTAAGATTCGACGAGCGTATGTTATTGAATATCATATATGTAATAAATAGTAACGTCCCGCAGATCCCTCGGAGGCACACCTCGATCGCTTTGCTTCGGCTAGCATCCCGGTTCATCGCCTGCATGTGCACGTCAAGCGTTTGATTGATGCCGGCCATAAGGTGGGCGTCGTCCGCCAGCTGGAAACTGCGGCACTCAAGGCAGCTGGAGACAATCGCAATACGCCCTTTGTCCGCAAGCTCACAAACCTCTACACCAAAGGGACGTACATCGATGAGGTGGACGGCCTGAGTACAAACACAGCTGGGTCTACTCCGGGAGCACCTGCCACGGGGTATCTCTTGTGCATTACCGAGACGAATGCTAAAGGTTGGGGTACGGATGAGAAGGTTCATGTTGGGATTCTCGCGGTGCAGCCGGCCACGGGAGATATCGTCTACGATGATTTCGAAGACGGGTTCATGCGGAGTGAAGTGGAATCGAGGCTGCTTCATCGTGGGTCAGCTCATGTCATTGATATCTGACAACATTGCTGATATCGAATTCAGTTGCACCCTGCGAGTTTCTCATCGTTGGTCAGCTTTCCAAGGCCACGGAGAAGATTATCCAGCATCTCTCCGGTAGCAGGTATGTGAGATGACCGCATATGATACCAATGCTGACCAGAGCAGCTCCAATGTATTTGGGGACAAGGCTCGTGTCGAGCGGATGGAGAAGCCGAAAATCATGGCCGCCCAGTCATACAACCACATCTCGACCTTCTACGCCGATAAGCTCAAGTCCTCGAAAAATGCGGATAATACGGCCAGTACTCTGCTGGACAAAGTCCTGCACCTTTCCGAACACGTCACAATCTGTCTATCCGCCATGATCACCCATTTAACAGAATACGGCCTGGAACATGTTTTTGATCTGACCAAGTACTTTCAGCCATTCGGCGCGCGGTCACACATGCTCCTGAATGGGACGACGTTGACCAGTCTCGAGATCTACAAGAATCAGACCGACTATTCAAGCAAGGGGAGTCTGTTCTGGTGTCTCGACCGGACCAAAACACGATTCGGGCAGCGCTTGCTCAGGAAATGGGTTGGCCGTCCGTTGCTCGATAAAGGACAATTGCAGGAGCGAATGGCAGCGGTGGAGGAGCTAAAGGATGGCAGCGGCGTGGTTATCGACAAATTGAAAGCGTTGCTGCCCAAAATCAAGGTCGATCTCGAGAAGAGCCTAATCCGGATCTACTACGGCAAGGTCAGTGATTTGTAGCCCTCAATTGCATCCGTTGCTCACGTAGCATAGTGTACACGGCCAGAGCTGCTTGGCGTTCTGCAGACGCTACAGAAAATCTCCAACGAGTTCAATCTCATCAAGACACCTGCCGACACCGGTCTCTCTTCCAGTCTGCTCAACAACGCATTTACATCTCTTCCCGGCATTCTAGATGATGTCGTGAGCTATCTCGAAAAGATCAATCCCGAAGCAGCCCGGAATGACGACAAGTACACTTTCTTCCGCGAGGACCAAGAAACGCAGGAAATTACGGAGCAGAACTTTGTGCGTTGCTCTTTGCACTTCATGACCACATGCTGACCATCGTAGGGTATCGCCAGTGTCGAGCGTGAACTGGATATCTACCGTGCCGTAGCCGCGGAGAAGCTTCGCAAGAAGAAGGTCGAATACGTTGCAGTAGGCGGTATCGAGGTCAGCATCTTCGAACAATGGCCAACGGAGCTACAACTGATGATTGATTGCAGTACTTGATCGAGGTAGAGAATTCGCAACTAAAGAATGTTCCTGCATCCTGGACCAAAATCAGCGGTACCAAGAAAGTCTCCCGCTTCCATAGCCCCGAAGTCACTCGCTTGATCCGCGAGCGGGACCAGCACAAAGAAGCTCTTGCCGCGGCCTGCGATGCAGCCTATTCTGCTCTACTAGCCGAGATAGCCGCCAAGTACCAGACCTTCCGCGACTGCGTTCAATCCCTGGCCGTTCTCGACTGCCTCCTCTCGCTGGCTGAAGTCGCCGGACAACCAGGCTACGTCAAACCAGAGTACGTGGACGACACCGAAATCACCGTCGAGCAAGGTCGACATCCCATGGTCGAGCAGCTTTTACTGGATGCATATGTCCCGAACGACATCCGCTTGGCATCCAACGAAACGCGAGCACTGCTAGTGACTGGGCCCAACATGGGTGGGAAATCCAGCTACGTTCGCCAAGTCGCATTGATCGCCATCATGGGCCAAATTGGCTCATATGTGCCCGCGGTATCAGCCAAACTCGGTCTTCTAGACGCCGTGTTCACGAGAATGGGCGCCTTCGATAACATGATGGCCGGGGAATCTACGTTTATGGTCGAGTTGTCTGAAACCAGCGACATTCTCAAACAAGCTTCCTCAAGATCATTGGTTATCTTGGATGAACTAGGTAGAGGCACATCCACTCATGACGGAGTCGCCATCGCCCAGGCGGTGCTGGATTACATCGTGCGCGTCACAAGGTGTTTAACGCTGTTTATCACGCATTATCAGACCCTGAGCGGAATGGCAAAGGGGTATGAACACAGGGAATTGAAGAATGTGCATATGCGCTTCGCTGAAGGTGGAGAGGACGGTCAGGAGATTACCTTTCTCTACGAGGTTGGTGAAGGCGTGGCGCATCGATCGTATGGGTAAGTCCAGCACATGGATAAACATAGCACCGTGAAGCAAATGACGGTAATGCTGACTTGATTGAAAAGACTCAACGTCGCCCGGCTAGCTAATGTGCCTTCATCCGTACTTGAAGTGGCGGCTATCAAGTCAAGGGAGCTAGAGGAGGAGGTTCTAGTGAAGAAATTGACGAGTTTGTATGTATATCACGCTTTGTTACCGAGTCGAGGGGGGTGTATGGTCTCATGGCTGATTGTGATGTGACATCAAGGTCTCGCACGCTTGCTTCCATTGCGCATAGCAACGATAACAAAGAGAAGGAGGGGGAGCAGTTGGAGCAACTCATTACGGGGATCGAGCAGCTGTAGCTTGACAGTTCCCAGGACTAATGAACAGCCAGATATCGGTCTTGGCTGGATGTTTCTTCAAGGATCTTGCGAAAACTGGAAGAACAGCTCTGGCATTGCTGCGGAACACTGAAGCGGAGTAAGTTTGCATACTGGATGGTCGCTTGATACAGCAAAGAGCAAAGAATCAATGTCCGATGCTACTGTTGTTCGAAAGGGCTTTGCTAGTTTAGCTATCCCGAGCTTTTCATCCATGAATTGAAATAAATTTCCGCCAACATCTTTAAATCAAGCAGCTAGCCGTTCCGATTCCTAAACAGTTGTTGCACCAGAAATAGCTCTCTAGACAAGTGATGACTTGATCCAAGGCATTGGTATAACAGTATGTTGCAACGCCAGGATACCAAGCCCTTTATCTCCTGGGAACCACGCTCTAACTGATTCTTTTGACTATGGTATGGTAGGTAGTTAGTATTGGGCAAAACAGAAAGAAAGAAACAAATCATGGTCACAGACTACTTTGTAGAAGGCAG
>QQTW01001349.1_pt1 | contig 17083 bp, 13 predicted proteins | sample 1904831 | NCBI WGS metagenome assembly QQTW01 (sample SAMN09435610, study PRJNA476489) | Subsurface metagenome, whole genome shotgun sequencing project. | reverse complement strand
CTCCAAATATTGGACCATCACATCGTTAATGGTGCCAAATATTCCTTGACTAGTATCCGTCAAAGCCTTGAGTAAACTAGCTTTAAAGTCGTTGGTACGAATCTGATTCTTCAGGCTTTGAATGTCAAGCGCCGCTTCCTTAGTCTGATTAGCAACGCCTTGCAGGAAATCCCCATAGCTCTTGTCGAAGTCTTCAACACTGCGCTGCATCTCACGCGCCTGATCCTGTAGCGCTTCCATGGAAGACTGTAGATCAACTGCACCCTGAGCAATTTGGGATGCAGTTTCACCTACCTGCGTCTCTAAGTCCAGCACTTTCTGACGTGCCTCTAATATTGATTCTTGGTTGCCGGTGAGGTTGTCTTTGTAAAGCTCGTTGACACGCTCGATATCACCGGGACCAGTTGACTCAATCGACTTACCAAGATAGGTTTCCAGCGAGTCACGCTCACCTTGAGACAATTTATTATTGAGAGCTTCATATTGATTGACGAAGTTTTGTAACTCAGATAGCCTTTGACGGTACGACTCCTGCTCAACTTGAGCCGATGCCTGTGTAGCAACGTTCTCGCCTATGCCACCTGATGCCTGCTGCTGGAGTATGCCTACCTTGGCACCCTGGAGAGTTTGGGCGCTTTGATACTGAGCATTGCTAAAAGAGGCGTTAACATTAGCCAGTTTAAGCTTCATGTCTTCAAGTGCTTTGGCAGTGCGCTTAGTCACGTCTTCAATCGCCGCCATCTGTCGCTCAGTCTCTGCAAGTAACTGATTGATAAAGTTTAACTGGGGAGCAGCCGCAGCAGGGGTCATCGCGTTAGCTTCGACCAAGCGCTGAATTTCCCCTCGTTGCGCTTCTAGTCTTTTTTTGACGTTATCAAGGTTGCCTTCGCTGCCAAACACTCTCTCCATCACTGATTTGCGATTGGATTGCAGCTTATTAAGTTCTTTGTCAAGAGCCTTGACACCCTCAGTGCTACCTTCCATATCGACCACAGCACGCTTAGCCTGGATCTGCTGGATTTGTAGATCAACTGCTTTAAGTTGCTGGACAGTTTGGTCTAATGCCTTAGAACCGCCCAGCATCTCAGCGCTCATTTTTAGGGCATTGTCTAGGGGTATGAGAGTATCAGTTAGCTTGGCAATATTATCTTCTTGTGCTGCCTCACCACTCGTGCGCACTTTCAAACGTTCCCTCGTTGCACTTTCTGGTCTGGCACCTCCAAAAGTTTCTTGGGGAGTTTGGTTCAGAAAGCCTAGTACACGATTAATAGGTTTATTTACCCAGTCGTCTGCAAATTTCAAAACCGGGTTTTCAGCCTCTGGCTCTTGATTGGGACGTGGTGGTGGTTTAATACTGCTGAGCTTGCTTGCTGCTGCTGCTGCTTTCTCGTAAGCTTTGGTGAGGCTATTGATCGAGGTTTGTAAAGACGCATTGTTTTCTTTAAGAGTGTCGGAGCCTCGATTCATTGATGCAAACAATAGTTCGAGTCCAGCGGTAACGGCGGCGGGCACAAGGAGGGCTTTGAACATCCGACCGAGCGTAGCAGGCAATCCTAGCAGAATCCCCTGCAAGCTCATGCCTGACAGTCCCAATGCCTTCATCAACAAAGCTGTCAACCCCAAACTCTTAGCCAGCGTTGCCAAACTGCTGACAAGCTTCACTCCGATAAAAATACTTAATACTTGAACTACCTTTGTCGTTACTCCGGCATTATCATTGAGATATTGCAAAGAACCGGACATAGCATCAATCGCAGGTTTGGCAACATCGAGCGTCAGACCGCCGAATATCGTCTGAGCTTCTAGAACCGCGTTGTTAAGCTTATTGAGCTTGGCTTGTGCGGTGTCAGATGCTGCAGCCAGTCCTGATATGGATTCGATACTTAACTGAGCGCTAAGTTTGGGCAACAGATCAACAGCCATTACATTGCCGGATTCAATCGCTTTAATTAGCTCCGGGACTTCCATCTGCATCCCTTTAGCAGCGGCATTTAGAGCGTTTGGGAGCGCCTCAGAAAGTTGTTGGGTTACCTCTTCGAGGGAGACCCGCGATTTTTGAGAAATCTGGGCAATTGCCTTATTTACCGACCCCACCTGTACAGAGTCTAGTGCTTGGACTGACATCCCCTCTTGAAAACCGCCATAAATCTCATTTGCTTGACTTTCTAGAGCAGTATTTTTGGTACTGGCGAGGAACTGCTGGTAGCCTGCTGCTGATTCTCGGAAGGACAAGCCTAATCGATCTGATTCCTCACGTAGTTGTGCCAGAGTTTCTGCACCTTTCCCGCCTGTTGTGAAATCCAAGGCCACATCCAGCCGCTCAAATTCCATCGCCGTTTTGAACGCCGATTGCCCAAGCCCAATAATCACATCACTGAGCGACGCTGCCCCAAACAGCCCGATGACTCCAATGGCAACGTCTCCAATTGTGCCAAGAAGTCCTTTAAACTTACCCAATATTGGAAATTTGGCTTCTAGGTTGGCAAATTCCTTACTGAAAGCCTCCCCGAAACCCGTGAAGGCAGCATCGGAGACAGCAGGAATTTCTTCAATGGCACCCAGTAGTGGCTGAATATTGGTGCCAATCATTTCAGCTGTATCTGCAATGTTATTGCCCATCTCAGCCGCTGCAGTACCAACCTGCTGCCCCATAGCTTGAGCAACTTGCTGGTTTTGAGGTAGCTGAGGCTGGAAAGATTGCAATACCTGCTCGGCATTATCAAGGGCAGATTCGATTTGCTGGACTAGCTGCATACCGAGAACCGCTTGCACTCCTCCTAGCCCCTGCCTCAAGCCCGCTACCACTTGCAATCCTGCTCCTATCGCCCATTTGGAAGGAGATGCAATACCTAGCGCATCCTCTGTGCCCTCAATCACTGCTTCGCCTATCTGATGTCCTGCTTTCTTCAATTCGGCAATTTGTTGGGCGATCCCCCCAGACAAGCCAGCGCTGATATTAGCAACCACAGAATCAGCGTTAACATCTCCACTATTTACTTGACTGGTAGCCCGTGTGTCGGCTTTGGTGATTTTAGTCCTGGCTACCTTGGCTGCGTCCTTGATTTCCTGTCCGGCACCCTCCCCCAGGGACGCGAGTAGTGCATCAATAGCAACCCTAGCATCGTCAACGTTACTTAGAATTTCTTGGGCAACACGATTAGATTCTTCGCCCCCAGATGCAGCTATTTCCCTACTCTTACCGTGGAATAAGTTGCCCAATTCCTTTATTTGTGTTGCCACGTCTACAGGCATCTGGACGGGCGATGCAGTTACAGCAGCGGTTACTTGGTTAGACGCCTTCTTAATCGTTGCACTCATGCCCTCTAGAGTTCGTCGAGCAGCGGCTTGAGCCTGGACAATGCTGCTCTTGAGCTGGGCAAGTTGATTCCCTTCTAAAGTGGATGTACGATCTAGCGGCGATAACTTCTCAATCGCAGCGTCTACCTGTGCTACAGCACGCTCAAAGTTGTCTACAATCGTTTGTGCGTATATGCGTGCTTTGTCTGGATTTATACCTTTTGATTGTGTTATCTCACTGCGAGACAGATTGAACTGCTTAGCAATTTCCAGCAGTTCCTGCATAGATGTAAGAGTATACTCATTCAGCCGCCCGATATCTGATGGCAACGTACTTATAGCCTTGATTTCTTCGGGTAGCGGTGCTCCCAATGGGATAGAAGCTTCTTGAAGAGACTGCGCTTTTAATGGTGGTTGAGGCATAGCAGCCTCTAACACAACTTCTTCCATTGCTCGAGTCTGAGGAGCAAACGGAATTCCAATTTGCTGCAACTCTGTTGGAACTGGGGAGCTTGGTAATACGGCTCTTCGTGCGCGCTCCTGAATCTCCACAGCGGTTGGGGGTGGGATCGCACTCGGAACAACACTTGCTTTTTGCTCAATACCCCGCGTCATTGCATATATCTGGTCGCTGTTATCCAGAATTTCTTGCGGTATAGGCGTGCCTTCCTTCACCAAGGCTGCGATCGCTTTCTGCAATTTAGTCAAATACTGAATGTAGTCATCGGCTGACTGCTGAACTGCTTCAGGTAAGCCAATCAATATTTTTTTCTTGAGGTAAGAAATAAATCCTTCTAAATCATCAGCTCGTTTCTCTCCAAAACCAGGTTTCGTAGTATAAAAGGAAAATTCATCGTCTTCTGGCGCACCCTTAAGTCGATCAACTGTCCGTTCCAGGTTAGGCGTATCCTGAAGTACTTTTGTCAGAGCAGTTATGTAAGCTCCTTGCTGATCTGGCTCAAAGGCGTTGTACTGTTCAGGTAGCCCCTTGTAGGAACTAGCAAGATACGCGCTGCTTTGGGAGACACCCTGTTTGGCAGATGCAAAAGCTTCTGCCATGCGAGTATATTGAGGATCGCCGCTGGCAACCAACTCAGTAACTTCCTTGGTGGCTTTACCTCCGATATCAAAAGCATAGTTTTTACCAACAACATCAACTAGTTCTGAGAACGCTTGCTGAAATTGTTGTAGCCCCTTCGCGCTGGCTGAAAAGTCTGTATCGCTGAAGAACTTTTCAATAGTATTCAACGATCCATAAATACTTGGAATTCTATTGGCTAAAAATAGTAATTCTTCTTTACTGCCCTCGCTACCCTTAAGCGGCACATATCCAGGCAAGTGCGACTCCATCTGAGATTCTACAATCTCATTTGAGAAGTAGCGCTTGGGATTGTGCAAATTAGCACTTGGAGCGTTGCCTGTACTAACGATAGAAGTGCTAGCTGGCGGCTTAAATACGCCCGACTGAAATGGAAATGATAGTGGATCTTCTTTAAAAATAACCGATTTAAAGTTAGGGTTTTGTCTACCGCTCAACCCGTACATCCCCGCCCCAACAGCCAACCCCTTAGCTTTACCGCCCGCATCAGCATTCAATTGGATTGCTTGCTCTGTGGTATAAACTCCACCGCTAAATGAAACAGCGCTTACAGGTGCCCCAGGCTGCTGTTTTTCAATAGCCTTCATCGTTGCAGCCATACGCACAGAGTCGGGATTTACGCCCTTAAGTGCTGTACCAAAGACTTTCTCCAAATTCTGGAAGGTAAAAACCATCTCTGGCGACGGCTCGTAGCCGATTTTTTTAAGGGTATCCAACAACAAACTTTTAGTATCAGTGGGGCGGCGATCACTATAAGTATTGTTAACGGGAATAACTTGAGATTCAGGGAACATCGGCTGCACCAGGTTGGCAATCTCATGGGCGCCCCGTCCTCGCTGTTGCTGAAAGCCTCCTGTTGTCACGACATAGCTTGTTTGCCCTGGCTGCAACGGTGGAACTTTAACGCGCTCAGATAATCTCTCCACATCACGCTGCGCCCCAACCTGAGTAACCATGTTTTGGAACTTAACAGGCTGAGAGAGCAATCGGATCAAGGTTCCTATGACTTGAAATTCACGATCCGGTTTATCCATAAACCGCTGTTGCAAAACTTCACTGTTCTGCCTTTTATATTCCTTCTCTGTTAGATCGAACGGCTGTCCATTTTGTACTGCCAACTCCTTCTCACGCGCATATTCCTGCTTGGCAAACTGATTATATTCTCGCCCTAGCTCTCTTGGTTCGGCTGCACTCTTTCTGGCGTACTCCTTGATCCGATTCAAGGAATTCTCTATAGGACTGACAAACGCCTCCTGCATCATTTCTCGGACTGCCTCGGCTGGCTTGCCCTGGACAACCGCCCTATCTATAGCCTTAGCCAACCCCATCTCAAAATCTTCAAATGCCTGGGCGAACTTCGCAGGATCGAGCATGTCATCGATAGCTCTACCTATGCCTGCGATGTCGCGCCCAACGCTTTTTAAACCATCCGCATAACCTAGATTTTGAGCAATAGCTTCCCCTGCTCGTGCCCCGCGTGAGACTATATATTCCTCCGATTTCCTCCCAAGCTGATTGAGCTTTTTATCCAGCCCATCAGAGATGCCCGAAACAATCCTAGCTGCAAGAGCAATGCCCAACCCTTGAAATAGCCCAGCGCCTAAAAGCCTAAGGGGGGCGGTTAGTAGTCCTAGAAGTCCACCACCCGCTACTTTGACTCTCACGTCCTTCATCTTGTCGATGATTGAGTCGCCCACATCCTCGCCCGCCTCTACAAACTCCCTTGCGCCGGTTGCCAATGAACTGCGCAAGTTGCCAGTGTTGATTTGGTGCTGTACCGTGGCAGTAATAGCTATGCCAGCAGAGGTGCCAGGTATATTTTCCAGCTCAGCGCGCAGCCTGCTTACTTGAGAGATAGAGTACTGAATCTGAGAAACATCAACTTTGGGCGTGAGCGGTTTTAAGTCGAAGTGCTTTTGCACATCAACGAAATGCCTTTTCTTGATATCCAGGTGTTTGTTCAGCGCTTCCAAGTGCCGGTGATCAACCTTGGGTGTCAGGTTTAAGCTAGCACTTTTACCGTAGTTCTGGCTTAGAGATTTATCAATTTGGGCTGCAGCAGTGCGCGCCCTCGCCACTGCCTGATCCATCGCGGCATCTAAGGAGGCGGTGCTGGCGGCGAAATCAATGACTAGCGACTCAAGCCGCATATTATTCTCCCTTAGCGATGATTTCCAATTCTGTAAGCCAACTATCGAGCGCTGCTATCACTGAAGAATCAAGCCACGACATGCTCTGTAAGACTGCGATCGCAGTAGCCCTGGATATATTCAGTGTGCGGTTCGTGTTTTGCGCTTTGTAGGTTGCAGGATGTGGCAAGAAAATTGATAGATCGTCATACTTCTGCACATCCTCTTTCAAGTGGCTATTGAGGTAAGTTTGGAAGAACTGGGCTTGTGTCAGCTGATCTATATTTCGCTGTTTTTTAATACTTGCCAAAGCTTGCCGTATTAACCAGTGGGGCTGAGCGCCAAACCGCTTGTATCCGAATCGCTTGTCTCTGATACCACTATTGGCGATTTCCCAGTAGATAGCTCCCCACTCTTGACGGCGGGTGTGCTTGCAGGTTCGGAGCCACTCAATGAGTTTCCCAAGTCTTCCGGCGGTGCCTCCGGTGGTAAGCCTCCGTTAATCTCACGGTTGATAAACTCTAAAATTCCGTCAATCTCACTACGGCGCAACGATGCGGTTTGGGATGGTCCCCAATTTTCATCATGCCGGGAAATCAGGAAGAAGGTGATCTTGAGCCAGTTACTGACCGATGCGTCAGCCATCACCCTTGTTAGTTCGAGTAGACTCATGAACCTGTCAACGTGGCGCATGTAAAAATCTTCGTACTCTTCGCCCAGTGTTTCCTCACCCTGTTTAACGCCGAAGAACAATTTACGGAAGTTGCCACGCGCGATCGTGTCCGTTTGTATAGCCAACTCTTCCTTCAATAGCCTAGTGAGCGACACCATCTCAATCTGAAACTCTATTTGTCGGTTGCCTAGTGTCGACGCCAGGAAGTCAAAAAAAAGCAACTCGCGACTTAAAGGCTCTCCGTACACAGGTAGTTGGAACCTCCCCACCTTCTCAAATGGTCCCTCGTGTGGCTCCGGCTTGATATCCAGGCTGAAGGGGATTCTGTCTGCGAGTAGCTGCTTGTGGAGGTAGTCTTTAAATTCCTGATTCATGTGCACATATTGTACAAAGAGACAATATCAGCTTACAAGATTTTTAGGGTAAGCCCGATGCCCTTGCGGGGGAAAATCTGCCCTTGTAGTGGTTCCGGGATTTCTACTTTGTAGGTGCGATCGCCTGAGCGGGTGCTGACGCTGAGTGATTTGGGGAGTTGGACGTCGCAATAAAAAAGTTCTACCTTAATGGTGTCGGCTGTGATGGTATTCCCCCAAAGGAGAAGCCGCTGATTCGCGGCTAGGAGTACGGGAATGTTCAAAGCATTATTCCACCCATGACCACTTTTTACGAAGGACGATATCCTCTATGGTACTGGCAGAAACACCAAACATTACTGCCAACTCTCGGTATTTCAATCCTTCTTTTTCTCGAATGCGTCTAATTTCCCTAACTTTAGATTCATCAAGTTTTGCTGACGCTGATCTGGTTCCTCTTCTCTGATGCTGAATTTTTATCGCTTCTAGCTTTTCTGGATCTAAGTCTGCTACCAAATATCGAACATAGACTCCAGTCGCGCCAAACATTTTGCCAATTTCTCTAAGTGTGTGTTCGCCAGTCAGATACAAGCGCTTAATTTCTTCGTAGTCTTCATCAGATAGTTTTCTGACACCAATAGGGGAATCTTCAATGGGTCTGTTCAAAGCATCTTCTACAGACCATCTTTTTAGCCTGTTCCTTAATAGGTCAAAATCAAGACCTTTGTCTTTAGCCCATTGAGCAAGTGTTTTAGTCTCACCATTGTAAGTGATTAGGTGGTTGTTCCGCTTGTTATTTTGCTGGGTAACTCGGTTTGCCCAACGACAGTTAGCTGGCTCATAATTGCCGTTGTTGTCTATGCGATCTAGCTCATATTTAGGAGCGGGCTTTTGCCCCATGTCTTCAAGGAATGAAGAAAAGTTATTTAACCAGCGATCACATACAATAATTCCTCTACCTCCGTAGTTATTGTATTCTTTTTCGTTTGGGTTATAGCAGCGAGTTTTCATTCCACACCAGGTGATGTACTCTGTGGTTGCTTTTCCCGTCAAGCAGTTCCCGTGCTTTGTAGACCGCTCTATAATCTTTTCACGACCAACGCAACCACAGCTTTTACTACTTCCACTGCGCAAATCTCCCCCTCTAATAACAAGAAGTTTATCAGGATTGCAATCACACACGCATTCCCATCTAATAAGGTTATTTGCTGTTTTTACTGGGTGTTTTGCAGATACCGTGAGTTTTCCAAACTTTTTGCCAGTCAAATCTATAAACTGTGGCATAACAACAATAATCTAAAGCAATTATTGTTATTGTAGCCCAAACGTAAACTCACTGCAATAAAGTGTTAAATGCCTCCGATGCTATATGCCAGAAAGACGCATAACAGCATCAAAGGCTGCAAGCTGAGCTGTATCGGTAATATATTGTCTTAGAGTGGGCTGGGCCCAAGGTGCTTGGTAGTTCAGCCCGAAGCTGTCCCGCTTAAGTTCTCGGATGGCTCCAGGTTGAGTTAGATTGACTACGTGACATCTTCCCCACACGCGAATGCCACCGGTGCGAATAATATGAGCAAAAATACTTTGCGTACCTTGAGAAGCAGGGTAGATTACCTCCCAAAATGCCCTGTCATCAGTACGAGAGATGACAGTGATTTGGCTTGAGGTCTCTTTACCAGTTTTAACAGTTGAGCCTTGAAGCGAGTAGGTTAAATCTGATCTGTCAACTGTTTGATCCGTAGAATTTATTGGCAGATCGGTCGGACTTAAGATCATCTGGAGACCCCAAGTAAAAGCCGTGCCACTAACAGCAGCCTCTAGCGGATCGACAGGAACAGCAACAGGAGTAGAGGTAACCGTAGTGTCAGCCGCCACAGTTACCGGGATAAAAGTAGTACCAAAAAACAACCTACTACCCTTTTGCAGCACGACTGAAGGTGCAGGAGGACCAGCCGGAGCAGTGATGCTCAGCGTAAGAGTAGTAGCACCAATAGCACCACCCGCGCCAGCGGTAAGGGTGTAAACGGTAGGCTCTGAGGCGCAGTTGACCAGGTTCGCTACCTTGATAATACTTCCAGCATTTTGAATTTCTTCGCAGCTGGTGAGTGACGGTACAAACTGCTCAGCGTAAGTCTTAGAGGCCATTGATAATCTCCGTTATGTAGTGCAAAAACTGATAACTTTGTTAATAATCGGGTGTAAGTCAGACCGCGTGAACGTCACTCGATACTGTGGGTAGGAACCCAGCAAGTCATCCTGCGGCATATAAGCACCTTCGGATGTCGCAAAGAAGCACCGCAACCTGTGTGCTGCTGTGTGAATAGTGAAGAACTGCCCAGGAGCGACATCACGTTGAATCAGCAGGATATCCCAGGTTTCCTCACTGTGAATACTTACTCCTGCCCACTCGCTGCGAGTATCGGGGAAGATTGGCAGAAGACACTCCAGCCCGGTGATTTTGATGTCGCTAGGCGGGTTGCCAATTGCGATCGCGGGGTCAATTAGCCCAGATTCATGCATGTACGTTCCTAACAAATTTCCACCAAGCCTGTTGTCAGGGTCGGTGAGGAGGAGACGAATCGCCTCTTTTATCTGTAGGGCGGTGATGTTCACAGTGCTTTAAAACTCTTGCTCTGAGAGGAAACCATGCCACCCGCACCCTTTACGCTCAGGATTGTGATAGATACTGGGCGTGAGTGTCAGTGACTGACGATCTATTAAATTCCAACTTGGGTGTGTTATTTGCTGTCCCTTCCTACGAATGCTCAAGGCACTTTCTCGCCCACATCCGGGACAGAGGATGATCAGGCAATCAATTTCCTCCGTTGGTTTGTCGTTATCCCAAACAGGCACTATTGAGTAAGAGCCTGGTACTCCAGACAAGCACAATTCCTCATGGTTGAAACACAGAATGGCTGGAACGCTGCGATGGATGTCAGTCTCTACTTTCACGTCGCCCCCTTGTACATATCAGCGAATCGCTTGGGTAAGTTGGCTTCCCGCGCGGCTACCCTTGTGAAGCGACGTGCGGGTATCCTCGTACCATTGCGTAATACGCACCCCTCATGTACGATTTGGCTATGAGGTGCGGACCATGTGTAGCGAACCCGGAAAGGCGACAGAAACACCATTCGCTGAGAGCTGTCTAGTTCGCCGGTATCAAAAATGTTCCTAAAGCTACCTGTAACTATCTGTCCATTTTGTCTATGGGTGGTTCCAAAACCCTTTGCCCATCCACGCTTAAGCCTCAGTACCAGGTGGAGGTTAGCCTCAAATGCTTTTGCCGTCTTTTCAAAGGCTTGCTCAAGCCGTTGTTCTACTTGATGCCGGTGAGAGTGAATTACAACGGCCATGAATCAAGTTCCTCTGGAAAATTCAGACGGGCATTTTCCCCATGCAACTCTAAAGCTTTACGATCATAGGCACGGGCAGCATCTTCTTTAGAGAAAAACACGCCTAGATGTATGTTTTTACCTTTGAAATGAATTACTGATCTCCATTTGCCATTAGGATATTGCGTAATTCCTTGATAATCACTTGTATTATTGATGCTCAATCGAACACGATTACTTTTTGTTGATCCGGGAGGATCAACAATATTTGACTGAGATGCAGTCTCATAGACCTCCGAGCCTGAAGGAAAGTTAATATTTGCAAAAGCCTTGTGTTTCTCAATCGCCGCCCGATCATAAACAATTGCTGCCTCATAAGCAGTTCGATAGCATCCTAAATAGTGATTTTCCCCGTCGTGAGTTATTTGTGCTATCCAACCTTTATTCTGATTGCTCCAGCTAACTCCTTTATATCCGCTTTTGTTGCATCCCCTTCGTTTCTGGTTTCTGCTATTCTCAGCATTGGTGGCAATCCTTAGGTTCGCTAAACGATTGTCTATGGGATTTCTGTTAATATGATCTACTTGTAAATCATGAATTTCAAAACCATGTAGTTTCACGATTTCACGATGCATACGCACAGTGCTGCGGGTGTGATAAACATTTCTAGCTGCATAGAGAATGCCTTTTTTATTTCCCGTGGCATGCCAATTCCACTGACTGAGCCACTCATAATCCCGCGCATCAACGATCGCGCTCAACCCGCGAGTTAGTACAATCTCGCGTACATCCGATATAATAGCCATAAACCTATTTCCTACCGCAATTAGGGAACTGGTCAGGCTTCTAATGTGCTGGAAACACTTAGAAGCTGATTTATTTACGCTAATTATATCATACTTAAGTGGTTGAAAGCTAATCGTTGCAAGCATTGTAAGCTATCCTCCTACCTGAAAAAACCCGTTCAGAAAATCGCCGTAGAACCGTTGTAATGCCAGTCTTGAGCTTGAGAAAGGCAGCAGATAAAATTTACCCCTTAGTTCTACATTTTCACCTCGCTGAAGAGTCATATCGCATACTTTATGTACTCGCATTTCTGATGTTAAATATTTCGGAGATAAGCTCCTTCCCTCCAAATACAGTGCACTCTCATCTACCCCGGCCAACACAGTTTTGTTAGGGTTTGACACTGCCTCCATTGATGCTTGGACTACAACCGTCTCCGTAGCCTGAATCGGAGTTCCAGTTACCGGATCGCGGGTTACAGCTCCGGCGATCGCAATCTTGAAGGTGAGGGTAGCGTTGGCTCTGTACATTACAGGTAGGCGACGAAGGCGTTGACGATATTGGCAAAAATACTGTCTTTGACTTGTTGCTCTGCTGGGAGGTGATCATAAGGAACAAGACTTGGATGTTCTTTTCTGTCACCATCTTTTACGAATCCATGTTTCCAGCCATCTGCAAGCTTCTCCTTCATCCAGTTTTCGTGGCTGGCTTTAGGAGTAGCACCTGGATGGTTAATGTGGAAAATAACACCATTGATAGCGCTTTCTCTCTGCCACTGTGGAGTACATGCCCACTCAAAATGAGAGTAATCACCTAAAGTCTCGCAGTAAGCTCTGTTGGCTTCATGGGTAACTTTGGCAATCGCAGTTATGACAATCAGATCGTGTAGTCCAAACAATGTTCCTACCTCACTGCAAAAATAGTTTGAGCACGGCGTATGACTACTTGTAACCGCACCCCATAGTCAGTTGAATCTAAGCTTTGCGAGCCACTGGGATTAACGGCATACTCAACTTTGTCATTATTGGAAGCCAACGACTTAACCGGACCGTATTTACCCTCACCTTTTGCTCTATCAGCCAACTCGAGATTGTGAGCAACGTGTAAAGCAAGTGCCTGTTGCTGGAGTACTAAGTCGTGCAGCCCCTCGTACTCCGACGTTTCAATCAGGGTTTGGGCAACAACAGCCTCTACCTCTGACTGGACGCGATCGCTAAACTCTGGAAACATTGCGACAAAAGATTGGTAGCTAATCATGCAGCCGCCCTCGCTGCTTTAGTCCTGATCAGCTCTGCCCTCTGAAAGGCTGCTGCATTCAGTACAGCGGGTCTAGATTCTCCAACTGCCCACTCATCAATCCAGTCCTCGTGCAAGGTTAGTTGGATCAACTTAAGAGCCGCTTCCTGTGAAAAGCAGTAGTAACCGGGGTTGCCCTCACCAAGAGTTGCCGGGGTGAAAACCTGGATGATGCCCGACTGAATCTTAGGCGCCACAAGCACATGAGCCGCACACAAAGCCCAATCCACCGCCGGAACGCCCATGTTGGTGCCAGGGGAAAGACGCACTGAGCGAGACTCAAGAGCAGTGCCCTCTTTCCAGTCTGGAGGTTTGACTATAGGCAAACCAATAACCAAGGGATGCGCTGGTTGCGGCATCTCAATTCCACTGCCCAATAGCTCATTCAACACAGAGCGCGATCGCACCTCTTTGTGCGGTGAGTAGGCTACAGCGAACCAGGGTAAAACTTGATGGGTGGTCGAAGTGGTTACTTCGGTGGTTGTCGTAACCGCAGTTATGGTGTCTGTTTCTATGGTGACAGGCTTAAGTGGTGCTGCCATGTTATATATTCTCCAAAATCATGCACTCCAGGGGATACAAGCATTGGACAAGTGATGTGCGCATAACTGCGTGAATCACAAACTCCAGATTGATCTGCTGCTCAGGCAACATCATGAAAGGCATCTGAATCCCGATGCAGAGTTTTTCCTCATCATCAGGAAGCATCAGACCGATATCCGTACCGTTGTCACCCTTCTTTTTAAGGTTATTGTCACAAATCACCTCATCAATCAATCCTTGCTTGCTCTGGATATTAGCGAAAGTTTCTGCCACGCCCATATCACTACCAACACGCACCGTAGTCCAAACTTGCCTAAACTGCTTTTCAGGCAGCACTAACTTCCGTGGTTGCGCCATGCTGTTAGTCAAGTCCATCATTGCCCCCACAGGAGCATTAAGCAGAGCTAGCAGGTCATCCGGTCCCGTGGCTTGAGCAAATGGCGTAGTCGAATAGTAGCGAGTCAGAGGTAGGTTAAGCAGTCCAGGTAAGCCGTAGTCAGGATCGCCGTCGTAGCACTTCTCTTGGATGTAGCGATCGCACGCCATCCGCGCCGCCCGTAGTCGCAGGGATTGTAGCGGGCGATTGTGAGTACGCGCTTTGTTAATTTCCTCCCAGCTCCAGCCAACGTGGTCCCCAACCGTTTTAATCCGATAGAGGACGCGCCTGGTTTTGTTGCCCACACGCGGACCGCCCTTGCTGTAGTCAGCGATTACAGCGGCGATGCCAACCACGTCATATTCTTCAACCTCGATGAAATCGTCCCATTCATAATCAGTTTGAATTGAGATAGGGATAATCTCACCCTGCGACATTTTCCATTGGGGATACTCAACTTCATATACCTTGGCACGAGTTTTTGTTAGCTCGCGCTGGGTGAAGAGGATGGTATCTTCATCGAAATGCAAACTAGGCGTTATCATGGCAAATTCACATCCACTCTTCCAATCTCATTAGCAGCGCACGGTTCATAAATGCGTATACCAGTGCCCGTGTATTGCACCGTACTGACTCCATCAGCAGCAGCACATAATCTCCCCTGGTTAGCCCCCGCGATGTACACATGAATTTGACCGGCTGGGTGCATGTTGCTTACAGGCACAATCTGCATCCGCCCTCTAGTGAGTGCGTTGACTTCATACATGGGCAGATATCCCACCAGCCCACCGGGGTAGGGCGATTCATGCACTTCGGTGCGCACAGAAAATCCACGTATTACACCAGAGGCAAGAGGACCATCAATAACGCGGCAATTCCTAGCGGTGTCCTCCGGCTTTTGAAAGAGTAATCGCCCAAAGGGGATGAGAGGAGCGTCAGCAGGGGCAGTTAGAAGCGAGGCAGCATAACCAGTTCCACCACCGCTGACACTTAGATTGAAATCGCCCGTACTGCCAGCACCGCGAGATGTGATAACGATGTCGTTGCCGTCGGTTGTGAGTTTTAAGTAAGAAGCTAGGTTTAGTTCAGACCTGATCGCATTGAGGAACCCGGATTGTAGATTAGCTGGAGTTGCCGCCGCATCGGACGTATAAACAACTTCTGTGCGAGGAAATCCAAGCTTGGTAGAAGAGAATATAGCCCTATACTGAGTGCTACTGGCTGGCGTACCAAGGGTAATTTTGGCTGACTTGTTTTTGGTCGTGGCATTATTGACCAGCGTCACCACATCATGCGGTACACTATCATCGAGCATGCCCTCCAAGCCATCATCAGGGAAATAATTATAGTTCCGAGTAAGTCCAAATCCCGTAGATATCATTTAGTTGCTCCAGCAATTTCAGGTTTCTTTTTCTTCCTCAGCCGCTCGATGTACGCCGCCCGCGCCATCTCGCCCGCGTCCTGTTTCTCTTCCGGTTGGGCGGTAACGGCGGCAATTCTAAGCCCAGTGCTGGAATCTTGCTTGAGCAAAAATCTATAGGCAGCATCGACGTAAGCATCAGACTCACCGTCGTAATATTTAGCCTCGTCCGAGTCGGTTTTCAGCTTTTGCTGATGCTTGATGACGTTCAACTTGATGGTGCGATCGCTCATCGTTGAGTCGATTTTGACCTCAACCGGTAGATACTTCGCTGCGGCTATTTCCAGCTCTTTACGCTGATATCCCTGGTCGAATATCACCTTGGTAGCTGCCTCATCCGTCTTTTTGTTGGCTTCTGCAAGCTGTGCCTCTGCCATGTCTGCCCGTGCCTTCTCTTGGTCATGCTTAGTCTGAATAGCCTGAACTTCAGCCGCCAGAGTATCGGCTTTGTCTGCCTTGAGCTGACTCGCTGCAAGGCTTTCAGAGATAGTCGCGTTAGTGTCCAGAGCATCGCGGAGATACTTTGCGATCGCTTGTTCGCCATCCGATGTCCCGACGCTGATCGTGGTTTTGTCATCAATGCGTATTGAGCTGATAGTCACAGTTGAATCCTTTTTCTGGTGTGCGTCCAAATCTTTCAGGCTGATTTCTTCAATGCCTCCAAATAGATTGGTAGGCATAACAGCAAGGTAGGTATCCTCGGCTGACTTTACAGAGTCAAAGCCGAGCATGATTTTCTCTTCGTCAAACTCACCAGCTTCGTCCATCTGGCGCACCTTGAAAGCCTTTTCACTTTCTAGGTTTTCTCCCAGGTACACATCTAGAGCCATCCCATCAGCGCCGTAGTGTTTGCGGATGTGCCCGTAGCCAACTGGCAAAGCTTTCCCGTGCCGTGTGTCTCCTGGTTCGTACTGCAAACCCACTTCTAAGCCATGTAGCTTGACCAGCTTTTTAACTGGCGTAGAATCGTCTAATTGAATTGGAGCGCGCTTCTTTGCTTCAAAATCGAACGGTGCCCAAATTATCGGACGATTCAGATCAAGCTCGTCTGGTTCAATTATTTGTGCGGCAATGTCTTGCTCCTTGCTATCAGAGTTAAAACCCAGAAAACCTACATCCGTTCCCGCTCTGCCATGTCCAGGCTTGCACCCGGCAAAATGGTTGTATTTGTGATTCGTCTGAAATCCATCTATAACGGTTGCCCAGTACCCGGAGGAGACGTCGGCAATGTCGCCAGCCTTGATGCTGTCGATCATCTCCTCATCAGTACAGACGCCGACTATGGTTGCATAGGGGTCATCTCTGATAATGGTGGTGCCGGTCATGCCCCTCTGTAGCTCACGTGCGTTCTTAGGCGTAACCATTCCACCGGCTGGGTGGTTCAGTGTAATAGGCTTGAGACTGGCTGTGCGTAGTGCTTTGCGCTTGTATAGGTCGTCAGCTGTAACTTTCTCAATCCGCTTTGTGCCATCCAGGTTCAGATACTCTAAATCGCCGATTTTTCTGAAACGGAAAAATAACCGCAAGAAACCGTCGTCGGTATCCTCATACTTCGCAATTCTTCCCGTGTCAGAGCGATAAGCCACAGCGCAACCATTGTCTTTATGTACAAGGTTAGGCTACTGGTATACAATTAAATGTTGGTTATGTGTATTGCCGATAAACTACGTTTACTGTCTATATTTTGACCATTGGAAAGACCCCAGAGCAGATGCTAGGACACAGAATCAAGTGCGCGCGTGTTGAGGCGGGTTTAACTCAAGTAGACGTAGCTAAAGC
>QQTW01001348.1_pt1 | contig 17083 bp, 17 predicted proteins | sample 1904831 | NCBI WGS metagenome assembly QQTW01 (sample SAMN09435610, study PRJNA476489) | Subsurface metagenome, whole genome shotgun sequencing project. | reverse complement strand
TCTGAAGAAAAAAACTAATAACTTTTATGACTCAAATCCAAACCCTACCCGAACTAAAGCTACTTACATTTGATGAATTCATCGAATGGTATCCAGAAAACTCGCTAGTACGTTACGAATTACACAATGGAGTGATAATCGAAGTGCCCCCACCAACAGCCAAACATGAAGGCGTTGTCGGTTTTTTAGCGGTGCATATAGCATTTCAACTTTTACAAATGGGACTACCGTACCGCATTCCCAAAACTGCGTTTATAAAAACACCTGGTAATGAATCTACCTATTCTCCCGATATCTTGGTGCAAAATTACGAGGAATATATTGATGAGCTAAGGTTTTGATCGCAGCAGGAGAAGCATGAGCTTTCCCACCTCTACAAGCGAAAATCAAAAATATGGGGAATGCGGGACGCAATGGCGGGGAATATTATACACCGCGTCCGTTGATTCGGGCAATGATTCGGGTGGTAAAGCCGAAAACAGGCGATCGCATTTATGATGGGGCTTGTGGTTCGGCGGGGTTTTTGTGCGAGAGTTACGACTATTTACGTCAGGGCAATCTCACGACGAAACAGCTTGAGCAACTTCAGACTAATACTTTTACGGGTAAGGAAAAGAGAGTCTGGCTTATGTAATTGCGATCGTGAATATGATTTTGCATGCGATTACGATGTTAGATGAGGAGAGTGCAGAGATTTTAGCGAGAATTATGCAGTTGACAGTGGACAATTGAAAGCGAGTTAATATAAAGGTATTTGTCAACTATCAACTGTGTAAAGTAATTTAGGAGAAGTAACTGTGAAAAATATCAAAATAATCGTGGAAAAGCATTCAGACGGCTATGTTGCGTACCCACTAGGTATTCAGGGAGTTGTAGTTGGTGAAGGCGACACCTACGAGTCAGCTCTAAATGATGTACGATCTGCTATTTTGTTTCATGTCGAAACTTTTGGAGAATCGGTACTAGAATCTGAATCTTCAATACTCGAAGCATTTGTGGCAGAGGCAAGCGTATAATGGCGAGGTTTCCTGTTGATGCCCCAAAATCAAAGGTAATTAAGGTGCTTGAGGGTTTTGGATTTTCAATAGTCCGAGAAAAGGAGCATATTTCTATGATTAGACAAAATCCTGATGGAACAACGACTCCTTTAACTTTACCAAATCATAGACTTATCAAAAGCTCTACTCTCAGAAGTATCTGCACTCAATCGGGTATTTCACGGGATGATTTTATTACTGCTTATGAACAGGCATAGAAATACGGTTAAAAAGTTTACTGTTAATCTTTTATTGACTCCGATTGCTGTGTTGGATGAGGAGAGTACAGAAGTTTTGGATGCGATCGGAGGGATGCTATGAACGGTTGGGAGACTAAAACTCTTAACGAACATTAGCATCCCATTTTTCATCTCAAATTAGTCTAAACTCCAGTAAGTTATTTACCTTATTTTTGGATGGCTGGTAGTTGGAATAATTTTTGCGATTCAATTAATTAATAATTAGAAATCCAAAATGCTTGAGAATATTTAAAACTTCATAGAGGTTATTTCGATATTGAGAACGAGTTGAAAATAAGTCATAAATACCGTATTTTTTTCCCAATTTTTTGATAAATAAATGGCTGTTACCGTTTGTTACCATGCCATATAGAGGTTGTTTTGGTTCTGGATGTGCTGCCATATAAGCTAATGTTTGAGGAATCGCAAGTTCTAAATCAAATGTGGTCTTTTTAGACTCAATTAAGACAATCCAAAGTTTACCTTGCAACACTAGTGCATCAATTCTCCCGCTCAAAATTTCTTCGTTGTCTCCTTCTACCTCTATCTCAACAGATACTTCTGTTTTAAATCTGTAAGGTGCTTGATAGAAGCCTGCTAATTCTAATAATGGCGACAGCACAACCATTTTCACGGTTTCTTCGAGAAGAATTCCATCTGAGATTTGGTAAAGGTAGTTACGTCGTACTTGCTCTAATCTTGCTTGTTCTACCTCGCTTAATGGTGGTAATTCAGTTATCCATTCTGTGAAAAATTGGCTATCTTCGGTTAATGTTAAACCGAGCTTTTCTTGAACTTGACGGAAGGTTGTGATGTTTTCTGTTACTGCAAGACTTATACTCATGTTAAATATGTTTTTATTTTAGATAGTAAGTTTGTAAAAATATAATTTTAATGCATCGCACAGAAGCGCATTAGGCGCTGAGTCGCAAAGCGACACGCTGCGCGAACGGGAAGGCGTTCGCGCAGCGTGCCCGTAAGGGCAAGGGTAGGCACACAGAGGAGGAGAAGAAAATATTAATCAATTTCTCTACTCCCTACTCCCTATCTTAATCTTCACATAAACCAATAAATCGACCGTGCCACAATTTACCAGTTTCAGTTAAACCTTGAGAACGTACCGTAATTTTTACAGTTCCTGGTTTTGCTGCGTGACGTTGAGCAATTTCTGCCATATCAGCTTGCGAAAAACCCGTTCCCACTGAACCCATAGATACTAACTTGCCATCAACTTCTTGTGCTACTTTGATTGCACCAAAAGGTCTACCAGCAGATTTTGTCAAAGATAAATCGGTAATTACTAAATCGAGTTCTAAGGCATATTTGGTTCTAACCATTGCTTGGGTATGACTGTCTTTTCCACCAACATAATTACAGCTACTCAAAACCCAAATTTCACCTTCTCGATTTTCTGCTGACTGCTGCGCTGCTAATGCGAGTTTTTCTGCTTGCGATCGCGCTGTCGGAACTACCTCAAAAAATTCGGGCAAGTACTTACCAATCTCCTCACCACCTTTAATTCTCTCGGCTTCGGTCGCGGTTGTTAAGTCGCATCCTGCATACCATAAAGCCTTGAAAATTGCATAAATAGCCACTCCGGGAACATCTGCACCTGCGGCAATATTCGCTGCGATCGCTTGGGGTGCGGTACGATGTTCGCTTCCAGTTACCGAACGATAATATAATTCGCCATCCAGCACAAAAGTGCCAATTTTGCAAGCGACATTTAACAAAGCCTGATGAATTTCGTGATTCGGTTGTCCTTTCAAATTCGTCGAACGCGATTGATAATAAACCTTTTTGGATGTGGCAACAATCACCCTCCGACTACCATCACGCTTTGGCTGTCCCCAATATACGTTTGAATTTATGTAGTGCGATCGCGTAAGCGTACCGTAGGTATATCGCTCAAATGGTGCATCAACTGCCTGCATCGTGACAATACTTTCAGGTTGCAGATGCGATGGTAATTCGGGGACAAAAATTTTTGCTTTCCACTCTGGTGTAGTTGCTGCATCCGAAACTACTTTAGCTAGAGGTTTTTGCATCTTCGCTTGTCGTGGTGTCGGTGGAGTGACCCCCGTCTCAATCTCAAATGCTCGCGTCCAAAATCCTAAAGCTACCTCCGGATAGCCTTCCGACTCCGCACATATCGCTAAACTAATCGCTTTTAGTGCGCTAATTCCATTCCCGTAATTGGCAAGATACTGATTTGCCCCATCAACTCCCATTAAATGCCAAGAATATTTCACAACCCGGTTATTCCAACGTTCCCGAATTTCTGAAGGAATTCGCTTAATCGCGTTTTGCTTGGATGCGATGTACTCGTTGATATTCATAAGTAGTGGTAGGTTTTGATATCAGTCTCACTATTTTATAGTTTTTTTGTACTATTTTTGTCAACTAGTGCTTCGTTTCATATGAGGGGCTATCAGATCCCCGACAACTTCTGCGAAGTCGGGGATCTAGGCAAGAGCGAAAGGGTCAAAATTAATGACATGGACTACTATTACAAGACGGCGGAAATAAAGATACCATTTAAAATGGCTGAAAAGCTTATAAAAACATCTTTCTTTTACCTAAATGCCTCTTGCGTTAGCTGGTCATTTACCATGCACAGCGCATGAATAATTACGCGATGATTTTCTGCTGCTGCCGTGACTGCTTGAACATCCAAACCACTCGGACAAGCTTCTGCCCAAGCATCACCGTTACCAGATAGCCGCGAACCAGTCATAACTTGCAGCCATTTTGCAAACCCGTGCGGCGGTGCATCACCAACCAAAAGGATAAACCGACAGCTATGTTCGCGCCACTGTATCTGTTCGCAAGCATCATAAATACCTCTGTAAACAGCTTCCGGAACATCGCCACCACCTTCAGCACGGAGTTTATTGATTACCTGCTGAATTTCCTTAAGGTCAGCCATGAGGGAGTAAACGCGGGTAACGAAAGTCCGATCTTGAGGCGGAAAGTCGCGGTATTCGACCAATCCAACTTGTAAATTGATGCTTTTGTCAGAGGATAAGAGCGCGATCGCATTAAGTAATTGCTGCTGTGCAGCTTGGAGAAAACTACTCATGCTCGCTGTCGTATCGATAACAAAGCATAAATCAACATGATTAAGTCCCGCAGTCATGGTTTTACCTCCCCCTACTGGTCAAAGAATCCTAATTACTGTCGCTCAGAGCATATGGGCTAACTGTTTAAATTGTATAAAATATTATACGTAGTCCATTGAAATGGACTTTTGCTATTAGCCAAGGGTTTGCAACCCTTGGCGGGCTAAAAGCACAACGAAATATCTACATCGAACAACAAATTACCTAAACTTCCCCCAACACAAACCTTACAAATCGCCGCACTTGGATATTCTCGCCAAGCTTGGTAATATTCTGTTGTATCAATTCCTCAATCGTAAAATTCTGGTCGCGTACATAATACTGATTCAACAAACACATTTCCTGCAAACGCTTGTCAATCCGTCCTTTAACGATTTTCTCGCGGATATTGACGGGTTTATTCGCCAAATCATCGCGTCCCATTTCGATACTGGTTTCCTTGGACACCACATCAACAGGAACGTCTCCAACCTTTACATACTTTACATTGGGGCAAGCGACAATTTGCATTGCGATTGCACGTACCAAAGTTTGAAAATCCTCAGTTCGCGCTACAAAATCGGTTTCGCAGTTAACTTCTACCATGACACCGACTTTACCACCAGTGTGGATATAGCTGCCAATTGTACCTTCAACCGTAGCGCGATCGCCTTTACTCCCAGCCGAAATAGCACCCTTTTTCCGCAACCACTCTTCAGCCTTAACAATATCGCCATTACTTGCAACCAACGCCTTTTTACAATCCATCATTCCAGCACCCGTTCGTTGGCGCAATTTTTGGACGAGTGCTGCTGATATATTATCCATTTCAATTTATATTTTTTCGCTTCATAACGTTTATAGTGAATAGGGAACCCAAAATATTTTTCCTATTCCCTACTCCCTACTTGTCATCACGTACAGGCAAAGGAGTTTCCAAAATCTCCATCAACAAATCCAAACGCGATGGACGCGATAGCAACGGTACAAGGTTCGGTAACGAGTAGTAATCACCTGCAAAAGTAAAGGTATCCACAGGTGCTTGGTTTTCCTTCAACTTGCGTTCAACATAATCGCACCACGAACCAACACGCACAATAATCACGGTGGGGATAACACCCATATCGCGCTTATACGCTTCGTAAGCATCGTGAAAATAAGGTGCAGTGTTATCACCTTCGTCAGTAACGATGATGATTTGTTCGACGATTTGTTTGCGCTTCCGCATTACGTCCAAAGGTGCGCCGATACTGGTGCTACCGTTAGGAAAAATGTGCTGGAATGCCTTTTCCCAATCTGTCATTTCCGTTCCTTGCGCTTTCACGGGGTAAGCGATGGTATCGAAAGCGTACACAAATAAATCCGCTTCGGTAACGCCGGAAATCAAAGCGGCAATTTGCTTACCAACATCGATTGCAACATCCATGCTTCCCGATTTATCCACAAACAACGCGGTTGACTTTTTGATACTGCCGCGCTTTTTAATTTGTTCGTTGGCGATTTTTTCCAACTGTGCGCTAGTTTCAGCGTCTAGCTTTGTGGTATCGGCAGCGACAGAAGCTTTTAAAGCTGATACGCGATCGCTTTTTGCTGCTTCCTTCAATTTGGCATCAATCAAAGCCTTAACTTCAGGATGCTCCATGACACCGCGTTCTTGCAGCGATTTGAGGTTATTAATTACCTCTTGCGGAGACATCGAGTTAATCAACGCCACCAACACAACTGGTGTTAATTGCTTCACGGCACCTACGGCAATTGTGTAGGGAATTTTATGATCGACAATCAACATTGCTTGTTCGGCGGGAGTTGGAGCTTTAGCCAACAGCTTCATCTGGTATGAAAGGCTACCTTCGGGTGGTTTATCCTTGAATAACACCGCATCTGCACGCAGACTTGGCTTGATGTGCAAAGTTGCGTAGAGGTACTTCATCGCTTTACGTCCGCGTAATGCTGCACGGTCGAAAAATTCGGCTTTAGCTTCGCGTGCTTTGAGGTAACGAGTTACGGCAGTTCGGGCAGAACGGGGAACTTTACCGCGTTCCTGCTTCATGAAGTCGATAATTCGCGCTACTTGGTAAGGTGGAAACTCTTGTAGCATCACGAACCCAGCATCGCGGTGTTCGGTTAATCCGCTGGTTAACAAGTGTCCTAAGAATACTTCTTTGTGGTCGCGGACATCACCGTTTTTGTTGTACCATGCAGCCAAATGTCCGTAGAAAAGTGGGTCGAGTTCGATGATGATTTTGTGAAATTCTGCGACTTTTGCTAACTCGCGGTGAGGAGTTGTTAGCAAGCTGTTGATTAATTCTAAGCGTAAATCGCGTTCTGCGCTATTCATTTTTACTATCTCCGATGATAAAAGGAGGGGCGGGTTTATGGATATTTTGATAGAAAACTAGAAATCTCGGTAAACCCGCCCGTACAGGAGTTATGAGTTTTTAATTGCATAAATTCCTAACACAATAATTCTTAACTCTTCACTCTGTAAGTGGAAATAGTTGTCGCACGCGACGGCTTTTTAAAATCGCCGCGCAAGTCGAGAAAGCTGTTGATTCATACACAGGACTTGAACCTGTAACTGTCACCTTATGAGGGTAATGCTCTACCATTGAGCGAGTATGTAGGCTTTCTCTGTCGGGGCGCGGCGACAACTATTGTTGTAACCTTAGTCACACTTAAATGCCAATTTTGGGCTTTTGTAGGGTGTAGGTTGGGTGGAGCGGAGCGCAACCCAACACAATCTAAGCGATCGCGTGGCAGGATTAGTGTTGGGTTTCGCTTATGCTTCAACGCCACCTGCTACAACGCGGGGAACCCGCGCAACGCAGTGGCTCCCCAACCTACAAGACTACAAAGCTTTTTTTCCTATTTAATTAGAGCTTTTGCACCGACTTCTTCAAGTTGTTTTTGAATTTCCTCGGCTTCAGTTTTGGCAATTCCCGATTTGATTGTGTTCGGTACTGTATCGACAAAATCTTTTGCTTCTTTCAAACCCAACCCTGTAATACTGCGGACTACTTTGAGAACAGCAATTTTTTTGTCTGCTGGTACTGCATCGAGTACAATATCAAACTCGGTTTGTTCTGGTTCGGTTTCCTGCTGGTCGGGAACTCTCCAACCTGAACTAAATATAAAAGAATCGGGACTGCGAGAAGACGCATCAACATCGAATGTTTGTTCGATTTGCTTAACCAGTTCGGCTGTTTCGACTAAGCTTAATGTTTTTAATTGTTCAAGAATTTCAAATGTTTTAACTGTCATTATTGGTATTCCTATTTAATTGTTATTTTTTCATTTTTTCATGTAGAGACGTACTGTCTTCGTCGTGTCTTTGCTACCTGTTAATTTTTTAACACTTCGCGCAAGTTGAAAAAGCTGTTTGTTTCATACGTAGGATTTGAACCTACGAACTCTTCCGAGTTGCTTGATTTAGAGTCAAGTGCCTTAAACCACTAGGCAAGTATGTAAGCTTTTTCGATGAGGGCGCGAAGTGAATGCTTTATAATTGATTGAGTTGCTGCATAATCAATTTGATTTCTTTTTTGTTACACTGGCGTTTTTTAATGCCTTCTTCTGGTGTATCCAAGTAAGTTACCAAATACCAAATACCGTTGATATTTCGATATTCGTAACCATTGATAAATACTTGATCGTCGCGCTTTTTAGGTGGTACTTTAGGCAATTTATTTGCCAAACAAAGAATACCTGTTTCGGGATGAACGTAGAGTTCTTCATGCCAGTAACCTAATGGATTAATGCGGTATCGATGACGTTGCGAGTATGGCAAACCATCGACAAAGATTACTTCGCGTTCGACCATTTGCCACAAGTGCGAAAGCAAATGTTGCCCTGCGAGTGTTTTGGTTTCGATTTTCTGACAAAGTTCGCTGTAAACGCTATCCCAAGGTTTACCGATTTGAGAACGCAACCAACGGCGTAATGGTGATAAGTTATCAGAAAAATATTTGGTACGCCAGCGGTTTTTAATTATGTAAAAACCAAATAACCCATCTGCGATCGCGTCTTGTGTAATTTTGTGAAGAGCTTTTTTATAGCCAGTAACTTTCTTCTGACTAATTCTCCTTCCATTACGCGGACGTTCGATTACTATTTGTCCTAAACGGTGTTCGCTCATATAGGAAAACAATGCCTAAATCTATACTTACTTGGTTATTTTTGAAAATGTGTTGGTGTAACTGATTCGGGTTCAAGTAAGTTGTTATAAGCATTGTTTTCCTCCTTGAAATATTTGTTTTATTTTGAATTTTAATCACTTCGCGCAAGTCGAAAAAGCTGTTTGTTCACACATAGGATTTGAACCTATATAAGCTTGAATTGCAATCAAGTGCCTTTTCCATTTGGCTAGTATGTAGGCTTTTTCTGTGAGGGCGCGAAGTGAATAAGAGTTAGGAGTTAGAAGTTAGGTTATGTAGAGACGCGTTCCCCGTAAGGGGTTCCCGAAGGGTAATTTCGCGTCTCTTTTCGCGTCTGTTATTAAGTTAAGAGTTGAATATTTATAATTCCTCTCTAATCTGAACTTCTAATTCTTAGCTCTTAACTTTATTTAATAATGACTTCACGCAAGTCAAGAAAGCTGTTTGTTCATACGCAGGGGTCGAACCTGCTACCAGTCGATTAAGAGTCGAATGCTCTACCAATGAGCTAGTATGTAGGCTTTTTTTGTTAGGGCGCGAAGTGGATTGTTTGTGGAGCAACGGGCGGGTTTATGGAGATTTCTCTAGCATATGTAGTTCTCTTGTGAACCCGCCCGTACAAGATTTTTTTGGGCGGGTTTATGGGAATTTCTACAGCATATGTAGTTATGCGCGTGAACCCGCACATGCAAGATTTTTTAATTGTTAAATCTTGTTTTTGGCTTGATTTTTAATTACCCCACACAAGGCGCGTAAAGCTATTTTTTATACTGCACCTATACCATTTCGGCTACACCCCCTCAAATGGAGGTGGTAGGATTTGTTGGCGAAGCCTTCCCGAAGGGTACCTACATGGTTTTTCAACCAAATATGTATGTAAGCTTTACCTGTTAGGGTGCGGGGCGATATTAGTAATTGGTTATTAGTTATTCGTTATTCGTTATTCGTTATTTACTCCTAACTCCTAACTCCGAACTCTTAACTCCTAACTTTTCTATCCATAAACTGCTTCAGGTCTTACGATTAAATCTCCACTTGGTCGGCGATCGATTACATAAGTTTCAAAGCGGTTTAGATGCACGTCGAAATGCTGTGCTAGTCGCTGTCTAATTGTGTTGTCATTCATGTTTGCCGCAACTTTAAGTTGTGCCTCTGGTAAATCGTATGAACGACCCTCAAAACGGATATGAACCATTGTCATCGCCTCCCATATCTACCTCCTATATAAGCTGTTATGGAGATTTGCTCGATATTTCTTAATTCGTTTCTTGATTTTATACTACAACTGTATTACATAGATGTCAAGGGGGTAGGAGTAATTTATTTCAAGTTTGTAGTTTAAAGCTTCTTGAGTTATAACGCTTTTCGGTTGAATGAGTAGGGGCACAGCAAGGCTCGTTGCCCCTAAGACACTGTGACTCCTAAAGATTAGGAACCAGATATTAGCAGATATTAGCCTAAGCGTAAACTATCTCTCACAGGTAAGAAGAACCGTGTTACAGGTAGTATAATGATGAGAAATTTTTGTAGTACGATCGAGTCGTTGAGTAGCCTTTACTATTGTCATCCGTTATAGTATTTGAAACAAGTAAATTTACACACGCAAATTAGCCGCTTGCAGTCATAGCACATATTTTTATTCTGTTTTATCAACAAACTCGTAAATGTCAATCGTGTAACTACTGATAAATTAAAAAATTATTAAATTATTAAATAGATAAAGAAAATAGTAGTAATATGGTGTGCTAATTTTTGGTAGCTCGGTATAATCGAGAAAAGTATCTCAGTACATAAGCTTGGACAAAGCTTTGCTAATTGGCAACAGGCAAAAACGACCAAATTATGTCTCATTGAGATCGCAGCCAACCTTAAATGAGCGTAGTCTTCCTACTCTCTAGGATGCCTCAATATTATTTCGTAACTAACTATTGGTGCAAGCTCAGTTTTTTGGAGATCAAATGGAATTAGTGCGTAGATTTATAAATAACGGAATAAGCGAGCAGAAAGCCCAAAACTCGCAGACACCTCTAATTTTGGCGGTGGAAGACAATGAAGATAATCTGCTGCTGATGACTTATGCTTTAGATTTTTTTGGCTGTAGATATATTTGTCAGCAAGACAGTTCATCTGTATTACTCGTTGCAAAAGAGCATCAGCCAGATTTAATCTTGTTGGATGTTTTATTACCTAATCAAAGTGGTATAGATATAGTCCGACTCTTAAAGCAAGATCCTCTAACTTACTACATCCCTGCGATCGCAGTTACTGCTTTAGCTGGAAAGGAGCAACGCGATCGCATAATTATGGCAGGCTTTGATGATTACATTTGCAAGCCTTACACGATTGAGGATTTAGAAGTAATGATTCATAGTTACCTTTGTCATAAGTCTAATTCTTACAGAACCTTCGATTCGGGTCACCAGTAGTGACAATTAAATTTACTCTTCTTCTTGTTCGTCTTCGTTTCGGCTTCCAGGTTCGCGTTTTCGCATTTTGGAAATGGCTGATGGAGCGCGAAAAGTCGGACTATCTGATAAAACGCCAATTATACCAGTGCGACCTGTTTCTAAAGTTGCGTCACTTAGCAATTCCAAAACATCCACATTCAAAATTTCTTTAATAATTTCTTTGAGTTGAGGTTGAACCGCTTCATCAATATCCGACCTAACTTGTTCTGCAAGTTCTTGCCGACCTGATTGGGCAAGTAATAGTTCTGGAGGAGTAATGGAATTTTCGATAACTATAAGCAGATTGCTATCGCTCAATTGGCAAGTGACTTTACTTGGCTGATGTCCGAGTTGTTCTCGATAAAACGCTTGGATACGTTGGGACAGAGTACGTTCGATTTGACCGCGAGTAGGTGTAGATGTTGTCATGTTTCCGTGTCCGTTAATATTTAGACTGCTATCAATTTGCCAATCATTGCCAATCAAACAAATTAGAGGTTAGAAGTTTTTTCTTTCCTCCCCTTCGTCCTTTTCCTTTCTACTTTTTTTCACCTACTACGAATAGGTGATAAGCTTTAATTTATCTACAAAAGTACATTTAAAAATGCAACTTTAGGGTGATTTTTACTACTGACACTTAGAAGTGAATAGTAAAAAACCGAATGTAAATTTGTTTGTTGTTACATGTTTTAATGCAGTTGTGTATTATCCATACAGTTAAACTACGACTTTATGGATTCTTGCTAGCAGTGTAAGTTGATAAGTTTGCTTAAGAATAAAAATTTTAGAATCACTTTTTACATATTAATGGCAACTGTTATGTAAAAACACCATCCATATGTAGTAATTTTTCAGTGTATATAATAGACCACAAGGTTGATATTTTTTACAAGGTAAATAGCGAGTAGGGAGTGGATGGAGTAGAGTTCTTGTGGAGGAGGTACAGGGGATGGAGGGAGAAATATTATTTATTTCCCGTACTTCCTCTACTCCCTACTGGCTCTTCCCCTAATTAAGCTTTGGGTAAATGCACAGTAAATGTACTACCTTTGCCTAATTCGGATTTAACTTCAATTATACCGCCGTGAGTTTCGACGATGCGACGCGAAAGATGTAATCCCAGACCGCTACCAGCGCGTTTATTTTTACCTTGTCGAAAGCGCTCGAAAAGTTCTGGTTGGTCTTCGGGCGCGATACCATAGCCAGTATCTTCGACTTCAATTGTCACTGAGGCTTGACCTGTATGAGGCGATGATGTTTCGTAAATCCGAATTGTGATAGTACCTGCGTCAGTGAATTTAATGGCATTGCCAAGCAAATTCGCTATTACCCGTCGCAATTCCAAGCGATCGCCTCTAACAACTGCCGCATCACTGCTTTTCGTCAGCTTACTCGTATCAACTTTTACAGCTATTTCTTTTTCTTCGACAAGCGGATTTAGTTCCTGCACAATTTCTTCAACAACTTCAACCATGTTGCAGCTTTCAAAATTCATGCTCTTTTGACCGGCTTCAAACCGCGAAACTTCGAGTAAGGTATTTACCATACCTAATAAGTTTTGGTTGCTGCGAATCATTGCCGAAATTGCTTGTTGCATTTCCGGGGAAATTGGACAAAATATTTCTTGTTTGAACAAAGTTAACATTCGGTCGGAGGCAACAAGCGGGGTTCGTAAGTCGTGGGTCAACCGCGACACAAAGTCTTCTCTCGCTCTTGCCATTGCCCGTTGTGCGTCCAAACTGTGCTTGAGTCGCAAAAGCGATCGCACTCGTGCCATTAGTTCGTCTTGGTCGAATGGTTTGCGAATAAAGTCGTCTGCTCCTGCATCTAGCCCTTCGACAACACTCGCATCGGCATCGCTAAATGCTGTTAACAATAGAATCGGTATGTATGGTAAATTTGGGAGGTTGCGGATGCGGCGCGTCACTTCAAAACCATCCATTACAGGCATCATCACATCGAGCAAAATCAAATCTGGTGGCGATTCTGCGATTTGTTGAAGTGCTGTCGTGCCATCGGAAACTATGTCGATACCATACCCCTCAACCTCTAGAATCGTTTGAAGCAAGATGAGATTGTCGGGAACATCGTCAACGGCAAGAATTTTATCTGTATAAGCAGCGTCTTCTACTAATAGCATGATTTATGATATTTAAGAAAAAAGATATTTTTATTTAATATTTATTAAATATATATGTAATCACCTCTAAATTACCTCTATCAACTGACTTAGACTCTATCCAAAGGAAAGGAAAAAACCTCTTGCTGTTTGGGGAGGTGTTTTTTACCAAAAGGAGTATTGCTTGATTTTTGTTGTTGCGGTTGTTCCTTTATAGATGGGATTTGACGTGGTAATTCGACTCGAAATGTTGAACCGTAACCTAGCTTACTTTCAACCGAGATTGTACCGTTCATCATATTTAGGAAGGCTTTAACAATTGCCAAGCCTAGACCTGTACCGCCATATTTGCGGGTTTTAGTTTGGTCGATTTGTCGAAATACCTCAAAGATATTTTTTAGTTGTTCGCTATCGATGCCGATTCCAGTATCGCGGACTGCGATCGCAATTCGCGAGTCAGATGTTTGTGCGATCTCTACCCTAACTTCACCCGATTCGGTAAATTTTATTGCATTCGAGACTAAATTCGTTAAAACTTGTTTTACCCGCATCGGGTCGTTGTAGACGATTGGATTTTGGAGTTGAGATGTAACTTGCAGCGACAAGTGCTTTGCCTCGGCAAAGGGTGCCATCTCCGCGACTGCACTATTTATTGCTGTTGAAATATCAAAAATTTGCGGTTTGAGACTAATTTGTCCTGTTTCCAACTTGGAAAAATCCAAGATTTCATTAAGTAGGGTTAGTAAATTTTTGCCATTATTGACGATACGTTCAACCATGTCGCGTTGTGGCTGCGATAGTTGACCGGATTTTGGACGTAACAAAAACTGTGAAAACCCAATTATGGCATTCATGGGGGTTCGCAACTCATGGGAAATCGTCGCTAAAAACTGCGATTTAAGCTGTCCTACTTCTGAAAGTTTGACATTCTGCAATTCAATTTGCTGTCGTTGTGCCTCAAGTTGCTGATTTTGCTCTCTCAGCAATTTATTGCTTTCTCGCAACTGCTGCACGGTTAATTCAGCTTGCATTTGGATGCGATACAACCGAATTGCATTCCGCAATACCATTGCAACTGTTAAAGGCGATACCTTCGATTTATGTATATAGTCAGTAGCGCCAGCTTCAATCAGTCCTAGTGCAGCTTCATCTTCTTCACACGTCAGGACAACTAACGGTATTTTTATACCGCGATCGCGTAATTGATGAATAAAGCTAATAATATCTCTATTGGGTTGCTGATTGAGAAAAACGCAGTCGTAGTCAGTCGCTTCGAGATGAGAAATAGTTAAAGCGCGTTCGCTAAGTGACTCCAAAGGAGTATCGCTCACCTCGACGAATAATTCTATGCCTAAACCTGCTTCTGACAAAGTACGGCATATAGTCATTCGATTTATGTCATCGTCTACAACTAAAATCTTAAGCATTTTTTCCATAGCAATGAAGCTCTAATCGCAAAACAGTTTATATAACAGTTATTAATAAAATCGCATTCATCGAGTTCATCAATTATTCTGCGGACATATTAGATATATATATAATCTTCAGATAACCTACCTTTGCTATTCCAAAGAAGTACTACATCAATCAATTCTTCGGACATAATCTAGCATCTGTATTCAGTTGTTCCGCTTTATAATCCGGCTAATTAACTAATTTTTCTAGAATTAGAATCGGAGTTAATAAGGCTAAAATTACATTTGACTCCGGCCTGAAAGTAGCCACAAGTCAAATAAAATACTTAATTCACGTTCAACCTAATTTTAGACTAGCGCCTATCTTCTCGTCCTCAGCCAATAGTCAGAGTTGGAAGTAAACTTAGGCTATTTTTTGATTGTTACTAAATAGCAATAATGCTTTATAGTACAAAGCAACTTTCGTCGGGTACGCTTTTCGTTCACGTAATGATTATTCTGAGATGTCAGTAACTCATAAGGTTCGTCATTTGTCCTTTGTCGTTGGTAAGGGTTTCAAGCGTGTTTACGAGTCGTAACACAGTTATGTTTATTTCCACTCACCTACTTCCTATGAGCAATAACGAGCTTTCCTTTGAACTCTTATGAGTACGCTAGCGTCGCCTAGTAGTACGCATTCACGTAGGTATCAGTCCCCTACCCTGCGTCTTGGTAGGTAAAAACTGGTCTAAAATGTCTAGCCTTTTTCCTCTCTTCGTAACAATCTTTCTTGACGATCGCTAAAAGGCGGTGTAGTATCAGTCCCCTTAGGACTCAGTGTTCCCACTTTTTTAGGAAGAAAAGAGATTGGGACTTAGGTAACGATAACGGAAGCAATGAACCACTAAGGACGCATAGGCACTGTACGCCTTTTTGAAGGGTAGGACACGTTAGTTAAAATTGGGGAAAATTTTTGCGTAAGTCTTATAGATAATCTTGTAGTAGGAAGGGAGTAGTTATATATGGCAAATTGAATAAGACTGTGTTATCACTTGAACGCGGAGTTAAAGAGTTACATGAAAGCAATTAATTTGCAGCAGCGAAAAATCAAAATTATCTCAACAGGGAAGTACCTACCGAAAAAACAAGTTACCGCCCAAGAATTGGGAGAACGTATCGGAACTAGTGCAGAATGGATTGAAAAAAAATCGGGGGTAATGATTCGGCATTTTGTAAATGGTGAAACAGCATCGCAAATGGGCGCATTTGCGGCAAAAAATGCCTTAGAAAAAGCTGGTTTATCAATTCGAGATATCGATTGTATAATCAGTACAAGCGGAATTCCCGAACAATCGATTCCTTGTAATGCAGCGTTGATTCAAGAACAACTTGGTGCTATTGATTTAGGAATTCCCGCGTTTGATATTAACTCTACTTGCTTGAGTTTTATTACGGGTTTAGATACAATTTCCTATTTGGTTGCAGCGGGTAGATACCAACGGGTGCTGTTAGTCGCTACCGAAGTTTCTAGTTTTGGCATTAATTGGAAAGATTTTGAAAGTTGTACATTATTTGGTGATGGTGCGGCAGCGGTAATTATTGCAAAATCGAAGGAAGATAGTTCGCAAATTTTATGTTCGCGGATTGAAACTTATAGTCGAGGCGCACATTTGACCGAATGTCGAGGTGGTGGCAATAAGTATCCTCCAAGCGAATATGGTAACGACCCGGAGTCTTTTTTATTTAAGATGGATGGTAAAGGTGTATATCGATTAAGTTCCCAAATTTTACCGGGATTTCTTGAACGCTTGTTTGCACCTTTAGGTTTTGAAATTGAGGATATGCAAATGGTAATTCCTCACCAAGCAAGTTTGATGGCAATGCGGTTACTTAGCAAACAGCTAAGTATTCCCAATGAAAAACTCATGGCGATCGCCCATAATCATGGTAATACTGTTGCAGCATCAGTACCAATGGCTTTACACGAAGCAATTGTCCAGCAAAAAATTAAGCGTGGTGATACTATTTTGCTATTGGGGACATCCGCAGGGTTTTCTGTAGGGGGTATAGTCCTTGAATATTAATATTCTACTTACAGGAGGACGCGCTCCAGTAACTTTGGAATTAGCGCGATTATTTTCGGTTGCAGGTAATAAAGTTTTTGTTGCCGACAGCATGAAACATCATCTTTGTAGTAATTCCAGATATGTTTTGAAAAACTTTTTAGTTCCACCACCCAGATTTAATCCAGCAGGTTATATTACAGCTTTGGTAGAGATAGTCAAGCAAGAAAAAATATCCTTACTGATTCCAACTTGCGAAGAAATATTTTATATTTCGCATGGACTTTCACAATTAACACCTTACTGTCAAGTTTTTGCCGAACCTCTCGAAAAATTAAATAGGTTACATAATAAATGGGAATTTATTTGCCGAGTCCAAAGTCTAGGGTTGATAGCACCAAAAACATGGTTAATCAAATCGCAGCAAGACTTAATCGATATTTTAAATTTACCAGCACCTCATAAATTAATTCTCAAACCAGTTTATTCGCGCTTTGCTAGTAATGTTCATATTATTAATAAGCCAGTA
>QQTW01001347.1_pt1 | contig 17084 bp, 19 predicted proteins | sample 1904831 | NCBI WGS metagenome assembly QQTW01 (sample SAMN09435610, study PRJNA476489) | Subsurface metagenome, whole genome shotgun sequencing project. | reverse complement strand
AGACATGGAAACTTCCAGAACATATCGTATGGCGGTGCGAGACGTGAACAGCCGCCGATGCTCTCATAGAAGCGCCTTGCTGCCAACGGTGGAGCAAGTATGAAAGGCGACTGGATGTCGAGTAAGACGGGCTGATTTTTGAGAACTTTGAGTCCGTTGATCCAGAGACCAGGGAGAAGTGTGGTCCACCATCCTTCTGCGGCGCCACGGACAGGCGCCCAGCGGAATTGGTCTTCAACATCTGCTGGGAAGGTGGCGGCTAACCGATCGTTGACTTTGATGTTGATGGTCTCGGTTGTGACGCCAGCTTCACCGATCAAGTCAACCTCCACCTGGGTGCGTGTGCTTGCTTCTTCGACTTGGCCGGCGAGGGTGCCGCCAAGGGAAAGGACGCCAGATGTGGAGTCGAGGATCGTGAGGGAGAAAATGTCGTTTGTCAACACTTGCGCGGAGAGCAGTTGCTGAAGAAGAGGAGGAGAGTCCAATCGCGATAGTGAAGACGATGACGGGCTCAGGCCTAATACGCTGCCGGATTTGAAGAGGGTCGCCCGCGAAGATCTGCTAGGACTGCACATAGGAAGAAAGATGGTTACGAAAGTCGTGTTTTTCAAGTCTGTAAGTTGGAGAGTGTCGGATGGATGTTTGCAGAGAGGATGGACGCGAGCATTGTTAGGGACTAAGTAAACCTTGTGAGAATGGTCACAGGATTGGTTTCACCTCTGTCGCCTTACCATGCGTTTCCGAGAAAACGTTGTACTGCGAGCCTTTACCGCTAGTGGTTTGGACAGTATAGAAGTCGGGGCTGAGCATATCAAGATCGACCTCGATTTTGTTTGGCTGCGGACCCACCGGGAGGTTGGTATACCTGATTGCGCCAAAGCGATTCACATCAGCAGCCGTGTAGCACAGCTTGAGCACTTAGAGTCCGCTCACCAGCTGCCCTCTTTACCCGGCTCAGAGAGAAGCTGTTCATCGTTCGTAGCGCCGGTGCTGCCAGCTCTCCATCTCCGTACCAGCTTATTCCCTTTCACTTCTCTTTTCACTCTTGAATATCTGCTCTCGACGTCTTCTAGCAGATCCACCAATTGGTCTAAGTCAGCAGGTTCACGATGAGCCAATGCTCCACCTCGTCGGCTAATGGTGAGGTGCGCCACCGGGATATCCTGGGTTGCACATAGTAGAAGAAGTTGGTTGCCCAGAACCGTGATCAAGTAGAGTAGTAGAAACCTCATCATAAAGTGTGACTTCAGACCGGGCATCGTGCAACTACCTTTTCCACTTTCATCACGGCTAGTGTTGTGCACTGCAGTGGGAAGGGAAAGGTTAGGCAGCGGAAGGACTGCAGGATTGAAGTGTTTGAGGCTGAAAGGCAACAAAATGTTTTGAAGCCCCTGTGGGGGGCACCGGATGTGCACAAGACCAGGACGTGTCTTTATGAAATCTGCAGCCTGAAAGTGGTCTCCAAACTGGTGTTCAAAGTGTTCTCCTTGTTCAAAGCCCGTCCATGCGATTGTCAAAGTACTCCGTCAAGCTTTCCAGCTCGGAGAGTTGAAGTGCTCGGTCGACACTGTCCACAAAATGACCTTTCCCGCCTACAAGATCAACAATCCCACTCATCTCAAATAGCTTGTACACTTTATTACGCCGAGTCGGCAAGCGACAGAAGAAGACTCTAACACCTCTTTTTACATAGTTTTCCACTATCTCTGTCAGCACCTGAGTGCCAGATCCATCAATACTCGTCACGCCATGAACATCAAATATAATGTTTCGGTTGTGTTCTTCTGCTCGAACTCGAGGCAAGGCTGGGTGTGCAGCATTAGTGCCGTAATATTCGAGTCGTCGTAATCTGTTCTTTAATTCTCCGGTATTGGCAAACGTCAATGGTTCGGGTATTTTGCAAATCAGACAGCCCTCAATAAATTCAATCCTTTCAGGGTCATGTTCCGCGTTTTCGAACTTGTCTGCGGATCCAGAAACCTTGCCTAGAATTTGAATTCGCGGCTTGGTGGAATGGCGAATTAGGGCCAATATCGACAGTCCTATGCCCAGGGCGATCCCTAGCGATAGAGAATAGAATATTGTTGCGAGAAAGATGATAAACATTAGCGACAGCTCCGTCCAACCTCCAATTTTCCAGAAGAACTTGATGTCGTGAGGACATTCTTCGATCAAAGAATATGCGACGACGGATATCATGGCTGATAGAACTGCTTTAGGTAAATAGTAGAAGTAGGGTAAGAGGAAGAGTACACAGAACAACGTAATCAAGCTTAGGAAAATGCTGCTCATTGGTGTTGTACCGCCGGTAGCGGCGTTGACCTTGCTCCGGCCATATCCGCCAAACGCTGGCAGAGCCATGAAACAGCCGCCTATCAGGTTTGCAACACCGAGCGCCACAAGCTCCCGGTTGGCACTAAGAGATACGCCCTGAAGCCCATGCGTGCCCTCCCCTAGACTTTTGGCTGCGACTGAGGACTCGAAGAAACCTAATAGAGCAATCAAGAAGGATGTGCTCATGGCGGTTCGGATATGCTTCATATGTGTGAAGGCGAATGGCCAATGGAAAGGGAAGGAGTTGTTCCCTGTTGATTTAACATGGCCAAGAATTTCGAGGCCCTTCTGATCCAAGGCAAATCTCCATGTAAGCACTGCGGACAGCGCTACGACCAAGAATCGGTCTGGGACATACGCCACGGCTGGGTAACGGGGTTCCATACGTCGTTTCAATGTTCTGAACATGTAGTTAGAGGAAATAGCGAGGCGCAGAGCGGAGCACTTACCGGAATATCATTATGATTAGGAAGCTGGTCGCAGCAACAGCAAAAGTCAAACGGTGAACAGAACCCATATTGCTCACCACAAACACGAGCTTGTTGACACTGCTACCATGAGCCACACCAACTTGTGCTGCCTTGGCCAAGCCTAGCTCTGGGATCAATTGGTCTACCATGATCACAAAACCGATGGCACTGATGAATCCGCGCAGAAATGGTCGGCTGAGAACGCTGTCCAAGAAGCCAAGCCTCGTCAGCCCTGCAAGAAGGATCACAGCCCCGGCCATACCAGTAACAACACCTGCAATCTGCGCATTCAGCACGTTATCGTTTTCATCCGAGTGTTTCCGGTCAACACTCTCCTTCACGACGCTTCCCACCAGAAGCGAGCCAGCAGCTTCTGGACCGACGACCATCTGCGGGCTAGTGCCCAGCATGGCGTAAACAAGTGGATTGAAGACGAAGGAGTACAATCCGTTGATGGGAGGAATGTGCCCGAGATTGGAAGCATAGGAGAGAGACATTGGTATATAGAAAGACGCCATCGTCAAAGCAGCCACAAGATCACCTCGGAACCACTTCCATTGGTACTGCCGCACCCAATTGACGAAGGGAAAATAGTAAGAGATATACCTGACATCCTGATCAATATTGTCAAATGCACTATTGAACAGGATAAACTTACATTGCACGCTGGTTTTTGACTCCGTGCTTGTTTGCCAACCATTTCGTGGTACTCATGGAAGTATCCCTTGAGCCACCAAACAGCCCTTCTGCAAAAGTATTTCCTATCAGTCGCCGCGTCCCGTCTCTGATGTCGCCATCGTCGTCATCGATATCGTCTCCGTTCCGACCGCCAAAGCCTTTCATGATGCTGACGTTGCTAGACGGGCTATCCAGTGGACGTACGTGGGGCGAGAAAGTCCCATGATTACAATCCTTCGTGCCGCATACCGATCCTTTGTGGTAGTCCTCGAGGAGACGAGTGCGAGCATCTGCTTCTCGTTGCGAGGGTTCTATCAGTCCACCTCTAATGCCTTGCTCGCTTGGACTTGCAATTGGTTCAGGTTCAGCGGAGATGTTCAGACTACCCAACAGAGGCGACGAAAGCGGCGTCAATTTATCTTCATCTTGCTGCTCCAGCGCGGAGGGATCTTTTCTAGCTGCAATAGCCCTTCTGAGTCGGCTGGGCGTTATTGGAGCGTGATGCGAAGATCCTCGGACACCTCCAGGCCGTCGAGGCGAGGTGGGAGGACTCACAACAGCATTTTGACGAGGAGGAGAGGACATGACGCTGCCATGGATTGGTAGAATTGCTGGCTGAGAAGTATTTCGGAGAGCAGGTTGCGCTTGAAATGTACGTTTTGGACAAGATAACAAAACGATGGTGGGAAGGTCCTCTTTCTTGCCAATAAAACTGACTGCCACCGGAGGGCTTGCAGGGTAGGATAGATGTTTAGGCCTAACTTAGTGTCCGCATGGTAGTAAGCGATGCGCTTAAGGGCCTTTGTAGGGGGCGTGCAGCAAATGTACATAACTACTACTTAGTCACTATGGAAAGCGGGCTCGGAGGGGCCGGAGAGGGTAGCGGACACCTTGCGGAGTAAATTTGGTGAGATATGTCGCTTCTGGTCTCTTTGCCTCCCCGCAGAATACTATTTTCTCCCACTTGACTCACAAAGCTATCTTGACTCAGGAATTCTTTTCAAATATTGACGACATTATTGCTGTGATTGATCTTGCACATTTTCAAGTTGCTTCCTACTCTCACAGGTGCTTTGCAGGCACAATAGCTCGTTCGATTTTCCCCCTTGCTTCACGGTGCACTATCATACGCCATGTCGCTCACAAATTGTCGCTTCTATGAAGAGAAGTATCCAGAGATCGAGAGTTTTGTGATGGTGAACGTGAAACAAGTATGACCTAATATTACGGACTCAGGATTGCTCGACTGATCATCCCAGATAGCGGAGATGGGCGCATATGTCAAACTTCTCGAATACGATAATATCGATGGCATGATTCTTCTTTCGGAGCTGTCGAGAAGACGTATTCGAAGTATTCAAAAGTTGATCCGAATCGGACGCAATGAAGTGGTCGTGGTGTTGAGAGTGGACAAGGAAAAAGGTTGGCTGCTGAAAGGGTCATTGTGATTGTGGGTTGTTGACTTTATGTCGCTAGGCTATATCGACTTGTCAAAACGAAGAGTCTCTGCCGAGGACATCATACGGTGCGAGGAAAGATACAACAAATCGAAATCAGTGCATAGCATTATGAGACATGTCGCTGAGAAGACCAATACACCAATCGAATCCTTATACCAAGCCATCGCCTGGCCGCTAAACAAGAAATATGGCCACGCCAATGATGCATTCAAATTGAGCATTACAAACCCTTCCGTTTGGGACGAAGTCGAGTTTCCTAATGACGTTGTACGAGAGGAACTGAAGAGCTACATCTCCAAGAAATTGACACCACATCCGACCAAAGTTCGTGCTGATGTGGAGGTGACATGCTTCAAATATGATGGCATTGATGCGGTAAAAGACGCGTTGAGAACAGCAGAAGCCAAAAACACCCTAGATACCCAGGTCAAAGTCAAGCTCGTGTCGCCACCGCACTACGTCTTGACAAGTCAATGTTTAGACAAGGGCCACGGCATAACGTTACTGGAGGAAGCGATTAAGAGCATCGACAGCAACATCCACGGGGCGGGTGGAGCGTGTGTGGTCAAGATGGCTCCTAAGGCAGTGACCGAGCATGATGACGCAGAGCTACAGGCGCTTATGGAGAAGAGAGAACGCGAGAATGCCGAAGTTAGTGGTGATGAGGATTTGAGCGAAAGCGACGAAGGACCTGAGATTGCTTAAGACGTCGGATGAGATGGACGAACCTCCTCTCTTTTTTCTGCAGCCAGGTATTTCATGAGATATGACGGCGTGGAAAGCACACCTGGAGTCTGAAAGGCCGTCCTACCATTTATTGAAAGCAGTTTCACCTGAAGTGCGCGCCAGGTTAACCCTACCATGAAGGAAAGATTGCGTCCGGAGCCATTCGCGTGGGCCACCTGATGGGATGCCGGATGCTTATGGAATCTCCATAGCTAATGCCTGTACAATGTTATGAGGAGACGCTTTTGTACGGGGCCCAGATAGATGTAGAACACAAAACCGCTTCTAGTATCTTCCAAACTGCTAATACAATACACTTGTCTATAGTCCGCGTCAGAGGAGAACCCCAAATCTTTTTTCCAACTACTATGGTGGTGTGCAGAACTTCCACAGAAGTAATCATAGCTCAGTTTTACTCTATCATAGTATGAGCTAGTTTTCTTTTCCAATACTCGTACCTTACCTTGCTGTTAGCCATCCAACTCTACCAATCAAAGACCGCTATTGATAATCTGGATTAGCCTCTACGCTTGTTTAGCGAATCTTTCCCCAGCAATTACAGTATTGATATCAAATTAGCTGTAGTATTCTGCCATCTGGCCATATTCTCAAGTGCAGCATCATGTACCACTGATGGATAGAGGCACCATATCTGCATCATAGCATGGGGTCGGACTATGGAGCCACTGATGCTTCAAAAGCACACCACTCCGTTGGCTTGATGTATTAGGTACAGCTTGGCATAGGCAAATTCCACATCATATCTGTGAAAAAGCTTCCTCTACCGCCGCAGCAGGCCGATTTGCCTCTTGGAGGTCTTTACATCTTGCTCCGCCAGAGAAAAACTGCAAGAATGCAATTGTTGTGCTCTCCTCATGTACTAGTTAGTATGCAAGCCGCACAGCTTCTGCAGCAAGAATAGGTAGCCCGATAGCATGACCTTGATCCTCCCATAATGATATATTCAGCATGTTAGGCATGGCTTTATTCCATACCCTTGATCGTTGCTTACTCGACATGCTTACCTGAAATGCAGAGGCCGCTTTGTTTTGCGCTTTCAATCTTCTCTACCGGATCCGGCAGTTATCTAACCACCCCCAACGGATTCTCCTCCGACCACTTCATTTGTCGAGGTCCCGAGTGCTTTCATCTGAAGAAGATCTGAGAAAGTTCAAGGTATTATAACCCTGTGCACATCGTGGTTCAGAGCATGCCTGTTCCGCATCGTTGGGGTAGTGGAAACGGCTTATCACTTCTAATAAGAAGAAGGGGCGATCAGAGGCAGCCTCTGTGATCTGGCAAGCAAAGACAATAGCACACAAAGAATCTCCGCAAGCTACTTATCTTGGTTCAAATTGTTATTGCGGACCCAGATCGGTCACAAAGTCTTTCACCCAACGGGAACAGTATGGCCAGATCACAAGAAGGTAGCCCAAACTCGAGTAACCACCGAGCAGGGCAGGGGGTGTTGCAGGCGAGGATCGAAGAAACTTGAGGAATCACCGCGTCAAATACTCGGTCGGAGGCAGCGATGGAGCACAGACGCTTCAAGACGCTCCTATAAAGCCTCTGCCGCAAATGCGTATGCCACCTGCCTCCCAGCCTTCGCAGTCATATCTTTCTAATTCGATCGACCTCAAGTCTGCCGATGTCGCCGAGAGTCCGCTGCTCGCTTCCACCTCAGATCATCATGGAAAGGTCATTGAGGCTTCGCGGCTATCTGCTAATGAGAGAGCCATGCAACTTGCCAACAAGCTTGGGAGTGCCTCAGCGCCCGTATACAGACGTGATTCGCTCGCTTTTGCCACCGGCCCGCCATCTCCAACCAAGGGATCTCATAGCTATCCTGTCTTTGTCGGTGATATACCGCTGGTGGACATGGAAGAGTCGATTGACAGGCGGCCTTATTCTCTATATGGTGACTCAGCAGGCGAGGATAAAGAAGGGCCTCCCAAAACTGCGGGCAAGAAGAAAAATGCTGCAGCGGCCAAAACTTACCATACAGACAATACAGATGGTTCAAGGACAAAGGCCGAAGCCCATCGGTTGGTAAGAGCGATGACACGCCGACTAGACCTCGATAGAGTTTGGGCGAATGATCACGATCGTGACGAATTTCAATCTGGCCACACCATCCCAGCACATGAGCGACATCCGAAAGACTGCGTTCCCAAGCCTACCGAGTTCAAGCCCAGTATTCTGTCTATGCTTCTGAAGGTCTATGATCAGCACAGTGCAGGTGTGGCGATCAAGGACAAGTCCGCGAGTGGCCCTGTTCATACCGAGCATCATGATACCAGACCTTGGCGAAGGCGTCCTGGTACAGACTTGCTCTCATCGTCTCCTTCCACTGCCGGTACACCTGAAGCATCTCCACCCTCGTCTGGAACAAACACGCCTCAGGCTTCAGGCAAAAGTACTCCTAACAGATCGAAATGGTACGACAAACCTTCAGCGTCTGCTTCAACCACGTCTTTCTCGGGCTTGCTTCATGCCTCAAAAGCATCCCAAGCCCCAGCGGCACCTAAACGTTCGTCTTCTCGTCCGCATTTAACCAGGTCTGGATCTACCGGCATGTTGTCCTCAGCCATGCATAAGCTGGCTCCGAAACACGAGAATCCAAATGAACTCTTAATAACGGTTCATATAGCCGAAGTCCTTGCACGCCAGCGGTATCTGCTTACATTGTGTCGTGCGCTAATGGCATATGGTGCTCCGACGCATAGGCTGGAGGAATACATGCGAATGTCTGCACGTGTTCTCCAGATCGAAGGACAATTCCTCTATCTTCCCGGATGTATGATCGTCTCTTTCGACGACAGCAATCTGCATACGACCGAAGTCAAGCTTGTTAAGGTGAGTCCAGGGGTCGACCTTGGAAAGTTCCGAGACGTCTTTGACATATACAAAGAGGTCGTACACGATCTTATAGGAGTCGAAGAAGCCATGCAGCGTCTTGATGAGATAAACAAACGCCCAGAGAAGTTCAATGTGTGGATTAAGATTATAATGTATGGATTGGCTTCTGCGTTTGTGGGACCCTTCGCGTTCGGTGCACGTCCAATCGACATGCCCATCGCATTCGTGCTGGGTTCTGTCCTGGGTGTGCTCCAACTATGGGTAGCGACCAGATCTGAGCTATATTCAAACGTTTTCGAGATCACGGCATCCATCATCACCTCGTTCGCCGCCCGCGGTATGGGAAGCATTCGGTACAAAGACGGGACATCTGTATTTTGTTTCTCCGCCCTAGCGCAGAGCAGTATCGCTCTCATCTTGCCTGGATACATCATTCTTTGTGGTAGTCTTGAACTCCAGTCTCGTCACCTTGTCGCAGGATCTGTGCGAATGGTCTACGCTATTATTTATGCGCTTATGCTGGGGTTCGGAATCACAATCGGCACTGCGATTTATGGCTTGATGGATAATAATGCAACATCTCTTGTCGCTTGTCCAGCTCCCAAGAGCTTGGACTGGTGGACTAATAACGTCTACCTGAGTCATTTCCCCTGGGTTCCGCTCTTCACAATGTGTTTGATAGTGATCAACCAGGCGAAGTGGAAGCAAGCACCCATGATGCTTTTAATCGCGTTCGTCGGTTACCAAGTCAATTTCTGGAGTGCACAACGATTTGCGAACAATGTCCAGATAGCGAACGCCTTAGGAGCTTTCGCAATCGGTGTTATGGGGAACCTATACTCCCGCGTGCGCCACGGCCTTGCGGCAGCTGCACTACTACCGGCCATATTCGTGCAAGTCCCATCCGGCATAGCAGCCAGTGGCTCGCTAATAAGTGGATTGACCTCTGCGGATCAGATCACGGGGAACGCCACAGGCATCTCAGTTATCAATAATGGCACACAGGGATTTGCCGATGCACAGAAAAACGCGACCATGGCCCAGACCAGTGGAGTGTACTCTGGAACGGTGTTCAACGTGGGCTATGGCATGGTACAAGTTGCGATTGGGATCAGCGTTGGCTTGTTTCTCAGCGCTTTGGTTGTGTATCCTTTTGGAAAGAAGAGGAGTGGGTTATTTAGTTTCTAGGAAGAAAGGGAAATAGGGAATTTCATCTTGCGCAGATATACTCATGCTTTGATCTGAACACGTGTGCTCTATGTGCTATCTAGCGATGGCGTTGGAGGACATCTGCTTTCCATCAAGCTACGCTGCAGCAGGCCTCGGGTCATTCGAGACAGGTTCTGTGAGAGCTGTAGGATAGACTGCGGTTAACAGCAGATCTGAGCAAACTTGGTAGCTTTAATAACATTTGAAGAGCTATCTGCGTCCGGATCTCTTCGATTCTCAGCCAGTGGTCATTGGAAGTGTTTGTGCGACTCGGAGAAGTACTATTATGATACTACTAGTATATTAGTAGTATTTAGGCTTTGCCAAGGCCAGCTACATGCATAAAGTTCAATTGGTGCAGGGAGCTCGGGCCAATCGAGCTATCCACTTGAATTTCTGACAAAATCTCAAATCTTATCGAAGAACCCACTGACGAAAAGAATTGGTATCCTCTCATCAGTCTAACCGCACGCCTACCCTATCACGTATCCAACTTCGGACTGTGATGCAATTGGGCCTAATCACTTAAAAATCTCGCACCATGGCCAAAGAAAAAGACCCCACTCTCTCCAAAGACGAACGCAAAGCTCTGAGACGAGCTGAGAAGGAGAAGATCAAGCGCAGCGACTCCAACGGCGTCCATAAACCAAAGGATAGTAAGAAGGAGAAGAAGAAAGAACGAGCTGCTCTCGCAGAGAAAGTTACCAACGCGATTGAGAGTGGTAAGGTAGTGGTGGTGGGAGAGGGCGAAGAAGAGGAAGCTGTCAAAAGTGATGTGGAAGAGAACGAAAGTAAGGAGAAGAAACAGCCATCAGTGAGGCCGGTGGGGGCGTTGGTCCCATTTGCCAATCCGCTGGCAGATGAGAAGGTCGCCAAGAAGGTTTTTAGGGGGGTGAAAAAGGGTGCGTCTGTCGCATGCGTATCTTCTGAGCCATGTGTTGGAGACATGTGTTGACACTCCTCCTTATACAGCTGCAGCATCGAAATCTCTCAAACGTGGCGTCAAAGAGGTTGTTAAAGCGCTCCGAAAGTCATCGACGGTACCTTCTTCTCCTCCACCTGGCGTGGTGGTCCTGGCGGCCGATATCTCCCCAATGGATGTCATTTCTCACATTCCGGTTCTCTGCGAGGACCATAGCATTCCTTACATCTACGTGACCTCGAGGGCGGAGCTGGGGATGGCCGGCCAAACGAAGCGGCCAACAAGTGTGGTTATGGTGACAGGAAGTGTAGGGGGGAAGGCGAAGAAAGAGGGTGAGAAGGAGAAGGAAGGAGAGGGCGAGTGGAAGGAGACCTTCGCTGGATTGGTGAAGGTAATCGAGAGGGAGGGGCGGCACGTCAAGATATGAGGTCGCTTGCTCAGGGAGAGCGCGAGGGGCATGTCCATTTTCATAGCAAGGAGTTCACGGAGCTAGGAAAATGTGGTCTCATCCGGTTTTGAGTGCTACCCATTATGGCAATCGCACCAATGCTGACAGTCGTCACACGAGCGCGCGGTTTTTATGCCGCTACAGCAACGAGCTCATGTGTTCTAAAAAGATATCATTAAATCAAACGGGAGTTAAAAATCTCCCGACACCCGAAATCACAGAAACCGCCAGCTCCCGCATACTCAAGGCACCTTCCTCTTGTCTCAAATCCAGTAACGCATCCAATTGCACCGAAGGGAGAGAGGCCCGAAGATTTAAGAACTAGAGGTTATTCAGCATGCCACCGACCAGGCGATCTGAACCATCACCGAGACCGACCAAGAAAGACAGAAAGAAAGAGAAAAAAACAAGTCGGCCCAAACCCAGGACCAAAATGTCGTAGCCCTTCAAAGCCCCAAAAAGAACACGGAACAAAAACCGGAAACAAAAAGAAGCCGCTCCCAAATCCTAATCCAGGCTCGATTTCCATTCCTAGGGGCTGTTTAGTTAAATAATCAACAGCAAAGGCGCCGAGACGCTGCTTCCCTAGCCTGTTATCTGGGGGTCGTGCCTGGATGGTCGGGAAGGGATGCATTGGAAAACATTCCCCCTACGACAGCGACGGGTACACGGTACCATCGCGCCATGCGGTCCTTTTCTTTTTACCTCGGGTGAGATTCTGCGGGGGATGAAACGTCACTAGAATTTGATGTATGGGCAGGGTGTAAGCTTATTTTGGGGAGTTGTTGTAGGGTGGCTTGTGGGAGAGTTATGGTCGAGCGGTTTATTCGTAAATTCTGTCGTGTGTAGTCAATATGAGACTCTGGTAGGTATGTCAGGGGCTAGGAGGAATGTCGAGCGATAGGTCTTGTATTTCCTTCTTCTTCTGATCCTACAGGTAATATGTGCAATCTGCATCCCCCTTGCCTTCTTCAGCGTTCAGTCAATCAAGTACCCTTTTTCCAATCAGCCTTTCATGTTGACTTCGGTCTCTGCTCCATGCTCCTCAGCCGCCATCCTGCCCGGTTTCGAATTGTAGTATTCATTCCTGTTTTTGCACGCAGTCAGCCCAACCCCTTCCCCGCCACTAAGCGCATGTTGGAAAGAAGAAAGCAGAGCATAAATACTTCTCGGTCGCCCATTCCATCACCGCATACCCAAGCACCATTGGTGTCAGCCAGAACAGGATCTGATCTTTCGTCCTCCTGGCGGTATTGAAGATGGCGGCGTGGAGGGCTCCGCTGAGTGGTCGTTGACGGTTGGGGGAGAGGGTGTAGGAGGTCACGCCTTTCTGCGGTTGGGAGCCTGCAAGCGCCCGGTAAGTTCGCGAAAGGATGTAGGAGGGACAAGCTCGATCGTGAGATGAATTGATAGTCGGGGTGCAGGGAGGTGCAATGGGATGAAAGATTGCATACCGAGGTTGCCCCATGGGCCAAGGAATCTGGTAGAAGACGAAGTCAGTGACAGAAAAAAATAACTCAACATCACCCAATGATGTTCCAGAAGCGCTGTCCATTCAATCTACGCCTCCCTACTGAAAAATCTGGAGGGTGTGTTTAGAAGCTTGGAATTCGACTCACACTCCATGCTTCGGATCCAAGCCGCCCGACCGGAGCACTCTGGAGGCTTGTATTCGAAGTTGCGGTGAGACACGCATTTCGACGGGCTTCAGGAGACTTGTTGGAAGCGAAATCGTACGGGAGATGAAGACTGCTCGAAAACTTCCGGTGAAAATAGTGCAAAGGTTTATGCAAGTTCTCCAGTGCAGTGCCATGGCGGAGCTAAATGCCAAGTTCTCGGCGGCCCGGAGACTCACATGGCGCATCCCGTCCGGGTAGCAAAGGCAGCAATTATTAACCACACTCTACGTCTCCCATCTCTCTATGTGATGCTGGGTATGTGATCCAAGTCCAGCCATTAGATTGTGACCACTCTCGCGCGACCTTTGCAAGTGCTCATCTACACAATCATTCCGCATATGTCAGCTTTGCGGAACCCGTAACGCTATCCGTATCATGACTTTATTCGGTCCTTGACTTCCTACATACGAAGCCGGAGCACCTATTGTAGTAATGATGTTTCATGATAATGGCTCAAGCTGACAACCCAGTATTGTTTACGGATTTTGGGCAGTGCATTCTCATTTGATCACAAGACGATGTCATGTGCTGTGTAACTGCCAGAAACCTTTCTCAACGCCTATTATACAATCAATGTTTGAGACCTAACGTAACCGGGGGGTGTTCAAACTCCGAAGAAACAAGAACACAGTTTTGTCAATATGGAAGAGCAATTCACATATATATCACTGTTGACGCTTTGCTGGAACACAAGCATCATCACATCGCCCTTTAGCCAACATCCATCACTTCACGGTACGATCCAGAATATCCTCGCCGTGTCTTTTATCAAGTTCACTGGTCCTTGTTCAAGTCAGCTTGGCAACCTTTTAATGCTTGCATCCTGGTAAGGCTTTTAATAGTCTCTATCTTAAGACCAACCCTCCTATCAGCTCAGATGTCGGATGTTGAAGCGTATGCTGGTGCTTTGACTGGTAATGTGATGTTCCACATTGTGAAATAGACGAGAACTGACAGACGCAGGGGCTTGTGCGGGTGGTGTTGCAAGCCTAACGGTATTGCACTGGTATCTCAACAGAGCGAACAGGATAATTGAAGCAGTGGCTGCCTCCAGTGCCTCACCCCAAGACGTAGACAAGCTGGTAAGCATGGCGATCGACAGCGATGCAATTCGTGAAAAAATATTTAAGGCGGAACGGTATTGGCGTAATGAGGGTAATGAGGGAGCAGCGGATCGCTTATTGGCAGTTTTGCTGCGTAGTAGTCCAGGTCCAGCATCTATCCAGCAGAACCCTTCTCACACTCATTCCCTGCCAAACCCAAATACCGAGGACGCGAGACGGGTACAGCAGTCTTCTCCAACCGCGGATCGGAGACGGCGAGGACAGGACTCGGCCCAGGTCCAACCTCCATTCTTCGCAGCTTTTGATATTGAGAGCCAGCAACAGCCACCGAGTTCAGAGCGAGATATGGGAAATCAAGGCGACCCTTCCCGGGATGGTTCACGACGTCCGTCATCCGGCCTTCGTCATAGCTCGGACGTGAACTTAAGCCTACCGCGAGAACCAACAGCATCTCCAGCTCGACAGGAAAGCTGGGTTTTCTCGCGAAGACCGTCGGGTCAAGTAAGACGAGAAAGTGGACCCAGACAGGCCACTTCAGATCAAAGGGGGTTCCAGCGGGGACCTGAGCAAGTGGCGCCAGGCGGGACTCAACAGCAGTCTAGTACAAGAGGAACGGCGCGAGAGAGTCCTCCACAGCCGCCTCGTTCCAGGCAAACCACACATGATACGCATATACCGCTGGCTGGCATAAGACAACCAATACCAGGTCGAGCTCGACGACAGACCGAACAAGCCCCGCCCCAAAATCAACCACGATCATCGCCTCTCCCCCGAGCACCAGTCCGAGGCCAAGAATAAAGGGTGGGTCACAAGCAGAATGATGGCCAGGATTCAGTGACCGCCAGCTGCTTGGAGTAGGTAGCCAGACACAGTACCAGCGAGCACCGTATCAGCAAAATCGTCCTCCTTTGATGAGAGAAGGCTTGTCAAAAAGAGTTTTGACTGTCTGAGCATAGTGAGGCTTAATTGATAGTGATTCGAATCCTATAGGGAATAAATCCATACACCCTTCTCGACGAGTCCATATCACATTGGAAGCAAAACCTCATCAACAACAACATAGCCCTCCTACCAGTAAATCGTCTTATTCCACTCTTTCCGAAGCCGCTAGAAGTACGACTTCTGACCTCTCGACAGATCAACCTGCAGACATCCGAGGACATGACCTATATTGGGGCACGAAGGCATCGTAATCCATGAAATATTAGGGAGCATCTTCTGAGAATGTGTGCTAAGTCACTCAGGCCAACATGAGTGACTGACAAATGTCTCGCGTTCAATAACCTCCTGCTCCGCGGCTCAAGCTCTTGGGCAGAACTTCTAATGTACGAGATAAACGCAAGACAAGTTTCGGGAGAATGTTATTCACATCTTCAGTCGGAATTGTGCTTATATTAATAGACAAAAATGTCGAAAGAACGAGTCGAAGGCATGTAGCTTACCACATAGATTCTCGTCTCTGGTTAGCCATTACTGTGAAAATACTAGTGTAATTAAAATTTGCTCTATGGCCAAGAAATACTAGTAATTCAAGACCAAACTTAGCCCTTTTGGGCGATGATCTTGAAAACGCAGTGGAAGCTCCGCGAGCTTCATCAGCAACAACCACCAGACATCCCAACCACATCTACGTCTAGCTGTCTCTCATCATGGCGGCTCAGCTGAATGCTATCTCGCGGTGGGCAGTCCCTGTTGGCATCGTCTTCGCGCTCGGTCAGGCTGCTATATACGATGTCCGAGGTGGCACTCGAGCCGTCATCTTCGATCGATTGTCTGGTGTGCAGGAAACCGTTGTCAACGAAGGCACACATTTTCTCGTCCCATGGCTACAGAAGAGTATCATATACGATGTCAGGACGAAACCCCGAAACATCAGTACGACGACCGGAAGCAAAGACTTGCAGATGGTCAGCTTGACTCTGAGGGTCCTTCATCGACCAGAAGTGCAGAAATTGCCAAAGATCTACCAGGTACGGCGTCTTAACCTTCGAATGAAAAAAGACTTGCATGCTGACACTTCTCTAGTCGCTCGGTCAAGATTACGATGAAAGAGTCCTTCCCTCCATCGGCAATGAAGTCCTCAAGGCCATCGTCGCACAATTCGACGCAGCAGAGCTCATCACTCAACGAGAGGCTGTGTCACAACGGATCCGGACCGATCTTATGCGTCGGGCGTCAGAATTCAACATCGCTCTCGAAGACGTTTCCATTACCCACATGACCTTTGGTCGCGAATTCACCCGTGCAGTCGAGCAGAAGCAGATCGCTCAACAAGATGCTGAGCGAGCAAGGTTCATTGTCGAGAAGGCCGAACAGGAAAGACAGGCCAACGTTATCAGAGCCGAGGGAGAAGCAGAGTCGGCCGACATCATCAGCAAGGCCGTGGCGAAAGCAGGAGACGGCTTGATCCGAATCCGAAGAATCGAAGCCAGTAGGGACATTGCGCAAACGCTTGCAGGAAATCCAAACGTTACCTACCTACCTAACGGAGAAGGTGGGGAAGGGGGCGGCAAGAGTACAGGCTTGCTGCTTGGTCTGAGAAGTTGATTGCCACACCGTATGAGCAGAAAATTGCTTTGAAAACAAGCCTGGCACGGAGTAGGGTTCTCAACGCTTGCGTGTACTTACCAGCGCTTCTGTAGGAATCATACCATTCTCCTTTCGACAGTCCAGTCTTCACATTGCCCCTTTTCTGTTCGTTTTATTCGATTATCAGGACTACTCGATCATCTCCTGAGAGACCTGGCATAGACCGTTGAGAACTCCCAAATTGGAACTGCCCTTTCCGCCTACCGCTTGCGCCGGATACAAGCTCCGTACCTACCCCCTCTGATTTGGCTACGATCATCTGTGCGATCAACAAGCGGGCCCAAAACCGAGGCGCAAGATCGCGAACCCCCTTATTTTCTGCCTTTCCTCAGGACGGCCGGTCCAGCATCATACCTATTGGTAAAGAGATCCGTGTTCCAATCTTACGGCCCCCTCTCACTTACCTGAGGGACGTCGTGAAACCACACCAACGTACGATCGATCACCAAGTTGAAACCCCAGCGCCCTTTTTCAACCCCCAGATCTCCTCCTTCCCACATATTTTCCATATAGTACCGCTTGCATGACCAACCAACTAAGGTGCTTCCAAAATCATCATCATCTTTTTCTTCTTGATGATGATGCTTCTAGATGATTCTCCTTCTAGATGATCCTTCTTTTCCTCCCTGCTCGCATCCTTTCCCCC
>QQTW01001346.1_pt1 | contig 17085 bp, 24 predicted proteins | sample 1904831 | NCBI WGS metagenome assembly QQTW01 (sample SAMN09435610, study PRJNA476489) | Subsurface metagenome, whole genome shotgun sequencing project. | reverse complement strand
TCCTTCATAAAGAGCAATGTAAGTTTGCGAGGTATTTGCTTGTTGATTAGCAAACGCAAATTTTTGTAAAAACCGATTGAGTTCTTGGGAACCGCAATCAAAGGCATTTACGTTGTGAGCCGTAGCTAATTTCTCAAGGTAGGGCTTAGAATCATTGGAAAAGGTCAATCAAATACTCCAGTCTCGGTTAGAAGTTTTTTAAGTCGGGGCTTTTCTTGAGTAGGTCGGTCAAGCGCTGATTGGAACGCCTGCCATTGCTCGTCATCAAGCACAAATAAATGTCGATCTGCTAAAGTTTGCTCTGCCGCTAATAATCCGTTTTCTAAAAGAAATTCACTAACGTTTTTATGCGAGGCAGCAGCAGCTTGTTGTAGTAAAAGCTTGGCAGCAATTGTCGTGCGGATGTCTATGCGCTCTGACTTTTGTTCGCTTGCTTTGAACATAGTTTTAAATCCTAACTTCTCCTTTTATTGTACACCTAACGTCCTGACAAGCTTGAAAAATTTTACTATGAGCCAAAGTAGGTAGGTAAAGCTAAGTTTTTAATTCTGTCGTTTTCTGAGATCATTTTGATATCATATAGATATTTACAAAACACTTTAATGATATATTTGCAACATCATAATGAGGTTAAAGTGATATCAATTACGCTCTTGAGCAATCCACTCTAGTCCTGCCTTAAGGGCAGCATCAGCGCTGTAGTAAATCTTGCGTTTCCCAAATACTGCTCCGCCGGAGCTAATAGTGGGCTGAAGTGTAGAAGACTATCAGGGTAGTACCGTCGATCCTGGTAATTTGAGAAACTGTGGTTTGCCTCATAGACGAGCGCCTTCCTATGGTTAGTCTTCACTGGGATACTCTAAATCAGTCTCTACTTCCAGTTCCTAATAAGCTTCAAGATCATCAAAATTGAGATGAAAACAAAGGCTAGAAAAATCTCTTGAATAATTTGCGCTTAGTTGTGCAACCTTTTGTTTGCTTTAACTTACTCAACCCCTGGATGAAAGTATTTGCTATTCCACAACTATCCCTTGATTTTCCTCGCCTCATCTCTATCATGAATTAGTTTGATTGTCTCCAACACCTGAGTGAGCTATGGAGCAATTTCTATTTTTCCTCTGCCTAGAGTGACAAAAGAAAGTTAGTAATCTCGCAATTGGCAATGGTATGTGGAAAGTTTTGTAGGCATGAAAGAAAGTCATCTCACTTACCGCCATTTCCATCACTACTTACTGAATTTGACAATATCTGTATATTTACTGAAATAAATTAGTAGTAATAGAAAATATGTCAAATTTCTCAGTAGAATCCCGCTGGAACACTGAGTAGAGGTAATGCTAAAACTTTTACTGTGTTTTGAAGAAATAACTCAAATTCTGCAACGACTTTTCGTGTTAGTCATTTTAACTAACTGCATGAATAGATATAAACTCAAAATTCTTTGAAGAATCTCTAAGATTCTTTTATTCGTTTCAAATTGCCGTCTGGTGTCGTCGTCGCTCAATTCTTCAATCGCGCCCATTGCAGGATAACCTGCATTGTTAACCAGTACATCAATGCGATCGTACTGATTCAATGCTGACTTGATCGCGGCTTCAACGTCTTGTAAATTTGTCACATCTAGACGAACCGCATGAACTGTCTCCTGGTATTGTTGGACGAGATCATCAAGTTGTTCGGGTTTTCGAGCCGTCGCGACGACACGATCTCCCTTCTTAAGCACCGCTTCAACGAGCGATCGACCAAAGCCACTAGAGCTACCTGTAATCAATCAAACTTTATCATCAGAATTTGTCATGATTGTTCCTTGTGAATGTGGATTAAGGTGAACGAAGTGTTGGAAGCGGCGATCAGTCGTCTTTCTGAGTTGCGATCACATTCAACTTTTCGATAGTGCTGAATAAGTAAGGATAAGTAGACCTAAAGCCGTATTAATTCATTATAGCGATGGATGAAATACCAGATAGCTCCAATATGATTCGCTAGTTTTTTAGAGAATGACAAGGTTTTCCTGACCAAGCGCGAAACCCGCTGCCGTAAAGTGTAATTAAAACGCTCAATGGTGTTAGTTTTGCCACTGGTTTTGTTCACAGCTATACGTCTTGATGAGAAAAAAACTTGGTCAAAGATAGCTGCTTGCGCTACTGTTAAGCGGCTTTAGACGATTGTACTTCTTCGCTCATAGGTTTCGCTCAAGGTAAGTTGAGATCCACCCGACTTACTTATCGACGATAGAGCCAGCATTGGTCACAGTTTAGTCTGAGCGGAACACCGTTTTTCTTAGTGGAGATTCGGAAGGATTTTGTTCCTGACAAACTGCTCAAAGGTCGTCGGTGTCGTTGCTTCCGGGGTTCGTGCTGCGGCGTAAACTCCATCCGGGTCGCCAAGCGCACGGAATAGATCGCCCATTTCGCGCTGAACCTCAGTAGTCGCGCCCGTTGCTGCAAACTGTTGCTGGAAAGATTCGATACTGACTTGAGCATATTCGATCGAATAGTCTAGCACTTGCGACAAGATAGCAGATGTTTCAAGCAAAGTGAGATTTTTGGGTCCCATCAAATTACGAGTACACTGACCTGTCCAACGCCGATCCAGGAGATATTGTGCTGCCACATCTCCAATATCATCAGTACTAATCCAGGGAATATCATGGTCACTCGGATAAGAAAACCGAACGATGCGATCGCTTTGGAGCGTCTCGATTTGCGCCAGGAAATTTTCCATAAAATAGCCAGGACGTAAATGGACTACATTGGCAGCCGTTTGGTTGAAAATTGATTCAACATCTCCACTCAATGAGACTGTCCCTAAGTTTGGTTTTGCGCCCGCACCAATGCTGGAAACATTCACAATTCGCGCAATGCCATTAGTGGATACAGCATTCGCGCCTGCCTTCGCTGTTTGAAGATACCAATCCCTCATGCTAGGCACATCAAGCTTTGGTGGTGTCAGCCAAAACAAAGCATCTGCCTGCTGGGTTACTTCTATCAATCCTTGAGCGTCGTCACTGCCGATCGGCTTAACGATCGCACCTTGAGCCACTAGATCCGCCAACTTCTCTGGATGTCGGGCTAAGAGAATCGTTTCGGCTCCTGCCTGGATGACTTTTTCTGCGGTGCGTCGTCCAATGTTGCCAGATGCGGCGGCGATTACAATTTTCACTTTTATTCTCTCTATTAATACTTTGGACGGTTTTAGATGACTAACAGCCAAATGTGGATTTTATCCTTCTTCTAGCGCAATCCCAAAATTGCTCAATTTAGATTCTCCCGCGCCCATCGTGTGACACCCGTAACCTCTATCTCCCCTTGAGCATTAAATGTCTTACCTGTTTCCCATGAGACCCCTCTACCTTCCGCAAATACTACTCTGTATTTCTTGATAGGATTATCAGGGTCTTTTGCCAGTTCGCCCTTTAACTGAGGCACACTCCATTCCACCCGCTGTACCTTTCGATTTAGCACAGAGTCCACAATGTCTGCTAACTGTATGTAAGTGATTGTATCGCCTGCGGTGTAGATAATACTGTTAATAATTCGAGGGTTGGCAAAGACAATTTCCGCTGTCAAGATGCCGATGTCTTCAGGCGTTGTGACGGTGACAGCAGTATCCCAACTTCCGAGCGCACGTACGGTGTTTTGCGCCAAGTCAACGACACCGAACGAAGGCTCGAACAGGAAGCTGGTGAACATACCCGTCGAGACGATGACCCATTCTGTGCGATTCTGCGAACGTAGAAGGTCGCGCACGTCTAACTGCTCATCAAACAGATCCTGTGCGCTACCTCTGCCGATAACATCGTAGTCAACTCCAAATTGCCAAGGAAAATAGCGCCTCACATCGGCGGCGAGAACGGCATGAGCGATCTTGAGTTGAATATTATGTCCAACGACAAAGCCAGTACAGCCGATTACGGTATGAAAGTTCCTGAAGCGGGCAGCAAGGTCAGCAATGGAGTCGGCGGCGAGATCGCCAGGAAGAAATTTGACACCGAGGGACTGAAGCGCGGCAAGATCGCGTTGTTTGCTGGAGTCGTTGGAATTGAGGGTTAAAGGGCGAACGAGGACAGTGAGGGTTATACCGGGAAACTTAGCAACGTGCTTGGCTAAACCACGAAGAACAGCCATGCCAAGTTCGCCAGCACCTAAAACGAGAATAGAGACGTTATTCATATCTACATTATTTCAATCGATAGAACAGTTTGTGAATGGTTTTGCAAGGCTTGCAATTCCAAGGTCGAGCTATTTTTTCAAACTTAGCTCTGCCTCCGACTTTGATAATAAAATTCCGTCCACGGTTAAATCAATGTTTGAGGCTCAAACCCTAGTCAAATTTTGTCCAAAGTATCGATTAAAATCAAACATAAGATTACAGTGGGGATAGGTTAATCTTTAAATTCCAGCACAATTTTCCCCTGCATTCCTCCCCCCTCTAAACGCTGATGTGCTTGAACAACCTGATCCCAAGACAAAATTGAATCAATCACTGGGCGAAGCTGAGTCCGCTCGATTAGTTTTGTCAGAGCATCCAATTTTGCACGGAACTGCGACGTAAAAACAAAATGGATCGTCAGATTCTTGCTCCATGCTTCAAGCAGCGATTGTGGCTCCGCAATATCCACAATGCTCACAAGCCTACCGAATGGGCGAATAATTTCTAGACTACGCTCAATGGTTTTACCGCCGATCGTATCCAAAACCAAATCAACACCCAATCCAGTTGTTTCTTGACGAATGACCTCCACGTAATCTTCATTCTTGTAATCAATCACTCGATCTGCACCAAGTTCTCTCACTAAATCTCGATTTTTAGAACTGCACGTTGCAAAAACGTATGCCCCGATCGCTTTTGCGAGTTGAACTGCGATCGAACCTACTCCACCCGCACCTGCATGGATGAGAACGGTTTCACCAACTTGTAGGTTGCCCCTGATGACTAGACAATTCCAGGCTGTTCCTCCTGCAACTGGAAAACAGGCCGGTTCAGCGTGCGACAGATTAGCAGGTTTCAATGCCACAATCGCAGCCTCAGCAACATGATATTGAGCATAGCTACCCAATTCTCCAAAAACTTGTGGCGAGTAATAAACTTCGTCCCCGACTTTGAATTCTGTCACTGCTGCTCCAACTGCCTCAATCACTCCTGAAACGTCAACTCCAATAATGGCTGGCAATTGGATCAAATCTTTGTAATCACCACGGCGAGTTTGGTAATCAAGCGGGTTAATCGATGTTGCACAAACCCTGACTAACACCTGATCGGGCTTTGGCACTGGCTTAGGAACTGTTTGAATCTCAAAACTCTCAGTACCACCAAACGCGGTTAATACAACTGCTTTCATGGATTCCATCTCTGCTAACCATCCTTGTTCTAAAATTAACTGTAGCGACCCACAATACTAACCGCTTAAGACCCCAATCATTGGGTTTTTGAGACCAGGTAAAGGGTCTTGCACAGTTTTAGTGAAACCGAAAAGGCAATGTCCATAAAAACACTGCTACACCAAAGCTTACAAGGTTTTTTCTTCACTGGTTGTCTATCTCGTAAGTACAGCTACGTAAGCCTTTTAGTCATTTCAGCGACTATTCTTCAATCGGTCTATTGCCTAGCAGAATATCGAAAGCTCTCTATCGAAGAGCTAAAGACGGATTGGAGGCAAAGCTCTCATACGCGCTGCCAATTTGCCTCGCAACCGAATCAGGGAAGACATGAAACTCACCATTTTTCAGCGCTTCAATTATCGCTTCGGCAACTAATCTAGGCGGCTCTGCAACTTCAGTTAGTCCTGCTGCATCAGCCATATCCGTAGCAATCGGACCAGGGTGAACACTCAAAACAATCGTACCCTGCTCACTCAATATCTCCCGTAATGCCTGCGTAATCGAATAGGCGGCAGCTTTTGAAGCGGAGTAAGTTGCAAAGCTAGAAAAGGCCTTCAGTGAAACAACCGAGTTGATTTGGGCAAAGACACCTCCTCTGTTGGCTTTTAACACCGGGGCAAATGCCTGCGCCATCCGCATCAAGCCATATACGTTGGTGTTCATATGAAATTCGAGCGATGCGATCGCGTCCTCAGCTAAAGGAGTCGAGCCAGTAGCAACGCCTGCATTATTAACCACCATCTGCACGTCATTGGTAACTTGAGCAACTGTCACAATAGACTGGGGATCGTTCAAATCAATCCGAACCGGAACAACCCGATCGCCATATTTCTCCACCAATAGAGAGGCACTCTCCAGCTTCCGCACAGCAGCATAGATTTTGGTAGCGCCATGTTCAATGAAGGATTCCACCAGTGCCTTGCCAATGCCGCGATTTGCACCCGTAACCAGAACAATTTTGTCTTTGATATCGTAGTTCATCTGAACTTTCCTGTTGAGTTGTACAATGAGTAAAAAACTTTGAACAATTAGTCTAAGTTACGACAAAAAATTAGCTTTCTAGAAGGAAGATTGCGGCTTCCACGGCTCCTTCTAATGTTGTGTCATTCCCCATCACACGACTGAGCAACGCCATACCTTGAGTTGTACAGAGCAATAAACGAGCTAGATTTCGCGGATTGGTCGTGGGACTCAGTTCTCCTATTGCTTGGGCACGAGTCAGGGCCACCGTAAATACATCTTCTACCTGTTGTAAGTAGACTCGCATCACTTGAGCGATCGCTTCATCATCTGTATTGAAATCGGCAATATTAGTGCCGAGCATACAGCCGTAACTACTAGGTTTGCTATACGTCTTCTGCAAATCTTTCAGTAAGGACTTTAGGCTTGCAAGGGGAGAGCCGTCGGCAGAAAGCCGAGCGCGTAGATACCGAATCGTGGTGTAAGCATAGTAATCCAGTGCTTTAAGAAAAAGCGATTGCTTGTTACCAAACGTGTCATACAAGCTTTTTTTGCCAATACCCATATGTTTAAGCAATTCTGAAAGGCTAGCGGCTTCGTAGCCATGCGCCCAAAACACTTCCATTGCCTTGGTTAGGGCTACTTCTGTGTCAAATTGCTTTTCGGGTCCGCGAGTCATCAGGTGTCTATCGTTGTTTGCCTACAACGTCAAGATAACACAACCTAAACTGATTAGTCAAAGTTCTTTAAAAATCCTTTTCCCATACAGCAACTAAATCAAATCCATCATGGGGACTAATTGCGATAGCGCAAGCGCGCACGCAGGGCTTCGCTTTGTACTTCATTATTCAACCTCTTTAGCAATGATATCATGTCCGGTATATAGCCTATGATTAAACTCCAATTTTAGACCACCAATGGAAACCAGTTAATCCTTGAATTAAATCTTGCCGCTTCAGCAAAGATTGGCATCGGTGAAATAAAACATCTTCCAACTCGTCTAAGGTTTCAAAGGAGCGATTGGCAATTGGCTCATCAACTAAAGTCCATAATCTTTCGGCGGGTTGTAATTCAGGGGAATAAGGGGGTAAGAATGTTAAATGTAGCCCTTGAGGAATTTCGACTTCTCCACTAATGTGCCACCCGGCTCGATCCACTGCTAGAAGAATATGTTTGTTAGCACCTAGTTCAAACTCACGGGCAAAGTCTGCTAAAACCTGATTAAACAGTTGTGTATTAACGTAGGGAAGAATCCACCAATAAGTTTCTCCAGTTTTGGGATGTCAGATGCGCATATAACCATAACCACTGGTATCGCCAATTAACATTGGCAATGGGCGTTTCGCCTTCGGGTACATAAATCCGTTTTAAAATTGGCTTGAGTCCCAAACGATGCTCATCCTCGCACCATAGTTGGATTTCTGCTTCGGGGTAAGTGGTTTGAAGCGTGCCTACTTCTATTGCTAGTTTTTTTTCCAGGCGATATGTTCTGTTTCATCGCTTTGAGTATGAACAGGTCTTGGCACTCTTAACCTAAAAGTCATTTGACGCAAGTTTTCCCATCCTCTTTGTCGGCTAATTTGTCGCCCTGTCAAGGCTGTTAGCCAGTCGGCGACTTTACGCCCATTCCATAATCCTCCATCGGGAGCATTTTCTTGTAGCACTTGCCATAACTGTGCCTGCTGTACATCATCAATTAGCGGTGAGGCTCCTTTGTTTTGGTGGCGAAAGTCTCCCAATCCTTGCACACCTAACTCGTTGTATCTTTTGACTAAGGCATAAATCCATGTCCTGCTATAACCTGTTATCTCTGTTACTTCCTCAGTTTTCTTTCCTTGAGCTAGTAACCAGATAATTTGATACTGGCGACTTTCTACCCCACCTGTTGCCTGTTTATAAAGTTGTTCTAGTTCAGCAATACTTGAATGCTCCACCACCGTAAGTCGTTTCGGCATAAATCATCTTTTCATTCTCCACTTTTATCATAATCAGTTACACGTACATGATATGAGTTGTTATTTTCATTTTGACGTTCCGCCGACTTCTGGTAAAAACCTCAACCCGCGCGATCGCCCTTTGACACTGCCGAATATCAAACATAGCTATAGCAATTCTAGGTGGGTCGTGGAAAAACGGCATACTCAAATAACTTTGGGAAATCAAAGGTTTGACAGTGAGTTACAAGTTCAAACAGTAGTTTGACAAGGGAGAATGAATCACACAGGTGATAGAACTCTCGTAGGAATCGTTTAGCGTGCAACCAAACATCTAAGGGCAGGATTTTATGCAGGAGCATTCGGGGCAAAACGAAGGCAAGTGATCTGCCAATCCAACTCATCCAACTGTTGATTTGATTGACCGATGCTAAATATGTTCTGACTTCTAGAGAGCGGTGATAAGTGGCTCCATCCCAAATTAAAGCAATACGGCTTTAGGAACATTGTGAGTGCAGATATTGCAGAAAAGCACTCTTTAGATTGGGAACTGCCCTGCTCATAGGCTTTGATTAAAAACTTTTGGGTGTAAAGGTTGAGCGCGCCATAATAGGTCTGCTTTTGCCGTTGATTAACTACTGGAACTTCAATGCGTTGGTTTGTCTTACCCCACACGTATCCGCAGACATCTCCCCACTGGCATTTGACAAACATCTGCCAAACAATACCACTAACTCACCTGACTCAATCTGACCTCTACGGGCATTCAACCAATTCGTAATCTCTTGTTTTTTTTCTACTAATTCTGGCTTTAGTTTGGGATTGCATTGCTGTGTCTTCTTCCAACTAATGCCTGCGGCTTTAAACAAGTCGTAATAGCTTTGTTCTGACGCAAACCTCACATTATATTTGTCTAAGACGTACTGTTTAAGCTCTGCTAAGTTCCAGTAATTCTTCTTTTGCAGCCACTCAATTACCTCTAAGCGTGCGTTCGCATCCAAATAACCACTGGAGCCTTGATACTTAAGAGCTAGACCAGTTATACCTTGCTCCTTGAGCAGTTCTTTGTACTTACGGATTTATCCGGCAGATACCTGCAACACATCTCTTATCTCAAAGTAGGAGTACTTCTGGATCACTATTTGAACTGCCAACGCCCGTTTTAATTCTCGCGCGGTCGGGATTGTTATTGATGAAATCGTGCAGAGCTTTTATTGACAACAGACGGTACTTTAACAACAACTATATTTAAGTGTATCTTCAAGTCCTCTCTTTTCATGAATGATTCAGGATTGCTATGTTGATGCTATTCGTCTTTAGACTTTTATTTAATAGACCTTAATACTGAAAATTTATAAGATAGTGTAAACAGACGAAAAAGAATTACTCGAAGAATAACGCTCTGGTATGTCCTTTAGTTTAAACAGTAATGAATAATTCTAATAACGACCTGACAAAATATCTAACTTTATGGTTGTCGTGGCTGCTGGCAAGTGCATCTGGTGGTACTCTTATTGGAGCTTTGTCAGCACCGACTGAATTTTTCTGGTACTTATTCATGACTGGTTTCGTTGTCGGAGTTGCCCAATGGCTAGTTCTGCGTCGTTACCTCCCGTATGCAGGATGGTGGATACTCGCCACTGGTTTTGGCTGGTTACTGGGGACAATTGTCAGCATCATGACTGGAGAAATTACGGCTCCAATAATTGAACTCCTTGAATCAGCGACTAGATTCTGGAGGGTGTTCTGGCTAGGGGTTGTTAACGACACTGTAGTGGGCGCTGGACTCGGAGTTGGACAATGGCTATTTCTGCGTCGTCATACTCAACGTGCAGGCTGGTGGGTAATCGCTAGCCCTATCGGTAGAGTCGTAGGCGGGGAAGTAGGTGGAGCTTGTTCATCACAGATACCGGGTTTATGCGATGGTGTCAGTTGGGCTAGCTATGGGGCAGTTACCGGAATGGCACTGGTGTGGCTGCTACCGAACATTGCAGAGATGGGGCGCGACCGCTAACATAATGTTGTTGTTGTGTATTTTGGTGGTCTACATCGTTAAATATCATGAAATTATCCCTTTTTTGACAATCACAAACTGATTGACTTCGGGGCGATTGGGGCAAAGCACTCGCAAACTGTGATTAGTCGAATATTCTATGATTCCTGGTTCAGCATTTTCAACTGCGAAAGAATCGTCCAGGTTCTCAAACTTGGCTGTTTGTTCCAATCTACGAGCGGCTATTTTTTCTTGTTCAATATCTAAGTAAGACAAAAAAGTTTGGAAAGCTAGGTGTAGATTCATAAAGTACAATTTTTGTGAAAGCTTAGCTGGAAAAGAGTGATATTAACTTAGCAACATTCCCTAGGAAAAGTTATCTAGCAAGCAATTAATTCCTGTTTAGCTCCTTCAATAATCTCTGTTTTAGCTTGTTGCAAATTGAGTTTTATTTGACTAACTAAAAGCGCAAGCTTCTGATCGCGCCCATTCACTTTTTGAGCTATCCCTAAAAGCTTCGCTATCTTTCTAGCTTGTCGCAACTTTAGCTTATCTTAGTCTACCCCTGTCAACAAATCCTCAAGTTTGGGTGCAACAACCATACTTGTTTCTTTCGCTTGCGGTAGTAACCGTAAGTGCTTTTGCTCTCTTGGAAAAGTTTTGGTTGATATGTTTGCTTTGTCTTCCACTGGCAACAGCCAAGGATCGGGCAACTGGGATAGCACCTGTGGAATGGTAACTAGCGGTAATTTAACGCTCGGCTGTTGGGTAGAAGTCAATGGTGAGCTTGAATGGAGAGAAATTTGTTTGTAAGCGGCAACTAGCCTTAAAGCAAAATCCATTGCTGCTATAAATGAAAAGCCTAATGCGATAGCGCAAGCGCGCACGCAGGGCTTCGCATTGAACAAATAAGTCAACAATTCTTGAGTAGACATAGTAGAAATCCTTCGTTTGTTTCGGCGTGTAGAGAGTGCCGGATTTTTATCTTCGCATTGTTGCTGCGGTAGCAGTTATAGCAAATGCAGTTATTGAGCTATGAAACTTCAACGCTTGCTTAATTTAATAATATAATTAAATCAAGTTATAAGACAAGCATTCTATTACTAATAACTGTGTTTACAACAATTGTTAATAACTAAAGGCAGACCTCAATTCACTTGTCTAATTGTTAAGTTCAATCTCCCGCCGTTCTTCAGTAGATTACTGGTGTTGGGGACAATTCCCTTGAAGGCATGAAAGAAGTTTCGGCTCTCTCTGCTCATAACAATTACGTCGCCACTTTGGACAATATAAGGTTTAGTTTCGTCAGTACGAAGACAGCCGCCCAAGACGAAAATTCCTGAATCCCCCAAGCTAATTGAAATGATTGGCGCATTTTTATTCTCCTCAGTACCGTCTTGGTGCATCCCAAGCTTCTCACCTTTGTTATAAAGATTAATTAGGCAGGACTGGGGATAAAAATCATCGTTTCCCGTTTCTTTTGCTATTACTATTGCCAGGTCTTTTATTACCTGGGGCATCGCTGGAAACACTTTAAAAGTGTGTGGATGAAGTTGCTGATAGCGGTATCCGTGCCTGTCCGCAACCCATCCCAACTCGCCACAGTTGGTCATCGAATAATTAAATGATTGACCGCTTGGCATACTTGGTCGAAACAATGGCGCTTGCTTCACAACTGCTCTAGCTGCTGCTAAAATCTCTTGTTGTACAACTTTAGTAAGCTTTGATTTGAGTAAAAAAAATCCTTTATTCGCTGGCATAATCTTAGCCTGCAACTATTATTACAGAATAGCGTTAATTAACAACCAAATTAAGTTATCGCCCCTATGTTTTTAGGGTTGTATATTAAGTTTTTCCAAGTAAAATATTCTTTTTTCAAGTAGTTATTATATCTAAAAACTAGAGTTAATAATTACTTAGAAGATGGTTGTTGGCGACTCTGTTTACTTAAGCAATTTGGGTCAATAGATGTTGGAAATACCAATCTCGTTTGAGGATTTTCTTGGGCTAAAGCAATCGCACTCTGAGGACGTGCCAGTTGCAATAAGTACCATTTCCTACCATCTTTCTCCCATACGGCTAGTAAGTCGAATCCATCACGGGGGGTTATAGCAATTGGCTTTTGGTGCATGATAATTCTCCTTGACAATGAGTTGTTGCTTTTGTCTTGACGCGCTGCTGACTTCTTGTAAAAACCTCAATGAGTGCTGTCGCCCTTTGGCACTGCCGGATATTAAACATGGCAACGTGGGTTTTTTCCAAAGGCAACTTCATTACTTTCGACAGCCATTTATAGGCAGATTGGCGACTAGAGAAAACACCAGACTGCCAAAGTGGGTCGAACTTGCGATGAACCAAACTGCGCCACTTCCGTAGCTCCTTATCGGCTAGAGTTCCCATCGGAATAATTGTTTTAGGATGACAACGCACACGAGCGTCGCAATGGGGAAAGCGATCGCACAAGTAAATGAAGCCATAACTGCACTTGAAAATTCTGGCGCTATCAATCAAAGACACACTGCTGCGACAAAAGGGGCATTTTTGAGGCTTCATCGGCTTGCCCCCTGCAACTGCTCTAGTACCGCTAGTTCTTCAGCTATGGCTCTAGCAACAGCTAAAAGTCCTGGTTTGGATAGGTCTTGGAGTAAGGCGATCGCTTTGTTGAACTTGGGACAGTGATCGCAAACATGGTCAAAATCGATGGCATTAGGTTCGGTTGCTTCATAGATAGCCGTCATAGCAATTGCTGCTTTCTTGTCCTGGCTTAGGTGGTAGAGATGGATTTCTAGCTGCTGCAAAACTGGCTCGTCTTTTGGGTTAAACGAGTGGCTGGTTAAGTTGAGCATTATTGGTATTTTTTATTAGGTAAAACAAAACCCGTTGATGTTGACTAACGGGTGTGGGTGAAATAATTTCAGATGGTAGTAGACGTTAAACTGAAGATGTCTTAAATACTGGACGGGTGAGCGCTGCTATGAACTTTTCTCCTGCACTACAACAAGAAATAGAACAAATCGCTACGCTGCAAGGTATTTCCCCAGAGCAATTTATCCTCCAAACTTTAATGGAGAAAATCAATGCTCTCAAACAGCAACTCCCAAATTCATCAAGTACAGAATTGCTTTCTAATTCGGCGGATTCTCATCTCAGAGAGCAAGATGGGATTTTGGTGTTCGACACACAATCTTTAGAGGGTATCGACTTTAACCAGTTGCTTGAGCAAAGCCGTGAGAGGGATTGGGAGCAACTAAGTTTATGAACGTTTTATTTGATACATCAGTTGTTGTTGCTGCCGTACTGCCTCAACACCCAAGCCACTATCCCTGCTTTATTCACCTACAAGCGGCGAAACTAGCCCAACTCACAGGCTATCTTTCTACTCACAGCTTGTATTCTGTGTTGACTCGGATGCCTAGCCAGCCTCGTATCTCTCCGCAAGATGCTAAACGGCTGATCGAAAACAACCTCAAATACCTAGAAGCTGTCGTTTTAGACCGGGCAGATTATCAAGCTGCGATCACCCAGATGACGGCACTCAATCTTCCCGGTGGAGGAATTTTTGATGCCTTGATTGCTCAAGCCGCATTGAAAGTATCAGCAGAGAGACTTTTAACGCTCAACCCAAAACATTTTACTCGTCTTGGCACAGAATTAGCACAGATCGTTTACGTCCCTTAGTCCTAAATAATGTTCGTTAAGCCGCTACTGGATTTGCCCCTGTAGCTGCAATAGTCTGTTGTATTGGCACTTGCCAACGCACCGTAACAAAGTTACCGTCTGCTATTTGGTAAGACAGAAAGTTAGGATGCGATCGCTTCCAGCCAAAACCCTTAGAGTTTCGAGCATAGGCCGATTCATTAACGTTGGGTTGGGGTTTGCCGCGCTCCCAATAAAGCCGACAGAGCGGGCCCGAAGTCACCCGATACCGGAAGTTACCGCCAGGAGAAACGATGACGTAGCCTAAGCACTCGGCGCTCATTTGGCGCAAGTCTTCGTCACTAAATAACCCCAGTGGAGCGTAGAATCGGGTCGGGGCTGGTTCTAATGCCGTGCATTTGCTCATCTCTAAGACTTTAGTAGTAACAAATTCTGCTCAACCGTTTCCAACTTTCCCCGTGCCTCATTTTTTTCCTGAGCGCCAATTTTAGCAGAGTTAATCCTGTTGAGGTAGAGTAGTCTTGCTCTACTTCTATCATTGCCGCCTCTGGTTAGAATGGCACGGGCGTTAAGCCACGACAAATTTTTCGATTAAAATCTAGGATAATCCTACTTTCAAGTTATTGTTGGATACATTTCTCGTTGCCCACCAACGCCCGTCTACCTATCTTGCGGCAGAACATTTCTGGTGTTAATTCTGCTGCAATATATATTAACGTTTTACAACTCTTCATCAGAGCAAGCAATTTGTGATTGAAGCCGTAATTTTTGACATTGACGGAACACTGGTCGATACCGTTGACTTTCACACCCAGTCTTGGGAAAGGACCTTCACTCACTTTGGTCGCCAGATTCCTTATGAGCAGATACGTTCCCAAATCGGTAAAGGGAGTGACAAGTTAATGCCAGTCTTTTTCTCCCTTGAAGAACTTAACACTTCAGAGGATGGTCAAAGCCCCACTTTTGGTGAACGTATACAAGATTACCGCATGGAACTCTACAAGAACGAATATTATCCCCGTATCAAAGCTTTTCCTCAAGTGCGTGAGTTGTTTATGGCAATCAAAGCGGACGGCAAACGCATTGCTCTAGCTACCTCAGCTACAAAGGAGGACTTAGCAACCTACAAACAGATCCTGAATATTGAAGATTTAATCGATGCGGCAACCACTGCAACGGAGGTGAAATCGTCTAAGCCAGACCCGGATGTCTTCTTAGTCACGCTGGATAAGTTAGGTGACGTTACTCCTAATAATGTCATTGTTGTGGGTGATTCACCCTATGACGCAGAAGCGGCAGGGGGTGCGAACCTACGCACGATTGGTGTACTTTCTGGTGGTTTCTCCGAGGAAAACCTACGTCAGGCAGGTTGCATTGCCATCTACCAAGATATAGCCGACCTGCTGGCACACTACGATGAATCTCCGCTCAAGTAGGGCTGGAACGATTGTTTTCATATTTATATGGTTGATATAAGTGGTAGTACATTTGAAAACCAGGAAACATTACGAACTGTTAAGCGTCTGAAGTTTCATTTAGAGTTAAAAGAAAAATAATGGGGCGATTGTTACTTAGGGGATTGCTTGTAAGTTGGACGCTTTGGACGCTGCCTGCCCAAGCACAGCAGGTGAGCAAGACTCAAGTTGAAGCAATGGTTGAGGCGCTGCGCCTAGCTGCACCAAAAACTGGCATTCAAAATGATGGGCTATACAGTCCGTGGCAGCTTACACCAGGTATTATCCCTAGCTGGTCTAAGCAGTGCCTTGGGCGTGAAGTTACACCCAAACAACTAGAGAGTAACCCAGCATTAGCAAGAAGTATAGTTACCTGTGTCATGCGCCGAGAGCTACCAAAGCAGTTTCTTGCTAGCAATAAGAATGAGACTACGGCAGTGCGTCGTACAGCTTGTTGGTGGATGACAGGTAATACTACAAGCTGTACTAACGGTCAAACTGCTAAATATGTTCAGAACGTTGAACGTTTTTATCAGCAAGCACGGAGCAAATAGGTAGTCATGCCAACAACGTCTAAAGGTGCGTTAAACTATCCTGCTAAAACAAAGCTATATTTGCCTTAAATAATAGGTTTAAGGCAGATAGATTCAGACAATTGCTTTGTTTTAAATTGAGTCTCTAATCTACTATTACTAATAGGTTAGCCTGCTGGGGAGTTAGAAAAAATTAAAGTACCTATGAGTAGCTGTTTTACTCATAGGTACTCTGCGAGGTGTCACCAGTCATTAGCGGATCGTATTTGGCATAATCACTATCACCTACATGAATAAACCCATGTTCCAACAGCCATGCTTCTGCGGCTTTTAGATTAGTTTGATAATCCTCAGCATCAATAAATTCTTTCAGCACTTGACCACTGCTTGTCTTAATTTGAGAACCAGTTTGATTTGAATGAATAATAAGACTTACTGTTGATTCCGTCTTTTGGGTAGCCATAGGATACTCTTCGCCTCAAGGTAAAGTATTTTAATGTTAAGAAGCTGATGTTTCTGGCGTAGATTTAAACAGCTATTCCTCTTTTTCCATACTCCCATATTTCATCCTACCCTCTCTACTACTCCTCTAGGCTTTTACTGCACTTGAGAAGTGATAATTGATTGAAAACAAAATCTATCGGTGCTGGGAGCGAAATTGCAAATGTTGAATTTTGTGATTCAACTTCTTTATGTAGTGCTGCAAAACTATCTTCCCCTGCTGCTTTGCTTGCGGATAAATCTGCTGGTAGTGCTTGAGAAGATACTGTAGTTGTTCAAGGCTTTTCTGTTTGGTAAAGATTGTTTCTAGCATGATTAATTCTTCCTTTTCGCTACAAAAGTAGGGCTAGAAACCTGGTTCTAACCCCGTAGTTGTTACTATGCGGTTTTTTGCTGCAAGTCTTGTTCCGCTTGCCCTTGTGCTGAATTAATTTTGGATGTTGCCCGTGCTATTATGCCCTGCCAATTGATGTAACTCCCGCCACATATTGCAAAACAAGGCTCCTTGTTCTATCGCATCATCCAACGCCAAGTGTGTATGTGGCTTTTCATCAAACCAGTGACGCGGCATTCGGCGCTTGTACCAATTCTTTATAAAGCTGCGCTAAAGTAGGTAAACGTGTGCGGAAGGTAAGAGTGATGGGTCGTCCGTTCCAAGTAGAGATAGTTGAA
>QQTW01001345.1_pt1 | contig 17086 bp, 8 predicted proteins | sample 1904831 | NCBI WGS metagenome assembly QQTW01 (sample SAMN09435610, study PRJNA476489) | Subsurface metagenome, whole genome shotgun sequencing project. | reverse complement strand
AAAACTCTAGTTTCAGCGATTCGTGATGTGGTGTCACAGGAACATTATTCTCGTTTAATTTCTACGTCTAACAGTTTCAGGGATTTGCAGTGGGTTGAAAAAATTCCTACTCCACACCTACACTCAGTAAGTTCAGAATTGATTGCACTATTTGATGAGCAAACCAAGGGAAAATCTCTACAGTATCCTTGGTCTGTTCTGAGAGATCATTTCTTTGCTTGCCAAATGTATCTTAGTGTCAACTCAATTTTGATTCGTCCTGTCATCCCACCAACTCTTACTCATCCACCCTTTTCAGTTGCGAAACAGCGCATTTATATGTCTGCAACACTTGGGGAAGGTGGCGAATTGGAGCGGCTCTGCGGGGTGGAGAAAATTGCCCGTCTTCCTGTTTTAGAGGGATGGGATCAGCAAGGAATTGGTCGCAGGTTATTCTTCTTTCCTGAAAGATCTCTAGATGAGAAATCTGCAACTGCTCTTGCGATTGACATGATTAAAGAAACCTCTCGTTCTCTAGTTCTTGTTCGAGACGATAAAGTTGCTGCCGCTTTCAAGAATAAATTTCCGCAAAGTTCTGGTTATAAGATTTTTGAGACATCTGAGATAGAACAGTCTAAGCAACCTTTTATTGCCGAGGCAAAAGCTGTTGCTGTAGTCGCCAATCGATATGATGGCATTGATTTAGCTGGTGATGAATGCCGACTTATGGTGGTAAATGGCTTACAACGAGCAACACATCTTCAAGAGAAGTTCCTTGTAACAAGAATGCCAGCCAGTATTCTGTTTATGGATCGGATTTTAACTCGGATAGTTCAAGCATTTGGACGCTGTACAAGAGCCGCCAATGATTATGCAGCCATCATCATTCTTGGGGAGGAGTTAAATAACTTTTTGCTTGATAAAGATCGCAGACCTTTCCTACATCCTGAAATCCAAGCCGAGCTTGTGTTTGGTATCGAACAATCTAAAGATATTGACCACTTAGAATTTTTAGATAATCTGCGAATCTTTCTTGAACATAAGCAGGAATGGAACGATGTAGAAGAAGAGATCATTGCACGTCGGGCCTCACTGCCCCAAACTAAACTTCCAGGTATAGACAAGTTAAATGCTGCTGTCGTTCATGAGGTGAGATACCAGTACGCTCTTTGGAGTGGCAACTTTGAAAAAGCAGTCGAAGAGAGTCGGGCTGTTGTGACTGCGCTGAGTGGGAATGAGGTTCAAGGGTATAGAGCATTTTGGTATTACCTTGCTGGTAGTGCTGCCTGGCTAGCTGCAAGCAATGGAATGACTTCTATGGAAAGCGTTGCTCGTGATTTCTTCAGCCGTGCTGCATCGACAACTAATAGTGTTCGGTGGCTCTTTGAACTCTCTCGCCTGAGTTCAACTGAAATTCAACCAGATCAGGTTGAAGCATCTAGACTTACCGTTGTTATTGAGGGATTAGAAGCACAGCTATCACGACTTGGCACTGTGAATGACAAAAAGTTTGAGGCAGAAATCAAAGGTATTCTTGAGAACCTCAACATGGTCAAACAAAAAGATTCAAATTTATTTGAGAATGGTCATGAGAAGTTAGGGCAGTTATTGGGATACAACGCAAGTAATTCTGAAGAAAATGCTGCTCCAGATCCGTGGTGGCTTGTTGGCGACGACTTCTGTATTGTTTTTGAGGATCATTCTATCGATTCTCTGAACACACCTCTTGGAGCTAATAAAGTCAGGCAAGCAGCATCACATCATAATTGGATTAAACAAAACATCTCTCTTCGGAATAATGCAGATATTATCTCTGTGATGGTCACACCTTGCGAAAAAATTGAAGCTGGTGCAATTCCTCATACAAGCGATGTTTGTCACTGGAATCAAAGGCAATTTATTGAGTGGGCAACGAATGCAGTATCAGTTGTCCGCTCTCTGAGACGTAGTTTTCCAGGAGAAGCTAACCTAGCGTGGCGACAAACTGCGATGCAAGCATACCGCGATGCAGGACTTGATCCAACGTCATTGACAAATACTTTACGGAGTCGAAAACTAGCCGATTTGCAACCAGCAAACTAGATATATCCAACGCGATCGCCAAACATATCAAAAGCTACTGGTCGTAGTTGGAAAAAGGAACTGCTGGAGGGATCGGCATGAGAAGACTGTTGTGCCAAATTAAAGAATGGTGGCTCGAAGTGCGGGTGACAGGCGATCACTACCGAAGCCGATTCAGCGGAATCTGGAAGCGAGCGATCGTTGAATCCAGTTAGACACGACGCAGAAGAAGCCCCATCGACCTGTTTATCCAAAAGATCCCAACTTGGTTCGTAGTCACAACGACGGTGGTGATTTTCTCAGGCTTGTCGCTTGAAGAAGTGCCAATGAAGCGTCTTGCCAGACATTAACAACAGGTAGGTTCACTGTCCCTCCAACTGCCTGAGCCGTTCCAGCAATCGTTCTTTCTCCTGTCGCTCTTGCTCCAGCAACGCCTCTGCCTGTTCTGCCCGTTGCAGTGCCTGTTGCGTATCAGTTAGAACCCAATTTCCCTCTGCGTCATACCAGCGTAGCCATAGCCGCGTCACCCCTTCATATTCCCCTTGCCAGAGTCCCAATCCCAACTCTAAGGCAGGAATCCAAAGTTTAGGTTGGTTAGGATCGAGTTCCGACTCTTGGTAGCGATCGGCAACTAAAGTAAACGCCCGCAGACGATTGGTATAACGACTAAACACGACATAGTAGGGAACGCGCAAAATACGTTCATACACATCCCACTTACGAGGTGGTTGTTTGGTCGTTTCACCAGTTTCTTGGATTCTCCGACTTTCCTCAGCTTGGTTCGATTCCGCAGCAGGAAATTGAATGAGGTCTTCCGATCGCACATTTTCACCGAGATCTTCTGCCTCAGTACCGGGTGAGAGCAGCTCAACCACCACCAGCGGATCAACTCCCTCCTGCCAGATGACATAACTCAACCGCAGGTCTGTTTGATCATAGAGGCGGGGCACCCCAACAACGAGAAACCAATCCGGGCGCTTATACCAGCGAGGATGGCGCACATCGTAGTAGAGATTCATGTCTGCTCCAGTAAACATCTGCTGGGCTGAGATCTGAGGGGGGCGACAGGTGCGGCTCAGCAATTGGGGTATCCTGAGTCCAAATGAGTAGCCATTGCTCATATTTGCCCTCTTATTTTTGCTTAGTGTGCATCCATGCCGACTTTTCCAGGAAATCTCTCGAATTTGAATGAGGTCGAAAATTGGGGCTATAACTTTGTTGGGTCAGCGATCGATAATTTGCTCCGCGATTTAGAAAGTCCAGGTGCCCCTGAAGCATATCTCGACTTTAGGGAGCGTCGGGAACGTGCTCTCCAAGTGATGTTTGAGCTTGTGGGGCAGGAGCCTTGCCTATTCTATGTGCGTCGTAAAGGGTCTGGGCGAGAGCCAGGAGAAGAAATCTGGGAACTCACATTAGCCACCGATCAGGATAATGTCCAATTGCCCGCAAGGCTTGAGAAGCTTCAGAAAACCTTTGGGTTAGTGGCAGCTGTGCCACAAGATGGATTCGGCGGTTTACGGTTGCTGTCCACTCGTTTGTTACCACGGGTACGGGGACAAGCCGATGGCTTCTCCGTTCCTTGCCGCATTCGTCTGCTGCCCAATCATCAGCACAATGTCGGGATTCCGCGATCAGCATTGACACGCTTGTCTTCCATGCCTGTCTGCGGTGACTATGTGCCCACCGAAGATCAGCTGCAAGCTTGGAACGCCTTTTTGGAGGTTGAGCGTCGCATAGCTGAGGCACGTCAGTTTTGCGTGCCTTTAGTGCGTCACAACTATGGCTCAGCCAGAAGGCGGATTACTTTTGAAATTGATGCCACATCAGCTACCCTTGATGGCTCTCCTGAACATTACCTCAATCAAGACGACTTCTGGCAACGGGCAAAACGGGCAAGAAACGAAGACATTAAGCTTTTCGAGACTGCGTCCGCCGCTCGAAAGCGAAACAGTCGCCAACTAGGGACTATTGAAGAAGTTGATCCCAGCAGTAGCATCATCCGTGTGAGGCTAGAGCGCGACTTAGCCGACTACATAGCACAAGGGCGTTATCACATGCCAGCGGGAGGATTTTTGTTCTTTGAAGCCCGTGGCGAAATTGCCCAGATCGAGCGTAAGAAAAAAGCCTTGGAAGACTTGAAGAAGGGTAACACCCAGAATCCATACTTGGGGCGTTTCTTGTTCGACGTTTCCCAGGCGAGACCTCGGCAAAAAAAGGTTCGACTTCAGCCACAGGATTTGTTGCTGCCCATCTCTAATCCTAACCAGCGATCAGCAGTGGAGGCGGTACTTTCAGCCCCAGACCTTGTTTTAATTCAAGGTCCGCCCGGTACCGGCAAAACCACCGTGATTGCCGAGATTTGCTATCAAGTTGCCTGTCGGGGTGGACGCACCCTAATCGCGTCTCAAGCCAACCTAGCAGTGGACAACGCCCTCAGTCGATTAGTTCATAACCCGGTCATCCGTGCTGTGCGAAAGGGAAAAGCTGAGAAAGTTGGGGAGGAAGGGCTGCCATTCCTAGAAGAGCGAGTGATTGGCACATGGCTGCAGAATACAGCTACCGACTGCGAAAAAAGTCTCTCTCAACGGCAAGACAATGTACGTGTTTTTAGTCAATTGCTGATGTCATCGGAACGATTCGCAGCGTACCTGCGAGCAGAGGAAGCATTCGAGCGAGAGCAGCAGCTATTGCACAACCGCAAAACTTCCCTAGAGTCAGCCTGCGGTAGTCAAGCAAGTGCCCACGCGGAAGCCGAAGCCAGGGTGCGCGAGGTCGATCTGAATGCTGAATTGGAGGCTTTACTGAAGAGTGCGCCTTCAGTGAACTGGCAGGATCCAGGTGTTGTCAATTTGTTGGCGCGTCTCCAGCCCCACGCCGCAGGAGACAGTTCTGTGCGAAGCTTCATCCACAATGTTAAGGCAGCCATTGCTCTGGCAACTGAACTGGGGCAAGTCGTCCCTCCTGCTTGTGGAGCATTCGGTCTAACAGCTTGGTTGCGTGATACTGTGGCAAATTGGGTTTCTGACGCTCAGACAGCGATCGCTTACGCAAATGATGCGGTTTGCGCTCTCACCGCAGCGGAGTCGGCAGCGCAGACTTGCTCGCATTACTCAGACTCCCTGGAACGCCAGCAAGAAACTCACCGACAAGTCGTTGCCAATCAACAAAGCCTGCGGGTAAAAATCGAGAAGCTGACTAGCCGTCAATCTAAAATCAGCCCCGCCATGATTTCGCTTGAGGACTGGCTGTCTACAGCCGATTCCCAAGTGTATGACACGTTGAAAAAATGTCTGCAAGGGCGTAAAAACTTCACACCTGACTTAATTGCATTACCATCGGGTTTGCTCAACCTGGCGCTTGAAGCTAGCTGTGTCCCCTGGGAGCAGAGTCTGGCTCAGTGTCAGGTCAAACTCAATGATTTGATTGATAAATATAGAGAATATGACAGGTTTCATAAGATTGCCTGGGAACTAGAGCAGCGTTTGCCCTTGCAACAATTACTTAATGAAACTGAGGTTTCCAGAGCGACTGAAGCACTTAAAATTCATGACTTAGACTTTGTGCAAACCTTCAGAAGGCTAGAACGACTTGCCCAATATGCCCTTGAACAAGCGAATCAGCCAACACTTGAGGCAATTAGGAGGCAAGTCGTTCTTCTTAGGCAAAAAGCTCAACCAAGTTACTTTGGACCTGCTCTGAACCAAATGGCTTCCGAGGTGTCTAACGGCATCGCTACGAGTGCGCGTCAATGGCTGAAACAAGTAGAGGCTCAGACTGAACTTGGACAATTGCTTGAAGAACAGTTAAATAAGCTTGTGTCGCTGGTGGCTGACCAACAGATGGAAATATCTACCGCTCAAGAGCAGGTAGAGACTTCCCGTCGTGAGGCTGACCTCAAGTTTAAGAGTGCGATCGCACTCTTACAAGAACTTGCCCAGTTACCACAAACGCCCGATAAATTCCGGGTTTTAGTTAAAAAATACCTTCACAATACCTCAAATATTCTAGCTCAGATCCCACAATTTTCAGCAACAGTGCGTTCCTGGAAAAGTCGCACAGAACAACTTGAGGCGTTGATTGCCTCACTCGATCCTTTTACTGTACTCTCGACTATCAAAGACCTCCTCATGGTTCGCCTCAAAGCGCTACAAGAAGCAACTGAAAGTTCCAAAAGGCAACTCACAGAGTCTCAAACCCAACTGGGTGAAATTGAGGCTCAACTACAACAAAAGCCATTAGAAAGTTTGGCGACTGAGCGAAAGGAGTGGCAGTCAGCTTTCTTGTCTATTCCTGAGCATCTCTTGCCTGAAGTTCCCTCTACAGGATTATTCGCTCTGGACTTTTTACGCAACGTTCAGGAGCGGTTCGAGTCTTGGCAAAAGGAACTTGCTCAGTCAGAAGCTTATCTCAGCCGATATCAACACCTTGTCTCTAACTGGATTTCTAGACTACGCAAACCCTCAGAGCAAGATCATAACGAGTTGAGGCGAATTTACCTGGACAATGCTAACGTCATCGGCATCACCTGTGTTCAGGCTGCTAGCCGCGAGTTTTCCGAAGAATTCAGAGCCTTCGATGTTGTCATCATTGATGAGGTTAGTAAGTGTACTCCGCCAGAGTTGTTAATCCCGGCTTTGAAAGGCAAAAAGTTGGTAATGGTAGGCGATCATCGTCAGTTGCCACCGATGCTCGACACTAGCACTTTAGAAGAAGTTGCTCTTGCGATCGGGAGTACGCGAGAGCAACTTCGATTCTTAGAAGAATCACTGTTCAAAAGCCAATTTGAAGCTGCCCATAAAAGCATCAAGCAGATGCTGACTACTCAGTATCGAATGCATCCCAGCATTATGGGGGCAATCAATCAATTTTACGAGGATAGACTGCAATGTGGCATTTTGGAGCCTGACACGAAACGCGCCCACAATCTGGCAGGCTCAATTATCCAAGAACATCACCATCTTATCTGGGTTAAGACACCTGCGGAGCAGGGTTTTGAAGAGCAACGCGAGGGAACTTCGCTCTCTAATATTCGGGAAGTTGATGTTATCGAACGTCTGTGTCAGCAAATGGAGGCTGTCTGGGCTTCTAAGGTTGCCGAGGGTGAACCCAAAAAAGAAATTGCTGTCATTACATTCTATGGCGCTCAGTTGAGAAAGATTGATGAGCGACTAGACTCTAATATTTTCCCTTCGCTTGCGATCCGCACCGGCACGGTTGACCGCTTCCAGGGCATGGAGCGACCGATTGTTATTGTTAGTATGGTTCGCAACAATAGCCAGAGAGATGTTGGATTTGCAAGGAAGCCGGAACGGGTTAATGTTGCCTTTTCTCGTGCTCAGGAACTGCTGGTGATCGTGGGTTGCCACTCGCTTTTCACACAAGCACGCGGAGTCGGCAATATTTACTGCAATGTTGCAGATGTTGTGCGTAGTCATGAAGGATTTATAGATGTTTCTCGCATTCTCTGCTAAATTAATTGTCTTTCATATTAAGTGCTGCACTGTCAACCCGCCAAGGAATTAATTGCTTTGCAAATAGGGTTGATTGAACCGAGCGGCTCGATGCTGCATTCAGGAGGGATTGCGCGAATTGCTCAGCTCCAACGCTTGTGTCAAGACTTGGGACTAAATCTCGTAGGAGCTAGGAAGCGTAACAAATCGAACGTGCGGGTTTTGGTGATTCACATCCAAGAAGACTGGGCGATCGCCAAAGAATGCTTGCATCTGTTGCGTGGGGGAACAACCTGTTTGTATTGATGACTACAAACAAAATTAACATCAAGCTCATTCCGCAGTTAGAAGTTGGGTGAAATAGTAGCATTTATTGTTTTTTGTAGTGATTCTCTCAGGAGACGCTACCCAACTGCCTAAAGCACACTATGCGCTCCTCATGGAGGATTTGAGTCACTTTTAGCAGCAGCTCTTGAAAACTAAACAATATGCGGAAATTTGGCTCGATAGGGAAAGTGGCATGAGCGCAATCATCTTCGACTGCGATGGCGTGCTGGCCGATACGGAGCGCGATGGCCACCTGCCTGCATTTAACCAAACCTTTGCGGAGTTCAATCTGCCGGTGCATTGGTCGGAATCCGACTATGCCGAAAAGCTCAAGATCGGTGGTGGCAAAGAGCGCATGGCGAGTATGCTCACCCCAGAGTTTGTGCAGAAAGCGGGGTTGCCTGCCGATGCCGATGGACAGCGCCGCGTGCTGGCCTCGTGGCACAAGCGCAAAAGCGCGATTTACAAAGAAATGGTTCAGGGCGGACGCTTGCCCGGACGACCCGGCATTGCTCGCTTAACAAGCGAAGCGATCGCTAAGGGCTGGACGCTGGGTGTCGCCTCGACATCGGCTGAAGAGTCAGTGCGCGCCGTGCTGGAGTTCGTCGTCGGTAGGGAGCAAGCGGCGCATTTCGAGGTTTTCGCGGGCGACATTGTGCCCCGCAAAAAGCCAGCGCCCGATATTTACCTGCTTGCGCAAGAGCGGCTAAACTTGTCGCCGCGCGACACGCTGGTGATCGAAGACTCGCGCAATGGGTTGCTTGCTGCGATCGATGCGGGGTTTCGCTGCCTTGTCACCGTCAGCAGCTATACCGAACACGAAGATATGCGCGAAGCGGTGCTCGTCGTGTCGGATCTTGGCGAGCCAAACTTTCCCATGCGTGTCCTCGCCAACCGCAGCCGCGCAACGCTGGGTGACTACATCACCCTCCGCGACATCGAGGCGTGTCTTGAGTCGTGACACGAAGCAGTGTGCGAACGCCACTAGATGCTCCTAACAATGTTCTGGTTGAGCTGAACGGCTCTGTTCGCCCTGCCTGATTTCTCGCTCCAAAAAGTAATTTAGCAGGGTTCTTAACAGGACGATCGCTCCAAGGTTCAAAATATCCTGACGAGTGGGCGCGACAGCAGTGCTCAGGATGTCACTGGCAACGGTAAATTCCAATCCCAGCGCCAGCACGCGTCCCAATTGCAGGCGGATCGCTTCGGTGGAATCAACATGCTGCTTACGCCGTAAAAATAATTGGCGTAGATAGGTCAGGATGCCGCGTATGACCGCACTACCGATCACCAATGCAGCGGCAATTTCTGTTCCTGCCGCTAAATAGTCAACCAGCACCTTGAGCCATGACTCCAATGAACTGCTCGACGTTGCCTCTGTGTTGGTTTGTCCGGCGTTGAGACTCAGTAGTAGAACTAGACCAAAGATTAATCCTAACGGCAACAGAATATCAATCAAAGAATCACGCGACGGTTCTCGTTTCATTTATTTTTATAAACCGAACAAATTGCTATAGATTTGGCACTCGCATTACTTCGGCTTCATCCCTGTTTATCAGCTAATATTCACGCACACACAAGCATTGTTTTCAGTGCAAGTGTCTTAGTTATCAGGTAGTTTAATTGTAATGTGTTTTAGTAATGCTTCAATGGTTTCATTACTATATGAAAATATTTCCAAACTACACTTGCGATTAATTCGTTTAATACACGTTAGCGGCGGTAGGGGTGAGCAGTTAGAAGTAGCTCATTTACATTGAGATGTTTGAAAGTGTCTGCTTTACAAACACCTAAATACTCAACTTTTAGTATCAATAATTTTTATGAGGATAGTTAACTAGTTAAACCATTTTCAACAACACTCGCAGCTCAAATTACCGCACTTTTAATTACTATACAGGAATGATACTTTCCCTGTTTATCTGCCCAAAGAAAGAAGTAATGTTAAGTTACTTTGTCATCATACATACAAATAATGTTTATCAGACTTGGCGTAAGTCCTAAATATGTAACTCCGCAGTCGCTATGCTCAGATTGCCCTTTTTCGAGTTACGTGGGGAGCAACAAATGCCAGCAGTCGAGGGCGATCGCCCAGTCTTCCTGGGTGTGAATCACCAACACCCGCACAGTTGAATCAGCCGCCGCAATATCTTGATCGTCAGGCGAGCTTGTATTTTTTTCTGGATCAAGTTTTAAACCTAGAAATCCAAAGGCTTCACAGGCAGCAGTGCGAACGAGCGCAGAATTTTCTCCGACTCCTGCGGTAAAGACCAAAGCATCTAATCCACCACTACTGGCAAGCATGGCACCAATGCAAGACCGGAGGCGATGCACATAGATGTCTTGGGCAAGTTGTGCCCGCGAATTATCTTGTGCGATCGCTGCCACGATCTGGCGCATATCTGCGGATACCCCTGAGATTCCCTTTAAACCCGAGGCGCGGTTCAGCACCTGATCCAACTCGTCGGCAGTGTAACCATGCTGACGCATCAGGTAAATTAAGATACCGGGGTCAACGGAGCCAGAGCGACTGCCCATCATCAAGCCATCCAGGGGCGTGAACCCCATTGTGGTGTCAACACTATATCCGTTGCGGATAGCAGCCAGAGAACATCCGTTGCCTAAGTGACAAGTAATCAGGCGCAACTCTTTTAGTTCTCGACTCAGAATTTGTGCCGCGCGTTGGGCACAGTACTGATGACTGATGCCGTGAAAGCCGTAGCGACGGATGCCTTGTTCAAACCACTCATAAGGACCGGGGTAGATCGCAGCAGGCAGGGGTAACTGCGCGTGAAATGCAGTGTCAAAGACTGCGACCTGGGGTACTTCAGTTCCCAGGATATGCTCAATCGCTTCAATACCTTCCAAGTTGGCGGGATTATGAGCAGGAGCCAAAGCAGCCAAATCTGCGATCGCTGCTTTCACTTCAGGGGTAACCAGTGTACTGGATTGATATTCCTGACCTCCATGCACTACTCGATGACCGACAACATCAATTTCCTGCGGTTGCTCCAGTACCTGAGTCCTGCCACTCCAAAGGGTGAGGAGCATCTGCGAGGTCAAGTCAGATCGTGAAGCTGAGGGTAGCTGGTCTTCGAGAACAACTCCTTGAGCAGTTTTGACTTTCAGTTCTGCAACATCCTGCTGGTGCGTCCAGTCAATCTGCGCTGACCACAGAGGTTCAACAGGTTGGTCAGGTAATGCATCACCTGTCAGCGCGTATAGGCAGCTTTTTTGACTACTTGACCCTGCATTTAAAACCAATATCTTCATTTGTGATTGCCCTCAACAACGCCTCGCCTCAAGTTCCCGCTAAGGCACGCAGGTATGTGAGCTTTTACGGGCTCTACTGAGCGGGGGTAAAGATAACCGAGTTAAACTTGCCCCCCACTAATCTGCAATTAGGTAATTACAGTTACTCACTACTTAACTAGGAGCCCCTGAACGCACTGCCTCTTCTCCTACTGCTGTTGGCTCTTTCGTTTCACCCGGCGTTTCTTGAGGAGCAGTGCCGCTGTAAGACCACTTCCAATCGCGAATCTCAGGCATGTCATCGCCGTGCTCGTGGATGTACTGCTTGTGCTCAATCAACTTGTTGTGAATAATCTGCTTCACATAAGCCTTTTCGTACTTTAAGCGTGGGATGCGATCGAGCACGTCATCTGCCAAGCTGAAGCGATCTATCTCGTTCCTCACCACCATATCAAATGGAGTGGTAGTCGTTCCCTCTTCTTTATAGCCGCGAACGTGCAGATTATCATGGTTCGGGCGGCGGTAGGTGAGGCGGTGAATCAACCAGGGATAGCCGTGAAAGGCAAAGATGATCGGCTTATCAGGAGTGAAGATGCTCTCGTAATCTTTATCGCTGATGCCGTGAGGATGTTCGCTTGGCGGCTGGAGCACCATCAGATCCACAACATTTACCACCCGAATTTTAATGTCAGGCAGATGCTGACGCAGGAAGTCAACGGCAGCCAGGGTTTCCATTGTCGGAATATCTCCACAACACGCCATAACAACATCTGGTGCCGCGCCTTGGTCATTGCTTGCCCACTCCCAGATGCCGATGCCCTGGGTGCAGTGCTTGATAGCAGCATCCATATCTAAGTACTGCAATGCTGGCTGCTTACCGGCAACAATGACGTTGACGTAGTTGCGCGATCGCAGACAGTGGTCGGTCACGGATAGCAGAGTATTACCATCTGGCGGCAGATAAACCCGGACAACACTTGCCTTCTTGTTAGCCACAACGTCAATAAAGCCGGGGTCTTGGTGGCTAAAGCCATTGTGGTCTTGCCGCCAGACGTGAGAGGTGAGCAGGTAGTTGAGGGAGGCGATCGGTCGGCGCCAGGGAATGTGGCGGCAACTCTCAAGCCACTTAGCGTGTTGATTAAACATCGAGTCAACAATGTGGATGAACGCCTCATAGCAGGAGAAGAAGCCATGACGTCCTGTGAGCAAATAGCCTTCCATCCAGCCCTCGCAGGTATGCTCGCTGAGGATTTCCATCACCCGACCGTCAGCAGAAAGGTGGTCGTCATAGGAGAGCGTTTCACCCACCCAGGTGCGATTGGTCACGTCAAACACATCGCCCAAACGGTTAGAAGCTGTCTCGTCCGGACCCACCAACCGGAAATTGCGCCTCTCCAGGTTGAGCTTGATTATATCCCGCAGGAATTTGCCCATGACGCGAGTTGCCTCGGCGATCGTCGCCCCAGGCTTAGGCACCTCGACTGCGTAATTCCGCAAGTCAGGCATCTTCAGGTCTCTCAGCAAGATGCCCCCGTTAGCGTGGGGGTTGTCACCCATGCGACGCTGTCCTTTAGGGGCCAGTTCTGCCAGTTCATCAATCAGCTTGCCGTTCTCGTTGAAGACTTCTGACGGCTTGTAGCTCTTCATCCACTCTTCGAGGAGTCGGACATGTTCTGGCTTGCTCGCCATCTCAGCAAAGGGCACCTGGTGCGATCGCCAGTAATCCTCTGCTTTCTTACCGTCCACTTCTTTCGGACCTGTCCAGCCCTTGGGACTGCGCAGGATAATCATCGGCCACTGGGGACGTTTGGTGAAGCCATGAATACGGGCTTCTCGCTGAATGGCTTTAATTTCCTCAATGACAGTGTCTAGGGTGGCTGCCATCAACTGATGCATAGTTTCCGGATCGGACCCTTCTACGAAGTAAGGCTTGTAGCCGTAGCCGATAAACAAGCTTTCTAGTTCCTCATGGCTGATCCGTGCCAGCACGGTCGGGTTGGCAATCTTATAGCCATTCAAATGCAGGATGGGCAGGACGGCACCGTCAGTGACGGGGTTGAGGAACTTGTTGGAGTGCCAACTGGCTGCCATTGGTCCAGTTTCGGCTTCCCCGTCACCCACTACACAGCAGACAACTAAATCCGGGTTGTCGAAGGCCGCCCCGTAAGCATGGGAAACTGCATAACCCAGTTCCCCACCTTCATGGATGGAGCCGGGTGTTTCGGGAGCGGCGTGGCTAGGAATTCCACCTGGGAAGGAGAACTGTTGGAACAGCCGCTTTATCCCCTCGGTGTCTTGGGAAATGTTGGGGTAGTACTCGCTATAGGTGCCCTCCAGGTAGGTGTTGGCGACTAGTCCTGGACCACCGTGACCAGGACCTGCAATGTAGATAGCGTTCAGGTCGTATTTTTTGATGATGCGGTTGAAGTGAACGTAAATAAAGTTAAGCCCCGGTGTGGTTCCCCAATGACCGAGCAGCCTAGGCTTGATGTCCTCTATCTTGAGAGGTTCGCGCAACAATGGGTTATTGAGTAGATATATCTGCCCGACGGACAAGTAGTTTGCTGCCCGCCAGTAGGCGTTCATCTTACGCAGTTCCTCTGTGCTCAGGGGTGAGGCTTGTGAGGAGATTGTTAATACCATAGCTAACACTAAATAGGATTTGAGATGGGAACAGAGCGCAAACGTTTTTAAACTACCTGCTCTTTAACTTGCTCTGTGCGGTGAATGTGTTCGGTGTGGGTGAGGAGCATGTTCATCAAGATATCGCTCGAAATGCTTTTTTTTCTTCATAAGCTAGTGATTAAGAGTGGAGTGGGCACTCAAAGCAATGGAAGCCAACCATCAGTGCGTTGAGCTGCACAATAACTTTGGGCAGCGATCGCAATCTGAACTAAACTTGCACCGTGCTTTAGCCTTGCTAAGCTCAAAAAGCTGTAAAGCTTTGTTTATCTACTTACTGTAAACACTAAAAATCTTCTCTAGCTCAAAACCTGCGCACTTATACCTTAAGACAGATATTTATTGTTTACAATATACTACTCGCTAATATTTAACACTGATTTAAGCGGCACTTAACCTTTTTGAGAGGATGTATGAGAAGTGGATAGTGTTATATATTTATTAACCCGCGCCGAAGCTAATGTTGCCCACTAACGGCATTTTACGCGATGGGAGCTCGTGCTTGCAGAGAGCTCATTTCAAAGTTTATACGGGAAATTTGCTAGGACACAGGTTAGTTTCTGTTAAGATTCAGCTTGGGAAGCAGATTCTTTGACAAGTTCTACTTCATAAATATTAAACAATGCATTGAAGATATCAATAATTACTTTGTCAAAGACACCTGCTGAAAGATTGACCTCAGCAACACTTCCTCCAATACTTGATGAAGTAAAAATTTAGCAATTCCGCGTATAGCTTAAATTACTTGCTATACGCGGTCTTATCATAAGTAATCCCCCTCCAACCTATTGTCTGAAAGCTTTCTAGTGATGTCGTCAGAGGATGTTTTCCCGACATCACCGCAACCTCACCAAATTTAAACCTCTCCCCCTCGTATAGGTAAAAGCACTTTCCAACTGTACTTGTCCCACTTATGTAGTACAACGAGGCAAGCAGGTTGTTAGGACTAGGGGTTGTATTTACAACTAATCATTGGCAAGAATCAAGGGAAACGTGGTAGGCAGGGCGAACGCATCTTGTCAATAAAGGGAGCATTAACGGTTTTATTGAGAATTTTTTCAACTAATTTGCCCTTATTGAGAATTCAGATGTCTACATATAGCGTAGGGCGAAGTCGAAAACACTATGTATATTCTCTGCTGAATTTAGATGCGTTCGCCCTGCCCCTGATATCTGGTCACGCCGGATTGACTTGGAACATCGACTTGTTTACAGAGTGCAAGATGAGCGCATTGATTTTCTCTCGTGTCGATACCACTACGTTAGCTCGACTGGGAGCGTAAAAGATTAATATAACTTATGCTACATTAGACCTCTTGCCAGAAATACTGTGATCCAATTGAAGTCACTAGTGGATCTGCTCGATATCACTGCCCTAGCATCGCCTAGCTCTCCTAGTATTCTGGCTGCTAGTGCTCGGACGCCTATGTTCTCGCTTAGGTCTGCAATCTTTGATATCGGGACTTGTAGTGCCTGAATTAGAAGTAGCATTTGTACCTAGTGTCGCTCGCCCACCCCGCCCCGTCCAGGGTGTGGTCAAAAGTAGTTGGTTGAATATTGTATCTTGAAGCAACGAAGAGATTTCTAAGTCGTTCTTTTGATTTGTTGTTTGTTACAAGCATTTTGGAGTAGATATAGAGAAGCTGCTACGAGTGGCAATATCGGAAATTTTGTAGCTTTTAATACTTGAGGCTGCCGCACTTGTGGAGCGTTGACTAATCGTGAAAGAACTTAGAAAACTAGCTTATAACGATTTATCTTCTTGATACGATTACGTCAATTTTGCTATTTGCACCTAAATCTTACAATGGTTGAGCCTTTGTGAAAGTTCATTTTTCAAGTTTTGTAATCTTTACACAGTCAATGTTTTGAGTTATCTTGCCCCTTACAGCAGCTTCGCGCTTGTTTACCCCTATTAGGTGAGGTGATTGATTCCTAACTGTTCACATATCATCACGATTTGACTCCCATTGTGTCGTCTTCCGTGCCAAGCTGAGAAATGCTCTTATTACTGGTGAGGAATCATGCTGCCGCCAAGTAAGATAAAGTCCGGTTTTAAGTATCTGCTCTTGTAAGGGTCTGTAAATGACTCCGCTTCTGTGGAAGTTTTGCAAGGAGGCGGGAACGATTGCAATGCCCAGTCCTGCTGCAACTAAGCCGATGATCGTCTGCATCTGAACTGCAATGAGTCCATGACCCGCATTGTTGACCAGCACATCAATTCGACCAAATGTGGCGATCGCTGTATCGACGGCTGCTTGGATGTCTTGGGACGATGTTACATCCAGACGGGCAGCCTTTGCGGTTTCTGGATAGTGTTCAATCAAAGCGCGAAGTTGCTCTGGTTCACGAGCAGTAGCCAGCAGGTGATCGCCCTTCTTCAGCACAGCTTCTGCCAGGGCACGTCCGAATCCTGTTGAGCATCCTGTAATTAACCAAACTTTAGGAGCGATACGATTTTTGTCTGAGTTCATTTCTTTTCTCCAATATAAAAGCGATGGGACGCGCCTCATATTTCTCACGATAGGATACAGCCATGCGACTGTCCAATATATATATGATTAGGATTAATAGGTTAAAGATATAAGTGTGATGGAATTACGGCACCTGCACTACTTCATCGCCGTGGCTGAGGAGTTGCATTTTAGTCGAGCAGCGGAGCGGTTGCACATTTCACAACCCCCGCTCAGTCAGCAGATTCGTGATTTGGAAGAGGAACTTGGAGTCAAGCTGTTTGAACGAACGAAGCGGCAAGTGCATCTAACTGAAGCAGGCAAAGTGTTTTTGGAGCGCTCCTACCTGGTGTTAGCGCAACTCGAACAGGCGATCGAAGCGACTCAACAGATCGGGCGGGGTGAGGTTGGACGGTTGGCGATCGGCTTTGTTGACTCTGCAATGTATACGTTACTACCAGAGATTTTAAGGGTCTTTCGAGAACAGTTTCCGGCGGTAGAACTGCGATTGCATGAACTAACGACTGCTCAACAGATTCAAGCGCTGCATCACAAACAGGTTGATATCGGCATTGTTCGTTCTGCCATCAGCGAACCAGGTTTGAGTATGGAGTGCTTTTTGCCAGAATCATTGGTCTTGGCGTTGCCAGAAACCCATCCGTTGTCTGCCCAGACTCAATTGTCTCTCTCCACATTGGCAGATGAATTATTTATCCTATTTCCTGCCAAAATGGGACCCGTCTTTTACGGGCAGATTATTACCATTTGTCAACAAGCTGGATTTCGTCCGAAAGTGGCTCAAGAGGCAGTTCAGATGCAGACGATCATCGGCTTAGTTGCAGCAGGACTGGGCATTGCAATCGTTCCCGCCTCCTTGCAAAA
>QQTW01001344.1_pt1 | contig 17097 bp, 16 predicted proteins | sample 1904831 | NCBI WGS metagenome assembly QQTW01 (sample SAMN09435610, study PRJNA476489) | Subsurface metagenome, whole genome shotgun sequencing project. | reverse complement strand
TTCTAGTTTTTTATTACACCTACAATAATGAACGCAAATATATTAATTGCCCCTACTCCCGAACAGCAAATTGTTGTAGAACGATTAGTTGTATTAGAGGGGGTTAGCTGGCAGACTTTTAAAGCACTACTAAAAGATATTGGCGACAGTCGCGCCTCTAGAATTGCGTATGACCAAGGAATATTAGAAGTTAGAATGCCACTCCAACAACATGAAGTACCTAAAGGGTTATTAGAAAGCTTTATTGAAGCAATAGCCGACGAGCTAGAAATCGAAGCAATGAAGCTTGGCGCTTTGCTGCTTGAGCGTGAAGATTTAAGCCGTGCGGTTGAACCTGATAGTTGCTTTTATATTCAAAATGAAGCCCTAGTCAGAGGTAAAAATATTCAATTACCAGCCGACCCTCCACCGGACTTAGTTATAGAGTCAGACTATACCAGTTCTTCGCTGAATAAATTTGGTATTTACGCCGCTCTTGGCGTTCCCGAACTCTGGCGCTATCGCCAGCAAGTTTTAGAGGTGTATAACCTTGTTGGTGAGAGTTACGAGTTATCAACTACAAGTATCGCTTTTTCTGTTTTGCCCATTGCTGAAGTTCCAAACTTTATCGAGCAAGCTAAAACTATCGGTCAAAGAGCCGCAGTCCGTTTATTTCGCGATCGCATTCGAGAAATATTACAAGTTAATAGTATTTAGTGCAGGCTGTTTTTTTAAAGCGATCGCTTAATAGTAGACTTATTGCAAAAGTCTACTATTTTTTTTCAGTCGACTTTGGCTATCAGCAAGTGAATTTTAACCCAAGGCGAACTAGGCGGGCTGAAGCCACGAGGTCTAGTATAGCCAGCACATAAAGCTCAGTTAGCCGCAATCACAACCTGTATGACCGCAACCTGTACCATCTGGATGTCCTTGGGCGCAAGCTTCACTACAGTAAGTCTTACTATCTTTTTGTACTGCTTCGGATTCTGAAACTGTACAGTGACAAGTTTCACAGGCGCATTTAATTTGAGTTGCTGTCATGAATTTATCCTTAAATTGTCTATAAATATCATAACCTATGAACAGGTATTCATAGGTTATTTAAAAATAATTAATTTTATTTGTCGGTAATCGTTAAAATATGGCTGGACAAAAGAGGAAGTAAAAATGTTTTTAGTTACAGGCGCAACCGGAGATATAGGACAAAGAGTTGTACGCAGATTACGGCAAGAAGAAAAACCTGTCCGCTCTTTTGTGCGCCTAAATTCTCGCTACGGGGAACTAGAACACCAAGGTAGTGAAATATTTATCGGAGACTTAAAAGAGCAAAGAGATATTCATAAAGTTTGTAATGGAGTGAAGTATATTATCAGCGCTCATGGTAGCGGTGGCGATGCTTTAGCTTTAGATTATCGCGCCAATATTGAACTAATCGATCGCGCTCAAGAGGTTGGAGTCGAGCATTTTGTGTTTATTTCCGTACTGGGAGCAGATCGCGGTTACGAAGATGCGCCAGTATTTAAGGCAAAGCGAGAGGTAGAAAAGTACTTACAATCTAGCGGTTTAAATTACACTATATTGCGTCCCGCAGGTTTGGCATCAAACTTGTTACCTTTAGCAGAAAGATTTAAGCAAACGGGCATATATTTACTAATAGGCGATCGCTATAGCCGCACTTCAATTATTAGCACCGACGATTTAGCTTTCATGACTGTAGATTCTGTAACTAATACTGCTGCTCGCAATCAAGTTTTAGCGGTAGGAGGCCCAGAGATTTTAAAACGAGAGGATATCCTACAGATTTTTAGTCGCATCTACCAGCGCGAAGCAATTATTCTCAATCCGCCGTTGGCTGTTGTTGATGGATTACGCTCGGCGATTGGGTTATTCGATCGAGACGCGCAAAAAGCTTTTGGGACTTTTCGGACTTTGTTAAATAACGAGTTTTTCTGTACTCCGGCGGAAACTGAGCGCTTAGAATCGATATTCGATTTTAAATTGGAAACTTTGGAAAGTTTTATACGGCGAAACTAATATTTATGCAGCCTATAACTGGAATAGTTCTTGCTGGGGGTAAAAGTTCTCGTATGGGAAGCGATAAAGCTTTGCTACCTATTGATGGCGTACCGATGTTGCGCTTAGTATGCGATCGCGCTTTAACTATATGCGATCGCGTTTATATAGTTACGCCTTGGCAAAAACGCTACCAGCAACTTGTCCCAGCAAAATGTCAATTTATTGACGAAGTACAGCTTCAAGGCGAAGATAATGCACCTATACTTGGTTTTGCTCAAGGGCTTGCTCAAGTAACAACCGATTGGGTGTTGTTACTCGCTTGCGATTTACCTTTGTTGCAAGCTGAAGTATTCCAAGAGTGGGTAAAGCAACTAAATAGTTGTAGTGCGATCGCGCTTTTGCCACGCCATGCCAAAGGTTGGGAGCCATTATGCGGTTTTTATCACCGCGATTGTTTAACCACTCTTACAGACTTTATTAACACTGGTGAGCGCTCGTTTCAATATTGGCTACAGCAGCAACCCGTACAAGTATTATTTGTACCTAATACTCAAATGCTTTTTAATTGCAATACCCCCGATGATGTGAAAGGGATTTAGGATATTTTACGATAATTGTTTTAGGTATGAAACTTACTTTTTTGACTGCTGATATCTAAAAAACAAGGTTTAGCAATGGCGTAACCTTGGGCGTAATCTACCCCAAGAGATTGAAGCTTTTGGAATATTTCCTCGTTTTCTACAAATTCAGCGATTGTTTGAATCCCCATTACAGCCGCAATGCGTTTAATTGCTTCTACCATTTCTAAAGCGATCGCATTTTCAACAATTTCTTGGATAAAAGCCCCGTCAATCTTTACGTAATCTACGGGTAAGTTTTTTAAATAAGCAAATGATGACATTCCACTACCAAAATCATCTAAAGCAAAGGTACAGCCAAGCAATTTTAAGTTATTAATAAGTTCGGCAGCTTTAGCTAGATTAGCGATCGCGATTGTTTCGGTAATTTCAAAGCAAATAATCTCTGGAGGGATATGAGTGCTTGCAAACTGTTGCTGTACAAACTCAAAAAATTGAGCGTCATTAATGCTTGCACCAGATAAATTAACCGCATACAAACTTGGTAATGTTTCAATTGGGCAAGATTCCCAGACTGTTTGATATTGCTGTTCTAAGTGAGAAAAAAGCGTGCTAATTACCCAACGGTCGATTTGCTGCATCAGATTGTGTCTTTCGGCAGAGGGCAAAAACTCTGTAGGTAGTATAATATTTCCACTGCGATCTTCTAAACGCAAAAGCACTTCGTAATGTTCTTGCTTAAGGTTGCTATTTTTCAAGGGAACAATTTTTTGGTAGCAGAGGCGAAAGTGGTTATGAGCGATCGCTTGAGGAATGACTAACCCCCACTGAATTTCGTTTAATCTTTGGGTTAATTCTTGTTCATCAGGATTATAAACATATACTTGATTTCTACCTCGGTTTTTAGCAGAATAACAAGCAGCATCGGCAGCACTTAAAGCCATATCTAAGTTATCAAACTTAGTATTAATAGCAACTATCCCAATACTTACACCAATAGAAAATGTTTGATTGCGCCACGAGAAAGTAAATTGAGAAATTCGTTCTTTCAAGGTATTGGCAATTTCTACAGCGCGTTCGATCGGACAGTGATACAGTAAAATTCCAAACTCATCTCCTCCTATACGTGCTAAGGTATCAGTTTTACGCAAGCTACCTTGAAATAAATTGCTGACTTGTCGTAATAATTCATCACCTGCTACATGACCGCAAGTATCATTGATAATTTTAAAGCGATCGAGGTCTAAATAACATAAAACGTGTTGCTGTTGCATTTTGGTAGATAGCAACGCTTTGTTTAAACTTTCCTCAAAAGCACGTCTATTTAGTAGTTCTGTTAATGGATCGTGAGTAGCTTGCCAAGATAAACGTTTTTCGCTTTCTCGAAGTTCCGCTTCAGCTTGTTTGCGATTTCTAATATCTCTAAGCACGATACATAAAGCATCTTTTTCTTCATAGGCGATCGCATTTGCACTAAATTCAACATCGACAGGTAAGTTGTACTTATGACGAAATTGCCATTCACCAACTAAAGGACTACTAGCACCAACAATAGTTTTAATAACATCATCAACTTGCTGGCGATCGCCGACTAAAATATCGTGAAGCTTCATTTTTTTCAATTCTTGCCAAGAATAGCCAAGCAAATTGAGTAGAGCATTGTTAGCTTCAATAAAACTTTTATTATTCGCATCAACTAATACAATCCCTTCCGACGCTTGGGTGACAACGGCGCGGTAACGTTGTTCTCGCTCCTGTCGTTCGTAGTATAATAATAATAAACGCTCTAATAGCGGCAAAGCGATTATGCCAAATAATAGCCCAATAATACACAAAGATATTAAAAGATAGCGTAAACCTCTTTGACTTTGAATATTATAATTATCTCTAGAATTAACTACCCGTAATATTGCTGCTGGTTGACCGTAGATATCATTTAGCAAAGCATAGCCTGCAATATTTTCTTCGTTTAATGAGTTAATAAAAATAGGATTTTTGACAGATATATTTGTTCGGGCTATTTGTAAATCTGTAGGCAAGTTACTTTTATTTAACGGGTAAATTGTTAGAGACAAACGGGTTGCTTTAGCCAGCTTTTCCATAGATTTAGCATCTATATACCGTCCAAAAATCAATCTCCCGCGTACTGTACCTTGACCTTGACTATTTAAAATGGGGCGAGAAGATACAAGCATCAAATCGTTAGAAGTTGCGATTATTCCCGCTAAACTACGGTTAGGAGTAGAGGGCTGCAATAGAATGTTGTTTGGTTTAATTTTTTGATATATTACTTCGGGTATTTTAATCTTTTGATTGCTGGGATTGTCAAAACCCGTGCCAAACACTACTTTGCTGTTTGAGTCTATGTAAAGAATCAAATTAACACCCAAAAGTGCAATTTGTTCGTTAGTTAAATTGGATTTAATATATTGTTGATTGCCATTTTGAATAAAATTGTAGGTGTCATCCCAGGCTGACCAATCTCCAGTACGATTGCTAAAGTCTTCAATGTTTTGGCTAAAAAGACCTACAACTCCTGCAACTGTTTGCCGCGTGTCTTGTTTTTCTACCTTTGCTAAACTGCGAGCTAATATATTGGAGGATGCAGCATAAAAAACACTTATCAAAGTTATTATCGAGACACAAAATATACTTCGTGTTTGATGGAGTAGTTGTTTAGACTTAGCTTTTTTATTCTTACTTTTCAAAATAACTTCGGAGCTTGTTATTGGCGATCGCGTTTTGGTGGTATGCAAAATACGTTACCTATTAGATTGCCATTAAAGTTGATATATCACACAGTCAAACTATAATTTTAGATACAGTGTACTTTATAGCTAAAATGACGGTCTGGAGACTGCGGCCGTTAAAAATGTTAAAAAATAAATTTAATTTAGTTTAAGTATAGCTTTGAGATTATTGATAATTATGAAGTAATTAATAAAGTTTGATTAGCAATTGCGATCGCCAGCAAAAACAGTGATAGACTAAGCGATCGCACTTGCCTTGAGAAAAGAGGGTAAATTGATTGAGGAACAAGCCTTTTGGGTAGCATGGTCACAAATTAATGGTGTGGGTTCAATTTCAATCGAACGCTTGCACAAGCATTTTGGCACGTTAGCTGCGGCTTGGTCAGCAACGAAAGAGCAACTGTTGCAAGTAGAAGGGTTAGGATGGAAAACTGTTGATGCGATTGTAAGTCAAAAGTCGCGCCAAGAACCAGAAAAATTATTTCGCCAGCATCAAGAACAAAACCCTAATTTTTGGACTCCAAACCAAAAAGATATTTATCCTCGTTTGCTGCTAGAAACGGCAAGTCCTCCGCCAGTTTTATACTATAGAGGAAAAGTAGCTATTGGCGAAAATCAAGGTATTGTTCCCTTAATTGGTATCGTCGGTACTCGCCACCCTTCCGAATATGGTAAGCGTTGGGCGCGAAACATCAGCACAGCCTTAGCAAAAAGCGGTTTTACAGTAGTTTCGGGGATGGCAGAAGGTATTGATACCGAAGCCCACCTAGGCACTCTCGAAGCTGGGGGTAGAACGATCGCTGTATTAGGTACGGGGGTTGATGTAATCTATCCAGCGCGTAACAAGGAACTTTATCACCAAATTTTGCGCCAAGGATTAGTTGTTAGCGAGTATCCAGGAAAAACCCCACCCGATCGCCCCCATTTTCCTCAACGTAACCGGATTATTGCCGGAATGAGTAGAGCAACAATTGTAATTGAAGCACCTAGTAAATCGGGAGCTTTAATTACGGCTAGATTTGCTAATGATTTTTGCCGCGATGTGTATGTATTGCCTGGGAGTTTAGATAACGAGCGATCGCACGGTGGTTTGGAATTAATTAGTAATGGCGCTACGGTAATATTAGGAATTGAACATTTGCTAGAGATGCTAGGTGCTATGCCTCAACTCGATTCTAGTCCCCCATCCCAGCAACTAGAGTTATTACCAATGAATTTAGCCCCAGAACTACAGCAAGTTTGGGAAGCAATTAGTTTTGAAGTTATACCAATGGATGCGATCGTCCAAAAAACGAATATGTCTGTGGGCGAAGTTTCTAGTGCTTTATTACAGTTAGAACTAATGGGATTAGTATCGCAACTACCAGGAATGCGCTATCAAAGGTCTTAAAAGTAAATAGGTTTACTAAAAGTTTTGTTCAATAATAATTATGTGATTTTTTGAATCTATTTTAATTTTGCCTTTTTCCTGTAACTTTCCTATCAACCGAGTAATTGTAACTCTGGTAGTAGAACAAGCATCGGCAAGGTCTTGATGGGTAAAACGAACGTTTAAACGAGTTCCTAGGTCTACTCTTTGTCCTATTTCTTGCTTTAGTAACTGCAAAAGCTGATAAAAACGGTCTTTTACTCTACGCTGTCCAGAAATAGCTAAAAGTGTTTCGGTTTGCCGCAAGCGCTGAGTAATTTGAGCGAGGACGCTTTGAGCTAAACTAGAGGAACTAGCTATTTCTGCTGAAGAAATACTTACTAATTGAACTTCTGATAGGGCTGTAGCTTGATAGGTTTGTAAAGAGGTCAAATCTGCGCCAAACAGCATATTAGAACCTATCAAACCTACGAGGACTTCTTCACCATTTTCACATACTGTAGAAAGCTTAACTACACCTTGACAAACTTGCCAAATTGTTTGAGGTTTAATCGGAATTACTTCACCTTTTAAATAAGTATGCTTTTGGGAGTTCGTAGGAGGTTTTGACTGTTCTGGTTTAAAGGTTGAGTTTTTTTGCTGTAAAGGTAACTTATTTTCAACGTTGTATACGCATATTCGCAATCCGATTAATTTATCTTCCCAATCACTAATTTTAGCTATTATTAAATCGGCTTTAAAAGGTTGAAGATTGCGAGGTAAACAATGCAAGCTCCATTTAGCCTTATCTTTACCTTGTTGCAATTCTGTAAGCTTGACGTGAAATTCTTGTCTTTTTTCTTCAGCAATAAATAAAACTAATGGTTTCCCAATCAAAAAGCGCTGCGAAACATTAAATATATTAGCTGCGACACAATTTGCTTCTTGAATTATACCCTGTTCGTCAGTTACCATATACGCATTGGGCGCAAATTCAAAAAGTTCTTGATATCGTCTATACTGAACTTCTAGTGCGATTTGTGCGGAGCGTAGTTCTTCATTTTGCTGCTGCAATTCCTCTAAGGCAACTTGTAGTTCTTCAGAAACTATACCCAGTTCTTTAAAAGCTGTAGGCATTGTTTGTGTGGGAATTGGTAAATTAGGTTCTACCCCTTTGTACAAATCTCCTATCCGAATATTTACACTTTCTACTTGTTTTATAAAATTATCTAAGTTCAAATTACAACCTCTAATATTTATCAGGTTTTCCTTACGAACATTTAATTTTTAAGCAAAGCTCATAGTTTAAATTTAGATAAAAATTTACAGCTACTTACTATAAAATCGTATCTTGAAATAAAACTTAATAAATTGATTTTAGTGTATTGGCATAATAGTTATTTAAAACTTTAATTTGATTTTTTGACGACCTTCTAGAGTTAAATAAGCTCTAGAAATGTATAATATAAACTTTATTTATTTAAGATCCTAAGTAATAACTCTATTTAACTCGAACGCTTGCGTTTAGGAATAGCAAGGGTGGGAACAGAGTTAGAAGACGCAGGTGGTAGGTAACGTTGTGCGCTTGACTGGATTGGTTTTACGGGGCGCTGTTGTTGCAACCACCAACGTAAAGCGATCGCACTACCTACAGTTATCATACCCAATAAAAATAAACCAAGGCGATCGTCAAATCCCCCAATGACTGCATTTACTAAACCAACGGTGATTAAAAAGCTGGAAATAGGTTCTTTTCGGTACGCTGAACTCAAAAATCTTGGATTTATAGGGTTCATTAGAGTTATGTTTCTATCGATACAACTATTAGTAACAAAAGAATAATGCTGCTTGCGATTCTACTTTCTGCTATGGATAAATAATGTAAACCATGTACATAATTCTAACTTTAGAATAGCAAGTCTAGCTACTAAATGTTTTAACAAACTAGCAAAGCCTAGCCTTTAGTTGTCGAACAAGTAGCGCTGAATTTTACCTCAAGCCCAGCCAGGCAAATACACCTTGATTTGTAAAGTATTCAATAAGTACCATTAAGCTAAAGCCGATCATAGCTGCTCTCCCATTGAGTCGTTCTGCATACTCGTTGAAGCCAAACTTTGGTTGTTGCAGTCTAGGGGTGATGGCAGGTTGTTGTGGTTGGGCGTTCATGCTAAAACTTGTTATCTATTGAGTAAAAGTAAGGTAAATTAACAGTTTCCGTTAAGTTGAAGTAGAGTTCTGTTTTTAAAACAAATGTAACTACTGCTACAAACAACTACTGATAATCAAATATGGCTTGCTAGTTGTCAATTGTTGCTAGACCAACAATTTATACAAAATTAAGTTTAACATTTATTTACATTTAAAGTTACAAAAATTTAGAGCCGTTATCAAAATAAATTAGTGGATCGGGTGAAAAAAATCTGTTATGATAACTATTGCTATGGCGGGCGTAGCCAAGTGGTTAAGGCAGTGGATTGTGATTCCACCATTCGGGGGTTCAAGTCCCCTCGTTCGCCCTTAGAGTAATCAACAAACGCGCAATGCCGCTTATCTACTATGAGATAAGCGGCATTTGAATAAAAATAGCGATCGGGCAGAAGCGATCGCCAAAGGATTATTTAATTGTGTATTACTTAAACGAAACCGCGTCAACATCAACGGTATTAGCAGTAGAAGCAGAATCGGGGTTGCTTGCAGTTTCCGAGTAGTTTTTACGTGCTTTTACTCCTTCAATGACCATTTGGGACACTTCCGAAACTAAAAGTGTAAGCAAGAAAACATCGTCTAGCTGCCCAACAATCGGCAAAAAGTCAGGAGCAATATCGATCGGACTGACAAAATAAAGCGCCGTGCCAAGAATTACCCACCAACGGTATTTTGGATTGCGAAGTAGATTGCGATACCAAGTGTAAACTGATTGAATCGAAAAGTTCATTTATCCAACCTCCAATTACTTATGATTGTGACAAATTTGAGCAGGAAGTTGCGGTGTGAATAACCGTCCTTTTATAGTGCGGACGTTGCTACTGTTGCCGTAATTGAAAAATCGAAATAGGCTTAGGCTGTGGTAAGTGATAATCTCTACAATTAAAGTGCCTTAAGCATCTTTGTGGTTAACTATGCTTAAATATTGGGCTGAGGAATGGACGGAGGAGAGTAGAAACAGTGGATGTAGTACAAATTTTTCGTGATGGTGGCCCCGCAATGTGGCCCTTGCTGGCTCTATCGATTTTATCGTTGAGCGTAATTATCGAGCGATTGTGGTTTTGGGTGAGGATTCTTACCCAAGAAAGAGAAATTGTCAATCGCGTGCTAAATACTGCTAGTGCCAATTGGCTATCGGCAACCGAACTTGCCAAACGCGCGGTCAATCAACCTATTGGGCGGTTTCTTTACGCCCCCTTACGCCTGATAAAGCCCGATCCAGAACTTTTTCGATTGGCTTTAGAGGCAAGCGCCGAAGATGAACTCTCATCAATGCGGCAAGGGGAAAAAGTTTTAGAAGCAGTAATTGCCCTAGCGCCACTATTGGGTTTGTTAGGTACGGTACTCGGACTAATTCAGTCTTTGAGCAATATTCGTTTAGGAGACTTAGGAACGGCGGCGGCAGCAGGAGTAACTACAGGAATTGGGCAATCGCTAATTAGTACGGCAGCAGGGCTAATTGTCGCTATTAGTAGCTTGATCTTTTATCGCTTGTTTCAAGGATTTGTAGTTAATCAAGTAAAAGTATTTCGCCGCGCCGGAAGCGATTTAGAGTTACTTTATCGGCAATACTGGCAAAACAATATACCTGAAAACCCGGTGAATTTTGCCGCACCCCAAAATATAGATTTAACACCCCCTCAAGCAAATCCAACGGCAAATCAGTTTACCCAAATTCAACAACAGACAACTTTTCAGCCAAATACTAGCGAAGGAGGCGATCGCATAGTTATTGAAGCGGAAGACTTGAAAACTCCTTATTCCGACCCAGCGACAAGTCCTGAAGTAACCCAAATAAATCATCATCCCTCGACTACTGGTGGAAGCGATGAAATACCGCCAGAGGAAAGTAATGAAAATCGTCGCAATACTCCGCAGTCCTAAGACAATTAACTAACATGAAAATTAATTTACATTCACCCATCGAAGAAGTTCAAATACAAATTATTCCATTGATTGATGTAATTTTTTGTATTTTGACGTTTTTTTTGTTAGCAGCTTTGCAATTTACAAGGCAGCAAGCAATTAATGTAGATTTGCCGAAAGCCAATACCAGTACCACACCTCAAACTCAACAACGATTGATCGTGACGATCGATCCCGTAGGGCAAATTTATGTCGAACAGCAGCCAATTAATTTAGATCAATTGCCAGGAACTTTACAGGGTTATTTTCAGGCTAATCCCAACGCTTTGATGGTGTTAAATGCCTCGCGCACATCTAGTTACGACGATGTAGTGCAAGTATTAGATACTATGCGGCAAGTAGGAGGCGATCGCGTTGCTTTGGCTACTTTACCCCCGGCTTCTACTCAAACGCCTAACACCGTTAATCCTAATTCTACGGTGCCTGTAAATCCTAATAGCATACCCGTACCAACTACTAGCCCGATTCCCGGTACAGCACCTTTACCTACCGCCCCAAGAAGTCCACAAGGGGTAAATCCAGGTAACAATACTATTCCAGTTTTTCCCACCGCACCATCTAGTCCGCAACCAAATACAACTTCACCCCAAAGATAAGCTTCATTTCTGCCAATTTACAGATGAATAGTTCCAGCGCAAATTAGTCTACTGGTATTTAAGAGTTGATCTGCTTAAAACTAGGAGAATAAAATATGCACTTCGATCTTGTTAGTTTATTAATTGCTTGGTTAGTTAGTGCTTCTAGCTTATTAATCGTAACTAAACTGCCTGTAGGTGTAGAAATTGATAGTCCAGCTAAAGCATACATTTCCGCCGCCGTTTTAGGAGTTGTCGCCGCCGTTGTCAATCCAATTTTAAAGGCAGTATTTTTTATTCCCAATTTATTGACTTTTGGGTTAATTTCGGGGCTAGTTACGTTTATTATTACTGCTGTAGCTTTGGCAATTACCGCCGGAGCAGTAAGCGGTTTTCGCTTGCGTCAAGGGATCTGGAGTGCGTTAATTGGTGCTTTGGCACTGTCGGTTGTTAGTAACTTAATTTATGGTTTTGTGGCTGCCTAAGATTAATTTCCCCTTCTCATGTAAGAAGGGGAAACATCACTAAGCTGGCATTTGAATTTGGGTATCGCCTTCTAGCCCAAAAGCAGCATGAATTGCTTGCAATGCCTTGACTCCTTCTTCTTGGGGAACGACACAACTAATTTTGATTTCCGAAGTTGCAATCATTTGGATATTTATTTGCTGTTGGGCTAGTGCTTGAAACATTTTAGCGGCAATCCCTGGTTGTCCGAGCATTCCCGCGCCCACAATACTTACTTTGGCGATCGCGCTATCGACGACTATTTCTCCCCAACCAAAACTTGCGGCGGTGCTTTCTAAAGTTTTCCGCGCTAGTTCCGCATCTAGTTGCGCTACAGTGCAAGCTATATCTCGCTTGGGTACGCCTTCAACTATACGACAGCGCTGAGACTGAATAATTGTATCTACACTAATATTATTTTCTGCCAGCAAGCCAAATAATCGGGCTGCCGTACCTGGGCGATCGCTTACTTGACGAATTGCTAACCTTGCTTGATTTTGGTCTAAAGCAACCCCCCGCACTGGCGGAAAGGACGAACTATCAGTTCTATTACCAATGTCTTGTTGCGTGACTTCAAAAGCATCGCAGAGGGCTTTGATGGCGCGATCGCCATCGGTTGCATCAATGACGCAACTAACTTTGACTTCGGAAGTAGAAATCATTTGAATATTTACTCCCGCCTTAGATAAAGTCGCAAACATTTTCGCTGCTACCCCCGGACGACCGATCATACCCGCGCCCGCTATACTTACTTTAGCTATTTGCGGTTGGATCATAACTTCCGCTTCTTGGGGGGTAGTAGCGCCGCCTTGAGAGCGCAATACAGGTGCGATCGCGCTGGCTACAGCTTCCGCTCGTTTCAGCATGGGAGTTGTGACTGTAAAGGCTATGTCGTTAGTATTGCCTTCATGGATTGATTGAATAATTAAGTCTACATCTAAGTTTTGCTTGGCAATTTCGCCAAACAACCGCGCCGCTACTCCTGGGCGATCGGGTACGCGCAATAAAGCCACTCTAGCTTGATCGATGTCTAATTCCACCCCATCTACAGGACGGGCAATTTCTAAGTTTACTAGGCTTCTTTCCTTGGGTATAGGTGAAACAACCCGCGTACCGGGTTCGTCCGTCCAGCTAGAACGAACTACAAGTTCTACTCCATAGTTGCGCGCAATTTCTACAGCGCGGGGATGTAAAACTTTTGCACCTAAACTCGCAAGTTCTAGCATTTCATCGCAGGTAATTTCTGCCATTAACTGCGCTTGAGGGACTAAACGCGGATCGGTTGTTAAAATTCCCGGTACGTCAGTATAAATTTCGCAATAATCAGCTTTTAAAGCGGCGGCTAAAGCAACGGCGGAAGTATCGCTTCCACCCCGCCCTAAAGTTGTAATTTCTAGGTCTGAGGTATTGCTAATGCCTTGAAAACCTGCCACCACAACAACTTTACCTTCTTGCAGTTGGCCAGTGATTCGTTCGGGCTTAATATGCAAAATGCGGGCGCGGCTATGTTCGGCTTCTGTAACAATACCTACTTGCGCTCCAGTTAGGGAGATTGCTGGTTGTCCCAATTCTTGTAAAGCCATTGATAGTAAGGCAATTGTTACCTGTTCTCCCGTAGAAAGTAACATATCCATTTCCCGGCGGCTGGGATTAGCAGAAATTTCTTGAGCTAATTTCACCAGTCCATCAGTGGTTTTACCCATAGCAGAAACTACCACAACTAAAGAGTTTCCCGCCTTAGCACAAGACTTTGCTCTTTTTGCTACTGCCATAATCCGTTCTACCGAACCAACTGATGTCCCGCCGTATTTTTGAACTATTAGCGCCATAAACTTTACTCAACCCTGCTCCATTACAACGTTAAACTAAGCAGGGATTAAGTGCTGATTAGTTTGATAAAAAATAATTTATTTCTCTGGGGGGCGCGTATAACGATGTTTAACGCCGAGGGGGAAATATTCTGGATTTCCCGTTGGTTTTAAAGTAACGTGCGGCTTTTGGTAAGACGAGGGAACGTAGTTAGCAAACTCGCTATTGAGGCGTAGTAGTTGAGCAGTAATTGAAAGAGCGATCGCATTTTTCATTTCTTCCTTTGCTTCTACTCCCGGCGCTAACTCTACTACAATTGACAAAAATCGGTTTTTGTCCGCATCTTCTAACGTTTGCAAGACAAATTTCCCTGTCACCCATTCTTTAATTTCTCTTTGCTCTAATCCTACCGTCACGTTTTCCGGGTAAATATTTGCGCCAAAGTAAGAAACTGTAAAGTTACGCCCAAATACATAGACAAAGGGTAACTGGTGTACTTTCTGACTTTGTAATTCTATTAAAGGATTGAAGCCCCATTTTGCCAAAAATTCTTGCATTTCCTCATAAGTAATAATTCCTCCCGTATCGGCGATGTGATACCGCAGCAAGGGAATACCGTTGTCGCCAGAAAAAAGTAGCGTCCCGCCCGTTGTTTCAAAAAAGCGATGGAGAGGATCGTATTGTACTAACGTTGGTAAGCGAGATTCGCCAAATAATTCGTTAGCTGCATCGGGATGATTGGCTAAAAAGCGGCGAATACAGATACTTAAAGGCGTTTCATTACCAAGCACACCCGCATCTGCCGTACCATACAGCGATGCTGAGTCATAGTAGATATTTTTCGAGCCGACTCTTTCTCCTACTAGCGCGCGCCATTCTTCGCTGAAAACTTCCCCAGCCATGACAAGTTTGATTGAATACTTTTGCCACTCCATACCTTGACGAATGCCATTATCGATCGCATCTTTCAAAAATGGCGGGTAGCCAAGCAGCACAACTTGCTCGTACAGACCGCCAAGTTCTTTAACTACCCGAAATATCTCTGCTTGATTGTTCCCTGGAGATACAACGGTAATGGGATAGCCTTTACTTGCCAAATAACGACAGCAATTAGTTGTATACATTCCTCCTACCCAAGTGCCTAACGTAAAACAGATTACGGCTAGAGTAGTTTTATTCTCTGCGGCAAAACTATATTTAAATATTTGCTCGAAACGAGTAGCAACTTGCAATTCATCCGTAATAAAGCGCGACCAAAAGGTAGGTTTCCCACTAGAACCTGATGAAACTGCGATCGCATCGCACATTGATAATTGTCCGTAGCGGCACAAATCAGTTAAGGAATTAAGCTGTAAGTAATTTTCTTTAGTTATTAGGGGTAATTTTTGGAAATCTGTATAAGTTTGAATAGAGTCAGGATTAATATGATTTGCCGTTAAAAAGGCTTTGTAAGCTGGAACTGTCGCCGCGACTTCGTGGAACAACTTCAAAATGTTGGCTTGCGGGGAGGTGTGCAAATGTTGTTCCAGCTTTGTTTCTACGGGGATAGTTAAAAAGTCTTGAAACGCTTTGAGTGATTTTTGGCGCTGTTCTATTTTCATAAATATTGCTGTTTGTTTTAGTTACTCTACTAAAACACTTACAAAAAATTTTGAAAAGCAGAAGTTTTTTGGTCGGTTCAAGCCGACTAAAAAATAACATTTATTCAAAAATCGGCTATTTATCAAGAAAAAATTAGCAAGTCCCGATCGCGCTCTAAAATAAACTTTACCAAAAGTTAACTTTGAGATACAAAAAAAGACAGGCTTCAAAGCCTGTCCTCTAAAAAGAATTATCAACTAGGTGTTAAAAGTTCATTTCTACAGCCTGAACTTTCTCTACTTGCTTTTTCTTCAACACCAACATAACTTGAGATAACATGATGCCCGATATAAATACTATCAGCCATCTGATTCGGGTTGAACTTTGCAACACGATTTCGCCATCAGCTTGACCAAATCCACCCACATTTGGGTTATTAGTTAAAGCATCGCCTATAGCTACAGTTTGACCTTCCGCAACAAGTAGTTCTGGCCCGGTGGGAATTGTCTCTACAGTGTTGCCACTATCGCCAGAAATTGTAACTTGATAACCACCTTCTTCAACGGGGCTAATTTTACTAATAGTCCCAGCAGCCGAAGCATTGTAGACAGTATTATTGCTCTTTTCTCCGGTCGGATAAACTTGTCCGCGTCCGCGATTTGCACCTAAGTGAACGGCGTATTTACCAAAGTGAATATTTTTGTCGCTTGCTGGATTGGGAGAAAGTACTGGGAAAACAATTTCCTGATACTGTTCGCCAGGTAAGGGCCCAACTAAAACAATATTCTCTTGAGTTTCACTGTAAGGTTGGAAATAAAGATCCCCTACTTTTTCTTTCATTTCCTCTGGGATTCTTTCCGCAGGAGCAATTTTGAAACCGTCCGGTAACATTAACACTGCTCCTACTTGCAAGCCTCCTTTTGTGCCATCGCTGACTACTTGTTGGATGCTTTTGTCATAAGGAATTTTGACTACTGCTTCAAATACGGTATCAGGTAGCACTGATTGGGGTATTTCTACTTCCGATGGCTTTGCTGCTAAGTGACAGTTGGCGCAAACAATTCGCCCCGTGGGTTCGCGGGGAGTTTCAGGATAGGTCTGCTGCGCCCAAAATGGATAAGCGGCGGCGGCTTGAGGTACGGCTACATCGCTAACCAAAAAGAAAGCAACCGTTACCAAGGCTAAAATCGCCGTTTTGAAGATCGCCCCTACTTTAAAAGGCGATTTTGCTGCAAATAATGCTTTTTTCATCTGTAACAATTTCTGTGACAAGGACTCAATAAATGGAGTATGAGTTATTATCTGCAACTCACAATGCAAACATTCAAAACTTTTAGTTAAGCCCACCAAGGCTCCTCTCCGGTGCGGAAATCTGTCTCAGTCCACGGAGTTAGGGTAATTTTGTCGTCTTCTGCCTTAGCGTGAGCTAAAGCTAAAGAGCGAGGTGCAGGCCCGCGTACTACTTTACCTGTATTGTCGTACTGAGAACCGTGACACGGACACATAAATTTGTTTTCGTTGCCATTCCAAGGTACGACACAACCTAAGTGGGTACAAACAGCGTTAATACCGTAATCGGCGATCGCCTCCTTGCTTTCTGCCACAATATAAGTCGGGTCGCCTTTGAGTCCTTGGGCTAAAGTGCGATCGCCTGTACTACGATTTTCTAAAAATTTGCTAACGCTAAAATCATTTCCTAGCGCGTCTTTTGCTGTCGTCCCACCGCTAGATCCGCCGCTTGATGGCGGAATAAAAAACTTGACGACAGGATACAACGCTCCGGCTGCTGTCCCTGTAACTGTACCAAAAGCCAGCAAATTCATAAA
>QQTW01001343.1_pt1 | contig 17099 bp, 11 predicted proteins | sample 1904831 | NCBI WGS metagenome assembly QQTW01 (sample SAMN09435610, study PRJNA476489) | Subsurface metagenome, whole genome shotgun sequencing project. | reverse complement strand
ACAATTCTCGTGTTTCGGCACATGAATTCGATGCACTTGATTTCGACAGTCACGCTTCCATAATGATAATTGCTCTGCCTGCCTCTTTCCCCTGCAACTGAAGCTATGCCAACGATCACTCCCTGTTTTTTGGAAGCATGATATCTTGCAGCAATATTGAGAATGGATACCGCAGCCGTGTAATTAGTGTGTATGATCCTGCCCGCCTCCGTCCAGTCGGCTGCAGCTTTATCGTTTTGGCCAAGATAACCAAATACGCTGATGGTTACATCGGGCTTCTGCTGCAGGCCATTGAAAAAAGAAGCGTGACTGTCGAAATCAAGTGCATCGAATTCATGTGCCGAAACACGAGAATTGTACTTAATGGCAAGATCGGACTGAAGAGCCGCCAGGCGGCCCGTGTTACGCGCAGCCAACAGAATGTCGTACCCTTTTGATGCAAATTTTTCAGCTATGGCTATAGCCATATCTGACGCAGCACCTAATATTAAAACATTTGGCATGTCACGATGATTGTGCTGTCAATAATAAACGTTCCGATTGTATGGAAGAGAGCTTACCCGAAGGATTGTATTTTCTGATGATCTGTTTGAATTGTTCAAGGTGAGGATATCCCCGGAATAGTACCTCCGGTTTCATCCTGGCATCTTTTGACATGTACAACCGGCCGCCGTATTCCAGAACGATCTGATCCAGTTCATCCAGGAATCTGAATAAACCTTTACGTACAGGAAAGTCAAGCGCAAGCGTATACCCCTCATCAGGAAAAGAGATCAGGCTCTCCTGCTTGCCAAATACTTTAAGCACAGCAAGAAAAGAACCCAGACCTTCATCATTTATCCGCTGAAGAATGCGCACAAGCCCCTGTTTGGCTGCAAGTGGAAGCACGAACTGATACTGTACAAAACCTTTTTTTCCATACCCCCTGTTCCAGTGCAGTATCGAATCAAGCGGATAAAAGAACGGCTCATAAGGCACAACATTGTCGATCACCCGTTTGAAATTCTTGCCGTAATACAAAAAATTAAACGCTTTTACGGTAAGTGTGTTCAATACCCAGGAAGGGAGATTGAAAGGAAACGTGATTTTTGGCTTGCCGGCAACCGCCAGTGGCTGCCTTACCTGGCGCTCATTCAGCTCTTTAAGTGTGGCATGCTCGCCTACAATAAGTATCCCTCGTCCGAACTGTTCACCCCTGGTTAAACAATCGATCCACGCCATTGAATAGGTGTATTGTCCGTATTCAGCGAACAGGGCAAGCAATTCTTCCAGGTTACGGGCTTTGATCTGCTTTTGCCTCACAAAAGAAGTTTCAATCTTTTTGAGCCTGAACCGTATTCGGGTGATCATCCCAGTTAGTCCCATTCCCCCGCAGGTAGCCTGAAACAAATCGGCATGTACAGTAGGGGAACAGGTTAACACTCTCCCATCGGCTATCATCACATCCATGTCGGTTACGTGATTCGAAAAACCCCCTTCAATGTGGTGGTTCTTTCCATGTACATCACTTCCAACAGCGCCGCCTACAGTAATGAACTTGGTACCGGGGGTAACCGGCAGGAACCATCCCTTCGGAACGATCACTTCCAAAATCCTGTCGAGAGTAAGACCGCTCTGGCACTCAAAAATACCCGTGGCGGTGTCGAACGAAAGAATGCGGTTATATTGTAAGGTAGAGATTGTGTTCGGAGCAAGGGAAGCATCACCATAACATCTTCCGTTCCCCCTGGGAATAAAATGGTCTGTGTTACGCACCAGATCCGCCAATTGTTCATCAAAGCTGAAATGCCTCACCTCACTTTCGATTACCGGGTAATTGCCCCAGTTCGCTATCTTATGCTTCATTTCTTAAAAAAGGTTAGGTCGCGCAAATATAATATCACAAAAAAACTCGCCGCCCACAGCAGCAGTGTGATCTGTATGAAGCGGTCCTTATACAAGACATCGGTGGGCGACCCTGCCTTGTTGTGAATGAAAGTGATCTGCAGATACCGCATCATGGCTGCGATTACAAAAAGCGCAGTATAAAATAAACGATGGCCGAATTTCTGAAAAGATGCGGGGGAAGCAGTATAGTTTACATATGACACAATAAGTATGGCACAGAACAAACCGAGCAGGGTGTTTAGGAAATCGAGGCTGTAACCTTTCATGGACTTGCGCATTTCGGTTCCGGTGCTCATTTTCAGCACCACATCGTCCCTTCGTTTCGCTATTGCCAGAAATAAGGCCAGAAGAAAGGTCATGATGATGAACCACTCCGTAGTGTTCACCGACGCAAGCAATGCGCCGGCCTTTACGCGCAGCACAAAGCCGGCGGCAACGATCAGAATGTCGACAATCGAAATATTTTTCAATCCGAAAGAATAGGAAAGGTTCAGCATGTAGTAGATGCCGGATATAAAAAGGAACTTTCCGCTTGAATCGAGCAGGTAAGCAATGCCGCCACCCAGCAAGGTGAGGCCTATGCTCAATGCAACAGCCAGCTTCTTATTCACTGCCCCTGAGGCAAGAGGGCGTTTACGCTTCTCGGGGTGCTTCCTGTCGTCTTCAATATCCCTGTAATCGTTAATGATGTAGATGCTGCTGGCCAGAAAGCTGAATGCAAAAAAACCACCGACAAGCAATTCAAGTCGATCAAGTTCAAAGAGTTTCCCGGCAAAAAACGGTGGTACAAACAGGAAAAGATTCTTTGCCCAGTGTTTCGGCCGTAAAAGTGTGATATAATGCTTCATGGTAGCGGGCGGCCACAAGATAGTTCACAAAAGGTTTTGATGCAATATTATTGCCTGTTAGATTTGCATTGCCAAAGGGAACGCTTCAAAACGGACATAGGATGCCTTGGTTCCATCCTCCATAAAAATCACTGAGTGAAACGTATTTTGTCTATTGCCGAAGTGCTGCTGATTGTTGCCATTGCGCTCATACCCCTGTTTCCAAACCTGCCGTACCGGCTCAACAGTTATCTTTCATGGGAAGGAGCCTACAGGATGGCCAACGGGCAGGTGCCTTTTCGCGACTTCGGGATGCCTGTGGGCTACATGTATTGGGTGATCCCTGCCTTTTTTTTCAAGCTGTTTGGTGCACAGATGATCACCCTTGTCAAGGCGCAGGTACTGATCAATATCGCCGGCGGGCTGGCGTTCCGATGGATACTTAAAAGTTTTAACGTACCGGCGGCGATCAGCTTTGTTGGTGTGTTGGTTTTTTGCTTAACCTATTCCCTTCCTAATTACTGGCCCTGGTACAATCACACTGTTATATTTTACCAGCTGATCGCACTGGCGTTTCTTTCGCATTTCCTTAACCGTCCACCTTCCAGGTGGCAATACCTTTGGCCTTTTCTCTCCGGCGTATTTGTGTTTTTTTCCTTTTTTACCAAGCAGGATGGCGGAGGCCTTGCTTTCCTGATCTGCCTGGCCCTGCTGGTGTATGATGCCATAATTGAAAGAAGAGTCATGCCTGCCATCACGTTTATCAGTGGTGTGCTGCTAACAGGTACCGCGATGATCCTGCCACTCACGAACTATGCATTCGGTTACTGGTTCAATTATGGCCAGCCTCCCCACAGTTCGCGCATTTCGGTTGCTGACATCCTGAAAGAATTCCTGCTTGGCTCACAGTGGCTGAAGTTTTACCTGGCCCTCATCGTCATACTGCTGTTTGCCACAGTGAGAAATGTCAACGCTTTTTTTCAGAATAAAAAACAAATGCTTTTTGCCCTGCTTACCCTGGGCATACTGGCAGAAGCGGCAATATTTCAGGTGACCAGCTATTTACCGGTTGACAATAATATTTTTTATCATTCCTTCGCCATCGTTTATATCCTCACCCTGCTTTCCTCCCTTCTGCCGCTGAACCTGAACACATGGAAAACAACCATTGTTTTCACGGCCTGTATACTGCTCTGGTGGAGCGGAACTTACTGGAAATACATTGAAAGGTTTGTTATTCCATCCAGGCCCGAAACACATACTTCGCATACTCATGCAGGTTATACATATGCCGATGTGGTGAACCGCAATACCTACATGATCGAAATTGACACAACCGCAGTGCCACTGCACAGTTGGAGGCTGACGGGGTTGCCCACCCTTCATAAAGTGCTGGTGCCAGGCCCTACTGCTGATGGCATAGACCGGCTGATGAACATGGACCTGGTGAAGAACCGGAAAGACCTTAAAGTGCTCAACATGTCGGAACTGACCACGCTTGCCGCTGAAATTCCATTTAAACTCGAAACAGGGAGCCACTATCCTTTATGGTATCACAAAGGAGTAGGCATGTTCAACAAAGAAATCAGGATGTTTACAGACAGGGTAAACAGCCATTATTTTGATCTGGTGATCTTTCAATATGTCCCTTATTCAAATAACATTTATCCTTTCCATGTAAGAGAGGCCCTCATGGAAAACTATCAGCGCACAGATACATTCCCCGTTCCAAGAAACCCATCGTCCCATGCATGGATAGAAATTTATGTCAAAAAGAAATGACAACATATTATCCAGTCCCATTGAATATTTAAAAGGCGTTGGCCCGAACCGGGCAGACCTGCTTAAAAAAGAACTGTCACTTTTTACGTTCAGGGACCTGCTTGAGCACTTTCCTTACCGGCATGTAGACAAAACACTGGTCACTCCCATTTCAGAGATCGACCCTGCTACAGAATGGATTCAGGTAGCGGGCAAACTCACAAGTCTCGAACTGACCGGTGAAAAAAGATCGAAACGACTGGTGGCGGAGATAGCTGACGCCACCGGCCATCTTGAACTGGTCTGGTTCCAGGGCATCAATTGGATGCACAAAAATCTGATCGTTGGGCAGCCCTACCTGATTTATGGGAAAATCAGTTTTTTCAATGGGCGCGTGCAGATCTCTCATCCCGAGATCGAAAGTTTTCATCCCGGAATGGACGGGCACAAAAATTTCCTTGAACCGGTGTACAACAGCACCGAAAAATTAAAGGCCAGAGGATTGGGCGGAAGGCAGATCGCTAAGCTCACGCATCACCTTTTTACGATGATCAGTGAAAGTGATGTCCGTGAAAACATTCCTGCAGGCATTGTGCTACAGCTGAAGCTGGTATCAAGGTACAGGGCGTTCTCCCATATTCATTTTCCACCTTCAGTACTGCATTATGAACAGGCCCTGAGAAGACTAAAGTTCGAAGAATTATTTATTGCACAGCTAAGGCTCGGCATGCTGAAACTACAACGTCACCGGTTCTCGAAGGGCCTGCTGTTCACCCACGTGGGTGAGCGGTTCAATCGTTTCTACGATCAATACCTTCCTTTCGAACTAACAGGGGCGCAGAAAAGGGTGATCCGGGAGATCAGGAAGGATATGGGTTCGGGAGGTCAGATGAACAGGTTATTACAAGGTGATGTGGGCAGCGGGAAGACCATTGTGGCCCTGCTTTGTATGCTGCTGGCTGCAGACAACGGCTACCAGAGCTGTCTGATGGCACCGACCGAGATCCTGGCAAGGCAGCATTTTCAGAATATCTGCAACCTTTTAAAGGATATGCCGGTGGAAACCCGGCTGCTTACCGGATCAGTGAAGGCCTCAGCAAGAAAAAAGATCCTGCAGGAGCTAAAAGAAGGTTCTGTTACCCTGCTGGTAGGCACCCATGCCGTGATCCAGGATACTGTTGAGTTCAATAACCTGGGCCTGGCCGTTGCTGATGAACAACACCGCTTCGGGGTAGCTCAGCGTGCAAAGCTCTGGACAAAAGCCATCATTCCTCCCCATGTGCTCGTGATGACAGCTACTCCTATACCCCGCACCCTGGCTATGACCGCTTATGGAGACCTGGATTACAGCATCATCGACGAACTGCCGCCTAACCGGAAGCCTATTCAAACCTTCCACCGGTACGATCATTCCCGGCCACAGGTGATGGAATTCATGCGCTCAGAGATCGCTGCAGGAAGGCAGGCCTATATTATTTTTCCCCTTATCGAAGAATCGGAAAAAGTAGATTATGAGAACCTGATGCAGGGATATGAAAATGTGAAAGCCTGGTTTCCTGAACCCAAATACTATGTAAGCATGGTGCACGGACGCCAGACCAATGAAGTGAGGGACACCAACATGCAAAGGTTCAGGGATAACGACACGCAGATCATGGTAGCCACCACCGTGATAGAAGTAGGCGTGGACGTTCCTAATGCCAGTGTAATGGTTATTGAAAGTGCTGAAAAATTCGGTCTTTCACAATTACATCAATTAAGAGGAAGAGTAGGACGTGGAGCAGACAAAAGTTTTTGCATTTTATTAACGGGCCCTAAACTCGGAAAGGAAGCAAGAGAGCGCCTTAAAGCTATGGTGAACACGAATGATGGTTTCAAAATTGCTGAGAAAGACCTTGAGTTGAGAGGTCCCGGTGAAATTGAAGGAACAAGGCAAAGCGGCACGCTTAATCTAAAACTCGCCGACCTGGTGAAGGACAAACATATACTGGAAACCGCCAGGAACATCGCTTTAGAGCTGCTCGAAAAAGATCCGGACCTTCAGATGCAGGAAAATTCCCCAATACAGGAATACCTTCACATGCTCAGCGGAAAAACGCCATGGAGCAAGATCTCGTAAGTTTCTGAGGCACCTCATAAACATCAAGATTTGCATGGCATTAACATTCTAATTTATTACATTGTAAAAAAGAAATTTTGATCAGATCTAGCGTACTCCTGGCAGGGATCTTTATGGCAATGTGCTTATGGACATCCGCTCAAACCGGCCCTTCTTCCTTTGAATTCATAGAGAATAAAGGTCAGTGGAACAACACCGTACAATACATGGGTGAGCTAAGCTCAGGTTCCTTCTACCTTCAGAATAAGGGCTTCACCGTTTCCCTCCATCATCCTGAAGACCTGTCTGTTTTTATGGGATCTCACTCTCACTCCGGTGGCAGCTCACGTAAAAAAAATAAAAAGATCGACTATAGTAAGGACCTATCCGGGCAGGTAACTGATAAAAGTCTGGGCACGCCGCGGTCCAGGGTGCGTTCCCATGCATACGTGGTCGAATTTATAGGCGCCAACGATAACCCGGTGATCACTCCTGAAAAACCTGTCGCTTCTTTTAATAATTATCTTATTGGCAATGACCCGGCAAAATGGGTGAACAAGGCGCGGCTGTTCCAGGCGGTGCTATATAAAAATATCTATCCTAACATCGACCTGCGGTATTATTCTGAAAATGGTGTTTTAAAATACGACCTTATCGTGCATCCCGGCGGGGATCCCTCCAGGATCGCCATGAAATACACGGGTGTTGATAAGCTCTCCATCAGGAACCGGGAGCTGGTCGTTAAAACCTCTGTGGGCGAAGTGAAGGAACTCTACCCCTACAGTTTTCAGCCTGATAACAGCAAAGGGAGGAAGGAGATCTCCTGCAACTACGTGCTTGGCGAAAAGAACACGGTGCGTTTCCAGCTGGGCAATTATGCGAAAAACACCACCTTGGTAATTGACCCTTCCCTTATATTCGTTTCATTTACCGGCAGCTCGGCCAACCAGTATGGATTCACCGCTACGCCGGGTCCGGACGGCTCCTTGTTTTCTGGCGGCATCGTCTTCTCTTCCGGGTTCCCGGTTACGCCCGGTGCATTTCAGTCTGATTTCCGGGGAGGGAGCGATAACCAGATCGGCACCGATATCGGGATCATGAAATTCAGCCCCAATGGCTCCCAACGGCTGTACGCTACGTACATCGGTGGCAGGGACAATGAATACCCGCACAGCTTGTTCAGCGATGCAGGTGGCAACCTGGTCGTAATGGGCAGGACCTATTCCGGCGACTACCCGGCAACCTTAGTGGGTACTGGTGGCGGTGGCGACATCGTGGTCACCAAACTTGATGCAAACGGAGGAAGCACGATCGGGTCACTCCGCATCGGGGGTAAAGGAACGGATGGGGTGAACATTGAAGACCTGCAGCAATCGAAAAATAACAAGCCGGCCACTATTATCCGTAATTACGGTGATGATTCAAGGAGTGAGGTGATACTGGATGGGGCAGGCTTTATTTATGTGGCTGCACAAAGTCAGTCGGACGATTTTCCCACCACTGCCGGCGCTTTTCAGGGATCTAAAAGCGGCAAGCAGGATGGAGTGGTGATGAAAATAGACCCATCCTGCAATAACATCATCTGGAGCTCTTTCCTCGGAGGTGAAGGCGAAGATGGTGCTTTTGTACTTGAAATAAACCCGCTGACCAGCGAGATCTATGTCGGAGGGGCCACTACCAGCGGCGCTGAGGGCACTCCCGGCCAGATGCCTCGTGTGGTTGCAGGACCAACAGGAGGATTTGCAGGCGGAGAGACAGACGGGTTCGTGTCGATCATCACTAACGGCGGAAACCTGCTGAAGACCGTTTACCTGGGCACAGATGATGTGGACCTGATCTATGGATTGAAGTTCGACCGCAAGGGATTTCCTTATGTAATGGGCACATCCCGCGGCGGTAAATGGCCTGTGCGGAAAGCAACTTTCAGTAATCCCAATTCAGCGCAGTTCGTGGCTAAATTAAAACCCGATCTGAGCGATTTCGAGTACTCTACCGTTTTCGGGAGCGGCTCCATCAAGCCAAATTTGTCGCCCGTGGCCTTCCTGGTCGACCGGTGCGAAAACCTGTACATTTCCGGCTGGGGCGGCTGGATCACTGCCGGCAATAGCGATCCTTACGATCAGGCAGGCATCACCGGTATGCCCATTACGGGGGATGCAGTAAAAAAAGCAACCGACAACCAGGATTTTTATTTCATCGTAATACAAAAGAATGCTTTAAGCCTCATGTATGGCAGTTACTTCGGCCAGGACAGGGGAGAAACAGGCGAGCATGTAGATGGCGGCACCAGCCGGTTTGACCAGCAAGGCGTGATCTATCAGGCTATATGTGCAAATTGTGGCGGGCCCCAGGGCATATTTCCCACAACACCCGGGGTGGTAGGGCCAGTGAATGGCTCGCCGGCGTCATGTAACCTTGCCGCAGTGAAAATGGCCTTTAATTTTGCAGGAGTGGCCGCAGGGCCAAGGCCCAGCGTTAATGGGGTAAGGGATTCCCTGGGATGTGCCCCGTTCACGGTAATGCTGCAGGATACAGTGCGCATTGCCAAGAGCTACGAATGGAGTTTCGGCGATGGCACACCCGATACAACCACCACCAATTTTGAATTGCCGCACACCTATGATCGTGTGGGCACCTACCGTATCCGCCTGATAGCCATAGACTCCACTACATGCAACGAGAGGGATACGGCATATACAACCGTCACCGTAGGCCAGGACAGGGCAAACCTTTCTTTTGCCATTGAAAAGCTCGATCCCTGCGAGCAACTGAACTACAGCTTCAGGAACACGTCCACCACCACACCTGGTGCAAGACCTTATACCGATTCGAGCTTTGTATGGGATTTCGGAGATGGAAGTCCCCCGGTTTATGCAAACACCGGGGAGATCGTAAGATCTTATGCCCAGCCAGGCACTTACAACGTACGCCTGTACCTGGTAGACATGCGCTATTGTAATTCTCCTGATTCACTGGTGCAGCAGGTATTTGTAAATCCGCTGGTAGAAGCACGCATTGAAACGCCTGCTACAGGTTGTGCACCATACGATGCAGTATTTACCAACACTTCGCTTGCTGGCCGGACTTTTGAATGGAATTTCGGTGATGGTTCCACATCTACTGAAGTGAATCCTACGCATACCTATAATGATCCCGGAACATACACTGTTTCCCTTGTTGCCATTGATTCGGGAACCTGTAACATTATTGATGACACCTCGGTTACCATTACCGTTTCCAACAGACCCACTGCAGAGTTTTCGCATACGCCTGTGGTGCCTGTTCAGAACAAGCCTACCATATTCACTAACCTGTCAACCGGAGGTGTAAGGTATAAATGGCTTTTTGGCGATGGGGATTCGGTAGTGAAGAATACGCGCGACACCGTATTGCATCAGTATAACGAAACCGGCACTTATAATGCATGCCTGATCACCTACAATCAGTTCGAATGTACCGACACGGTTTGCCGTGAAGTGCAGGCAGATATTCTTCCGCTGCTGGATGTTCCTAACGCATTCACTCCCGGTAAATTCGGCCGCAACAGCCTGATCAGGGTGGAAGGATTCGGGATCGCAAAGATCAATTTCAGGATATTCAACAGATGGGGTCAACTGGTATTTGAAACCAATGACAGGCGTGGTGCATGGGATGGCACCTTCAAGGGACAACCACAACCGGTGGATGTATACCAATATACCCTGGATGTGCAATTTGTGGATGGGGCGCGAACCCGGCGTACCGGCGACATTACTCTGATTCGATGATACGATCCGTCGTCAACCGCAGGGAAGGGAACCCTGTCGGGTGATGACCGGGTAAAAACAATGTGAACATGCCAAGAAGATTAACGATATTAATGTTGTACATGATAGCCGCTGTTAGCGGCAATGCGCAGGACCTTCATTTCTCACAATGGTTCAATACGCCGCTTACTACCAATCCTGCAAACACGGGCTTCATACCGGATGCCGATTACCGGCTGGCCGCCAATTACCGCAACCAGTGGTCGAGCATTATGAGCGTACCTTACAAGACCATGAGCGTTTGGGGCGACGCCCAAATATTCCGCGACAGGATTGAAACTGGCTGGGTGGGGCTTGGCGGCTTTATTTTGAGGGATGTCGCCGGCTCCGGCTCCCTTACTTCCACTAAAGCTTACGCATCACTGGGCTATCACCAGATGATCAGCGACGCGCATTTATTGTCGGCCGGGTTCAATGTAGGCTGGTCAAATAAACGCATCAATACAGCGGATCTTAAATTCCCCGACCAGTTCGATGGCAAATTCTTTGATAAGCAGTTGCCCACAAGTGTATTTCTGGATAATTCGAGCATCAGCTATTTCGATTTCCAGGTAGGCATGAATTACGCGTATTTCCCTACCGAAGACCTGTATGTGAATGGCGGCGTATCGGTACATCACCTGAACAGGCCAAGGGAATCATTCTTTGCACCCGACAGCACCGGAGCTGACGACCGCATACCGGTAAGGTACACAGGTTTTGCAAACACCAGTTACAAGATGAGTGATGAGCTGATCATTAATGGCATGGCCTATTACAGCCGTCAGGCAAATGCTTCTGAGATTGTTGCGGGAGGCACGCTTCAGTATAATCTTTCGGGTGACGGTGAATCCCAACTCATCGGAGGGCTATACATGCGACCTGGCGATGCCGTGATACCGGTGATCGGCTACCAATGGAAGAACATCAGGCTTATGTTCAGTTTCGATGCCACCACTTCTTCGCTTAAACAGTTCAATAACGGACGCGGGGCTTTTGAATTTGCCCTCATCCATAACGGCTTTTACAGCGAATACAACGGCGACCGGCGACAATCATTCTGCCCTACTTTTTAATCACCACATTGATCATTCTGCCTTTTACGTAGATCACCTTTTCAGGCGTTTTTCCCTCGAGCCATTTTTGGATCACCTCATTTTCTTTGATGAGCTGCTCAACGTCCTGCTGCCCCAGATCCAGCGGAATATTCAATTCCGTCCGCTTTTTTCCATTCACTGAAACCGGATAAGAAAAAGCGGTCTCTACCAGGTATTTCTGCTGTAACCTTGGGAAAGGCGCATCCAATATGGAGCCGCTATTGCCGGTTTTATGCCAAAGATCTTCGGTCACATGAGGCGCGTATGGATGCAAAAGAATGAGCAACTGGTCCAGCACTTGTTTTTTGTGACATTTGATGTCGGTTAATTCATTAACGGTGATCATGAAAGCGCTCACACCTGTGTTAAAAGAGAATCTTTCATTGTCCTCTTCTATCTTTTTGATCGTTCTGTGCAGCACCTTCATTTCAGCATCGGTAGCCGGTTCTTCATTCCACACCTTACCTTTCACTTCATCGTAAAACAGCCTCCATAATTTTTTAAGGAAGCGGTGAACCCCTTCGATCCCTTTGGTATCCCAGGGCTTGCTCATTTCTATCGGGCCCAGGAACATTTCATACATCCTGAAAGTGTCGGCCCCGTATCGGTCTACCAGCATATCAGGATTCACGGTGTTGTGTTTACTCTTGCTCATCTTTTCCATCTCCGTGCCTGTGATGTATTTTCCATCTTCAAGTATAAACTCTGCCTGGGCGAATTCATCCCGCCACTTTTTAAAGGCATCAAGGTCCAGTTCCACTCCATCAACTATGTTAACATCAACATGAATGGCATCTGTGGCATACCCTGATCTTAAATTATAAGAAACGAATGTATGCGTGCCATGCACACGGTAAACAAACCGGCTGGATCCCTGGATCATTCCCTGGTTAACGAGCTTTTTAAAAGGCTCGTCGAATCCAATGTGCCCAAGGTCATATAGCACTTTGGTCCACATACGGCTGTACAAAAGATGGCCTACGGCATGTTCCGTGCCCCCTATATAAAGATCCACCTGTCCCCAGTAATCAGATGCCTTACGGTCGCAGAAGGTCTGCTGGTTGTGAGGATCCATGTACCGCAGAAAGTACCAGCTGCTTCCTGCATAACCAGGCATCGTGTTGGTCTCCAGCCTGCGGGCTTTCCATTCCGGAATATTGGCCAGCGGCCCTTCGCCATCCGGACCAGGTGCATAAGAATCCACTTTGGGAAGCTCCAGTGGCAGGGAGTCTTCTTCCAGCGGCACGGCAATGCCATTGATCCATTGAATGGGAAATGGTTCTCCCCAAAAACGTTGCCTGCTGAATGCAGCGTCCCGGATCCTGAAATTTACTTTGCGTATGCCTATGCCCTCCTGCTCAATTTTTTCAATAACCGTTTCGAGGGCGTCGCTCATTTTCATGCCATTCAGGAAACCGCTGTTTTGGAGGACTGCGTCCTTTGTCGGGTTCGCCACTTCACCATTGAAATGTTTGCCGATGATATTAGTGACAGGGATGTTGAATTGCCGGGCGAACTTCAGATCCCGTTCGTCACCACAGGGAACGGCCATGATCGCGCCTGTTCCATAACCCGCCAGTACATATTCCGATATCCATACCGGTACAGGCCTGCTATTGAAGGGATTCAGTGCAAACGCACCCGTGAATACCCCGCTGATCCTTTTTTCGGCTATACGTTCCCGTTCACTGCGGCTTTCAACATAGGCGATGTATTCTTCTACCGCCTTCTTTTGTTCAGACGTGGTGATGTGCTCTACCAGTTCATGCTCAGGTGCGATCACCATGAAGTCGACACCAAAAATGGTTTCTGGCCTTGTCGTATAAACACGCAATTTCACGTTCGACTTTTCACTTGTCACTTCGAAATCGATCTCCGCTCCCGATGATTTGCCGATCCAGTTCGACTGCATCTCTTTCATTGCCTCGCTGAATTCAATCCTTGAGAGGCCTTCCAGCAGCCGGTCTGCATATTCAGTGATCCGCAGGTACCATTGCCTCAATTTCTTTTTGATCACGGGATACCCCCCTCTTTCGCTTACGCCGTTCACCACCTCATCGTTTGCCAGTACCGTACCCAGTGCCTCACACCAGTTCACTTCGCCATAGCTGCAATAAGCCAGGCGGTAGTTCATCAGCAGGTCTGCCTGTTCTTTTCCACTTTTTTCATGAAAATCTTTCAACCGGGGGATCAGGGTGCCGATAGGCTCTGCCTTGTTTGTATCCCGGTTGTACCAGCTGTTGAACAGCTCCAGGAATATCCATTGCGTCCATTTATAATACCGGGGATCGCTCGTTCTTACTTCACGGCTCCAGTCGAAGCAGAATCCGATCTTATCCAGCTGGCTGCGAAAAGTTTCTATATTTCTTTCCGTAGTAATAGCGGGGTGCTGTCCGGTTTCGAGCGCATACTGCTCTGCCGGCAGGCCAAAGCTGTCGTAGCCCATGGGGTGAAGTACATTGAAACCTTTTGATCTCTTATAACGCGAGTAAATATCGGAGGCAATATAACCCAGCGGATGACCTACATGCAGGCCTGTACCGCTCGGATAAGGAAACATGTCGAGCACATAACATTTAGGAAGGGCAGATTCATTGGAAACCCTGTATGCATTTGATTGTTTCCACTGCTGCTGCCATTTTCTTTCGATCTCCCGGAAATCATAATCCATGCGTCATTATCGATTTGTGCAAACATAAGATAATTAACTACTTTTGACGATCTAAAAAATTCATATGTCACAGATCGGAAAAGCCTCGGCGAAACGCTCTAAACCCTCCTATTTCATGGCCATCCTGGGCGTTTCGATCGTACTTTTTTTTGTGGGAATATTTGGATGGGTATTGCTCAATGCAAGTCATTATATTGATCAGCTGAAAGAGGAAGTGCAGGTGCATGTGTACATCCGCAATAATGTAGCGCAAAAGGATATTGATTCTCTGCAAAGGTATATTGCTTCACAGCCTTATACCAAATCACTGGAATATGTAGACAAGGAAACCGCCAAAAAGCGTTGGTTAGCGCAGGGTGAAGCGGATTTTGAAGAGCTGATTGAAGAGAACCCGCTGCCTGCTTCCATCGATTTCTATACCAGAAGCAATTATGTGCACAAGGATAGCCTTAACAACATCAAAAATGACCTGCTGCAAAGGTCTATGATCGTTCAGAGCATAAATTACCCGGCATCATTAGTAGAAAAAATGGGTCCCATCATGCAATGGCTGTTGCTGGGCCTGGTAGCACTGGCTGTAGTGTTTTCTATACTATCGATCGTGCTGATCGATAACACCATCCGGCTCGCGATGTACAGCAACCGCTTTTTAATAAAGACCATGCAGATGGTAGGCGCCACCAGGGGCTTTATTTCGAAGCCGATGAATATCCGGGCCATCATCAATGGGGCGATCGCTGCCATCATCTCCATAGTGCTGATCTATCTGATCATTATTGTATTTGAAAACTACCTGCCGTATCTGAAAGACCTGCGCGATAACGGCATGCTGCTGCTGCTGTTTGCTTTCCTGATCGTACTGGGTATCGGGATCAGCGTGCTCAGCACCCACAGAAGCGTAGTGAAATACCTGAAAATGAGCCTTGATGACCTGTATTAAGGTCATCGTCTGGCTTTAATATTCACCATAATAACTTTTAACTTTTAACTATCTTGTGCCGGATAAATGCAAACCATGCGCGATAAAAAAACAGCCGCTCCGGCACCGCCTTCTAACAATGCGCTTTTTGGAAAAGAAAACTACATCTGGATAATTGCCGGCCTTGTGATAATAGCTTTGGGATTGATCCTGATGGCAGGGGGAAAGAGCGAGGACCCGAACGTATTTAACCCTAAGGAAGTGTACAGCTTCCGCCGCATTACCCTTGCGCCCATCCTCATTCTAATCGGTCTTGCGGTTGAAGTGATCGCTATTTTCCGTAAACCGAAGGGATAACCAGTAATGAATATTTTCGAAGCTATTATTATTGCCATTGTAGAGGGCATCACCGAATACTTGCCGGTTTCTTCTACAGGGCACATGATCATTACCAGCAGCCTCCTCAATATTCATAAAGACGAATTCACCAAACTGTTTGAAGTAGCTATACAGCTAGGCGCAATCCTGGCAGTGGTGGTGCTGTACTGGAAAAAATTCCTGGACTTCAGTAAATGGCAGTTTTACATAAAGTTGCTGATTGCAGTAATACCTGCATTGATCCTGGGGAAGTTGTTTTCAGACCAGATAGATGACATGCTCGAAAGCCCCACCACGGTAGCCATTTCTCTACTGGCCGGTGGTGTGGTCCTTTTGTTCATTGACCGGATTTTCACCAGGTACGACGTTGACAAGGAAGAAGAGATCAGTTACCAGCGCGCCTTCGTGATCGGCATCTGGCAATGCGTTGCCATGATCCCGGGAGTAAGCAGGAGCGCATCTTCGATAATCGGCGGAATGCAACAGAAGCTCACCAGGAAACTCGCTGCTGAGTTCTCTTTTTACCTTGCAGTGCCCACCATGTGCGCCGCCACGGGGTATAAACTGATGCAGGGTTATAAAACCTTCACGGTCGAACATATACAATTGTTGCTTATCGGTAATGTGGTGGCCTTTATAGTAGCGGTGATCGCCATTAAATTTTTTATTGGCTTCCTGCAGAAACATGGATTCCGGCTATTTGGCTGGTACCGGATCGTGGCGGGCATAATATTGCTGATCCTGATCTGGCAGGGAGTGATCGAAGGGTGATTGGATTACTTTAATCTTTAACTTTTAACGTGCGAACCATCGAGTCCACTGCATCTTCAAAAAAAATGATCAATGCCTGGTGCTTGTACGACTGGGCGAACTCGGCGTATAACCTGGTCATCACTTCTACCATTTTTCCTGCGTATTACGAAGCAGTTACCCGTAACCGTCAGCCAGGAAACGAGATACGGTTCCTAGGAAGGGACTTTGTAAACACTGCATTGTATAATTATTCGCTTGGGGCCGCATTTATTGTGGTGGCCATTATTTCCCCTATTCTTACTTCCATTGCAGATACAAGAGGCAATAAAAAAAACTTCATGCAGTTCTTCTGCATCACCGGAAGCATTGCCTGCGCCTGCCTTTATTTTTTTACTCCAGCAGAAGCCCCGGAGGGCAGCACTGCACTTAGCGCAGGTGCTCTTCATATCGGTATCGTGTGTATGGTGATCTCGTGCATAGGATACTGGAGCAGCCTCGTATTTTACAATTCCTACCTCCCCGATCTGGTTCCCGAAGCGGAACGTGACCGCGTTAGTGCAAGAGGCTTCACCTGGGGTTATATGGGCAGCGTACTGCTCCAGATCATCTGCTTCCTTATTGTTTTTTTTCCCGAAGCATTCGGGCTCAAAACCGCCAGGAAAACGGTTTGTATGCCTGCGCTGTACCAGAAAAAGGAGTACAAAAATCTTTTAAGAACAGGCAGGTGTTTAACCTGCTGCCAGACCTTTTTTAACTCCGAGAATCCGCTTTTAAATACATTGTTAACAGCCTTTCTGGTTTGTAAATTGCCAGCAGGCAGATAACGGAAACTAAGCTGGGCAAAAGTGAACCACCAGATGGCAACGAGGATAAAGGAGATGCGTGCAGGCATGTAAGCTTTGTCGAAGGCGGTTTTGAGCCCG
>QQTW01001342.1_pt1 | contig 17100 bp, 16 predicted proteins | sample 1904831 | NCBI WGS metagenome assembly QQTW01 (sample SAMN09435610, study PRJNA476489) | Subsurface metagenome, whole genome shotgun sequencing project. | reverse complement strand
GTCGGCAAGATCAGATACTTTGACATCATCCCAGTCTTTTTGACTATCCCTGAGATACTCCCACCTAGGAAAGCTTGAGGTGAAAAGCATAAGACCTAATAGTGAATGGACTGCTCTCTACACTTCGCATTGTGGAGGAAATTTGGGATGTAGCGGATAAATCGAATGTTATTAACATGAAGGATTTTCAACGACGAGCCAAAGATAACCCTACTCTTGCTGCGTGACAACAGGTAAATTTCGCTACCTCGCCCATAAAACGAGGATAAAGTTTTTCAAACTTTCACTCTACTTTGTGTATATTGTTTACTTCCAAGAATTGCTTATGAAATCTGTTCGAAGAAGTGATAATTAGATATTAAAGTTGTTGTTTACTTTAAAGAATAGTTTTATAGGGCTATAGTTTTAATGATTAATTGGTCAATCAAAAATTTAATATGACCAGTGAGCGTTAGCAACAGCCCTCTTAGTTCTCAATTCAGAGGCGGTTGTACGCTCTTGGCAAGCGCACTTAAGCTGACTTCAGCAACTAATGCTAGCAGGGCTACAGGAATCGCGCCTACGAGGAGAATGGCATTGTCATACAGCGCAAAGCCAAGGACGATAAAAGTGCCTAACCCGCCTGCACCGATAAAAGCGGCCAAGGTGGCGCTGGCAATCACCTCAACCGTTGCTGTTTTAATGCCTGCGATGATTGCGGGGAGTGCCAAGGGAATTTCAACCTGCTGCAGGACTTGACTTGGAGACATACCCATACCAAATGCTGCCTCTCGAATCGCCGGCTCAATGCCGCGAAAAGCAACGTCTGTGCTAATCAGAATTGGAGGCATTACCAAAATTGTCAGGGCGATCGCTGCTGATTGAAAGCTGAGACCAAAATAGGGGATGGCGAGAAATAAAATTGCCAAACTGGGAATTACCCGTAGGGCATTAAAGCTATTGATTAATAATGTAGAGGCCGTTCGCGATCGCGCGCTCAGAAGACCTAACGGCAGTCCCACCACCAAGCCAATACTCAGAGGAACCGCCACCAGCAGCAGATGATCCTTTAAAGCAGAAAGGAGTTTGTCTGGGTTACTGGCAGCATACTCATACGCTTGATTAAAAATACTCATCAGTACCGCTCCAGCAAGAGCTTCACCTCCTCTTCCAGCTCTAAATCCTTCAATGCCTCCCACTCTGCCTTACGCACTGCCAGGAAGGCTTGAGCTAATCGGGGTCCTAGGGCGCTCAGGAGAGTTTGGTTGTCGCTTAGGTGCGCGATCGCATTCTCTAGATTCGTCGGTAGGGAGTTAATCGCACGCGCTTGCCGTTCCGATTCTGGTAAGTGCCCAGGATCTACAGTCACCGGATCTCCAGGATCGAGACCGCGACGGATGCCGTCCAATCCCGCGGCAATTACTGCACCTAAAGCCAGGTAAGGGTTGGCGGAAGCATCTATCGCTCTAAGTTCCAAGTGCGTTGGTCCAGAACCCGTCGGCATACTGGGAACTCTCACTGCCGCCTCCCGATTATCTAATCCCCAACAGCAAAAGGCGCTGCTCCAAGCGTGGGGGGAGATCCGGCGATAGGAGTTGGCGCTGGGAGTTGTGAGAGCCATCAAGGCGTTTAAGTGGTGGAGAAGCCCAGCAATAAATGCACGAGCTATTTCTGAGAGGTTTGCAGTACCGTTAGCATCCGGCAAGAGGTTTTTCCCACCCTGCCAGAGGCTCAGGTGGAGATGGCAACCACTGCCAGCCTTGTCTATATAAACCTTGGGTAGAAAAGATGCTTTAAGGCCATGGCGAGCAGCAACACCATGCACTGTCCGTCGGAAGCCAATTTGCTGGTCAGCCGCTTGAAGAGCGTGGGTGTAGCGTACTGAAATTTCGTGTTGTCCTGGACCCGACTCCGGATAGTACAACTCCACCGGGATGCCCTGAGTGATCAGTGCTTCGGCAATTTCATCAATCACCGCCTGGTTGAGATCCATCCCCAGCGCCGAGCAGAAGCCAGTAGTGTCAACCGGGATATCTCCATCGGCAGTAGAGCGCAGTAGGTAAAACTCATTCTCAAAAGCGCCCATGACCTCGAACCCCTCTTGTCTAGCTTCTGTCAGCATCCGCTTGAGAAAGTTTCGAGGACAGAGTTCCCAGGGTTGACCCTCTTTAACCATGTCTCCTAGTACATGAGCGTGACCGGGCGCATAGGGCAAGATAGTGAGGGTAGACCAGTCCGGCACCAACCAAACCTCACTGACGGGTTCGAGACCGGTTTCAGGAATCACTCTGTCGTACATAACCGGAATCGCTTGCTGTGCGATTGAGAGACTGACGCCATGCTCGACATGACTAGATAAGGCACCAACGTGAATCGCTTTACCACGGATTACGTTGGCGTTGTCACACCAGAGGACACGAATAAACCGGACTCCTGCATCCTCAAGAGATGTAGCAAGTTCATTTTGCATCTAGTTCGCGGCAACGAAAGTTAACGCACTCAGTATGAGTAGATTATCAAAGTTTCGCGTTCAATTTTGTCCACACTAGCACCAATTACGTAGCAAAATTTTATAAGTGGGCTGATTTTGGCAAACGAGATGCGACGCTTAAACTACTATTAAATAAATCAACAGCTAAAAACATCTGGTCATGTGGGAATCAGTTGAGACTACACCCTTGGGCGAGACACTCAGTGATCTGGAAGCCTTCTGGATGCCATTTACAGCAAACCGCCAGTTTAAGGCTCAACCCCGCCTTTTAGTCGCAGCTGAAGGAATGTATTACACCTCAGCTGATGGTCGCCAAATTCTTGACGGTACAGCAGGGCTGTGGTGTGTCAATGCCGGTCATAGTCGTCGAGAAATTGCAGAAGCTGTGAAGGCTCAGGTTTTGCGTCTAGACTTTGCCCCCACCTTTCAGATGGGCCATCCTAATGCCTTTGAACTAGCAACACGACTGGTAGCACTTCTGCCCAGTGATCTGAACTATGTTTTCTTTACCAATTCCGGCTCTGAAGCGGTAGACACAGCCCTGAAAATCGCCCTTACCTACCATCGGTTGCGGGGTGAGGGGTCACGTCAGCGGCTGATTGGGCGGGAGCGCGCCTACCACGGCGTGAATTTTGGTGGTCTTTCCGTTGGGGGCATTGGCAACAATCGCAAGTTCTTTGGCAATCTGCTTACAGGAGTTGACCACCTGCCCCACACCCACAACCTGGAAAAGAACGCCTTCAGCCGGGGACAACCACAGTGGGGAGCGCATCTGGCTGATGAGTTAGAGCGACTTGTGGCATTGCACGATGCCTCAACTATTGCCGCAGTGATTGTGGAACCGATCGCTGGCAGTACCGGAGTTTTGATACCGCCTGTAGGTTATCTAGAGCGGTTGCGAGAAATTTGTGACAAATATGGCATTTTGCTAATCTTTGATGAAGTAATTACCGGATTTGGTCGGCTGGGTAAACCGTTTGCAACAGATTATTTTGGCATCGTGCCAGACATGATAACTGTAGCCAAAGGCATCACCAACGCCACAATTCCGATGGGGGCGGTATTTATCCGTCAGGGTATCTACGAAACCTTTATGCACGGAGGACCTGAAAATGCGATTGAATTGTTCCACGGTTATACCTACTCCGGTCATCCTGTAGCCTGTGCTGCGAGTCTGGCGGCGTTGGATATTTATCAAAAAGAAGGATTGTTCACCCGAATCCAGGAAGTGGCAGAACACTGGGAAAATGCGGCCCATAGTCTACGCGGTTTACCCTACGTGGTTGATATCCGTAACATTGGTCTAATGGCTGCTATTGAATTAGAACCTATTCCGGGTAAACCTGGCACACGAGGATACGAGACTTTCTTGCGCTGCTATGAGAAAGGGGCGTTGGTTCGCGTTGCTGGCGATACCATCGCCTTGTCACCACCGCTGATCATTGAGAAACACCACATTAACCAGCTTTTTAGCACTCTAGCCGAAGCTTTATCTTAACTAGCCCATCAGATAGCGTCAGAATCTCAACTTTCGCTACCGGCTTTGATGCACTTTTCTACTAAAGGCATTACCTGATCAACATCTTGCCAGCCGCGAATTTCCGTGACCTTTTTCTCCAAATTTTTGTAAGTCCGGAAAAATTCCGCAATTTCGTCCAATCGGTGTGGTGCTACATCCTGGAGGGATCTTACTTTGTTGTAGCGGGGATCTTTATCCGGAACACAGAGAATTTTCTCATCGCGATCGCCCCCGTCAATCATCTCCAACATCCCAATTGGTCGTGCTGCAATGATGCACCCCGGAAACGTTGGCTGATCTATCAAGACTATGCCATCGAGTGGATCGCCATCGTCAGCTAAGGTATTGGGTACAAAACCATAGTCGCAAGGATATTGTACTGAGGAATAAAGCACTCGATCTAAAGCAAAGGCTTGTAAGTCCTTGTCGTATTCGTACTTGTTTTTACTACCGGCTGTAATTTCAATCAGGATATTAATCACACCAGGTTTGGGCTGGGCTGGAATGCGAGATAAGTCCACAACAGTTCTCCAAGGTAACAGCTAATCAGGGGTGCAGTTCTTCAAGTTCCCCGTGTAGCATTTTAGGCTATGATGGCTAATCACAAACCCTACTTTCCAATGGATTTGAGCTTTAAGGCAGAAACTTGATCTGACGATTGAGCCACACAGATTACCTCAACTTCCCCCAAGCGTCTCTGTTTTCAGTATCGATTGAGCGATCCATGCCCTTTTAAGGGCGAGAAGCTACCAACCTTTGGGCAGTTCTCGACTTTTCCAACTGTCGGATGGAAAGACTGATACTGTAAATGTCGCGCGAACATTGTTTAACTGGTGGTCTTACTTGCGAGCGCTATGCAGCTTAGCAGCTTAATGGATAAAGTCGAGCTAAGATAAAATTCATTGCCCAAATATAAAATCCATCAGTACAAGAGTGAGACTTGAAGGCTAAACATTACATAATAAACAGTATTAACACTGGTTAAGTAATTAATGTAAGATGATATGAGGTTAAGGCTTATAACGCTATAGGTGGACTTAGCTCAGAATCGCCTAACGACATACAAGTAATTGAGTAGGGCTACGAGACGACTGCCGAAATGATTGCTCAGTACATCTACGACAAGACCAACAAGCAACTGCCAACGGAAGTGAAACTCAAAGTCGCCGTGTCCGAAACGCCTAACTCCTGGGCGGAGTACGAGGACGATGTGGAGCAATTGCCATGACAATCTTGATCCCAAATGCATTAACCCCTACCCCCTCATTGACAACCCCAACAAGCCTGCCTGTGGTTGAAACCTTTCACTCGGTTCAGGGCGAAGGAGCTTGGGCAGGCACGAACGCTTTCTTTATCCGGCTGGCAGGATGCGATGTAGGCTGTCCCTGGTGCGATACGAAACACTCCTGGAACGCTCGTCGTCACCCCCAACGCAATATTGCTGAGTTGGTAGCTGTGGCTATTGCTGCCAATCCAGCGATTGTTGTTGTCACGGGTGGCGAACCCCTGATACACGACCTGACTTTCCTCACCACTGGTTTGAGAGCCGCAGGATTGCAAGTCCATCTGGAAACCTCTGGTGCCCATCTCTTCAGCGGCAACTTTGACTGGGTGACGTTCTCCCCTAAGCAGGCATCGCCACCCCACGACAGCATTTATCCTCAAGTGAGTGAACTGAAGGTTGTTGTAGTCAACCAGTCCGACCTGGTGTTGGCAGAGCATTATGCTGCCAAAATTCCAGCTAATGCAGTCAAGTCTCTTCAACCCGAATGGGGCACACCTGACAGCTACTTGATCATCTTTAAGTATGTACTGAGCCACCCAGAGTGGCGGATTAGCCTACAGACCCACAAATTCACCAACATTAGATAAGGAGTGAACGATGAGTACACCCATTGCCGTTGTTTTATTGTCCGGTGGTCTGGATTCATCGACAACTGCAGCCCAGGCGCTCGCTGACGGATATGAACTGATTGCCCTATCGCTCCATTACGGTCAACGGCACGACCGCGAACTGATTGCTGCCAAACAGGTAGCCGAGCATCTGGGGATCAAGGAACACTTTGTTGTAGACGTGAACCTGGCGCAGTGGGGTGGCTCTGCCCTTACCGACCAGACCGTAGATATGCCCACCGATGGCGTAAAGCCTGGAATGGTCCCCATTACCTATGTGCCGGGACGGAATACGGTGTTTTTGGCGCTCGCCCTTTCCCTAGCGGAAGCCAAAGGAGCCGAAGCCATCTACCTTGGTATCAACGCTGTAGACTACTCCGGCTATCCCGACTGCCGACCGGAATACCTGGAAGCTGTTCAGCACCTCGCGACACTCTCATCCATTGCTGGACTGGAAGGTAAAGCCCCGAAGCTCATTGCTCCTTTGGTGATGGATTCCAAAGTGGACATCGTGCATCGGGCACTGCGACTGGGAGTTCCCATTCCCCTTACCTGGTCTTGCTACCAGGGCGAAGACGAACCCTGCGGGCTATGCGATTCTTGTCGAATTCGCGATCGCGCCCTAATTGACGCGGGTAGACTCGATTTGGCAACATTAGTAGGGCTGAACCTTTCCACAGTGGGGCAGTTAGAGGATTTGGTTCCAGCTTCGGGGTAAGATCAGTCTCCGAGAGACACTAATTCCAGATTTATGTGGCTGAGCAACTGCTGCAAGATCTGACACTCAAAATTTAAAAAAACCGCCACTAGACTAGGGCGGTTTGCTTGAGCAATCGGAGGTTGTTAATAGACTACTCTACTGAGTTTTCATGTAGTTGTAGCATTTTTTACAGTTAGCGTTGTAATACCAAGTTGCATTCATAAAAGTAACTTTCGCTCCCCCAGCTCAAGAGCTGCTCAAGAGCAGCTCAAAATGACACATCTGAACGCGACTTGGTATAAGGCACTCTTCGACTAAGAACTTAACGTCCAGCGTAGGCGCTCATCGGTTCTTTGATAAACCGAATATAGAGATGCTTGAATGTAGACTTAAAGATGCGGGGCATACCAAAATCAATGGGCATCAGCGTATCAGGCAGTTTCCAATCCAGCACCAATAGATCCTCCGGTTGCAGTTGAGGAAAGTCAATTGCCTCCAGATTTGAACAAAGTCCTAATTTCATAGCAGCAGCCACTGTGGGCACAGCAAGGGGATCTACATTGAGGATGTAGACTACAGCACGATCAAGAGCAAATACATCTGAGGAAGCTCCCAAGATTCCCAAATGGCGAGGTTCCCCACCACTGGGACCATTGCCTTCATGACCAGTAATGCCATCGAGAATCGTCAAATTGGGGTTGATTGCCCGTGCGGTTTCGACCAACATTTGACCAAAGCGATCGCGATCCTTGCCTGCCTCCATGTGCCACCAAGCTTTCATCTTGCCGGGAACGCAACCAAACAAATTTTTGACACCAAGCGTTAGCATCAATTGGCTATGAGATTTTACTTTAGGCAGATTAATTACCACATCTGCTTCCATCGCCTCTTTGGACAACAGGAGATGGTTGAACGCATCGTCAGTGTGGTAACGCTTGCCGTGAAAATCGACAATGGGCAAATTCAGTTCTTCAATTAGAGGCAGATACCCATTAGCCACCGCTACTCCTTTAGCACTACCAAAGGCGGGACTATCTCCCAAAAAAGGTTTGCCCCCGACGGCTTGTACCATCTGAGCTACGCAGTACACCAACTCGGCTTTGAGTAGTACACTCTTTGCCGGGGTTGGCACCAGTGAGAAGATTGGGTTTAAGCAAGACGCGATTGCCCGGTTTAACAAAAGTCGCCATCCCGCCCAACGGATGTAGCAGCCTTTCTAAAGCGTCTCGTAATAACTGCCGCTCGTAAGATGGGGCGCGAATTAAACTGACAGAAGGTTGCATTATTAACGTATTTCTAAAGGTTGTGCTTAAGGAGCAATAGCTGATAATTAATAGGTAAAAGACTAAATTCTTTCTTTTTTGCCCTTACCGCTGGGCGCTGCGAGCGAGTGCAGTCACCCGTCGGACATCGGAAAACACGCCTTCACCTTGAACTTCGCGTGCGGCGGGCTTTACCTCCAATTTCACAATATTGGCGGTCTTGATGCAAATTGTGTGTTCCGGCAAATGGAGAACACACCAAGGTTTGTCTAAAATTCGCATGATTTTCTGTTGGAGATCCTGTGGAGTCATACCGTCCCCTCGCTGGACCACATTAAATGATTCGGTCTGACCATTAATAAAGTGAAACGTTATTTGTATCAGGCTGTCTTGACTATTTAATGCCATGATGCACCTCTGGTTAACTCAGAAAGTTGTTCAAACGGGGATACTGTTGATAATTTAACTGCAATTGGCAATCCTAGCTGCCTTCAGACTGTGGGGTGTCAGAAGGCAGCGTGCGCATAGCGCTCATTTTCTGCAGGTCTAGCACGAGGGCTAACTCCTCAGAACTCATTAGCCCACGCTCCAACACAATTTGCCGCAGAGACTTGCCAGTTTCTAGAGATTCTTTTGCCACAGCAGCTGCATTGAGATAGCCGATGTGAGTATTCAGGGCTGTTACCAGAGCCAAACTTCCTTCTGCATAGCCAAGACATCTATCGGGGAGCGCGATAATTCCTTTGATACAGCGTTCGGTCAACGCTGCCAGCGTATTACCTAGAATTTCAATACTGTGAATTAAGTTATAGGCAATCAACGGCATCATTACATTTAACTCCAACTGACCCGCCTGAGCTGCCAAAGCGATCGCACTATCATAACCCATTACCTGAAAACAAACCATTGCCGTCATCTCTGCCATCACCGGATTGTACTTTCCAGGCATAATGGATGACCCAGGTTGCACAGGAGGTAGCTGAATTTCCTTCAGACCAGTTTTCGGTCCCGAATCCATCAGCCGCAGATCGTGGGAAATTTTGACGCAATCCTGAGCCAGATTCCGTAAAGCTCCGGAAACATTGACAAACGGAGCCATACTTTGCATCGCTGCCATCAGGTGGGCAGCCGGTTGCAGGGGCGTTTTGATCAATTCCGACAACAGTTGGGCAACGCGATCGCAGTACTGAGGATGAGTATTTAACCCCGTCCCCACGGCACTGCCGCCTAAGCCTAAGTGAGTTAAATCACCAGCGGCGATACTAATCCGATTTTGGTGTTCCCGAAGAATTTGAGCCCAAGCGTGAAAGCTCTCACCCAACCGCACGGGGACGGCATCTTGCAAGTGCGTTCTACCGGATTTAACAATATCGAGGAACTCTTGTGCTTTGTGATCTAGGGCTGCGATCGCTTCCTTGAGAGCTGGGTAGAGCGTCCGTTCCAGCGCCAACAAACCACCGATCCGAATCGCTGTGGGAATCACATCATTGGTGGACTGACCATAATTGACATGGTCATTCGGGCTCACCCGCTGGTAATTGCCCTTTTCATCGCCCAAAATTTCCAGCGCTCGATTGCTGAGTACTTCATTGACATTCATGTGGTGCGACGTTCCAGCCCCAGCTTGGTAAATATCCACTACAAAAGAGTCACGGAACGAACCCGCCAATACCTCATCAGCTGCCTGGACGATTGCCTGACTAATCTCTTGAGGAATGCAGTTCAGTTCACCGTTAGCGATCGCTGTGGCTTTCTTAATCAGCACACAAGCATCTATATACGTTGGCAAAGGCTTAATGCCACTAATCGGAAAATTTTCTGTTGCCCGCAACGTTTGAATGCCGTAGTAGGCGCTAAACGGGATCTGTCGCTCTCCCATTGAATCTCGTTCAATCCGAAATTCTGAGTTTAGTAGTTGAGTCATGTTCTTCATTTATAAACTTTAAAGATGAGATCATCCTACAATTAACAGTTACCTCTTTCTTCTATTAGTTTGTTGTAAATATTTTATTCAGGCTCCCTATGCCCCTCCTCGACCCCTATCAAAACTACACCTTCAGCAAATACTTTGAGCTGGGGTTTGAAGCTAGCGAACTGGCAGCAGAGTTTGGCTATTCTCTTAGCCGTAAGGTATTGAATTTACCTCGCTTCGCGGGCGTTCTCGACCGCTTGCAAGAATTGCGCGAGCGCATTGAAGAGGTTTTACCTTACGTTCCTCTAACCAGTGAAGTCGCTCGGCGGGAAATTCTCATTTCACGGGTAGTGACAGAATTGATTCACTACACTCGTGCTGAACTACGAATTGAGTATCAAATTAAGGTATCCGATGAGCTTCAGGGCAGTTTGGATTATTTGCTTCAGGTAAACACATCAAGTCAATTATTAGTCATTGAAGCCAAGTATGAGGATTTCACTAGGGGCTTTACTCAATTAGTAGCTGAACTTGTTGCTATTGATCGGTGGGATGGTTCCCCAGATATTTCTGTTCAACCTGTCCTAGTGGGTGCTGTCTCGACTGGAACGATTTGGCAGTTCGGCACTTTAGATCGTAATCATAAGCACTTCAATCAAGGCATCAATAGCTACCGTGTTCCTGAAGACCTAGAGCCGGTTATGCGTTTTCTGGTGGCTGCCTTGGGTAAAAATAACTAAATGTATTTCTATCGTAAAGACTGAGAGAATCATCATTAATACCGTCAGTCGTATCTACCCGTGAATTTACCTTCAAACTTGTCCGCGCACCAGACGCGCAAGGCAGACCATCTGCAAATTTGCCTAGATCAGGATGTGCAATTCCATGAGACAATTAATGGATTAGAACGCTACCGGTTTACCCATTGTTGTTTACCGGAACTAGATCGTAATGAAATTGATATAAAGACGACGTTTTTAGGAAAACATCTAGGGGCACCACTGCTGATTTCTTCGATGACGGGCGGCACGGAACTGGCGGGAATAATTAACCATCGCCTTGCCTCTGTTGCCCAGCATTACAAAATAGCGATGGGAGTCGGTTCCCAACGGGTGGCGGTGGAGAAACCCCAAGTTGCGGAAACTTTTGCCGTGCGATCGCTTGCTCCTTCAATCCTTTTATTTGCCAACTTGGGCGCTGTCCAACTTAACTACGATTACGGACTAGATGAATGTTTGCGCGTGATCGATTTACTAGAGGCTGATGCCTTGATTTTGCATCTCAATCCCCTCCAAGAGTGTATTCAACCCAAAGGTGACACTAACTTTCGGAATTTACTTGACAAAATTGAAAAGCTATGCATTAAATTACCTGTGCCGGTGATTGCCAAAGAGGTAGGTAATGGCATATCAGCTACAATGGCACAGAAACTGATTGCAGTTGGGGTGAGTGCGATTGATGTTGCCGGTGCTGGTGGTACTTCGTGGGCGAAGGTGGAAAGCGAACGGGCTGTTCATGTGACTCAGCGCCGATTGGGGATGACTTTTGCTGATTGGGGTCTGCCAACAGCTGAGTGCATTACCACTATTCGCGCCGCCCAGCCAAAAGTCCCCTTGATTGCCTCTGGGGGATTGCGCCATGGATTGGATGTGGCAAAGGCGATCGCACTAGGAGCCGATATCGCCGGTCTCGCATGGCCTTTTTTACAAGCAGCAGCTGAATCAGAAGCCGCACTTCACGCTTTAGTTGAGGTATTAATCGCAGAAATCACCACCGTGCTATTTTGTACCGGCAACGCCACTTTATCTGAACTACAGGATTCTGGAGCATTGCAGCGAATAGAATAGTTATTAACGATTTATTGAAGATGTGAGGCGTTAGCTGTTGAAAGATAAAGGCTAAAGTCAGAAGTATAAAGGCTGAGCTGATGTCAATGTCATTCAAATATCGGACTCAGTCGAAAATCTGGCACCTGAAAGAACATCAAAATGCGTAATTTCCTCAAACAAACTTTTGCCAGCGTCGTTGGAAGCGTGCTGGGACTGTTTATTTTCTTCGGTCTTGGAACCGGTGGACTACTCTTGCTGCTGATTGCCGTCGCTTCCAGAGATAGCGGACCAGAGGTCAAGGATAAGTCGGTGCTGGTTTTTGACTTGTCCCTTAACATCACCGATGCTCAACCAAGCTCTGGCACCAGCGCCGTACTTCAAGAAGCATTATCGGGGGAAGATAACAACACAGTAACACTCCGCACGGTTCTGGATACCTTGGAAAAGGCGCGGCGTGACAAACGGATTGTCGGCATCTACCTTGATGGCAGTCGCAGTTCAGCAGAAACAGAAGCGGGTTTTGCAACGCTCAAGGAAGTGCGGACGGCGCTGGAACGTTTTCGCGCCGCTGGTAAAACTATCCTGGCCTACAATATGAACTGGGGAGAACGGGATTATTACCTAAGTTCAGTAGCAAATACTGTTTTCCTAAATCCCCTTGGGGCGCTAGAAATCAACGGTTTGAGTGCCCAGCCAATTTTCTTAGCTGGAGCCTTAGAAAAGTACGGCATTGGTGTTCAGGTTATTCGGGTTGGGAAGTTCAAGGCAGCGGTTGAACCGTTTATACTTACAAAGCTGAGTCCAGAGAACCAACAACAAACGCAGAAATTGCTGAGCGATGTTTGGGGAGAGTGGCGTGCTGTGGTGAGCAAGAGCCGTAAATTAAGCCCGGATCAGTTACAGGCAATCGCTAATAATCAAGCTGTGTTGTTCGCCGAGCAAGCGCGTCAGCGTGGTCTAGTGGATAAAGTAGCGTATTTTGATGAAGTTCTAGGGCAACTAAAGCAGTTGACAGGTCCAGACAAAGAGAGTAAAACCTTCCGTCAAATCAGTCTAACTAAGTACGCAGACGTTTCTGGCAAGTCGCTGGGGGTGGAGCGCAACTCCAAAAATCAAATTGCTGTTCTCTATGCCGAAGGCAATATTGTTGATGGTCAAGGTAGTGTTGGGGAAGTGGGTGGCGATCGCTTTGCCAGAATCCTACGAACACTACGACAGGATAAGGACGTAAAAGCGGTTCTATTACGAGTCAACAGTCCTGGCGGCAGCGCTACAGCCTCGGAAGTGATTCAGCGGGAAATGCGGCTCACTGCTCAAGTGAAACCTGTCGTAGTTTCAATGGGTAATGTCGCGGCATCTGGTGGCTACTGGATTGTGACCGATGCCAAGCGGATTTTCGCCGAGCCGAATACGGTTACGGGTTCGATTGGTGTGTTTGGTTTGCTGCCTAATATCCAAAAGCTAGCGAACAACAATGGCATCACCTGGGATGTGGTAAAAACCAATCGCTATGCCGATAGTCAAACAATTTCTCGCCCTAAGTCTCCTCAAGAGCTGGCACTCTACCAACGCTCTGTTGACCAGATTTACAATTTATTCTTGAGTAAAGTAGCACAGGGACGGAAGCTGCCGGAGCAAAAAGTGGCTGAGATTGCACAAGGGCGCGTCTGGTCAGGTTTAGCGGCTAAGGAACTCGGTTTAGTTGATGAAATTGGTGGGCTTGATGCTGCCATCGAATATGCGGTTAAGCAGGCGAAGTTGGGAAACGATTGGGAACTGCAAGAGTATCCTGAAGCTCGCACCTTGGAAGAACGCTTTCTGGGACGTTTGACTAGAGAGGTCAAAAGCGTCATAGGTAGCGATCGCACCCTCGGACAACTACCTCCATTTGATCCGCTGACGGCTGAACTCCATAAAGTAAGAGAGGAAATAGCAATTCTCCAAGCTCTGAATGACCCATTAAGTGTTTATGCTCGCTTGCCATTCAACTTACAGATTGAGTGAGCAGCGGTGCTGCCTGAGCACAGCCGAAGGGTGGTAGGTTTAATCTTCTGTAGAAACACGGTTGTATTCTGCGATGAGATGGGTAAAGTTATTTAAAGTAGCTAACAATCCGTGAAATATAGCGCATCCATCTATGGATAGAAAAACAAACCGCTTCTTGCTTTTAATCGTTTCTTGTAGTGTGACCGGTGTTATTCTAGGAGGTACTGCTAGTTGGGCAGACAGCAATCACTGCTTACAAGCTAACACGATAACGAATGAGTGCCTGACCCAAGACCCCGTTATCAAAACCGTTCAGGGAATGAGTACCGGCTTAATAGCCGGAGCTGGAGCGGCTTTGGGTGCAGCATGGCATTTAAGGCACGAAGATTGAGCTGATTAAAACCAGCGATCGCCTTACAAACGATGAATTCGGCTGACCGAAATGATGGTTTTAGAAGCGATAGTTGCGATCGCTCACCCACAAGCTAATCGGCACTGCACGACCTTGGGCATCTATCTTAACTTCAACGACTAAAGATTGCTGCTGTCTGCCTCGTTGCGCTTGATTGATGTCCCGGTTAATTTCATCCCGCCGTTGCTCCGGCACATAATAAGTTTCCAAGCCGTACTTGATCGATCCATCAATGGAGTTGCCCTTCAAAGCTATCTGATTGGCAGGCACATATGTGGGGCGATCACAGCTTAAGCGTACTGGTTTCCAAGGTTTGGGGGGAGTAGATTCAGCCGCTGGAGGCGCTTCTAGGATTATATAGAAACTAGTCCCTGCAGCCAAATAATCTGAATACGGTGGCAAATTGGTATATCCATTTACTTGTTGTTTTACCAACTCTTTCCAACCCGGAAGATGCCGAAGATTCTCTATATGGGAGATGTCATAGTTCAGCGTCTGCGAGTAGCCGCGTAAGAAGTCGTAGGGATCTACCAGCTCAGTTTGTAAAACCACCGTTTTACCCGTGAGCTGGATATAAAATGACTGGGCAGGTAGCGCCAGAATTAGCCCTGTCTGGAACAGCAGGGGAACCCAGAGCATCCTCGCTGGCAGACGTGGTAATTGAGACTGCTTCTCCTTTAGTACAATTGTTGATAATTTCAATTTGCGGCTCATAAAGCATCCTCCTCAGATGGGGGATTAGAACTACGTCTTGGAGTGTTGCTGAGAGTACGTACATGGCGCTCGAACCAAAGCCCTACAGCGATTACACCAACGCCACACAAAATAAAGACCAGGGATTTTAACAGTAATCCTGTATTAGACAGCACAAACCAATTAAGAATTCGCAGAATTAATAACACCATGCCAATCCAGAAGGCGCGTCGTTCTCCTTGTGCCAGCCCTTCGCAAATTAAGCCAGCAGCTAACAGGAACAACAGCACATTGAAAATAAATGTGGCTTGCAGAGGAATTGGGGCGACACTGGTATGCCACAAAGGTATCCCCGCTGCGATCGCAATACAGACACCAATAACAATTGTCGTCAGATCCCAACGTGGACGAGTCCGCTGTTTTCTTGCCAACCACGCTAGACGCAACCACTCAAAGATTGCTAAGCCAGTCAAAACTAAGGCATCAACCAGGGGAAACCAGTTCAACCTCGACTGCTGGGCAGCAAACGGCTGAGATGAAAAGTTCCAGAAACCATAGAACGAGGAAAGATAAAATACTATACTGAGGCAAAAAAGTGCCATATTGCGGGCAATAGGCTGAAACGAACCTGTTGCTACCGAGCCCTGGGATTGGCGTCGACTTGACCAGGGGATGTTACTGTAAACCCATAACGAGTCATCGTAGCCCCACAACAGCGCTGGTGGTAGGGCAAACGCGATCGCTAATACCCAACCTACTGAGTTAAGGAAAAGATATAGATTGGCTTCCAAGGAAGAGAAAACTGCGATCGCAGCCAGAGCAAAAATCCAACCTGATCGACACCAGTACGCCAAGGGTACAAACATTAAACCTGCTAACAGTGGCATATGCTGCCCCATTAGAAATGACCAGGAAAATTCCTTTAAAAAGGACAATATTGACCAACTCTGCGAGCCAAAATTCGACCAAAAACCCCAGTAACCCAAGTTGATGAGGAGAATTGACAAGACACCCAAGGAAGTTAAACGTAGGCTGTAAGCCATAGCCAGTACACCAACTCCCCAAACTAGCAATAATTCATAAAATGGGCTATTGATGTGAAACATCTGACCCATTAGCCCCATATTCGCCCCCAAGATCAGTGCCCCTAAGAGCAATAATCCATGACCGAGCCGTTGTTGGGCTCCATTTGGTCGTCTCCACAAATAAAAACCAGCAATATTCACCCCGATAAACAAGCTTAACAGCAGCGTCACCTTCACGGATGACGGCAACTCCTGCCAGTTTGCTGCCACAAACGTAATCACTCCTAAACCAATGAGAATACTCCCCAACCCAATCAAGAGCATCACGAATCGGTTGCGGGCGGCACTGTCAAGGCTATTAAATTGGTAACGCTCTGATAATTGTTCGTATTGGGAATTATCAATCAGCCCCTCAGCCCGCCATAGCTCTGCTTCATGGCGTAACTGGTGGCGAAACTCATCTGACATGACAATCTCCCGCTTCAGTACTGTAAGAAAGGCGCGGAGTCAATTGGGTAGACAACACCCCAGAGGTATTTCTGGATCGCGATTATAATTTCAGTTTGAACTCATCTGCATCATGTAATTGGTTATTCTGTGACAGTTTAACTTGTGGTCTATTCAAAGCTACACAATTATGTTATTTCTTTAAATATAGCAATCCTAATTCATTTATAAACTCAACCACTTCTCCTCTTAATCTTTCTCTGCGCTCTCTGTCTTGGAAAGTTCTGATCGGAGGAGACCTCCGCTCAGACTTTCCGCTTCGTCTCTGTGGTTCGTTAACTAAATAAAATTGCTATATTATGGACAAACCTTCAAATTTATTACTTAAACTTAGTCGGCATCTTTTCAACACAAGTAACCAAGAAAAATTTATCAAGGCATTAATTGCTCCTAATCCTTTCCATCCCTGCATTCTTTGGTGTAAAGAAAAACCAGCTATTTTGCCATTTGCTATTGAGCCACCTATCTCCTGGCAACCACCTTTTGTAGACCGCTTATCTTTAGAAGAAAAACCCGGTCAGCATCCGCTGCATGAAAAAGGGTATTTTTACTGTCTCGATTTTTCTTCTGTTTTCGCTGCTTCTACTCTGTTAACGCTTGATTTTCCAGTGCCTTTAGTCTTTGATATGTGCGCCGCACCAGGGGGAAAAAGTATCTTTGCCTGGAGAGTTTTGCAACCTGAATTACTGATGTGTAACGAAGTAATTGGCAAACGCACTGGGATGCTAATTTCTAATTTGAAGCGGTGCCATATTAGCCCAAGCGTTGTATTAAGTAAGGATTCAAGCATTGTTGCAAAGCTCATACATAATACAAGCAAATTAGTTATAGTAGATGCCCCTTGTACGGGGCAGTCATTACTAGCAAAAGGGGGCAAATCACCTGGTTGTTT
>QQTW01001341.1_pt1 | contig 17102 bp, 19 predicted proteins | sample 1904831 | NCBI WGS metagenome assembly QQTW01 (sample SAMN09435610, study PRJNA476489) | Subsurface metagenome, whole genome shotgun sequencing project. | reverse complement strand
TTCTATTCAATTTATCCATCGTTTTGGACGAAGAGGAGGATATGAGCAGCTACATGACGGTTATTCGAAAATTGGCTGCGCTATTTCGAAGTCTGGAAGAGCAAGGCTCGCTTCTGAGTCAAGAGGATCTGTACGATGATGATGTCGTCAATGAACCGAGGACTACCGGGAAGGTATATGCCCTGTGTGAAATCATTTTGGAGGATTTGAATAATTATTGCGAGTGTATGATTCCGATTGGTAAGGAATATCATATCATCCCTTTTACTGGTCCAACTTGATATGGGATCGGTGATTACGGATGTGTCGATTGGGACGATCTATATTTGAATATGTGTATATGAATATGTGTATGTTCGATGCTGATGACAGAGGAAATAAACAGATGAGTCGAATACTATCAATATCAAACTGTTTCCGTTATATGCTCCCCCTCCACCAGTCAAACCATGGCAGGTACCATTGTCGACCGTCCGGCTGGAATCGTTACGGGATGAGAACTGGGACGTGAGCATGCATAGAGTCAGTTCTACCAATGTCTTATATCGCTCTATGTATATGTCTATACATATATCCCCATCCTCTTTATCTTCTCCTCTCTTGTTCCTGATGTTTCTACTCCGGTCGACGACTATATATATCCCCTCCTCATTATCTTCTCCTCTCTTCTTCCTTCCTTTTCTTCTTCGGTCGACTACTAACTAATGGTCGACTTCAAAGATCGTGCCGTTGATCAACGGCATCAATTCGGTGAAGCGAATCGCCGAGATGGCCCAGGCTGATTTCGGGCTGGTGAAGAAGAGCATCGAGCACTTATTGTATGTTCACAAGCATGCCCCCCTCTCCTTTCATTTCCCATCGTTTGAGTGTGTCTTCCGTCAATCATTAATATGATGATGTGGGATAAGATACTATGGATGTCTCCTCATGCTCGACGTCTACCAATCCGGCGCCATCTACGCCCCTACCCCGGAGATCTCAACATTGGTTGAAGATCGATCGATGCAGAAGGAATGTGCATCATACATATCTACCAATGGTATGTACATTACATTACATTATATATCCCATCATCATCATCCAACCATCGTCGCTCGCTCCTGTCTTCTTACCTCCACCCCACCACATCCCACCCCATTGCTAACAGGCATAATTCGAAACAAATATAGAACCAGTTAAATCCCCCTCGACCATTCTAACGCTCTACACCTCTCTACATCAAGGCCAAACAATCAAAGCATGGTCGATTGAACACCAACATCTTCTTGTCGGGATCGACATCCGAAGATTTGTTACATTCGGAGTAATCAAGGGGTTTTTGTATAGGGTTCATAAATACGCTATTAAGAGCGGTCCTTCCCCCTCCGCTGCTGCTGCTGCTGCGCAGTACCACCTACCGTACTACTCCCTTCCTCTCAACGATGGTCGAAGACGCAGGAAGGGTGCAGATACGCGGTTCAATAATCATCCTGATCGATTGGATACACGTCCGCCGAGACGATCAAGGAATCGACCTCCCCCGTCTATGGTGGATTCGAGGAACATGAATAATATACCCGCGAGTTCGATCTCGGGTGTTCCCTCGAATGTTTCCCATGGGAGAGGTCAAGGCATGGCTGACGTCGATGAAGAAGAGGAAGAAGAAGAGGAAGAGGAGGTATTTGAATCCGACTCGATATCCTCGCATCATGATGGTGATGGCGATGGTGAGAGATCATTCTCAAGTTCGCATGGTTCCTCACGATCAGGGTCAGATGGATACGAGCATCGACGATACGGGAAGTACAGTGGGAAGAGTAGTCCGAAGAAGTCGAAGAAGGGCGGTGATGCCAACCATGGCGACGACGATGGTGATGGTGGTGAAGGTGATGGCAAGGACAATGAGATCAAGATCTTAGAAGAGAAGTTGGATGGAACACATACTTTTGATGAAATCTGTTCGGAGCTGCATCTGGGTAAAGCTACGTTGTTGGCGATTTTGAAGGCGGGGAATGTTAATACCTTTGGTGGTGGGGGTGGGGTTATGAGTACGACTTCAGCTGCTGGGACTGGGATTGTAACCGGGGCAGGCAGGGTTGGTGTCGGGACTGGAACTGGACCGGGTAGCGTTGGTGTGGGGGATGCAGGAATGGGTAGTTCAGCTGGAGGACGAGGATTCCATCAAGCACATCATCAGTTCCAACCGTATCAGCAGCAGCACCAAGGAGGACAACATCGACATCCTCTGTCTCGACAACGAAGTCACGGAGCCGGAGTAAGGGAGGAACATCAGCGGGAAAGAGAACGACGAGACGGTGGTAATACAGGGCAACGCCATCGAGAGCGCCATCGAGATCATCGAGACCATCGAGATAAGGGCAGAGACCGAGATAGGGATGGCTGGGCCAGAGATCGAGATCGAGATCGAGATCGAAACAGTAAACGGGACAATAGAGACATGGGTAGAAACGACAGGGACAACAGAGACAGGGAGAAAGAGAAGAAGAGAGATAGGGAATATGAACACCGTCGTCTCTTTTCTCATGGGAAGAAAGGAGGGTTTGGGGAGGTGCAAATTATTCATCGCTGACCTTCTTTCTTTCTCTCTCTCCTTTTTTGTTCCTCTCTTTGTTCCTCTCTTTCTTTCTTTCTCTCTTTACTATTCTTGAGTCGGAGAGTGTGTGTCCTGTTTGAAGGTGGTCTGACTGGTCTGGAAATCAACGGTGTTAAGTGATGACGGTGCTGCTGAAATACCCTTGCTGTCTCAATCCCCTAACTTTTCTTCCTATAATATCTAGGAACCGCCATATATTATAGCTACCCTATCTACTCAAAATTTATTCTTCCCTCCCTTCTAGACCAGGGCGAAGCTACTTTAGTATGCCCAGTATCAATAGTTAGATAAGTTTCCGCATTGAAAGAGTTCATCCAACTGAAACCCACCTAATTTGATTGAAATCAATTTCTACCTTAATTAAGTTCATTATACTGTGACCCAGTATGAATGTGATCTTTAATTTAACTATCTAATCAAGCTGGATACGCTTGACTCGATCATCTAGTTGTTGAACGTGATGCAAAGCTAGCTAGAACCACGATAGGTTTCTGTCCACTCCAGATCTCATATCGCCGAGTAAGAGTACATTGAGCAGCCAGCTTGTTCTCAGACAAGGCCAGATGACATGCTCGCTCAATTGTGGTAGGATATTGAGTGGTGCGAGTTGACCGTTTTTAACACGTCCGCCTGCCTCAAAGACTGGGAATAGCTATGCAACTATAGTGGATTGTAGGATCTTGTCGTCTTCGATTCGCTGATGGTCTTTTGTTGGTACTGGTACTGGTATTCCCACGGCCTCCTCCTCCTCCTCCATCATTAGTACCGGTTGTGGTAGCACTAGACATCGGAGTCAGCGTAGGAGTATCTTTCCTTACTCTCATTACGCTACCCACACACTCCTGCCCCTATAACAGTCGCCATATATAGATAGCATATATTCATTAATGAATTATTTCTAATGAATCAAATCTCAATTGATAAATTCGATTGATTCAACTACAATTCATAACTTATCTCATCGTCTTCGTTTCGCTGATGGTCTTTTGGTAGTACTACTACTACTCCCACCACCACCACCACCACCACCGTTAGCACCGGTAGCGACAGGAGTCGAAGCACTAGGCGTCGGCGTCTGCGTGGGGGTATCTTTGCTTTCACTATCCTCGCCAGCACCACCACCACCATCATTATTACTACCCACCCACTCCTTCCCCTCCAACGGATCTTTATCCTTCCTCCTCATCGTCCCCGGACCGACCGCAACAATTTCCTCCTCGGATTCAGATTCGGAAATATTAAGCAATACTGGCATTCTGAACCCTCCTTCTTTATCATCATTCTCCTCCGCTTCCTCTTCATCCTGATTCTCATCCTCATCTTTTCTTCTTCTCCGTCGTGGTCTACCAAAACCGCTGCCCCTCATCCTCTTCATTCCCACCCCACGACGAACAGCAGAAGGTGAATGACTATGAGGTAGAGTCAAAACATCCACGACCTCATCTTCCCTATCTAATCTCCGTTGATGCAAAACACTAATAGGATGGATATCAAACTCGTCTTCTTTTTCGATGTATTCCACGTTTTCTTCCACTTCGGCGAAATCAGGCGCCAATGCTGACCACCGCTGCGGAGTGGCGATGGACCAGATGTATATTTTTCCCGTCTCGAGGCCGCATGCGCAGACGAGGGGTTTGGTTGGGTGCCACTTTTTGTTTTGTTCATTAGTTTGTGTTCGTGGGATGGAAATTTACATGCTTAGCGGGAAGCTTGTGGATTGGATTTGTGAGTGCATGGGTGGATGGACAACCATTGAAGGTGGCTGGCTGGCTGGGATAGACAGACGAACGGAGAGAGAAGACGATAAAGAGGTATTGTATAATGAATGAATACAGGGTAGAGTGATACAATAACTTACCTCAACAACACCCAATTCCTCTTTCGGCCCTTCCAGTATCTTAACCAAACTCCCTCGACTCCTCTCCCAAACATAAACATCATGATTCTTGTACGTCGACGCCATGACGTATTCCCCCGTGGAGCTACTAAAAGCGACATGATTCCAACTTAATCGATTGACGACGTCTTGGAATTTATGTTCGACTTCTAGCGCCATCTTTTTGGGATTTAGAACATCCACGTTTCCATCCCCATGTACATCCCCATTTGTATCCTTCACCACTCCCACCCCCGTGGCATCATCGGAAGATTTGGAAGACGAGGACAAAAATTCTGGCAAATGAATCGTTCGAATGATCCTATCGCTTGAATTCACCACCATTTCTCGTCCCGAGGAAGTGAGTCGTAAAAAAATGATGACCCCATTCGTGAGTCGATGAGAATGGATGGTCTGTCGGGTGGCGGTGTGGATGATGTTGATCCACCCTCTGTTCGTCCCGGCGAGGATGTATTCGCCGGAACTCGCGAAGATGGTGACGCACGTGGTTTGTTTGGCGTCTTGGGCGGCTTGTTTTTCGGATACACCCCCACCGCCGTCATCGTCATCCTGGGGGACTTGTCGACGAGGAGCCGAGGGGAGGATGTGTTTGATTGGGATGGGAGAGCTCATGTCGACGAGTCGGGGTTGGTCTTCGAAGAGGGATGCCACGAAGAGGAGACTGGTGTTTTACATATCGTTAGCTTGGGCTTGGAGGTAGGAAATGTAGGAAGGGAATATAGATATACTACGGACTGATTAAAGGGATGTAACTCGGCGATATACACCGGCGCATCGAACCTCACTACTCTTACTCGAGAGCCGTCTTTGAGATCCCATAGAATGCATTTCCAATCTTGGGATGAACTGAGAAGGTAACGACCGTCGCGAGACCAACTATCTTTATCATCAGTGAGTGGGACTATGTATGTAAATGTGCGTATGAATGAATACATGTACGGCAATGGGGGGAGTGAGATGAGAATGACTTGACGTACCTCAGGGATTGCATCTGACGGGTATGTCCTCGAAGCTTACGCGCTACGCCATTAGTCTCGACGTCGAAAATCACAACGACTCCATCGACCCGGCCAGAGGCGAGATATTCGCCCGAGTGGCTGAACCGGAGACATGTCGCGTGGCCGCTCCCTTGAAAGAATGAGGTGTTAGCTGGGTGGTATTTGAAAGGGTGATGGATGTACATACGTAGATGTCCAGCGAGGGTTTCGGGGTAGTCTTGCGCGAGGATGAAGGGGTCGACAAGTGAGAGATTCATGGCGGAGAATGGTATTGGGAGTAAGTTAGGTGGTGGGGCATAGGAGGAGTTTGAGGTTGTTGCCGAACCCGAAGTTGATGGCCAAGCTCAACAATAACTGCCAACGGACAAATCCTCGCAAGCACTTATTCATACGGATAGGCTCATTCTTAATATTCTTGCATCGTCACGACGCCGATTGAGAGAGAGACAGTTCCTTTATCATGACTGTGGATAGAGTCTAAAGCTGTTTTATCACCCCAGCATCTGGCATCAGCTCTATCTCATACAGCTCACATCGGACAACTAACTCAGCAACTCTTATTAATGAACTTGAGATGGACTAGTATTTTTTCTAGAGAAATCCACATTTCCATTCATTGCATCTTCAATTTCACCTCTTGGCCCTTGACAGATTTTCAGTCATGACTTTGTACTCCCTCAACTAGACTCTCTATCAGAGCCTGATCCTTAGAATGAACAAAAACCTGAAGCAGTTTGGAACTCTCCACATGGATTATCTGGCCATGGCTTGTTCTGCACTTGTCTTGTTGAAGAGCATGTTAATTGAGAAGCATTTACTATCGGCCGCAGATCTCAGTCGACATGGTTCCACCCAACGGTCGGTCTAGCCAACACACAATCGAACTGGTGATGAGCTAGGCCAATTCGTTTACACTGATTTGAATTGCTCGAAACCTTGCTTGACAGAGCAATGTTCAGAAAAGGATTCGTCCAGAACGATACTATACAACACCTGGAAGCCAAGATACTTCAGCGTTCCCGACTTGATTCTCAACCTTTGCCGAGTGATGGCACGTATCTAACATCCAAGCCGCTCATTGACACAAGCTCAAGACAGAATTATCATACGATATTCATATAGCCAGAATCCGTCGTCGAGGGGCCGTTGAACAATCGTTTAAACGATCGCCCGTCTTTCCGAAAGCAAGTCATCAGCGTAATTATACACAGTATGCCCCATGATGGCTTGCTTCAATCATTTACTCAACAATACCGTTCACTTCTTCACCTATTCATTCAATCCCTGCATCATCCGTCGGCTGCCCATCTGCATCCGTGACCATGACGTCGTCCGCCGTCGCTGAGCTTGGAGGGGTTTCTTGCTCGCTACCAGCAGTCGACTCACCGCTGTTCTCCTCCATGGCTTTTTCCTCCCCGTGGGGCGTCTTTCTTCCCAGCGCTACATCCACATCGAACCTCCCTCGCATGTCTCCTGGGTCTTGTGGTCCGGTATCCTCTAGCCCGACCTCTTCTGGCCCGCTGGTGTGGGGATGTTGATCTTCCATCTCCATTGTATTCCCATCCTCGGACGATCTCGCTGCTGTAGGACTCCTTGGATGACGACCCACCGGTTCGGCGGTCGGCGCCGTCCCGGCCTCCTGTTCCTGCCGTAGTAATTCCTCTTGCGTGACCGCTCCCCCTTCTCGCAGGGATTCATTGGGATCCAGTTGATGGTGCTGCTGCTGCTGCATCCCATGCATGCCGTGACCCGCTCCAGACGTATCGATGCCATTGACGCCGTCATCATGCGAACCATCCAGCTGCATCTCATCCTGCTCTTCATGCTGTAACCATTCAATGGGCGTCAACAATGCCCCTCCTAGAATCTCATCACCGTCAACCATCGCGCTCCACGAATTTCCACTGCTCGTCCCATTCGGCAAGATGCTATTACCCGCATGGCTCTCTGGCCGGTCCTCCACGGGCGGAAAGACGTCCGTGCCAGACGACACCGAGACGACTCGATCCAGCCCCCGCAGGTACGGACCCAGGAATCGATAATGGGCGCGCGGTCGCAAGATCAGCTCGGCCAGACGCTGAATCGTGTGAGGCGGCGCCGTCTGGAACGACGTCGTGAGTGTCGTCCGAATCGATTTGAACACATCTGCATGTGACGGGGGCAGTTGTGGTTGTCCCGCCCCGACGCTGTTTGCATTGTCCGATTGTTGTCGTCCTCCGCTCGCGTCGGCGTGAGTTGATGACGACGCGCCTGGTCCAGGCGATGGACCTACCGGGGGAGCATTCTCCTTGTCCGTATGCGACCCCTGGGACGAGTCTTGGCTGGTGGGTCCGTGTGCATCAATGGCACCGGCGCCATCCTCACCTGCTGCATCTGGATGGTCTGTTGGTCGACCCTCTTCCGCTGGTGGTGGAAACTCGCTGCGCACGATCTCCAATTCGAATGAGCGGAATGGTCATTCGCGGTGAGATGGACCACCTTACATGATCCAGTCTCGACAACACGTGCTCAAGGAGCGTCGGCCATCGCGCGCTACCATGGCAGGAGGTCAGCCACGATCGGTTTAAGCATACCATACAGAGCCAGGAATGCACGTCCATCGGACAATAAAATAGAGCACTTACTAGTCTATCGTCTCGCCTCGAGCGACAGTCTCCAACACCTCATCGTCTATATCCCATGACTTTGTCAGCAAGGTTCCCGGGGATCATCCGCCATCTATGCCACTCACCAGACTGAGCCATGATGAGAGAACCCCACGCTTCAGCTCCGTCGATAATGATGGATGAAACGCTCTCACGGCTTCTTTACGAATGCAGGGTCTTTCCTCCCACCGTTGCGTCGTACTCGCTAGCCATGAAGGACGACCATGGCCGTGTTCGTCGTGAGGAGGGCTGATGAATCCACGAGAACAGATGGTCGCGGACATCAGGTCAGCACGAGCGTCATCGTCATCATCATCATGATCATCGACGACCGTTTATTTTTTCCGGCTGACGTGCCGACGTTGTGTCGTGCGGGTTCGTGAAAGCACGAGCACAAGCACGACAGGAAAGACAAAAGCAAACACCACAACTAAGCTTTAACGGTGGCTTCATCGCATCGACCACCTAGTTCGCCGTGTGTTCGTTCGCAACCCAACTTCAACATCACGAGAGCATCCTCTTCGTACTCTTGTTTGGTGAGCACGAACCACTCGTCTCCGAAAGAGAGCGAGAGAGGCCGAGATAGAGTGTGTGGATGTGAGAGAGTGTGCGAGTCAAGTGCTCGTGGGGCTGAAACCATCGGCAGCGATCAAAACAAGGTTATCTCGAACCAGGAAGGCCGTTTGCGCGTTTACTCCTTGTAAAGATTGGGAAAATACGACAGCCGTCTCCACGTTATACGCGGGTCCGCTGGCTCGTGGTCATGGCACATGGCGCGGCGAGGCCAACTATATAGAGTATGGATGTCGTTCGGCCAGCATGGCCGTTCGGGCTTGCTCGTAGACTTGCTGGCCCTGCCCATCATTGTCCAACGGATGGTGACGTGACTCTCTTCGACCGATGTCATGCGAGCACTTTGGGTCCTCTTTACCACGACCGGCCTGGGCGCCTGGGCGTTGCCCAATGGCCCAGGCGATAACCGACTCTATCAGCCACCGGCCCTGCTGAGAAATCACCTCGAGGGGCGCCGAACGGAGTTGTGCTTGACGTGCATGTCGGACTGTAACGAGCCCGAAACCGTTCCCGACCATACGATCCTGAATCAAGTAGGCTGCTCCCCTTGCTCGAGCTGCTCTCGGGTGGAACGGCATGGTATGGGATGCTAATCGGGGGATGTGAATGACAGCTGAAACTGCCGGACGGTTACGACAAGGATGCGGATTGCTTACCGGCCTGCAATAAATATACCGCCGACTCACTCACGAAAGAGGTGCACATGGAGCTGCGCGCCCGGGGCGGCCTCCAACAAGGTCGGTACACCCGTGCGGCGTCTGGTGTGTGGTCGTCCCTGAATCAGGTCACCGCGCCCGCGGTGCTCCGCACGATTGGGGACCTGAGATGCACCCGGCGCGACTATCATCCCCGGATGCAGGAGAAACCGACCCCGCTCACGCCGGACGAGGAGCGGAAGCGGAAGTGGAGGGAGATCCGCGAGTTCGAGGAGAGGGTCCGGCGAGAGAACCAGCCGCCGTCGCCGGTCATCCAGCCGAAGCAGCCCGGTCAACGGGTGCAACGAGGACAGATTCCAGGGATGCAGCTGCCCAACGTACCGTCACCGCCCAAGCGACCACCACCGCAACTGCCCAATCTGTCTCAACGACGACGAGTATCACCCTCGGCCCAGCAAGGAGGTCCTCAGCTGCCCGGCTTCCTCTCGCAGACGGCGGACCAACTGCAACAGGTCCGGTCCAATCTTCATCCAACGCAGTGGAACATGGATAGCGCCAAGCAGTCCATAGGGGAAGCCTGGACGTCGTTCCAACGCAGCGGTGCAGCAGCGGCGGCGTTGCAAAGGGTGAAGTCGATACCCCAACGGGTGCCAGCCTTTGCACCTTGAAAGGGTTGTGGAGGATTCATGTGTTATCATATCTTCGTTCTTAATTTCCATTCTTTGATGTTTTCGCGAAGATTTTATGTGATATCAGATTTTTTCTCTCTTGCTCCCATTATTTGAAGTTTTCTCTTAATTCCAATATGGCCAGCTCCAATAGGTCCAGTGGCTCTTTTAACGGCACACACTGATAAGGTGTTCTTTTCATCATCTTATTGACCGCCAAGATGGTTGACTGTTTTCCCATGGGATGATCTGTTCTTTATGAAACGTTCTTGGATGACTTTTTCCAGTTGTTGAAGATCCGGTGTAAAGTTATATGTTCTTGAACATTGAAGCCCCTTTGTGACGCTCGGCCCATATCCATCAACCAGGCGTATGGGACATATGCCGGACTTAAGCTGGTAACCGTCTTGCAGGATTGCATTTCCTGAGACCGACTCTCTTCATTACACCGTGGTCCCTTGGTCGAAAAGAGCGTGGTCCTGATTCAACGAAGAGCGTTCTTCCAGAGGTCAACGGTAATCAATGGTCATGTGTCTTTCTAAATTGGTCCCTTTCGAGAAGTAATCGATGCCAAGATATCATAACCAGGGGAATGTCGCACAGAATGCAAGATGCAAAGGGTGACGGGTTGGTTCCTGCGGCAGCCGACGTGGCCTTCGCTGACGGTGGGATTTGATTGAGCGTCAAAATCGATGCTGATATAAAGTATTTATAAGCGGCATTTGTGCCGAAAAGTACCTTCAGAAGATCAGAAATATTAGCACACGCTCACGGGCATAAGGCGCCGCGTGACGACTTCCTTTTTCCTTTGATCCTCCCCCCCCCTTGGGTCCACACGACCACCACCGTTCATCACCGCCATCACCACCACCATCGACCTCCTTCTTCGTGCCTCGACTCAACGCCCATCCGCACGGTCATCCTCGACCCTCGAAGAGCTGTGATTCAGCTCATCTCCCTCATCGATATCAGCCGGTCTGGTGCATTGTTTACATGGATATCTCCTAGTCGCTCGTTGAAGACCTTTTCCTTTATCTCTACCGCCTCACCTGCTCGACATCCAACGTGCCATCACCCCCTTCGATAAATCATCATTGGTCGACGTCCGTGGCTGGTCCTCGGGGTCTCCTGAGATATACCAAGCGACAACAACATCCTGATCGGGATTTCTGGATATCGTGAGAGGCTCTTACCGGATCTTCCGTGGACGTCGTTCGGTTACTCTGGTCCGCGAGGGGGTCTGGAACAGTCATCGTTTTCATATATCAACATTCACGCGCGACAAAGGGAAAAACAGCGTACTTGAAACAAACACGGGCTTGCGCACGAAGCGCCAGGTTACGGCACTTCGTGCCAAAATCGACATCATGTACAGACCCAACTCGCTGTGGACATGGATGTTCATCATCATAGTCCTGGTGCAGGCCATTGTTGCCCTAGGATGCGAGGGGTATGATGGAATAGCCCCCCGATGATGGAGATAGGCTGACAATCCCCAGCTACGTGTTTGCGAAATTTCAATCCGAGCTTGATAAGGTGGCGCACAAGAATGTCGAGGCGTTGGTTGTGCCCACGTTGCTGGCGCTGTTCATCTTCGGCTTCATCTACGAGGTCTTTCTCGTGTGGGATGCGCTGCGACTCAAGAACACGATTCAAGTGATCGGCCTATGCATCTGTAATCTGGGTCTCCTCGTGTACGCCGCCGTGCAGATCGAGGCGATCAGGGACAATACCATGTCGTTGAAATACAAGACGAGGCCGGAAGATGGTGGAGCGATGCTGATCGATGACTTCTGGAAGGATATCCGACCCTTCCTGACGGCCATTCCCTGTGTGCTGGCCGTCGGCACCATCGCCATGTCGTTTGTGGCATGGAAACTGTACCACGAGTTTGCCTGGACCATCTACAAGCACATCAGCGCCGATCTGCGCATGAAGCGGAGATATCTCGCCTTCCAGGTGAGAATGATCACGTGCGGGGTCGAGTCGCAGCACACGAGGGCTGACGAGAGACTGGTGACATATAGATCTACATTGCCCTGCTCAAGTTTGACTTCCTGTTCTTCTTGGGCTTCACCGTGCAGTTCATGATTATGCTCATCAACAACGACAAGAACGAATACGAGTTTGATGACTACGAGTTTGGTCTGACCATCGCCGCCATTCCCGCGACCATTGTCATCTTGCTCGTCGCCGCCTGGTTCACCCGACGCGAGAATCGCATCGGCATGGTCGCCATCATCGTATGACATCCTTTTTTCTTTTGGGTTCCCAGCCGTGTCTCCCGTTCGTCGGACCGACTGACTCATTTTGACACTTTCAGATCTTGTACTTTGCCGGCTTGGCCTATTTCCTGTTCAAGTTGATCCGGATGTATCAACCCTCGCAGGAGAAGCAATACATCCACCTCCGAACGAATCTGACGACCTTCGCCGTGATTACGGTGATTCTGATCGTCCTCACCATCGTCAATGCCTGCGTCTGCATGCACAATTTCGGTCGGGGGCTCATGCCTCACATCGCCAAACGACGGGTCGACGCCGAGGAGGAAAAGGGCAGCATGACGGAAATGCCGAGCTATTCGTCGCAACGGCCGATGCCCAGTCGAATGGTGATTGATTAAGAATCGTTCTATCGCAGGTGGCAAGAAAACAACAAATTACACGTGGCCTGCTCCAATCGACTAATCTCACTGAAGAAAGAGCAATGTGCCCGCCCACATCAAGACCGAGCTCTGCCCCGCCCCGCCGTTTTACCCCGAGATGACACGCCCCAAGCATCTCTCTAGCAAGCAAGCAAGCAAGCACTCTGTCACTCCTTTCTGTTTTCTCATTCCGACTTGGCGCAAGATAAAGGCATTTCCCCAAACTAACGACCATCTCCGTCAATTGGTATTGCTCTCCTCCGATCTGATCTTGCGATTGTGGTTGTTTGTTTCTGCTTCTGCTTCCTGTACCATACCCCCATTTGTGATCTTCTTATTTGCTCTCCTTCTCTAATGTTTGGAATCTCCATGAAATGGTATCCTCACGTCTTATTTGGTGTCAATTTGTGATAACCTGAATGATAGATCCTCTTCAACTGAATCCCTTTGGATGACATGGTCTGACTGACTAACCCGAAGTAGACCATGATGCTGTTCGGACATCGAGGCTTTGACAGGGATGAATCGTGACCTCACATCGGAGTTGGGAGTGATTACATGACCATCTTCTTTTCACTGGCAGTCAGTCCGTGGCCGACCCTTCACCACCCGTTCTAAAGAACAAAGAAAAATCATCCACGGCAGCTGTCTAGTTTGACTCAACAGAGGTGGTGTGACGGTGTAAATGAGATGAACAGTCGCAGTCCGATACGTCTACCTGTCAAAATAGTGAACAAGCCATAACGCGGTAAAGTAACACAAAGCGGACCGCGGGATTAGTATAGCAGGAATGTTGTAAAGCTACCTTCTTCCACAGAAGGGGCAAGTGGTTATTGAATCCAATCGAGTCAGAAAAGAAGCTGCGTTGGATATGAACTCTTTGTGGAGATCGGAAAACAGAAAGTACCTAGGCGATACATAAACATCAATCGTCTATCAAGACAAGCTGAATGATTAAAAGGAGCTAGGCCTACTAAGATGGAACTAAGTGTTCACCATAGGAACAACGACGTCAAGTTTTTGAGAAAAGGTCAAAAGAAGAAGCAGAAAGCCAAGATTGGAGAGGATAGGTACGCCTCGTCAACACTGTTCATTGAGCGACCAGACCCCATCTGTGGCGGCTAGTTGGTTACCGGATGAACAGCAACTTGAATCTAGGTCTCGCTTTTCGTCCATCCCTCCGTGATCCCAACTAGAACAGACTTCTCAAGAACATCAATGATCGCCCAAATTTTTCTGGAACCGGATATCCTTCACGAGTAGAACTAGGTTAAAACCAGCCGGTCCAAGTCCCACAAGCGGTAATCAGATGAAAGGCGGATATAGATTGAGAAACGTACGAAGGATCAGGATTGAGGCTTATAATGTCAGAAGAAGAAGAAGACCGCAAAGATCGACAAAAGATGAGAACGATGGACAATGTGTTCAGAGCGGGCCCGGCCCATGTTGTTCCTCCTCTTTTTCGTACGATTGACGATGCGTCTCATCTCATCGTCGGATGGGTACCGTAGTGAAACCAACATTCCTCACCATACGGTTCAGCGATGAACGAACCTCCCTCGCACGCAATGGGGACGAAGATAATAATTCGACAGATCCCTAATTTAAACGAACAGATCTTACACGCTAGAAATCAATATTCCCTGATTGATTTTGTTACCGTACGAAGACCACCCAACAGCGTACATAAATTCCCGTAAGAAGAAAGACCAGTATGAATCCCAATCCCAATCAACAAGACGTGATATGATATGATGACGCCGATAAGATGAAAATAAATAAATGAGTAAGAAGGAAAATGTCAAGAGAGCGTCGATCCAGCGCTGACTTGCATCGATGACCCTGTCACTCCACCTGCGCCAATGGTCGTGGATGAAGATGGTGGTGGAGGATGATGACCTACTCCACTGTTGTTTCTTTTCTTTTCCTTCTTCGCCCATCGGACTGTTTGTTTCCCCATAGTCGGTTAGCATGAGTTACGATTAAGCGGGGCGATGGACGACAAGGTGAGAAAGAATAGAATGAAGAACTCACGTCCGCAGGCATTACATAGCGTCTTGGGACCCGATGGACCTTTACGCCATTCGGGGGAATCCAATGTCCCTATTGTCCCCCCCACCGTCAGCATTATATTAGAATAACAGGGGAAACAAGTACGACTACTGGAACCGAAATGGGGAATACTCACCGCAATCCGTACAAACATATTCATCCGCCGCCTTCAATTTCTTCTTGTTGTTCGCCGCCCCTCGTCCGTCTTTATCGACGGGGATGGCGATGCCAGCATCACCTCTGATCAACGCAGGACTGGCATCACCCGTACTGATCCCCTGCGACCGTTCGCCGTCACGGTACCTCAATCCCGTCAGCATCTCGATGGTCTCGATATGGGTCGCGCCCTCGTAACGGGCCATCTTGTCGTTGATCGTATCAGGATTGGACGTCGCGTTGGCTTCATCCAGATTCTGCCGGGTGAGCGCCATGTTGGACGTGCTTGGTTTCGCGGGCGGAGGCATATTGTTGTACGCTGCGTTGGACTGTTGCTGTTGCGACGAGGTCAGCGTGCCCGACGTGTGCCCGCCGCCCTCGCTGTCGGTCGGTTGCGTTTCCGAGGGCGTTAGATCGCTGGCTTGTTCTTGCTTCTTGAGTAGATGTCGTTGCTGCGCTTCGAGCTCTTCCTGTTCTTCCCGCTTCAGCTCCGCGATTCGTTTCGTCAGCCGCTCGTTCTCGATCTTGTGTTCCAGGAACGAATCCAGCAGGGCCGCGTTCTTGGTCGGGTACGGTCGAGCCATCATGAAGAATCCACGACAGAAGCCCGCTGCATTGTTGGGACCAAATGCCGCCGCCTCGGACGTCAGATGTGGATGTCCGTGCGACTCGAAGATGGTGTAGGAACCATCGTTCTGCCGGAACCGATAGAAGAATCGCAACGGGTTGCCCGTCGCGATGGACTCGTTAAACTCGCGCAGGAAAATCGCACTGTCGTCCGGATGGATGTAGTCGACCAGAAACTTCCCAATCAGTTCGTCGCTGATGTACCCCGTCAAGGACCGGCTCGAGGGAGAAACGTAAAGGATGCGACCGTCCGGCGTCAGAATATGCAAGAAATCCTTGAGTTCTTCCAATACCCGCTGCGACCAGTTCCGTCGTTTCGTGAACTCGGTCAGCGTGCTGCCGCCGCTGAACCCGGATTGGGCGCCGTAGCCCGTCGGTAATGGACCCGCGCCCGCACCGGTCATCTGGGACCCGTTGGCCATTGATTCGTTCGACCCGTTGGTCCGATGTTGGCCGTTGACCGATTGTCCCATCATCGCTGGTACCGTCTGCGCCTCAACGGGGTCGACATCCAAGTTCATCGAGATGAGATCCATTCCCCCCAGCTGCTCGCCATCCAGCGCTCCGGGCTCGAGCATGCCCGTCATCGACGCATCCCCTCCCAATCCTGTCATCTGTCCCATGTTAGTCGGATCTTGATGTACTTATTTGACGAAAATAAAATCTAGCCAGCTCACCTCGGTGTGCATGGCCGACGCCAGACCCTCGGCGCCGACGGCATTGGGAAACATGGTCATGGGCGACATGTCGACTCCGACATTGCTGGTCGTGCCTGGTACCGCCGTCATGCTGGTTGGCTGGTCATATCCCACCGGGCTTCTCGCTGCTCGCCACTATTAACGAGCACGCGATGCGGCTGACTGCAGATCCTGGGGTTCAAATCTGGGGAAAGAAGCTTGTTTGTCTCCAATATGCGCCTTTTTGATATTCGATTAAATGGCACATAATCCAATCAGTCTTGAATCTGACGAATAGACAACATGATGATTAAGTCAACCATCATCCATCATCTGGTCATCTTGTAATCTGATTAAAAGGGTCTTGTAGACTGCCTCGAGCATCCTCACCCGCGGGGCAGCCGGTCAAGGCTAAAAGCTGGAGAAACTTCCTAAAACGGAAAGGCGTGGCGACCGTTGCGGCACGTGCTCTCGTGGGGCCGTCGCGTAGACCTGACAAGGCGTTTGAGACGCGTAGAGTGCTGCCTTCCTCACCATCGTCATCGTCAATATCCTCTCCTCCTGCACCTTCCAGCTCCTGGACTGAGGCTGTGAGGATCAACATCATGTATGTATCTTGAACTTAAATGTAACTAGTATCACTCACTGATTGAATATAGGTGTATGTGTATAATCATCGCCTTGTACTCAGCTGAGAAGCATGCTGATGAGACTATAATAGCTAAAATCGACAAGCTCTCAATCTTAGGGTATGTCAATACTATATTATCCATATGTTTTAACTGACCCTTCGATTACATAGCGTTCGGTCTTTTGACAATCGGGTCCCAGAAACAATCCAGTTTCATACACCCCTCACTCTGATCGTAGGCTACAATGGATCTGGAAAGACGGTTGGTGCTACCTAAAAATATGA
>QQTW01001340.1_pt1 | contig 17103 bp, 15 predicted proteins | sample 1904831 | NCBI WGS metagenome assembly QQTW01 (sample SAMN09435610, study PRJNA476489) | Subsurface metagenome, whole genome shotgun sequencing project. | reverse complement strand
AGTGCTACTGATGCGCCTAGCGTCGGCATAGGAACAGGTTGCAACTTGAATTCTTTACCAGGAGATTTTATGAGTCAGTTTTCCCATCCAGTTTCCCGCCGCAAATTCCTAGTTACTGCTGGAGCTTCTGCTGTAGGGTCGCTATTACTCAAAGGTTGCTTAGGCAACCCTCCAGATACAATTACTGGATCTACTACTGGAACTCAAGTCCAGCAAGTTGCTGCCGTCAATCTTAGCCCCGAACAAACACCTGAAACTACTACAGTCAAGCTAGGATATATCCCCATCGTTGAAGCCGCACCATTCATTATTGCTAAAGAAAAAGGCTTTTTTGCTAAGTACGGCATGAAAGATGTTGACTTATCCAAACAAGCTTCCTGGGGTTCGATGCGAGACAATACCGAAATTGGCGCAGCAGGTGGCGGCGTTGATGGCGGTCAGTATCAAATGCCTATGCCACATTTAATTACTGAAGGTCGCATTACTAAGGGAAATCAAAAAATTCCCATGTATGTATTAGCGCAATTGATTACGCAGGGAAATGGAATTGCCCTTGCTAACAAGCACGCTGGAAAAGGCTTAGGATTAGACCTGTCTAAGAGTGGCAAAGGCTTATTCGACCAACTGAAATCGGCAAACACTCCTTTTAGCGCGGCTTATACTTTTGCCCAAGTTAACCAAGATTTTTGGATTCGCTACTGGTTAGCAGCAGGCGGAATTAACCCCGATACGGATGTGAAATTAATTCCTGTTCCCGCCGCGCAAACTGTTGCCAACATGAAGACGGGAACAATGGATGCTTTTAGTACTGGTGATCCTTGGCCCTCGCGTATTGTCAAAGACAAAATTGGCTTTATGCCCATGCTCACTGCCGAAATGTGGAAAAATCACCCTGAAGAATACTTTGCTCTGAGAGCAGATTGGGTTGATAAACATCCTAAAGCAACTAAAGCAATTTTGAAAGGAATTATGGAAGCGCAGCAGTGGTTGGATAATTTTGACAACCGCACAGAAGCCGCCCAAATTTTAGGTTCGAGAAATTACTTCAACCTCTCGCCAGAATTTTTAATTGAGCCATTCCAAGGTAAGTACGACATGGGCGACGGGCGCGTTATTGATGACAGATCAATGGCTGCTTACTACTGGAAAGATGAAAGAGGGAGCGTTTCTTATCCCTACAAGAGTCACGATCTTTGGTTCTTAACTGAAAGCGTCCGCTGGGGCTTTTTACCGGAAAGTTATTTAACTAATGCCCAAGCTTTAATCGACAAAGTTAACCGCGAAGATATTTGGAAGGAAGCAGCAACAGAAGCAGGTATTGCTGCGGCAGATATTCCGACTAGTACCTCTCGCGGCGTTGAAGAATTTTTTGATGGTGTCAGGTTCGACCCAGAAAATCCCCAAGCTTACTTGCAGAGTTTAAAAATTAAACGAGTTTAAGCGGTTTTAGAGCAAGTTATAAATTTTTGTCCATCGATTACAAATATTTAGAGGAGAAATTAGTCCATGACAACGCTGCAAAGACGCGCGATCGCCAAACCCCAAAATTCCCGACTATCTAACATAAAAAAGCAATATCGTGACCTGATTCCGCCAATTGTGGCGCTACTCATTTTTCTAGCTATTTGGCAGTTGTTTTCTTGGACTCCAGGCGCAACTTTACCAGGACCGATACAGGTTATTCAAGATACTTGGATTCTCATTTTTTGGCCCTTTTACGATCGCGGCGGTACTGATAAAGGCTTGTTTTGGCAGATTTGGGCTAGTTTGCAGCGCGTAGCAATCAGTTATACCCTGGCGGCAATTGTGGGTATTGGGTTGGGTATTTTGATTGGCACAAATAAAATGATGTCCAAGGCTTTAGACCCGCTGTTTCAATTACTTAGAACAGTACCGCCGTTAGCTTGGGTGCCAATTTCTTTGGCAGCTTTAAGACAAAACGAACCAGCCGCTTTATTTGTAATTTTCATTACGGCAATTTGGCCCATTTTGATTAATACGGCGGTAGGAGTTAAGCAAATTCCCCAAGACTACAACAACGTTGCCAAAGTTTTACAACTAACTCGCAAAGAATATTTCTTCAATATTCTGATTCCGTCGGCTTTACCCTACATCTTCACGGGCTTACGAATTGCGATCGGTCTTGCCTGGCTAGCGATTATTGCCGCAGAAATTGTCATGTCTGGAATTGTTGGTATCGGCTTTTTTATCTGGGAAGCTTATCAAAATAACAACGTTAGCGAGGTAATTTTGGCGCTAATTTACATCGGTGTTGTTGGTTTGCTGCTAGATAAGTTGATGGGTTGGGTGCAAAACAAGATTTTGCCAGAAGGACAAAAATAATTATGTTGTAGAGACGTTGCAGTGCAACGTCTCCAGCACAGGGGTTGCAACGTCTCCAGCAAAAGGTTTGCAACGTCTCCAGTAAAGGGGCGAATAGAATTCGCGGCTACACAGGCAAAGTCCGCCTACGCGGACTAAGAAAATTTTTCAATAATTTAGTCCGATATCCACGTTAGACGTTGTACGCAACGTTTCTACACCACATCCACAAATAAAAGTTATGTCTGTTTTTGTTGCTATAGATTGCATTGATAAGGTCTTTGAATTAACTGGCGGCGGCTCTTATATTGCCCTTAAGGGTATTGACTTACAAATTAAAAAGGGAGAATTTGTTTCTCTAATTGGTCACTCTGGCTGCGGTAAATCAACTTTGCTCAATACCATCGCTGGATTGGATTTGCCAACTGAGGGCATAGTCACTCTGGAAGGACAAAAGATTACTAAACCAGGTCCTGACCGGATGGTAGTATTCCAAAATTATTCGCTTTTACCTTGGCGGACTGTCCGCGAAAATATTGCCTTGGCTGTAAATGCGGCAATGAAGGATCTGCCAGCTAGCGATCGCAAATCTATTATCGAACATCATATTGATATGGTGGGCCTACGCCCTCACGCGGATAAGCAACCAGGAATGCTCTCTGGGGGACAAAAACAACGGGTGGCGATCGCTCGTGCTTTAGCTATCCGTCCGAAGTTGTTGCTGCTAGATGAGCCTTTTGGGGCGTTAGATGCGCTGACGCGGGGTAATTTGCAAGAGCAATTGATGCAAATTTGCGAGGAAAACCAAGTTACAGCCGTAATGGTGACTCACGATGTTGACGAAGCAGTATTGCTATCTGATCGCATTGTCATGTTGACCAACGGACCAGAATCAAAGATCGGGCAAATTCTTGAAGTAGATATCCCTAGACCTCGCAAGCGGATGGAAGTAGTCGAACATCCTAGCTACTATAGCTTGCGTAGCGAAATGATTTACTTCCTCAACCAACAAAAACGGATCAAAAAGATGCGGGCGCGCAAAACTGCGGTCGTCGCACGTCACGGCTTAGAGAAAGTCAATCTCGAGATCGGCTTTGTCCCTCTAGCAGCTTGCGCTCCCTTAGCTGTTGCTAAAGAAAAAGGTTTTTTTGCCAAGCATGGACTAGATGAAGTCAATTTGGTACGGGAGACTAGTTGGCGCGGAATTGTCGATGGCATCGCTGGCGGCTATTTAGACGCGGCACAAATGCCTTCGGGAATGCCTGTATGGTTGACCCTAGGGGGCGCAGATAATCGCTCTATACCTGTTGTCAGCGCTCTTACCCTCACTCGCAACGGTAATGCGATCACTTTGGCAAAACGCTTTTATGACGAAGGGGTATATTCTTTAGCCGATTTCAAACAGTATTTGCTGCGTACACGCGATCAACGCCATACTTTGGGTATGGTTCACCCCTCCTCAATGCATAACTTACTGTTGCGTTACTGGTTGGCTGCGGGTGGAATTGACCCTGATATAGATGTCAATCTCAAGACTATTCCTCCCGCCCAAATGGTAGTCGATTTGCAAGCGGGGAGTATTGATGGCTACTGTGTCGGCGAACCTTGGAACATTCGCGCTGCTACAGAAGGAGTTGGTTTTACGATCGCCACAGATCAAGAAATTTGGCTAGGACATCCAGGCAAAGTTTTAGGCGTGCGCGAAGATTGGGCGGCGGCTTACCCCAATACTCATATTGCTTTAGTCAAAGCTTTGCTAGATGCTTGTCAATACTGCGCTGATGAAGCCAATAGCGAAGAACTCCGCTATATGTTGGCGCGCCGAGAATATTTGAGTACCGATGTCTCTTACATTTATCTTGGCGACCCCAATCCTGCTGTTTGCAATTTGTCCCAACCAATGAAACAATATGCCCATCATCAATTTTTTGGGCAGGGTGTCAATCGTCCTAGCCGTACCGAACACTTGTGGATCATGACGCAGATGGCGCGTTGGGGTGATGTTCCGCTGCCGAGAAACTGGGTAGAAATCTTAGAACGGGTGTGCCGAGTTGGTGTATTCAGCACGGCAGCCAGGGAGCTAGGTCTAGATGTCAATTACAGTCGTAGCTCGATTGAGTTATTTGATGGGGCAGCTTTTAATGCTGAAGACCCGATTGGCTATCTCAATAGTTTGGCAATTAAACGCGATTTTTCTATTGCAGAAGTTGCACTAGACTCTCGAATTGCAGTTGCCTAGTTCAGAAATTACATAGGGGCAAGCAATTCGCCCCTACCGCCTCTTATTGACCTTCTAGCTACAAAAACTCATGTTTAATCCCAATTCTGCTTACACTACAGAAACATCGCAATCAACCGCAACCTTAACTCGCAACCGTCAAGCTTTTTTAGAAATTGAGGATGTTTCTAAGGTTTATCCCACATCAAAGGGACCTTACACAGTTTTGGACGGCGTAAATTTAACTGTCAATGAGGGCGAGTTTATTTGCGTCATCGGTCACTCTGGCTGCGGCAAATCTACGCTGCTAAATATGGTGGCAGGTTTTAGTACGCCCAGTAGCGGTTCTGTGCGGCTCAATTCTAAGCCTATTGTCCAACCAGGACCAGACCGGATGATGGTGTTTCAAAACTACGCTTTATTGCCTTGGCGGACGGCTTTTGAAAATATCTATATTGCTGTTAATGCTGTTTATCCCAACAAGCCCAAAGCTGAAAAGTCAGCGATCGTCCGCGAACACTTAGCAATGGTGGGACTAACAGAATCGGCAGATAAAAAGCCACCTCAACTATCTGGCGGGATGAAGCAGCGTGTGGCGATCGCTCGTGCTTTGGCAATTCGCCCCCAAGTGTTGATTCTAGATGAACCATTTGGAGCGCTAGATGCCATTACCAAAGAGGAGTTGCAAGAAGAATTATTGAAAATCTGGACAGACCATCAATGTACTGTCTTGATGATTACTCACGATATTGATGAAGCGTTGTTTCTTGCCGATCGCTTGGTGATGATGACCAATGGACCATCAGCTAATATTGGTGAAGTGTTAGACATTCCTTTTGCCCGTCCGCGCGATCGCGCCCGAATTATGGAAGATCCGCAATACTACAAGCTGCGTAACCACGCTTTAGACTTCCTCTATCACCGCTTTGCTCATGATGACGTAGAGTAAGGCAGTTACAGTAAAGACGTAGCAGTGCTACGTCTAGAAAATTAAGGAGAAGATCATGCGATCGCCAATTATAAAATTTTTGCTGCTATTAGGGTTAGTAATGCCTCTATCCGCCTGCGACTTTGGGGGAGGGGATGATGACGAAGCGCCAGAAAATATCGAACAACAAGATGACGATGATGACGATGATTGAGCAGAAAGATATCCTGCTACCCAATTACTGACACAGCCAAAAATATTTTATTACTCATTGAATTGCAAAGGCTCCTCTAAAGGAACTGCTACTTGTTGCAATTCTGGCAGTTCTACTAATTCCAATTCTTTCTCTTTTTCTTTGATCTTTGTCGGTATTACCAACGGTTGGGGCTTTTCTAGCCAACAACTTGCTATAGGTAAGGTTTGCTCCAAATCTTCCAAAGGTCTAGGAATTACCATCACAGCATTCAATTCACCAATTCGTGCCGCCTCATGCATTCCTGCTTCTAAAGCTACAGCAACATCAGCCACCGAGCCGCGAATAATTACCGTACACAATCCCGCACCAATAATTTCGTGGGCGGACAACTGCACCTCTGCTGCCTTCAGCATAGTATCAGCCGCTCCTACCATTGCCGGAAATCCGCGAGTTTCTAATAAGCCGATCGCTTGATTGCTCAATTGACTATTGCCGCGTCCGTGAGTAAGTTGAGCCAAGCGGCTACCAATCGGCAGCACCATCTCTAAATTAGCTAGTGGTCTAGCAATTACCAAGCTAGAAATCAATTGTCCGTTTTGCTCGGCGTGTTCTGCACCAACATCTACTGCTAGGCGAACATCAGAGATTCCCCCTCGGACAATAGCTGTACAGTGACCGCTACCAGTTTTCTCGTAGCCTACCAAAGTTACTCCAGAAGATTTCAGCATTGCATCGGCAGCGCTGACGATTACTGGAAAACTACGAGTTGACACCAAACCTAGTGCTTTATCTTTAAAGTCTTCCAAGTATTGCTTGCTCCCCTCCATTTTGAACCTCAATTTATAAGATGCTGCTTTATCCTAATTTAACTGCTGTTAGCGGTAGGATTATCATCTTGGAGCGGACGACTTAATGCTTGTCTGTGTGGTAATAAAGTTGATAGCAGTTGATTTAAACGCGCTTGCCCATAAACTGTAGGAGTATTTTCAGTGGTGTTTTCTGCCGCAGAGCCAGATTCTTGTTGCTCTGGAGCAGGATCATCTAGATTGCTTGCCGCAACTACACCATTTTGAGAGGCGCGATCGCTTTGTGCAGGTTCAGACGTTACTGGTGGTTTCTCAGCTTGACGACTATGATCGCCAATTAGAGAACCAGGAGAAATTACTTCCCCCCGATTGACAGAAGTATTGAAGATTGTTGTCATCGAACCAATGCAAGCATTAGCGCCAATTTTCCCGTCCCCAATGATTAGGACTCCTGTACCGATATTTGCGCCGTCCTCTACTGCAATTTTGCCTTTGTGGGCGTGCAAAATTGCTCCCATACCAACACATACTCCAGATGCAATAGTAATTTCACTGTCTGGATCTGCTTGGAGAAGAACCCCTGGAGCGATCGCTGCTCCAGGATCGACAGTTACATTGCCACTAACATAAAACTGAGAGTTGCTAACTGGCTGTAGTGGCGGCAAATGCATTGGAATTGAGTTCCTTTATCGGACATGAATATTGCATACAAAAGAAGGCTAAAGGGCTTAGAGCCATTTTCTTCCCTTTGCCCTTTGACCTACCATTGCGTCGGCTGTTTCATCTACCAAACATTCGTTAGGACATAGGGAGAGAGACAGGAGAAAACTTAGCTATTTTGCAATAATTCTCTCGCTGCCAATCTTTTTAAGATAATTATGGCTTTGATGACGTGTACATCAGCCCTTGCTTCAATACTAACGCTGCTACGCTGTCAAGTTCTTATTTTCCTGGGCGCTGAATAATCATTTCTACGACTCTGCGCTTGGCTTTGGGGTCAATGCCAATCAGCCGTACATATGACTTGCTCTGTTCTGCTAAGGTAGCTTCAAGTTCAGCAAGCACTTGCGATTGCTGCTTAGATTGGATTGCGCCGTTAGTTTGCCAGGAACTAGTTTTAAACCTACGTTCGTCAGCATATTCGGTACTAATTAGATAGCCTTGAGCGAGTAATTGCCGGACTTGATCGACAACTTCTGAACTTAAGCTACTGCTACTGCTAGACGATTGACTGCTAAAGCCTTGAGGCTGACTAGCAGCAGGACGAGAACCGTTGCTAGATGGCTTCGATCCGCCTTTATCATCTGGTCTTTGAATAATTGTTTCTGCTGCTCTGCGCTTGGTCTTGGTGTCAATTCCAATTAAACGTACATATTCGCCTGCATGGTTAGCAATACACTCTTCTAGCGCAGCTACTACTGCCGATTCTTGTTTTGCATCAATGGGAGCACAACTTTGCCAAGAACTAGTCTGGAACCGCCGTTTATCAGCATGCTCTGTACCAATTTTGTAGCCTTGGGCTAGCAACTGCCGGACTTGCTCGATCGCATCTTGGCTCAAAGTGCTACTAGTAGTATTACTGCCTGTAGAACTTCCGCTATAACTGTAAGAACTTCGAGCAGAACTACTGGAGCTTGAACCTTGCTGATTGCTTGAGCGATCGCCTGGTCTTTGAATAATACTTTCCAAAATGCGCTTTTTGGTTTTGGTATCAATTCCTAACAGGCGCACGTACTCGTCGCTATGCTCATTTAAGCAGCTTTCCAATTCTTGGAATACTTCTGCTTCCCGTCTGGCTTCAATCGGAGCGCAACTTTGCCAAGAAGTAGTTTGGAACCTGCGAGTATCAGCGTGTTCTGTACCAATTTTGTAGCCTTGAGCCAGCAATTGGCGTACTTGTTCTTGGGCTTCGGCGCTTAGACTTGTGCCGGAAGCATAACTTTGTTGATTGTATTGGCTGCCGCCACCTCTTGACATTTCGTTGCGTACTCCCGAATCAAGGTTCATTCCTACTATATGAGATGCAAATTTCATATCTGCATCTTGCACGTTGGGCAAACGGTCTGCTTGCTGCTGGTTATTAACTATCGAACCAGATGCAACGTACCTGCCAGGGGGAATTTCTACGTCTTGAATTAGGGCGTGCATCATGATGATACAGCCTTCATTTATGCGGGCGTTAAATATCGTCGAACGAAAGCCAATAAAGCAGTTGTCTCCTACATAAGCAGGACCATGAATCAAGGCCATGTGGGTAATCGAGGTATTCTTCCCAATCCATACCGAGTAAGCATTGTTGTCATCGCCGACAACTTGACCTTGATTTAAGCCGTGAATGACAACGCCATCTTGAATCTTGGTATTTTCACCAATTAAGAAAGCATGACCTTTATCGGCGCGAATCGAAGTTCCTGGGGCAATCGTGACGTTTGCACTAATGCGGACATCGCCAATGATATTCGAGAAAGAATGTACAGAGGCGGTGTTGTGAATTTGGGGTTCGCTAGAACTTTTCGACCAGGGGGTAGGGGGAGCCGCGTAACTACCGACTGCCATAAGTGAATTCTCCTAAATTAAATCTCAACGCAGTATATTGACTGCCATCCAGTTTGCAAAAATATTCTGGTAATATTTAGCGGTATTCGTCTTTTTTGTTGTAAATGGAGCGATTTTCAACATTTACAGTGTCAATAATCGCTACCACTGCTGCATCTAGAGGGCGCTGTTCGCTACCAGGAACTTGACGAGCAGCACCACCACGACTGACAAGTACCCACTCGTCTACCCCTGCCCCCACGTTATCCGCTGCGATTTCGTATTTTGGTAGCGCTTGCCCCTCCTCATCAATAAATTGAAGCAGGAGGAACTTTACGCCCCTAAGACTAGGCTCTTTATGGGTACAGACCACAGTGCCACGAACTTTGGCAATTTGCATCAGCGATTATGGTCTTGTGTAAGGACCAGCGTGTAATGCTCTACCACTAACGCTATCGCGGAATTGCTCTACATCGTCGGTGTAACGGATTGGTAGTACGTACTCTAGGTTCTCGTGCGGACGAGCAATAATGTGAGTTGACAGGACTTGTCCGCCATTTACCCGTTTGACGTTGTCTACGCCAGCCGCTACAGAAGCTTGGACTTCCGAGACATCGCCTCGGACGATTACAGTTACGCGACCGCTACCGATTTTCTCGTAGCCAACTAAAGTTACCCGTGCTGCTTTCACCATTGCGTCGGCTGCTTCTACAACAGCGGGGAATCCTAGCGTTTCGATCATTCCTACGGCAATTGCCATGAGTTTTGCTCCTAAAATAATTTGCTTACAAACGGACTAATTTACAGAATTTTTCTGAATCGCGCCTACTCATATTACATCCGAAACTGCTCTACTTCTTCGGTGTAGCGGATTGGTAGTACGTACTCAAGATTTTCGTGGGGTCGGGCAATAATGTGGGTTGATAAGACTTCGCCACCGTTTACTCGCTTGGCTGATTCCACCCCAGCAGCAACTGAAGCTTGTACTTCCGAGACATCTCCTCGGACAATTACAGTTACACGAGCGCTACCGATTTTTTCATACCCAACAAGGGTGACACGGGCTGCCTTAACCATAGCATCAGCAGCTTCCACAACAGCAGGAAATCCTTTAGTTTCAATCATTCCCACAGCAATTGGCATTTTTTTCTCCTCTAGAAGCAATCCACAAATCCTTGACAACGATTTTCGCAGCAATGCCTGCCTGCAAAAATTTTGACGGGCAGAGCCATTATTTGCTATATCAAAGTTTTTTGTGTTCTAAATTTAAGAATAGAGCGCGCGCGATCGCTTTGGCAATATAAGTTTCAATGATAAATTTTAATTTATACTATTAGATAAGCTAATTATTCTGGCTGATAAACCGGAAAATGGACTAAAATTCAGGTGTGTATAGATATTTTACAATGGTGGAGATAGATTTTATTTGATAATCCAATGATTGGATCCTTAAGTAAAGATTAAGTAAGGCATCAGTTATTTAGCTAACAAAAATTTTACTTTTGAGCAGCATCAAGAGTAATCTGAAACAAAGATACTAATAGCAACTAAATAAAAATAGCTATCGCCCTAGCCCCAGCAACCAGAAGCCTACTAAAGCTAATTTGGGTATAGAGACTAGGCATAGCAGTTATGTCAGAAATTTCAATGGTAATTTTCAATGGCTCAATTACTCCTCCAAACGAGTTGGTGGCTTCCTTGTTATGGCTTAATCGGTGCTGTATTGACCTTACCTTGGTCGGCAAATCTAATCCGGCGTACAGGTCCAAGACCAGCAGCTTACTTTAACTTATTGATGACAGTCTTAGCATTCGTGCATGGCACTTTGCTCTTGAGACTAATTGCTACTAACGAGCCGCAACATCTAGTATTCCACTGGTTGCAAGTTGCAGACTTGGACTTGACCTTTTCTTTAGACATCTCCTTGGTTACTGTAGGAGCAATGGAATTGGTCGCGGGTCTTAGCCTGCTAGCACAACTTTTTGCTTTAGGCTATATGGAGAAAGACTGGGCGTTGGCTCGTTTCTTTGCTCTGATGGGATTTTTTGAAGGAGCAATGAGCGGGCTAGCAATTAGTAACTCTTTATTGCTGACCTATGTTTTTTTAGAACTACTCACCTTATCAACTTATCTATTGGTAGGGTTTTGGTATGCTCAACCGTTGGTAGTTACCGCCGCACGAGATGCGTTTTTAACTAAACGAGTAGGAGATATTTTGCTTTTGATGGGGGTAGTCGCCTTAGCATCAACAGCTGGCAGCTTAGATTTTCCTGACCTTTATCGGTGGGCCCAAACAGCTTCCTTATCGCCGACAATGGCAACGCTATTGAGTTTAGTTTTGATTGCTGGACCTGTAGGCAAATGCGCTCAATTTCCCCTCCATCTGTGGCTAGATGAGGCAATGGAAGGACCTAACCCTGCCTCAATTTTGCGAAATTCAGTAGTAGTATCTTGTGGAGCTTACGTACTGATCAAACTCCAGCCAATTATTGAGCTATCCCCAGTAGGGCAGATAGTTTTGATTAGTATTGGCACAGTAACAGCAATTGGGGCTTCATTAGTTGCGCTGGCGCAAATTGACATTAAGAGGGCTTTATCGCATTCAACTAGCGCTTACTTAGGGCTAGTATTTGTGGCGGTGGGTATGCAGTGGACGGGTTTTGCCCTGCTATTACTATTTACGCATGCGATCGCCAAAGCATTAATGTTTATGAGCGTCGGTTCGATCATTATGACCACCCACAACCAAGATCTTACAGAGATGGGGGGATTGTGGTCGCGGATGCCCGTTACTACTACAGCTTATGTAGTTGGTTCGGCTGGGCTAATAGGACTATTGCCATTAGGTAGTTTTTGGGCATTGCAGCTAGGATTTGACGACTTTTGGCTAGAGCAACCTTGGTTAGCATTAGTGTTGTTATTAGTCAATGCTCTGACAGCCTTAAATTTGACCCGCGTATTTCGCCTTGTCTTTCTAGGTCAACCTCAGCCTAAAACTAAGCGTACTCCAGAAGTCGCTTGGACTATGGTTGTACCGATGCTGACTTTGACAATTACCACTCTTTTAGTGCCTTTGATGTTGCAACGCTTGTCGCTGCTGCCAACTTGGGAGTATGTCAATAAAACTTCTTTATCGCTAGTAGCTTTGTCTGGTTTAGTTGGCTGTACGGTTGGTGCGACTATATATCTGCATAAGGCTTGGTCTAGACCGATAGAACTGCCTTGGCGAGTTGCGCAGGACTTGTTAGCTTACGATTTTTATATTGAGACACTTTACCGAGTCAGTGTGGTTTTTGCTGTCGATTTTCTATCCAAAGCAAGTTATTGGTTTGACCGTTATGTAGTTGATGGGGCAGTCAACTTTGTGGGTCTAGCTTCTATTTTCAGTGGAGAAAGTTTAAAGTATAGTGTCTCCGGTCAGTCTCAAGGTTATTTACTAACAATTGTTGTCGGAGTTAGCCTTTTGGGTTTACTTATGACTAGGTCTATGTGGTAAGAGCGATCGCGCAATTATTTGCACAGAGGATGAGTAGATATATCCTCTGTATCTACCTAATTTTCAAAATTGCTCTTCAAATAACCATTAAGCCAGCTTGCTTAATAGACGATTTGATGTATCTAGATATAAATATTTACAGCCGCAAGTGCAATGCTCCTTGTGTTGTGGCAATGAAAGGAAACTAACATATGCTCAGTATTTTGATTTGGATACCAGTATTGGGTGCGGCTTTAATCGGTCTATGGTCTGGAAGTGAAGCTCCTGGACGTTCCCGCCTCGTTGCTTTAGTAACGATTTCTTTAACGCTGATCTGGACAATTGTCTTGGGTAGTCAGTTTGACATTGGCGATACACAGATGCAGTTTTTAGAAAATATCCCTTGGTTAGAGCAAATAGGCTTAACTTACCAAATTGGCTTAGATGGTTTGTCTTTGCCTTTGATAGTTTTAAATGCGTTGCTAACTTGGATTGCTATTTACAGTACTGAGAAATCTGTCAACAGACCTCGGTTGTATTATGCCTTAATTTTGCTGCTAAATACTGGTGTAGTTGGCGCGTTTTTGTCTCAGAATTTATTGCTATTTTTCTTGTTTTACGAACTAGAATTAATCCCCTTATATTTATTAATTGCAATTTGGGGAGGTGCTAGACGCGGTTATGCAGCAACAAAATTTTTGATTTATACGGCTGTCTCTGGCATCTTAATTTTGGCAGCATTTTTAGGCATAACTTGGCTTAGTGGTTCCTCTAGCTTCGATTATCAGCCTCTAATTGCTCAAGCTTTACCCTTGACGCAGCAATTTATATTACTAGGTGCGTTATTAGTAGGATTTGGAATTAAAATTCCCCTTGTTCCCTTTCATACTTGGTTGCCCGATGCTCACGTAGAGGCTTCTACTCCAGTTTCAGTACTGCTAGCTGGAGTACTATTGAAGCTAGGGACTTACGGCATATTAAGATTTGGGTTGGGGATGTTTCCTGAAGCTTGGACAGTTTTAGCGCCATATTTAGCCACTTGGGCAGCAGTAAGCGTGCTTTATGGAGCTTTTACGGCGATCGCCCAAAAAGATATGAAAAAAATGGTAGCTTATAGCTCTATTGGTCATATGGGCTACGTGCTTCTAGCAGCGGCAGCGGCTACACCTTTAAGTCTTTTAGCGTCTGTCTGCCAAATGATCGGTCACGGACTAATTTCAGCGCTGCTGTTTTTATTAGTAGGCGTGGTATATCAAAAAACTGGCACTCGTGATTTAGATGTTCTGCGCGGATTGTTAAACCCAGAAAGAGGTCTTCCTTTAATCGGCAGCTTAATGGTTTTGGGCGTAATGGCTAGTTCTGGTATTCCTGGAATGGTAGGTTTTATAGCCGAATTTTTAGTTTTTCGAGGTAGTTTCCCTGTTTTTCCCGTCCAAACTCTGCTTTGCATGCTAGGAACAGGATTAACGGCAGTTTACTTTCTTCTATTAGTTAACCGCGTCTTCTTCGGTCGTTTGTCCGAGCAAGTTATGAACTTGCCACCCGTGCAATGGTTTGATCGCACGCCAGCACTTATTTTAGCAATCTCGATTGTGATTTTAGGCTTGCAGCCTGGCTGGATGGCACGCTGGAGCGAGACTACAACGGCAAACCTCATTCCCACACGCGCAGCAGTCGCGCCCATATCTATTTCTCAGGAGTCTCAATGATGCTTGATACTACTCCCGCTACTACCTTAAAACCTACAATCCATCCCTTATCCGTCTACATTGAGCGCCTAAAAGCTGGGGGTGCATTGCTTCCTGATACTCAGGAAAACGTCTTAGAAGTCGTTGGCATCCTCAAAAGCTACGGCATAGTTTTAGAAGCTTACTACAAAAACCTGATCTACATTTCCGAGCATCAATTTTTAGTATTTTTCCCCTTCTTCAAATATTTCAATGGCGATGTTTCCTTCAAAAAATTGCTACATCACTGGTGGCACGATCGCATAAATTTTGAGTATGCCGAATACTGCATGAAGGCAATGTTTTGGCATGGCGGTGGTGGTTTGGATGCTTACTTAGATAGCCCTGAATTTGCAGAGAGAGCGCAGCAAGCAATTCAAGCCAAAATCAAGCGAAACTTGTTGCTCAAAAGCCTGCATCCCTTATTTCCAGACTTTTTACCCGAACATATTAGGCAGTTAAGTTATTACAGCGGATTAGGGCAATTTTGGCGAGTAATGAGTGAAATGTTCCTTAGCTTATCCGATCTTTACGATCGCGGCGAAGTTCAATCTATTGCCCAAGTTGTAGAGCATATCCAATCAGGTTTAGTTGCTGCTGCAAGTATCCCAATTACTTACTCAGTTACTATAGACAACAAAACTTATGAGATCGTGTCTAAATCTGCTGGCTTAACATTTTTACCTGATGTCGCCGTACCTTACGTAGAAGCAGTTTTCTTTCGCGGTACGCCCTTTTCTGGTACTGTCTCCTACAACGCTCAAGCGCATCATATTTCCCCCGATCAAAGCAGATTTAATTATGGCGCTCTCTATGCCGATCCTCTGCCTATTGGTGGTGCGGGGATTCCGCCTACATTGCTAATGCAAGATATGCGCCATTTTTTGCCAGAGTATTTACACAACTTGTATCGCAATAGCCTGCGTGGCGAAGATGATTTGCGGGTGCAGATTTGCCAAAGCTTTCAAAAATCAATGTTTTGTGTAACTACAGCAACAATTTTTGGACTTGCACCTCATCCTTTGGATACTAGTGATCCAACACAGCAAAAAGCAAACCAAGCTTATTTAGAAAAATGGATGGATCGTTTCCAAAATTCTCGTTTGGAAGATGTGCAAGCTTAAAACAATTTAGGCGATCGCCAATCTGGGCAGATAAGCTAATGTATTTCTAATTGCGCTTAGTTAGGAAAGATATAAATGAACTGGTGGCAACGACTGAAAAAAAATCCTCTAGCTCGATTTGGGGCAATATTGCTGTTGATATTTTATTTCGCAGTAATTGCGGCGGATTTTGTTGCCCCATACGATCCTTACGACTCTCAATCCAATGGTTCGTTATTGCCACCAACGCAAGTTTACTGGCGCAATCAAGCGGGGCAATTTGTGGGACCTCACGTTTATCCGACAACTCAGGGGAAGACAGAATTAGAGACAGGCGATCGCAAATTAATTGTAGACCGCCAAAAACCTGCTTGGTTACGTCTATTTGTTCAAGGTGCGCCTTACCAACTATTTAAACTAAGCGTGCCTTTACCGCCGACATTTGATGATGTAGAGATATTTAGCGGCATTCCTGCAAATTTACATTTATTTGGTACAACTGGAGAGGCAAAGTTTAATTTATTAGGTACTGACGAACAAGGACGCGATCAATTTACTCGGCTATTATTTGGTGGCAGGATTAGTCTGAGTATTGGTCTACTCGGAATTGCGATAACTTTCCCTTTGGGGATGATTGTAGGTGGCATTTCTGGCTACTTTGGCAGTTGGACTGATAGCATTATTATGCGCTTGGTAGAAGTGCTGATGACAATTCCTAGTATTTATCTTTTAGTTGCCTTAGCCGCAGTTTTACCACCAGGATTGACCAGCAGTACAAAATTTGCCTTGATTGTATTGATTACGTCTTTTGTTTCTTGGGCGGGGTTAGCGCGGGTAATCAGGGGGCAAGTGCTGTCAATTAAAGAGCGAGAATTTGTCCAAGCTGCCAAAGCAATGGGTGGCGATTCGTTATATATAATCCTGCGTCACGTTTTGCCGCAAACTGCTAGCTACATCATTATCTCGGCAACTTTAGCAATTCCTAGTTTTATTGTGGCGGAGTCGGTACTAAGTCTGATTGGGTTAGGAATTCAGCAGCCCGATCCTTCTTGGGGTAATATGCTCTCGCTAGCTACTAATGCCTCTATTTTGGTGCTGCAACCTTGGTTGGTGTGGCCTCCAGCATTATTAATTATTTTGACAGTATTAGCTTTTAATTTGTTGGGCGATGGATTAAGGGATGCTTTAGATCCACGTAGTATCAGAAGGTAGATAAGCGTTACACATTCTTGAACTCAAATTATACATAGGAGCATGATTATTTATGCGTTTATGAAAATTATTAAGCACAACCCATTATTGTTGTGCTTAATTAATCCGATGTAATGAGCTACAACTTTAGCCAGTTTCAGATATAACCTTGCCAATATCTTGAGGAGTTGCACCTGTTGCTAAGATTGCACGTATCAGCAGTTCAATCGAAACTGAAGCATCACCATTCTCTGCTTTAGCAATACGTGGTTGGCTAGAATGAATTTTCTTTGCCAATTCAACTTGTGTCATTACTTTTTGTCGTCGTGCTTTCAAGCTCCTACTGAGAGCTAATTTAATTTCAATCAGGGCATTTTCTTCGGGCGTTAGTTCCAAAAATTCGGAAACTGTACCGACATTCCAGCCATTTGCTTGTAAACGTTCCTTTTTTAATCGATCCATAACTAATCCTGTATATCTGTATCGTACTTACTCAATCGCTTCTTACAGTTTTCAATAACTCTATCGGGGGTTGTTCGCGTAGTCTTAGCAAATACCTCAATAATCAAAATGGCATCGCCATCAATTCGATAGATGATTGA
>QQTW01001339.1_pt1 | contig 17105 bp, 12 predicted proteins | sample 1904831 | NCBI WGS metagenome assembly QQTW01 (sample SAMN09435610, study PRJNA476489) | Subsurface metagenome, whole genome shotgun sequencing project. | reverse complement strand
AGGGTGAGTAAAGGCCTTTCGGTGGAGATTCTGCTCCATCTGCGCGGTCATCAGGCAGTAGAGGCTCAGTTTCGGGATTCCCTTGCCATCGCGCGCTTGGAGAATGCTGGTCGCCAGATGCTGAAGTTGCAAAGATCAAGTTGCGCACGATATGCTCCCAATCCTGATTGCGTCTCAACACCCTATTTTCCATCGGAGCTAGATGCGCTGCCACGAAAGTCATCTCCACTTGCGCAGCACCTTCCCCAGGGTCATCAACCGCACATCCAATGCTCACACCCACAGCGCCCTTGTTTCCCATCTCCCACAGGCCGCAGCCCACGCCCGCGGTGCGCATCCATCTTATTTTCGCCGCCGCTTGTGACGTCGCAAACACCATCATGGCAATCATGCCGACATTGCCAGTCCAGACACGCTGTAGCGGCTCGGAGGAGTCATCTCTGGCTTCTGCTGCCAGATGGACTGCGCTTTCGATGCGATCGAAGTAGGGCTTGAGTAGAGAGCCGCCGAGAAAAGCGTAGGCGATTGGAGCAACTTCCTGAAGGGATATCACCAAGATGTCCGGCAGCGGTTTGCTTTCGGGCAGAGCGCGAAAGAGCTGAGAGCCGAAATTCGGAGGCTCCACAAAGTTGCGGGCGCAATTGAAAGTCAACAGGTAGAGCTGGAGCGAAGCCATGCGGTTTGTTCTGGGGTTGTGATGCGAACATTAAATCCTATGCTCACAGCTCTCCCTACCGCGTTCGCTAGCGTCTAAATGCGCAAAACAATGTCGGCCCCAGGCGGCAAAGTTGACAACATAACGTGCGAATCCCAGCTGGAAAATTATAAGGAATCAATTTGTCTGCTTTGTCCCCATCACTAAATATTACTATAGCTAAGCACATACGCGTCGATCGAGCAGCAAACCCGTGGCTGCCACTTTCCCGTCTCTTGTGCCAATGTCTCGACTGAATTCCACTCCAGGATGATCACTACTCCTCGCCGATGAGGTTATAGCAGCTGATACGGCTAACAATCTGCGGCGGCTCCGGCTCGACAGTTCCACGGTCGTTGTCGTAGGTCAAATGTAACGGGTGTCGGGACCGATCAGTATTCGGCAACCTGATTTCTGCACCCATTTCACCAAAGGGCGAGCACCCGGCGCTTTCGATGTCGCGACCTTTTTCAACAATCTCCATCGAAATGATATTAGTCGTATTGTAGGCTGTGTCGCGCTGCCAGGTCAGTACAGCGTTTCTTCACCCTCAGTCAAGGGACAGGGCACGAACGGTTTTTCCAAGTTCCATACTCCGGCATCTCGAATTCCACGACACCTGTGGTCGGAATGTCGACCGTATCGGACCATCCGAGTGGAGTGCCCTCGGCAGTTATCTTGACTCGCACGGATGTTAGGTCCAGAAAGGACTTCCCTTCAACGATGAAGGAGGCGAAGCCGAGGAAGACGGCCAGAAATTGGAAATGCATGATGGCGGAGCGTCGCGAACGTTTGCAGCCTGGCATATGAGATATCGTCTGGCATCTTTATATCTCCACGCGGTGGTTGGCCCGCGACGCTGTCGTTCCGTGAAGCCATGTGACAAGAGAGGTCGGTGTTTGTCGGGTCATACGGGAGAGGAAGGTGGAACTAAACATAGCTTCTCAATAAACATTAGAGACGTGACGTCTGCAAGGTCAGCCTATCAGTCGTGTCTGGGTTGTGGTCTCAGCTTCATTGTGCTCGCACTGGCCAAATGCTGCCACAACTCCAGGGTGGCTATGAGCTGATTGAGCGTGGGCCTCAGTTCTGGGATACATGATGATCGAAATTTTGCAGAGAAAGCTCCTCGCCGCCATCCTCTGGATACAGTATATGCCAAATTATGCTGAAGCCTTCGTCGACATATCCCAGACATTTCGGTCATTCGTCGCGCCTTTCAGAGTCTCTGCCATTGAAGAGGAACCACAAGACTGCTGATGCTCGTGAACATATCATTGAATTCCAAGGCCATATGGTGAACCGAGTGTAGCCTGAAGCGTAACCTCCAAAACGAATCACTACGTATTGGCTGATGGAAGAAGTCGCTCTGCACCTAAAGTAAGCCTGTCATACTCTTTGAAACCATATGCCGAGAAACGGTACACAATTAAGCAGTCGCGGTCACGACGTCTAATGTAGACAACTCTTATCATCTCAGCTATAATCAAGCTCGCAAAGTCGACAAGAAGCCCAGCACCGTGTCATTCGATTTGGCATCGCCGTAGAGCAAGGGCCGTCTCTTGAGCTTGTAAAACTCGGACTATTCGAGTTCCTCCATATCCGGGGATCCGTAAAGTGTATTAGCCGCTGAACTCTATCCCGCTTTCCAGAGAAACTCTTCATCTTTCAAAGCTGTGTTCCTTGTGTACCGGCGTAGTCTCCTTCGCAGTCTCCACGGTACCTCTGCACCATCCTCATACGGATCCGTGGCTATCTTTCTATGAAACCCGCATAGTCTTGTGGACCTGAGTCGGCAATAAAGGATTCTATTACGCGCGCATCCTGCTGCTGTCCTATCCATCGAACGGCGAAGTGATGTAATAACCAGCCGGGCAATCTGCACTCGGCTCATTCTTGGTGAATGGTGATGGTGAAATGCTATGACCGCGTTTCTGGACAAAGCTCCCCAATGAGAAGAAGCAACCGCGAGAAGCAACGATGACGATCTGATTGAACACTGGCAAATAAATGAGGTCAAGAGCCGTTGCTGTCCTTATACCGACCTGTTGCCACTTCATGAAACTCATCGCATGCGCAGGGCCGAATGCCTCACTTTTTGTGTTCGGAAGGAGTGTGATTCCAAGGATCATCTCTTGTCTCCAGCGTAGTAAGATACGGAAGTCGATAAAGGAGCCTCACGGGGCAGTGTAATGCTTCGGAATATCGAAAAGCGAAGTCAGGCGGCGATTGTAGATGGTGGCCCCATGAGACCATCGAGACTCGAGCCAACCGCTGCCGGACTTGATGATATGGATACGATACTTGGATAATCGACTCATCCGCGGTGAGCTTGACGCGCATCATGACGAGCCTTCAACGTATGAGACTTTGCAGCATATTCAATGCCTCATTCAGTTCTGCTCATTCCCCATGGTGCCCCTATGACACTCCGCAAAGAGTCGCTTTCATCGATATCGTGCTCGACTTCGACCGGATGCCGGTCTCAGTACAATTGTCGAAGGCTTTGAAGCACGTAGAGAACTTACTGAGGCACGGAGTGCTCCATACCGGCATAAAGAATCGTCCACCGGTAAACCACTAGTGAATCCAAAGCTAGCGCTTGCATAAATATTATGTATGTACATACATACCTTTGTACACAGGTAATTACCTAGGTACATAAAGATTGGATGTACTGTGGTAAATATTTCATGCACAGCTTCGACCCTCAGGCGCTTCCTCAAACCATCCGGCGCGTAGCTAACCTTCCAGCAGAGTCTATGCGAATAGCAAGCAGGTGTAGCCTCTGAGGCCGTACGTGGATCTATTTTGAGACGTCTGCTCGGAGAGATACATACTGATAGTCTCCAGCATGAGCGAATGGACCAATGAGGCTGCTGTGCCGCGCGCGTAAAGATGAAACTGTTGCTCAGCCATGGACGAGGCGGGCGATCTTGCGCCGTTACTCTTGTCTTAAAGAGATTGGGTCACATATACATCTTGAGAAATGCTCGCTTCATATTGCTCCGACAAGGAGAGTCTGTGTTGCATTTCATGTTGGACGTCGCTGCCTCTTGCGCAACGACAGACGAAGCTGATCAAGAGCCGTGGTACGACAAATGCCGCCCTCTAACCCGGTGGCCCTGGATATATCTTTGTCCACACTGATCCCATCCGAACCGAAGGAAGTGATTGATGATTCGACATTCCGCTGTATCGCGGGCCGCCTGAAGGATCATCCAGACCTCAAGTCATGGAAAGACAACCCGCGCACCTATGCATTGCTTCGGATGGCAGGTTGCGATCCGGACAGCACCGCATTTCGGACATGCCTGGCAGACGTCCGCGATATCATGATACCCTTTGAAGAAGGGGGTTTTTCGTCTTTGATAGATGACGGAGAGCTAACAAAACGCATGGTCGAACTTATGCCATTCGTTCTGTCCAGACCTGAGACACTCGGCTCCAGAGAATTTCAAAAGTTGGTCGCACCAGTGCACCGACATATTTGGGACGGCAACGACCTTTTCGAAGAGCTCGAGCTGCTTGGCGCAGGCGGCTCCTGCGAAGTCAACCGGATCAGACATAAAGACACCGGTCAACTGTATGCTCGGAAAAAGATCCACCGAGGAGTGAGATTGAGCGAGCAATGTGCCAAACTAGTCGAGTTTGAACAAGAGATATCGACACTAAAGAAGCTCAAGCATGTCCACTTGGTTCAATATGTCTGCAGCTATACGGATTTCGATACATTCGCCTTGATTCTGTCTCCCGTTGCAGACCATGACTTGAAAGCCATGTTGTCAAATGCAAAGCGAAAGCCACTGTCACCCGTCGATGCTCGGTCTTTAAGAAAGTACTTCGGGTGCTTGGCGGAAGCCGTCAGATTCCTTCATTGCAACAGAATTCGACATAAAGATATCAAACCTGCCAATGTTCTAATCAGAGATGAGCAAGTCTTTCTGTGCGACTTCGGAATTTCCAGAGATAGCTCCATGCCAGATGCTGAGACAATCACTCAGGGCGCTGTTGGGAAATATACTTCCATGTATTGTTCGCCGGAGGTTGCAGGATTTGCTCCTCGTAATGCCTCTTCAGATCTGTTCTCCCTGGGCTGTGTCTTCCTGGAGATGGTTACGGTCCTCAAAGGTCGGCAATTGGAAGATTTGACTGTTTTCATGGATAGCCACGGACGGTGCTCGACATGGTTCTGGGGCAACCTCGAAGCTGCAATGCAATGGTTGGATCAACTCAAGGAGGACAGCTTTGATGATGCTCCTTTAGTTTGGATCAAAGCAATGATGCAGGAAAAATCGGACAATCGAATAACAGCAACGGATTTGGTTGAGAACATCAAAAGAGACAGTCTCGGCTTGCTTTCAATAACTTATATCGGTCCATGCTGCGGCGGCCTTGACCATTATGTAACAAAATCTTTCCCTGAAGGAAGCTTCAGTCCTGATTTGAGCCCACGACAGGTAAGCACGCGGACATCAATCGTTGATAAGTGCTTCGTATTGCTAATGGCGTTATAGGACAGTGTATGCAGAATGTCACGCCGTTCTAGTGGGAAGAGTGATGTTTCTTGCAGCAGTCCGCCAACGTCGATTGTTGGTACCTCCCCAAGGTCACATTCAGTAGAGGCTCTGGATCGAGGAATACCAACGAAGGTACTGAGATCCCACGAGATCAACACCAAGCTACTGCAGTTACCATCGCCCCATAAGACACCGCAAGCGAACAACGCTTTAGTAGAGCAACTATCTAAACCTCGCTCAAACGAGAGGCTGGCGTTCAATGCAGTTATACGCCACTATGTCCAGAAGACGGGAGGTGAGGCCGCGGAGAAAATCGACACCAGTACTTTCGAGAACGGGAATCTGTTCATTTTTGAGTCCTGTTCAGAAGAGATATGGCAAACTACTAGACGGGTAGTGATCTGCTCTTCCTTTACCTCGTCGTCTCCAGCCTGCCATTCCCATTGTAAGTAAACCCATCAGGATCACCAGTGAGTTATTCTTATTCCTCCAGGGGTGCCATTGTCCGACGTCCAGGTGTCAATCGAACTCAGCCAAATCAGTCTTTCATGGTCAGACTGCAATCAAAGTAGCGAAAGGAGTGATGGTAAGTCTTAGTGGAAAGGGGTTCCATTCGCATGATTCTAACATATACGCCGCAGGAGATTCTAGAAAATTATACAGCAAGGTTCGTTTTATGTCCCATCGACCATTTGTTCTCACGGCTGAGCGCGATAGGTTTATAAACCCCAGTTGCCAAATAATCTTATACAATTCAGCTTCATTAGCGTTATGGGTAAAATCTGACCCCGTTACAGATATTGACATGCTCACTTCAATCAGATACCTCTATTTTCCTTACGTACATAAGGGGTCTACCTAACGAATCTTCCAGACTTCGACTCGAAAAAACGATCAAATGCGCAGACGGACAATCTGTAGAAATGCACGTGTACAATATCTACAAAAGTGCTCAATCGAACACTCTGAACTATCGGGCTATCGTGCACATTGAGGGTAGCCCATCGCATTTTACGGTCACCACGTACTGTGCTTGGCGGGAACTTGATTTGGAGGTTGAGCTAGGGTATCGTCGTCTCCAACTGACGGTTCAACAATTGCGATCACCCGGTTACGAGTCAAATGTCCGTGACACCGCAATCCTTGACCCAACCGCAGTTGGAACTTGTAACAAGGTAGCACTTAGCTGGAGGCCTCTCACTCTGGCTTTTCCCGCGAACTACTCGGACTCTCAATTTTCCATCGTCCCTTCGAAAGGTAACAGCTTAGCACACGTCCAAAAACATCATATGTCGACAATCCAGCTGACGCATATAGATCTTACCATGTTATTGTACTCTTTGACCGGATGGAACATGATATATTCCGCAAATGTCTTCAATGTAAGATTCAAGGAGGTGGGAATAACATTTCTAAGCAAAAGGGACAACTGCTCTGGAATGATCATGATCTGGACCAATAGCTCACCAGCTGGACCGCTGGCTCAAGTAACTATCCGGCTGAACAAACCTATCGAGGAATACAAGTGGTTGACGGGTTCGTGTAAGTGCTTCCTTAGTGAGCCGGGTGCCTCGAAATGCTCATTTTCGGGCCTTCTCTAAGGATTTGGGCTGATGTTTTGAGGCAGTTACTCGCAGCGCTCCTAAGATATCATCGGAAAATGTCGATGCTGTTGTGCGTGTACATGATGCAAGAAGAGGTCTCCTACTTGATGCAAGCAAGATGTGCGCTAGTGGCCCAGAGCGACAAGAAAAGTCAAGAGCCAGGAACCGAGCCGATGTACTAGAGCAGGCTGACCTGAAAGTCACCTTCTCTAATTCTCAAGGTATGCAGTTCACCTTTGTCTTTCGTACCCAAGCTTCAGTTCACTTACAAGTCGAAGATCGTCGCGAGTTCTGCAGACTGTTGGAAGAGCGCGCCGAGAGCTCTCAGGCCCCAAGCTCTCCACGAAGTGGTCCTCCTTCTCCTTCAATGGAACCGCCTTCGCGAAGTGGTAGCGTATCCGTTTCAGGATTTCCAACTCCGCACAAATCGGTAATGTCTTCGATCCGACGGCGTCTCGGGTCCACTTAAGTCAATTCTGCCAACTTGATCTGTCAAAAATCCACGCAAATGGTCATTTGTTGCGACGCCTGTAAACTATCAAAGCTCTTGTCGTTCGGTGCAGAGTGAGAAGCTTCTGCACCGATGCGGCTATTAGCGGTATCCCCACAAGTGCTACCCGGACGACAATAAAAGTCTATACACCCAGGGGACCACCGCGGTGACAACGAGAGTGGCACTCACTTCCCTTCCTCCTTGCTTGGGGGACCTCCGAGTCTTCCGGGACCGTCTAACCTGTGATATTGGCGCCGGATATCCGGGCAGGTCCCGAAGGTAGAGGCCAGCCTGAAGGGCCCATATACAAGTACGGAGTATTTCTTTCGGCGTGTCACCTTTACTGTACATTACATTGGGACCCTCCCCAATCTCTCTTGGGCCGTGTAACAACTCAGATTCTGCCAGAAATTTGGTACTGCAGCATTAAACCTCATTGACGTGCCATCCTTGCGGTCGGCAGACAGTACAGGGTATCCACAACTTACTCGGGTACTAGATGCGTGGGCAGTCATTATGTACTATCTACTTAGTAGCTAAGGTATGCAAATGCGGCAAACACCCTGAGGTCACTGACAGTAGTCATCATTAACGCCACATGGACTCGCGCATCTCAGGAGTAACACCTTCATACGACCTTCAAGATCGCATCTCTCTTCTCTGATACTTAAGCGAGGCTTCGTAGTCATCGAAAAGTACAGGATAGCTATCAGAATACTCATTTGTTGGTTTCTGGAAGCTACACCCTGCTGGAAGCCCAATGCCGAAGCATACCCAACGCTTCGACACCCCGTCTCACCATTACGTCCACCCGTCACTCAGGACCTCGAGCCACGGATCAGTGGCCGTGGAGAATAAGCACCCGGAGGATGTGAATGAGCGCCTAGCAAGGCTCCGTCAGGTGCAGAGCCTGCAGCCTAGCGCCGCGCAAAAACAGGCGATTGTAGATGTAGTGACTCATCGAACCGTACCTCCGTCGTTGAGAAATCTCTTGGATATTCCCGAGACGGCTGCTCCACGACCAAAGGCCGGGACAAGAATGCGACCCTCGCGAACTCCCGGTCCTGCTGCCCCGAAGAGCTGGCTAGCAGGTGGCGGATTAGAAGAGGCACGATTGAAAGAGCGACGCGAGAATGCCCGTCTTGCTTGCCAGAGACATGGCGAACTCGGCCGACGGAGTCCTTTACGATTCGGGTTGCTTGCTCCCAAACAAGAAGGCTCGAGGAGAAAGCTGGACAGGAAAAGCCTGGTTCATCTCGCCCTCAAAAGTATGGCCGAAAACTGGGACTCGGTGATAATTGCCGAGCAATACAATCTGGCTGCGCTGCCTGTTCAAACAAAGAGCTGGTTGCTGAGCCATATATGTATTTACGGGCCGGACGTCATCGATATCAATACGCTGAAGGTTCTCTTCCTTACTGAGTCCGAACTTCCTGGAAGCACAGGCAGCGAGGAAGTGTCGTGGCTTGATTTTTCTGGGCTTCTCAACAGCAGCTTCACCCTAAGGAAGCTGAAGAACTATTTCTTGCATCGAGGCGCAACCGAATCCTCCAGTGTCTTTCCCGTTCTCTCAGAACGGTCGAAAATTTCGATTGGTGATGAGAATACAAGACCAAGGGGCGACGACCTGGCTGATATACTCGACAAGAAGCTAGCAATAAGTCCTTCGACAGAGCTGAAGTCATCCATCAACCGAGTCAAAGAGACCGAGCAATCATCCCTAGCGTCCTGGGAGGAAGAGTTCGAGAGAGAAACTCAGAGCTTTTCAAGTCCGGTCACTCCTCTTCGCTTTCCACAGCTGACTCGGCTGTCCCTGGCACATCCTGGTTCATCGGTCTCGTGGGCAGACTTGCTATCTCTCTCGCCGTATCTTGCAACTTTAACGCATCTCTCGCTGGCATACTGGCCCACGCCATCTTTAACGCCAAACTCCATAACTTCTGCGGTCGACAGTCCCCACGGGCCGTCTGTCCGGTATGGCGGCACAGATTTCTACTCCGCCTTTGATAACGACTGGGCAGAAGCAGCCAACATTCTGCGGCGTCTGAGCAACAACACCTACTGCCTGAAATGGCTCGACTTGGAAGGATGCACGGAATGGGTCAGCGCGCTCGCGTGGCCGTTCTCACATAACGATCCTGTTGCGGTGATACCTGACAGCATATCTAGGGAGGAGGAATGGTACCCATCCGCATCAACCTCAGCGTCAGAAGACAGTCAGGTCCGTCCGAGTCAATGTGCCATATCTTGGGAAGGCGCCTGGAAGCTTGTTGAGTATGTCAACGTTAGTCAAGGCAGCATCGTCCAGGACGTCGCCACTCTAACCAAGTTTCCACTCAACGATGAGTCGTTCCAAAGATACACAAAGGAGCTCGAGAGATGTCTTGACGGTTCTCCCAGCGATTTCTATTCCGAAAGTGCTTTGATTGAAGCTTTCAAGCCGGTTCAGGAACGCGACAAGCGAAAATGGAGGAGTCGCAGGAACGAGACCGAAGAGGTCGAGTTTAGCGTGCGCATGCGTCGAAACAGAGCAGGTCTAGCGCCTTGCAAATTTGATCATGGCTGGTATCCGTCTTCCAATCAGGTCAAATGGATGGATCGTTTCGCCGCACGGGGACTGCATGGCGCGGAGGACTTTATGTTCTGGATGTCTGGACGCATGCAGTGATTGATGGTGTTTTACCGGCCGAAATGCTCGAATCGGGACATCTCGGCGATCTAGTGAGAGTTCATGGTCCAGTACTCCAGGTTCCTCAAGGATTTCCAACATTCAACAACCACATCTGGGTCGTTCATTTCGCAAAAGGACATGCTCAAGTTATCTTACACCACCGCATTTTCTTCTCAACGAACCGTAAACAGGGATGTATCGAACGAATGCCAGAATTTACCAATTTTCCCACACAGCATCCGGAAGAACAGATCTCATTATCGCCCAATGCTTCAGCGCGCCGTTGGCCTGATGCTTGTCGAAATCTTGAGTTGCGCCATGCCTCAGCAGCTTAATGTTTTCTTGAAGGGACAGCGCCGGGGGAAATGGGAGTTCGTTTTGAGGGTCAGGAGCAAGGTGGTTTCGCAGTGAAACACTATCTCGGAAATCGGCGTCTGTGGGTGCGCGGAAAGTGACGCCTTTATTCTCGCTCTTTGTACAAAATAGTACCATGTTGACAAAGTCTACGCCTTTCAGGGGATCTGTGACTGAATCGGATCCAGACGAAGATGGCTTGTTATCACGGAAGAGGCGGCAGTTTGGAAAGACGGTGTGGATGGTGTGGAAGACGATGTGTGTCGAGGGAAGGGCAACATCGCCGGCGTAGTTCTTTGACTGGAATTAGCCAATCTACTCTTGGGTATCGCATCGTTGGATAACAAAGATGTATACTAACAATTGCAACGACACCGTCGTCCTTCAGTAGGGTTCGCAGATCAGTCAAGAACTCCAATGTGAATAGTGATACTGGTTCAGCGCCGCCCGTGAAGACGTCATGAATAATGTAATCATATCTCTCCGTAGCGACAGCAGCAGCTTTATTGACGAAGGGAACTGCATTTTGGATAACGGCGGTGTGATTAGGAGGGAGGTCGAAGTACTTGATCGCCAAATCATGGACACCAGGGTCAAGCTCGACAACGGTGGTATTGATGCCATGAGCAATAATACCTTTGACACTGGTGCCGATTCCTAAGCCTCTGATGGCAGAGTCAGCCAGAACCATCTTAGTCAAAACCCATAAAGAATTTCCTTAAAACGGTCCCCCTCGTCACATATAACGTATGCGCTTGGATCTGTTGTAGCTGAAATTTGGAGATGACACTTATTGAGAAACTACTACACTCTAGCGATATGATGCGTATCTTTACTTACATGACTAAAGCAGACTTCTCACTGTCTGGGCGATCATTGTCCGTTTCAACGAGCCGAACACCCTCTAGCATGGAGAAAACAGAATAGATTGGCTCAGGCTGCCGCATGCCCTGCGCTTGCCGTTCGGGAGTAACGAGCCATTCTCCTCCGAGCAGGCTATGATCGCACCTGAGGGCAACCAAGTCCGAGTCATAATTCTTCAGCACGGAAAGATAGCCGGTAAGAGACTCCTTTCGCTCAAGGACCGTATAGTTGTAAGCGGCAAGCGTGCTATTCAGTAGCTCTGAGCTAGCAGCCGATATGTGATGCGGATTCAGTTGTGTAGTATGATAAACGGCTGGGATGGCGAGCAGTAGATAGATAGATGGTGAGAGGATCGAGTAGGAGAATCCGAGGAGAATTTGCAGACCCGTGCGCGTGAGAAACTGCTGGGAGCCAACTATTCGTGGCAGAAAAGCGCTCGAGGCTTTTTCCAGGAATGAGAACGTAAAGTAAGACGCCAAAACAGGAGCAATCTCTGCAACTTGCTGACCGAATTCCGCGAGATTGAGCTTGTCTAACGTGTTGGCAGCAATGAACGTGCTGAAGAACAAGAGAGGAACAAAAGTCAAAGCCTCGGTGACTGCAGGACCATAGACCGGTCCCATAGAAGAGCTGTATTTGAAGAGGATAAATTGAATGAGAGGAACATAATGTGCAAAGACAGGCACAAAGAGCTGGACGTTCCTGGGAAGATATCTTTTCAAAGTCGTTCTACCCAAGATGACGAGCATGATCGTGACTGTCATTATTCCCTTATGAGAGAGGTACGCAGGAATCGCGCCATACACTGGGGATAGGCTCAATTGCGATATCGGCGAAGAGGCAGCTGCAAGTCCCAGCCATGCCATTGCAGTGATGGCAGTTTGCATTCGCGACAGCCATTGTGTTGGCATTTCTGACTGCGGACGCGGTTTCCCATCTTTCGGCTTCGCGCGGGGAGCCATGATGGGTCGGAAGCACGTCTACGGCACCAAGTGCTGATATAATAGATCTGCGGTAAAGGAAAGAAAAGAAGACGGTGCTTTCACATATGATTTGAGCAGCAAAACAGAGGTGTTTGAGGCCCAATCGAAAGAAAGACGCGATCCCCAAGGGAGGCTCCAGAGCTAACCGCTCTAGGCAGACGCCAAGCCGCATTTGCTCATAGAGTTAGAACCAACTCTCTAGGGTTATCTCTCTTCAACTACGTACGAGCCCAGAAAATTAACGAAGATAAAACCTGATGTAATAACCGCTGATTTGATCACTAACAGACTGCCTATTGCGATTCCCAATGACAGGATGATTTGCCCTTAGGAATGGGAATACATAATCAGTGCTAAAGCTTCCCAGGTATGATTTTATCTAAAAGCTCAGCCCGCTTGAAACAGCTGAGTTTATTGTCCTACCTCTCGAATCAGATCCTATCTACATATGTAGGTAGCCATTGCTCCTGCTGCGGACCCTTAAGCCATCCTCTAGGGTGATCTAACAATTAAGCGTCCTTTCATCTCACCTAGTAGTGGCACTAAGAATGGAGATAGCGCAAGTGGGGAAAGCGGAATTCGACTTGAATGTCTCAACTTAACCAAAAATAAAGTCTTTCATGTCCGGATCGGCAACTGTCCAGTCGCGGCAGTCAATGAAGTCGCATTCTCCGGTGCAAAAAGCAATGCCCACGTTCCACGCGACGAGTAGAGCAATCACCCCAAAGATTTCTCCAAAATAATTTCGTCGAAACGTTACCGCTACCGCATTAAGTTGCTCAGTAGTCCGACTCTGAGCTGGTTCGTCGAGAAATCTGGCTGTGGGAATCTTGGAAGGAACCTTGGAAGGAACCTTGGAGTGGTGGGAACAGGCGGACTTAGCCCTTCCTCGTCTGTCATAAGTACGTAGCCGCCGAATTGGGAACAAGAGAGCTCGAACATGTCGTCTTGCTCTCCCGGAAAGGTGGACTCTTCCTCAAATAGTCGAGTTTCGCTGATGCGATTGCCTGCCGTGACCTCAATAGACTGGACCCGAACTACCAAAAGGTGCGAAAGTGGGTGCCGAGGAATCGGGCAATACTGTGAGAATTGCTCAGGTAGGGTCTGTGGTATAAGTGCGTCCTCATCCTCCGTTGGTGCGTAGACTAAGTTCGGACGGCTCGATGCTTCATCGAATCGCGATACCGTTATCAAGTGAGCAAGTTGGCCATGCGGACTGCCGACAAACTCAACTTAAGCAGAGTGGACCTATCCAGACCATGACCAAGTTGGGAAGTGTTCGTGTCAAGCTTATACACGACTGTGACACAGAAGAGCTGAGGCGAACATTTTCTCTGGCAGTCCCGCATGACAAGGTGAGAGACCTTCACCGATTCACCTAGAAGTTCTTATCAATTGATAAACTGTCATGACTCGAATGGGTCAGGTTCGGAATCATTTCGAGGGAGGCAGTTGTAAGATACGATTGGTGGTCGACGGGAGGAGTGCGGCTGGATGGTTCGGTGGTGCGTTGGCAGCGCTACAGAGTTCTATGCCCAGCCCTGCAGGTGCACGCCCAAAACTGGCGGGTCCGGTCCGGTCCGCCGTCCGGCTGCCGGCGTGGCCACGACCATCATCCGTGGGCGTGTGCTGGCTGACGTTGCCCTGTTCCAGTGATACCTAGGTAAGCCTCAAGGGTCCATGCCAGTCCATAGAGATCTGGATAGAGTGCGTTTGTTTGACCGAAGCAATAAGAATCTCCATGGCATGAGGCGATACAGCGCATCCCAATTGGATATGGTGCTGCTGCTTTCCATCTCTCGCAGTCAAGCCCAATACGCTTCGATGCATGCAGGTGTGTCGGTTGTGATGAAAAGGTTGCATCAAGCTTACCCCAATGCATATGAAGCTGGATGTTTGATGCTAGGCAGAATATTGTTTGGCGTTTGATAGGTTGCCTGCAGGACATAGCATATGCTGAACATCAACCTCAGGCAACCGCCGTCCTAGCTAGATTAATGTTAAATAGCTGTCCGTCCCCCCATTGGGGAAAGGGAATCGCAACAGCTTGTTGACCTATCGTCGCTAGCACTAGTGTGCGATATAACGCACACCCATGCCGAGATATGGCCACCCTCGACTCCCTAAAGCAGACGCTTCGGCAGAGAGCCAAGGCAACGGCGTCCCCGAAGCAGCCATTGTCTGACACAGAGTACAGCGCCGGTTTCGATATCTTGGTGCGTGGCTTGGGATGGATGACGTACCAAGACTTCATTATCCCTCAACTCTCTCAGCTATTAGCCCCTCTGGTCAACTCGCGTGTCAGTATCTCGGCACTGGAAATCGGACCTGGCCCGAAGAGCCTGCTGGGATATCTTCCTGGCCGTCTGAGACAAAAGATCAGAAGATACACTGCATTCGAACCTAACGGCTTGTTTGCTACAAGGTTGGAAGAATGGCTGTGCTCTACCTCTGAGACGGAGTCCCCGCTGCCCTGTCTCGAGAAGCCGCCCAATATCCATCGCATTCCATTCGTTCTGCAGGACGACATGGGCAGCGGTATTACTACCGGTACGAAGGATGATGACGAGAGATACGACATCATCCTATTCTGCCACAGCATGTACGGCATGAAGCCGAAGCACATGTTCATCGAACGGGCGCTGAAAATGCTCTCTGAACGACCACAAGGCGGAATGGTGGCGGTTTTCCATCGCGACGGGGTCCTGCACCTCAACGGCTTGGTGTGCCATCGCACGGCTTCTTTCCCTACTGGAGTCGTCAGCGTGGCAGATGACGATGAAGTACTGGACCGTTTTGCTCCTTTCGTCGCGGGCTTTAGCATGCAGGATGAGGACGCAGACAAGGCCGTCCGAGCCGATTGGCGTAAGCTGTGCCGCGCCTCGGGCCGTCGCGAGGAAGCCCACCCAGACCATCTCTTGTTCAGCGCGCCCAACGTCATGGCTGCCTTTACCCAACATGCGATCACGTTGCCGGAGCTGACGGCGCAGGTGCCATTGGTGGAAGGGGATAGGACGGTGAAAAACAGGGAGGCTCGCCTCCACCGCCCTGCCTCGATTATCAGGCCGACAGAGGTCCGACACGTCCAGCAGTGCGTTCGATGGGCTCTGAAGCACGGGGTCGGCCTGACCGTCGTTGGCGGAGGCCACAGCGGTCACTGTCTCTGGCCCAACGTTGTGTCGGTCGACATGGGCGCCTTCGACCAAATACACATTCTCAAGGCGGGGGAGAATGGAGAGGATCCTCATTCCGATTCCGGCTCCTTGGTCGTCGCCGAGGCTGGCTGCAAGACGGGGGATATCATCCGCAAGACCATGGCGGCGGGCTTGACAGTGCCCCTGGGAGCTCGCCCAAGCGTAGGCGCGGGCTTGTGGCTACAAGGCGGCATCGGGCACCTGGCTAGGCTGCATGGGCTCGCATGCGACGCCATTGTCGGTGCCGTTGTAGTCAGCGTTGACACTTCCCAGGTCCTCTGTGTCGGCCGCGTACCAAGGCAACATCGACCGGCCGGTGCCGTTTGTCCAGAAAACGAACACGATCTGTTATGGGCGATGAAAGGCGCCGGGACCAACTTTGGCGTCGTGATCAGCGTGACTTTCAAGGTTTACGCGGCTCCCACATACCTTATTCGAAACTGGGTTGTCCCATTGAGTGACGACCTCGAGGCGCGGCTCAAAATCAGCGAATTTGATAGACTCGTCGCCAGGAAGCTCCCTCGGAGCTGTTCTGCAGACGCGTATCTGTACTGGGACGCCGGCCAGCTGTCTCTTGGCGTGACCATGTTCGAATCTTCCGCGGCTAGACTCACCCTTGCAACACCCACGCCCACGCCCACGCCCGTAAGTGCAATCTGGGGACCGGAAGACGACTTCAAAGCCGTGGACGGCGTCGGTCTGTTCGAGACCGAGATGTACATGTCCGGGATGCACGGCGGGCACGGCGGCGGCAAGACGTCCTCGTTCAAGCGATGTTTATTCTTAAAAGGCATTGGAGAAGCGAACGTCGCCAACCGCTTGATTTCGGCAATCGAGACTCGTCCCTCCCCACTCTGCTATCTCCATCTGCTGCAAGGTGGCGGAGCGGTCGGCGACGTTGCGGCCGATGCCTCTGCTTTCGGCTGTCGAGACTGGGACTTTGCCTGCGTGATAACCGGTGTGTGGCCCCGCAACGAAGATGGCACTGAAGCCGCACGATCTGCCGTGCGGTGGGTTTACCACGTCGCAGGGGACTTGCTGCCCTTGAGTAGTGGAGCGTACGGCGCCGACCTTGGGCCGGACCCCAGAGACGCCGCGCTGGCAGCCAGGGCTTTTGGGCCAAACCGACCGCGCCTGGCTCGTCTCAAACACAGCCTGGACCCGCGTAATGTGCTGGCTTACACCTGCCCGCTCCCGAAAGCGCCGATGAAACAGAAGCTCATCATTCTTGTCACGGGCGAAAGCTGCGCTGGCAAGGACTTTTGTGCCGACGTCTGGGTTTCCGTATTCCTCAGATGCACCCACAAAAGCCTAACGGCGCGTGCGGTCAGCATTAGTGATGCGGTCAAGCAAGAGTACGCGGCGGCTGCTGGTGCCGACCTGAGCTGCCTGCTTCGGAACCGTACCTATAAGGAGCAACACCGGCCAGCGTTGACGGCGTTTTTCCAGGAACAGGTGCGGCAACGACCTCAGCTGCCAGAGGAGCACTTTCTGAATGTGGTGTACGGCGCCGTGGATGTGGACGTGCTGTTGATCACCGGGATGAGAGACGAGGCCCCGGTCGCGGTCCTGTCGCCTTTGGTGCCAGACAGCAGGCTCCTGGAGGTTCACGTCCAAGCTAGTGAGCAGACTCGGCGGGTTCGCCGAGGGTGCCACGGCGGTGACGACGATGGTAACGTCAACAAGGACAGCACCGGCAGGTCGAACGGGTCGGCCCTGGATCCCCAC
>QQTW01001338.1_pt1 | contig 17107 bp, 17 predicted proteins | sample 1904831 | NCBI WGS metagenome assembly QQTW01 (sample SAMN09435610, study PRJNA476489) | Subsurface metagenome, whole genome shotgun sequencing project. | reverse complement strand
GGGCTGGCATTGACTCTCTGCCGCTACCGACATCTTGAGCTTCCACAGATAAGGCTATTTCTTGATTAACATTGTCAATGCTGAACTTGACTATGTTATTTTTCTGGTCTGCCAAAACAGCAATCCGCTCTAAGGCAGTTAGCAATTGCCGACGCTCAAGTGTGATTTGTCGCTGGAATTGACGCGGGATGAGTTGATGATAAGCTGGGTACTGACCTTCTAGTGTTCGGCTGGTTAAGCGTTGGTCTGCCCACTCAAAGATAATCTGTCCTTGGTCAAAATGTAGGGCTAGAGGTTCAGGAGATTGGCGCATTCCAATCATCCGTTCTAGTTCACGCAAGGCTTTAGCGGGTACAGTGACATCTAGTTGTAGAGGCAGATGCGGGGAGATTGCATCTTCCCGCAGACTGCCGTTAGATTGCGTTTGAGAGGCGTCAGGCATAATGCCCATCAAGGATGGAAATTCCACAACTGCTAACCGATGCCCATCGGTAGCAGCAAACTCTAGACTGCACTCAGAATCTTGATCATTTGTGGAAACTGAATGCACTTTCAGATGAACGCCACTCAAAACCTGCTTGGTTTCGTCAGCACTGGTAGCAAACAAAGATCCACGTAGTCCTTCAATCAAAGCTTCTGCCGGGAGATAGAGTTCTTCACCTTTTTCAATAACCGGCAGTTCAGGAAATTCTTCTACTCCCATGCAGCGAACTTGATAGCGCCCTGAGACAGAGGTCAGGGTAGCGCCTAAAGCGTTCCCTTCCACTTCAGCATCTAGGGTGATTTCTCCCCCTGGGAGACGCGAAACGATGTCGTTTAGCAATTTGGCTGGAAGGGTAATTTCTCCGCCTGTTTCTACCTCAGCTGGGAAACTAGTCCGAATACCCAGGCTTAAGTCAAAGGCTGTCAGGCTCACCTGCTGGGTTTGAGCATCCGCTGTCATCAACACATTAGCCAGAACCGGATGTGTCGGGCGTGAGGGTACTGCACGACTTACCAGGGAAAGGTTGGTATTGAGATCACTTTGGGTGCAAACTAATTTCATTGGAAGTTTAACTTGGCACGAATCTAGCTCAGAAGGAAATACTAACACCCTTTTTGGGGTAATTTCGACTGGACAAGATCATCATCAAAAAGACTACTATTTTATTAATAAATTATCTAGTAGTAGTAGTAGGGACTGTGGAAACTGTGGAAAAGCTTCACTAACCCTTGTGTAAAGATTGTTCTGGGTGATTTTACCTGTGGAAAAAATGTGGAAAAAGCTTCCCTTTTCCACATGGCGATTGTAGGTGAGGTAATTTTCCACTTATAGCCTTTGCCTTCCCACAATTTATTCAACACTTTTCCACAGAAAACTAGAAGTTTTCCACAAGCTAATGTTATTTTAATCATTCTTTAGGCTGTTGTTAAAGTTGACAACTACTGGCTTAGTAACGTCGGTTCTATGGTGTATTCTGAGGGCGGCTAGCCAGGTTAATGCGATCGCTGAGTTGGCGCAGCTTTTGAGCTAAAGCGGGATCACTATCTCGCAATTGAGCAATCTTGTCGCAGCTGTAGATCACTGTGGTATGGTCTTTGCCACCAAATTCTTCGCCAATTCTCGGTAAACTAAGATTTGTGTGGTGTCGCATTAGATACATGCCAATTTGCCGTGCCCAGCTGATTTCCCGACGCCGTGAGCTGCCCTTAAGGTCTTCGAGCAAGATATCAAAGGCATCAGCTATAACTGATAAAACTGCATCTGGAAAGACCTCTGCCTTTTCTACTGGTGGGTTTAAAACCGGCGTAATATTTTCTACAGTCATCGACAAACCCGAAATTGAAATATAAGCAACAGCCCGGATCAAGGCTCCCTCCAATTCTCTAATATTGGAAGTGTAATTGGAGGCAATGTACTCAATTACCCCTCTGGGTAGACGCATATTTTCGTACTCTGCCTTTTTTTGCAAGATTGCCATTCTAGTTTCCAGATCCGGTCGTTGGATGTCAGCAATCAAACCCATCGAAAAGCGAGAACATAGTCTTTCTTGCAACCGGGTAATCTGATTAGGAGGACGGTCAGAAGCTAAGACAACTTGCTTACCTGCTTCATGCAAAGTGTTGAATGTATGGAAAAATTCTTCTTGAGTGTACTCTTTGCCTTCAATAAACTGAATATCATCCACTAACAATACATCTGCTGCTCGGTAATGCTCCCGGAAGCTCTGCATACTATCTTTACGGATTGATGTAATTAAATCATTAGTGAACTGCTCGGTTGAGACATAAAAAATTCTGGAATCAGGACAAATTTCCAAGCGGTAATGACCAATCGCTTGCATCAAGTGGGTTTTGCCTAATCCAACACCACCGCAGAGAAATAAGGGATTAAACTCGCGCCCTGGAGATTCAGCAACAGCCAGGGAAGCAGCATGAGCCATGCGACTGTTGGAGCCGACCACAAATCTTGAAAACACATACTTGGGGTTTAACTCAGTAGGCTTGGGTCGGTTATTGGGTGTATCCGGCATACTAGGTTCTGTTGGCAGTGGCCAGGAGGCTTCTGTATCACTTGTATGAGTCATACCGTCCCCTCTCGCAACGGTTATTTGAATCTCAACCGGATAACCGAGAATATCTTGCACCACATCTGCAATAGTCTTGATGTAATACTTTTGTAGCCAATTCCGTGCAAAAGGGTTGGGTGTGCGAATTACTAAGCACTTGTTCTCCAGTTGCTCGGCACAGGCCGTCTTGATCCAGGTCTCAAAGGTAGGTCGCGAGAGCTGGATCTGTAAGCGCTCTAGTACCTGACTCCAGAGACTCTCAAGGGCAAATTCCACTGCTAACCACCTCTGCTACTAAGCTTCACATTATAGAGAACCAATTTAGCAAACCACACATAGCTTTAATTAAGAAACTTTTATCCCCTGATTTCCTTGCGCCCAAGAGGTAACAATCGGATCACGAATCCTAAGTGGCACTAGAGAGGTTTAGACTTAAGATATTGAAGCTGAGCCTTATTCATCAAAAATCGTATTATCCACCGCCCTACTTGCAACAAGAACGAAAAACAGATGAGGACGATACGCCGCAATATTAACTCAAAAGATTTTGATGCCAATCGTTCAAGGAGTCGCTATGACCAAAGAGGGAATAGGGGGTGGTCAACACTGTTAGCTGGGGTAGTAGCGTCTCTGAGTGGCTGTTCAATACCTTCTAATACTCTTCTGACTGAAAAATCTGTTTCTCAGCCAGCCATCAAGTCGCAGAATCAGACTGGCTCAGTTTTACCGATCAACCCCACAGATCCTAATTTTGTCGTTACAGTAGTGCAGAAGGTAGGGACTGCTGTTGTTCGTATCGATTCCTCTCGGACAGTAACTCGTCAGACACCATCCGATGATCCGTTCTTCCGGCGGTTTTTCGGTTCTGATCCGTCGGCACCGCCGTCTAGAAGGACAGTGCGAGGTACCGGATCTGGATTTATTATCAATGCCAGTGGTCAGATTTTGACCAATGCCCATGTGGTAAACGGTGCTGACACTGTAAATGTGACGCTCAAAGATGGTCGTAGTTTTGAAGGGCAAGTGCTGGGTGAAGACCGAGTGACAGATGTCGCTGTAGTCAAAATTCCAGCTAATAACCTGCCATCTGTTGCTTTAGGGAACTCCAGTGTACTGCAACCAGGAGAATGGGTAATTGCGATCGGTAATCCCCTGGGTTTAGACAATAGCGTTACGGCAGGAATTGTTAGTGGTACAGAGCGTACTAGTAGCCAAGTCGGTGTTCCTGATAAGCGCGTCGGCTTTATTCAGACTGATGCTGCTATTAACCCCGGTAACTCTGGCGGACCACTGCTAAATGCTCGGGGTGAGGTAATCGGTATGAACACAGCCATTATCAGTGGCGCTCAAGGACTAGGATTTGCCATTCCTATCAACACAGCGCAAGGAATTGCTCAGCAGTTAATTGCTGAGGGAAAGGTTGACCATCCCTATTTAGGCATCCAAATGGCAACTCTTACACCAGAAGTTAAGCAACAACTTTATAATGCCTCTGAGGGTCGTCTTAAGGTGGTAGCAGACCAGGGAGTTTTACTGGTCCGTGTAGTATCTGGTTCGCCAGCGGCTGTTGCAGGACTACGGGTAGGCGATGTTATTCAAAGCATTAATAATCAGCCAATTACCACGTCTGAGGAAGTTCAGCAGTTAGTGGAAAAAAGTACAATTGGCGAACAGTTACAAATGGAAGTGCAACGTGACGGGCGGTCCCTACAAGTAGCAGTACGGCCTGAACCTTTGCCCGCCCAACCAGAAAGTTGACAATAGAAAAGGGTGTAGGAAGAGATTTTTATGGCTGAAATACTGCAAGTTATTCAACTCGGTGATCCATCACTGCGCTCTCCAGCCCTGCTGGTGGAAAATATTCGCTCAGAGCGTATTCAGAAGCTGATTGATGATTTGATTGCAACAGCGGTGGCGTCGAATGGAGTCGGAATTGCTGCGCCTCAGGTAGCTGTAGGCGATCGCTTGTTTATTGTGGCATCTCGTCCTAATGCCAGGTATCCTAATGCACCAACAATGGAACCCACTGCTATGATCAATCCCAGAATTCTTGCTCACTCAACTGAGGTGGTGAAGGGATGGGAAGGTTGTTTGAGTATTCCAGGGATTAGAGGGCTAGTTCCCAGACATCAAGCGATTGAAGTTGAATACGCTGATAGAGATGGCAGATTGCAGAAGCAAGAATTGACATATTTTGTCGCTAGGATCTTTCAACACGAGCATGACCATCTTGATGGCGTTGTGTTTCTAGATCGGCTAGAGAGTATGCAAGACATTATGACCGAGCAGGAGTACCAAAAGCGAGTTGTACCTGAGTCATCTGAGACAGGAAGCGATCGCTTCCAGTAACTCAGCTGTCGTAAATGGTTTAGCAAGATAACCATTTGCACCCAATTGCCCCCGACTCAGGACGTCTTCAGTAGTTTCAGCAGTGAGAAAGATTAAGGGAATGTTTGCTGTAGTAGGGTCTTGACGTATGGCTCTCAAAACCTCGTATCCATTAAGTTCCGGTAATCTCACATCACACAAGATCAAATCGGGAACAATTTCTTTTGCCAACTGCAACCCGATCTGACCGTTATTAGAACCAGTCGCACTGAACCCCCTTGTATTCAGTAGGTTCAGAATACTTTCACGAATAAGTTCTTCGTCTTCAATTACCAATACGTTTGCCATCAATTGCTTTTTGAACGTTTAATTAAGGTGCGACGACAAAAGCGGTGGCGAGTGCAACTTTACTTTCAAGCTGCTTGTATTAGCCCTTTAGCATTTTTTTACTCTGTTTCAGCTGCTTCCACAGACATTTTAGCTGTTCATATGCCTGCTCAGGGGAAAGCTTGCCTCCAGTCTCTAGAGCTGAGATGTAGGAAGCTCTCTGAGAAAACTCCTGTAGATTGGCATTAAATGCCAGATTTTCTGGCGTAAAAGCTCCGTAGTAACGACTCCGAGGGTAGAGAAAATTATCTTTACTGGCCTGCTCAGGGTTTGTCATAGCTACCTCTCAGTGAAATTGAGTTGCAAATATTAAGAGTCGTCTTAACCTTTGCTTAACCTAAGTTTAACCTAGTTTTCTTGTTTTGAGGATAACTTTTATTAATGTTTTGAACAGGCACAAGTAATACCACACAGTTGTTAGAGAGTTTTTGAGCTTGACATCTGCGCTTGTGGAATCCAAGTGCCATGGAACCCATAAGGCACTCGAGTCGGAATGATGATGCGAGCCACCGGCTCAGAAGTCATGTCCATAGCGTTCACCAGCACCAGTTCCGAGGTTTTTTCCACCTCATCGTAGACGAAGGTAAGCAGCCAACCGTCATCCTCGGCAGTAGCACCAGATTTTGGCACAAACACTCCCTCACCTCCATAGCGCCCCGGTCCAAATGAGTGATACTGGGAGCTACCAGTGAATAGGTCATACTTGAGCAAGCCATCGAACAGAGGCATAGAACTTGCTGCTGTTCGTGCTGTATAACCATATCTAGTTGGACGTCCCAAGTGTTGCTCATTCACACGCGGAAATTCTGAGGGAATATCATCTAATGGCCCGTCGATTACAATGCCGGTACTGAGATTGAACCGCCACCGGTGCAGATGGGGGATGTTACTCTTGCTATCGCGCGAAGCAGTTGAAGCGTCAAGCACTGTAGTGCCATGCATGTGACAGCCAATCAGGACGACTTCGTCTGCCGATTCATACGCATTAAGAGTATGAAACATGTAGCAGGCAGGTGACTCGAACCAGCGAATACTACTGTTATTTCCGTGGCGAGGGAGAATACCGAAGCGACTGGGTAGCTCTGACTCAAACATTAAAGCTGGCTCTCCCCTTTTCATGCGTTCCCATCGGAATGTTAAAGGCAGATCCATAAAAATGGTGTAATGTTCAGTGATAGCAAAATCATGCATCATTACTCCTACTGGCAAGTCAATTGGCTCTGTCCGCAACAACTTCCCTTGAGCAGAGACAACGCTGTAATGTAAATGCGGTGGTTTAACCGGCGAGTAGCCAAAAAACATCATCTCACCAGTTACTGCATCTACTTTGGGATGAGCTGTGAAGGCTGATGCTAACTGATTTTCATAGGTGTAGGGACCGACTGTCTCTAAACTGGGTAGCTCGATTTGGTGCGGATCACCTCCTTCCCAAAGCGCTAAAAGGCGACCGTCATGCCACACTAAGGCAGTATTAGCAGTGTTCTTAGATGGGCCATGGGGATTATCTGGCTGGGGTGGCTCCTGTAAACCTGTCCAGATGGCATGATTGGCTTCGTGTTCAATCTTCCAACCGCGTGTACGTACATAGCGGTTGCGATATTGTGCTATTCCGTCGCTAATTTGCACCCCATGTAGCATGCCATCACCATCAAACCAATGGTATCGGCCCAAAGGTGGGAACTGAGGATTGGGGCCGTTGCGGACAAACATCCCACATAAGTCACTGGGTAGGTCACCTATGACTTGGAGCTGATCCGTGGTGATTTCTGTGTGTACAGGGGCAAAGTTGTCGTCGAGATAAGGATTGACTGCTGTTGTCGTCATATGTTGAATAAAAAATGGCTAAAGCCCATTGGCTTTGTTACTCACTTTTTACAAGTTTAATTAAATATTTAACTTAGTTGGGTACGAAACTTGTTGATACTAACTGTTAGTAGAACGGTTGCAAAGACCAAGAGAGCAAGGGCATTTGGCCAGAGTACCTCGAGACCAACACCCTTCAGCAGCAATTGGCGTGTGATAGTGACGTAGTGACGCAAAGGATTAAGCAGCGATAAGTATTGCATGAGCGGGGGCATGCTCTCCACTGGCGCGATCGCACCAGAAAGCTGAATCAGCGGCAGAGTGACGAAGAAGGAAGTGAGCTGGGCTTGCTGCTGGCTACGTGAAATGGTTGCCAGCATGATTCCTAACCCAATTCCCACAAAAATGAAGATACCTGATAGAGCCATGAAAAGCAGAAAGTTACCCCGAAAGGGGACTGCAAACGCTAGGCGACCCACACTCAGCGCCAGGAGGGTATCACCAATGAGTAGCACGAATATAGGCACGATTTTGGCCAACAGAATTTCCACGGCGGAGGCTGGGGTCATCAGCAACTGTTCGATCGTACCGGCATCTTTTTCGCGTACTACTGTATCCGAGGCAATCAGTAAGCTAATCAAAGTCAGAACTATTCCCAACACCCCAGGTATAAAGAACCAACTACTAACCAGTCCAGGGTTATAAAGGTAGCTAATTTGCGGTGACACGAGAGCTGCTACTTGATCGGGATCAAGTTGAAGACTGTATTGATTGACGATTTGAGTGATGTAGCCACTAGCAATTCCGGCGGTGTTGGCATCGACCCCATTCACCAAAACCTGAACTTCAGCAGTGACATCTTGGCTCAAATAACGATTGAACTCTGGTGGGATTACTAGTCCAGCAGTAACAATTCCGTCCTGTACCTGCTGACTGAGGGCTGCCAAACTGGTGTTGTATCGGTCAGCTTTAAAGACACTATTCTCGGTAAAGGCAGAAACCAATTCACGACTTGCAGGTGTATTGGAGTAATCAAGAATCCCCATTTTAATATTGTTTGCACTGGGGCTAAGGGCAAAGCCAAAGATCAGCATTTGCAAGGTTGGTGGGAAGAGCAGTAGGGAAATCAGCTGTTTATTTCTGAGAATCTGACTGACTTCTTTGGTCGCCAAGGCCCAAAATCGGCTTCCAGACAAACGATCGACGAATTTGATAGCCATTGAAGAACAGTTTGACTACTCCGGTAGTTGCATACGGTTTAATGCGGCCTTGGAACCGTTAAAGAGCATCACACACAAAAATGCCATCACTAGGGGGCTATACCAGATTCCTGGCCAACCTGTTCCCTGTACAAAGGCATCGCGGGCGAGTTCAATAAAGTAGCGGACTGGCAGAATATTGGGAATTAACGATAAGGGAAAGGGAATATTTCGCAATGGATAGATGAAACCAGACAGCAAGAGGGACGTCAAAAAACCAATAGTTGAGATAACTTGGACAGCTGCACTCTGAGTACTAGCCCGACACCCGATTTGGATGCCAAACAGTACACTACTCAGTAAAAAGATGGGGGTACCGATCAGCATGGGAGTAGGGTCACCGGCAAAAGTCAGCCCAAATATCAGCGAACCAAGACTCATGATGACAAGTGCCTGCGCTGTGGCAACTAGGAAATAGGCAAGAGTTTTACCTAGTATGAGTTCTACTGCACTCAGACTGGAGGCGTAAACCTGGATAATAGTACCCTGCTCTTTCTCACGCACCATGGCAATTGTTGACAAGAGCGATGGATAGACCCAGAGAATGACGGCATAAACCCCAGGCACGATATAGAGCGATTCCTTCCGCCCCGGGTTGAACCAGAGACGCGAACGGGCAACCACTTTGGCAGTGCTTGTGTTTAACCCTGAGCTAGTTAAAAAGAAGTTAGTTGTAGATCTGATGTTACTGGCACTTACTCGGGCGTTATTGACATCAGTGCCATCAACCAGGACTTGAACCGTGCTAACGTTATCTGCTTTGATGCGGCGCTCGAAATCAGGTGGGATCACCACTGCCACTTTAGCGAACCCCCGAGCAATTGCATCACGGGCAGGATCAGTACCAGTCCACATGGTGGAGGTAAACTGGTTGGTTGCAAAGAGACGTTCAGTGTAGGCACGGCTGAGTGGCGTCTGGTCATAGTCCTGAACCACGAGAGGAACATTTTTCGCCTCTAGCCTAACGGCGAAGCTGAATATTATTAACGTTGCAATAGGCAACACAAATGCTAGTGCTAAGGTAAGGCGATCGCGTCGAAATTGAGCAAACTCTTTACTGCATTGAGCCAAAACTCGTTTCATCGCTTCTGTGACCTAGAAACAACCCCGATAAATGTATCTTCTAAGGAGAAGGGAATTGGTCTGAGGGAGTAGATTTCTATTTCAGCTGCAGAGAGAATTGATTGCATTTGAGGAATCTCTACCTCAGGGCGATCTAAAACGACGTGTAGGCGATCGCCAAAAATCGACACTCGCCAAGGTTCGATATGGGCTTTAAGCAGATCGGAAGCTGCTTGAGTTGTTGCCGTACGCACCTCAATCAGCTTACCTGGTTGTTCGGCTTTGACCTGGCTAGGAGAACCTTGGGTGACAATCACACCGTCTACCATGAAGCCCATGCGATTACAGTGTTCAGCTTCTTCTAAGTAGTGAGTAGTCACCAGCACTGCTGTCCCCTGGCGAACGAAATCCTCAATCAACCGCCAGAACTGACGCCGGGCGAGGGGATCTACTCCTGAGGTTGGCTCGTCAAGAAACAGCACTTCTGGTTCATGCATGACAGAGGCACCAAAGGCTACCCGCTGCTTCCATCCACCCGGCAACTTCCCGGTAATCATTTTTTCTTGCCCGATTAGACCACAGGTGGCAAGAACCCAGTCAATCTTGCTACGGCGTGCCCTTTGAGGGACTCCGTAAACACCACAGTAAAATTCCAGGTTCTGGACAACTGTTAGATCATCATAGAGGGTGAATTTCTGGCTCATGTACCCGATGCGCTGCCGTAATTCACTGCTGCGTAGGTTGCCGCTCTGACCAGCTAGGGATAGTTTGCCTCCACTTGGTGGTAGAAGACCGCATAGCATTTTGATAGTAGTAGTTTTGCCAGCTCCGTTCGCGCCGAGTAAACCATAAATTTCGCCGTAACGAACTTCGAGGTTGACGTTTTTGACTGCTTGGAAGCTTCCGAAGACTTTGCTTAGATTTTGTGTATAAATAGCAACTTCACTTTTTAGGTGATCTCTGGCAGGACGCAAACGTGGAAAGACCAGAAACTCCGGATCAGAACCTTGCTGACGCAGGCGAGTTACAAAGACATTTTCCAGTGTTGGCTCAGTGCTATAGCTGCTTTCAAGTTCCAGCTGGTGGTCAGCGAGAACGGCACGAATTTGAGCTTCACCAGTCTGCAAGTTTTTTACTAGTACATCTAGCCTATCTCCGAACGTCTGGACATCAACGATTGATGTGGGGCAGACGGTATCAGCTGAGGCTTCTAGTAGGGCATGTTCCGCGACTTCAAGTTTACTGGTACGAATCTCTAAGCGTTTTAAGCCAAGACCTTCCTGCAATTGGGCTGGGCTACCGTATGATTGAATTTGTCCCTCGTGCATTAATGCCACTTGATGGCAACGCTCTGCTTCATCTAGGTAGGGTGTCGCAACTACGATTGCTACTCCTTCTGCAGCCAAAGCGGCAATCACATCCCAGAACTCCCGACGCGATACCGGGTCTACTCCAGTAGTTGGCTCATCAAGCAGCAGAATCTGGGGTTGGGAAACCAAGGCACAGCAAAGTGCTAATTTCTGCTTCATGCCGCCGGAGAGTTGTCCCGCTAAACGGCTCCCGAATTTATCCAGACCCATCAACTGCAAATACTTGATGCGGCGCTGCACAAACAGGTCGCGGGGAACTTCACGCAACCCGGCGCTATAGCGCAGATTTTCATCAATGCTGAGGTCCATGTAGAGTGAGAACTGCTGGGTAAGGTAACCGATTCCTAATCGAGCATCTCTGGGTGGTTGACCTAGTATCTGGACATCGCCGCTGGTGGCTTCCATAACCCCAGCCAGCACCTGAAAAGTGGTCGTCTTCCCCGCCCCATCCGGACCGATCAGCCCGAAGATTTGGCCCCGGAGAACTTCAAAATCAATCCCATGTAATGCTTCAAATTTTCCGTACTGCTTGTACAGACCCTGCACCTGGATAACTACATCCTCCAAAGGTGACGGGGTAAGGGGCTGATAGGGTGAAATTATTTCCTGCTCTTTTATATATGTCATTTGCCGGACTCCGGCTGTATGATAACTTCCGCATCTGCAGGCATACCCGGTTTGGCAAAGCCAGCAGGGTTATCAATCGCAAGTTTGACGCCAAAGACCTGTTTAACACGGTCATCGCGGAAGTAAATATTCTCAGGTGTAAATGATGCTTGAGTATCAATGGCGGTAACTCTGGCACCCAACGGTTGAGTTGGTGCAGAATCAAGAAAGACTCTAGAGCGCTGACCAACTCGGACTTTGCCGATACTACCCTGTGGAATGTAGCCCCGCATGTAAACTGTATTGGGATTAATAACCGTCAATAATGTCCTGCCCAGCGTAACCACTGCGCCTGGTTCAACGCTGCGGGTAGTCACTACCCCATCAATTGGGCTGATCACGTTCAAGTCAGCAACCTGAGCTCTGATCTGCTCCCGTGCGGCGATCAAATTGGCAACATCACCTCTGGATGCTTGCATTTCCGCTCGAGTTTGGTTTAGTTGAGCGCGCAACGTGTTAACCTCGGCATTTCTTATGCTGGGATTGAGCGCGGTGGCTTTCGCCTGCACCAGCGCGCCCTGAGCTGCAGTTACCTGCTTGCGGGCAGCATTCACAGCAGCTTCACGGGCACCGAGAATAGCGCTGGCAGTTTCAAAGGTCGACTGAGCCTGGTCAAACTCCTGTCGATTGACTGCTCCCTGCTCGACTAATTGTCTGTAGCGATCGCGGTCGACACTGGCTAGTTTCAATTCTGAAGCGGCCTGTTTAACCTCAGCCTCAGCTTGGGCAAGCTGTGCCTCGTTTTGGGCAATTGTTGCTTCCGCTTCATAGATCTGCCCCTGTGCATCTCCTTGGGCTTGTTGCTGGGTGAGCTGACCCTCGATGATCTGGCTTTCAAGTACATTTATTCCCAGACTCGTCTGACGTTCTCGTTGTTGGGCAGCAGCAACCTGAGCTGACGCTCCTCGTAGCTGAGCTTGGATCTCTGCGTCGTCGAGCCGGACAATAACTTGCCCTTTACGAACCTGATCCCCTTCCCGTACAGCAATATAATCGACCCGGCCTGCGGTTTTGGCACCGATGTTTGTTTCATAGCCCTCAATCCGACCGCTCAGCCTGAGTGCCCCCGTGTCGTTTTCTGCTCTAGCGTTCAACCAAGACCGAAGCCCTAGCCCTCCACCGATAATCAGTAAGGCTATTGGTATGAGAATGCGGGGATTGAATTTGCGCTTTGACTTGGGTACTTCTTCCGGATGTCGAGCGCGTTCTTTGATGGGGGGAGAACCTAACTGGGTCATAGAGGGAGCCGTTGGTAGAAGCCACAACTGTGGTTTAAATCCGACTTTAACATACTAGACGGTTTAGTTTGATTAAGCAAGCTCTTTACAAAACTTTAATATTTAAACAATAACAAACAACAGACTTAAATGAGGAGTTCTCCCGTTCGTTATCTAGACTGTGCAGTATGATTTAAGATATTTTCACACGGCTCTAGCACCATGTCCGTTAATTCCTCTCTAGAACAGCCTTCGCAAGGCAGGCCAGTAGTTAATAGTCGGTCGGAAGTAATCAGCAAAGCAGACAACGCAAAAGCGGGTGCTTTTCTGAAGCGTGAGCAGATTTTACAGGGAGCTACACGTGTTTTTCTCCAACATGGCTATGCTGGCACTAGCATGGACCGGGTAGCAGCCGAAGCGGGTGTTTCTAAACAGACTATCTATAGTCACTTTCAGGACAAGGAGGGGCTTTTTACTGCCCTGATAGAGCGAGTAACAACCCGCCAAATTCGAGCTGAGCTTGGTTCTGAGCTATTTCAGGGTGAGCCAGCTGTCCTACTGCGCAAGATAGCGCAAGGATATTTAGGAAAAAGGGATGACCAGGAGTACTTATCCTTATTTAGGGTGGTGATAGCTGAGTCGGCACGCTTCCCAGAACTAGCGCAACTTTACACGCGTACAGTCATTGAACCGCTTTGTCATCGCTTAAGTTTATACTTTGAGTCTCGTCCAGAACTAAATACCCCAGATCCAGAGGCAGCCGCTCAAATTTTTCTGGGTTCTCTGACTACATTTATCTTGTCTCAAGAACTCCTCTACGGCAAGGACACCATGCACATGGAGAATGAACGCTTGATCAATAGCTTGATGGAGCTGTTTGAACAAGATTCCTGATTAGCAGTTATAGCGGGGCGATCGCTGCTAACCCTCACAGTCTAAACTTTAGGGAGGTTAGATGCGGGGGATTTTTGCTGTTTCAATACTATGGACAAACCTTCTAATTTATTACTTAAACTCAGTCGGCGTCTTTTCGACGAACTAACTGAACAGGAAAAATTTATTGAGGCATTAATTCATCCCCAGCCTTTCCATCCCTGCATTCTTTGGTGTAAGGAAAAACCACCTATGCCATCTGCTGTTGAGCCGACTTCCTGGCAACCACCATTTGTAGACCGTTTATCTTTAGGAGCAAAACCGGGTCAACATCCTCTGCATGAAAACGGCTATTACTACTGTCTGGACTTTTCCTCCGTCTTTGCTGCTTCTAGCTTGGTAACGCTTCAGCTACCAGTACATTCAGTTTTTGATATGTGTGCCGCACCGGGTGGTAAAAGCATATTTGCTTGGAGAGCCTTGCAGCCTGAGTTACTCATCTGTAATGAAGTCATTGGTAAACGTATTGGCATGCTAGTTTCTAACTTGAAGCGGTGTAGTATTAATCCAAGCATTGTGCTGAGTAAAGATTCAAACTTTCTAGCAACATTAATTAATCGTACAAGCCAATTGGTTATAGTGGATGCTCCTTGCACAGGTCAATCGTTACTAGCAAAAGGTGGTAAGGCACCAGGATGTTTTCATCCGACTGCTGTTAATAAAAGTGCAAATAGACAAAAAAGAATTATAGCAAACTCAGCCCAGATAGTTGCACCACAAGGCTATCTGGCTTATATGACTTGTACATATTCACCTGAAGAGAATGAACAGGTTGTGGAATGGTTCTTGGAACGGTTTCCCCAGTTCCAACCGCTAGTTATTCCTCATTTGGCAGCATATCAGTCCCATCTTGCTAGTATTCCTTGTTACCGAATGTGGCCTCAGGAAAGATTGGGAGCTGGGGCTTTCACGGTTTTGTTAAAAAATACTGAGGAGGGAGAGGTGAACCAGCTAGACCATACTGTTTTAAGTGAGTCTAGGGTTTTTAGTGTGTTGGAAAAGGATTTGAACCGCCTCAGCGTAGCGTCAGCCGTAGGCGAAGGCTTTAGCCGTTAGCGCTTTAGCGCGTTAGGCGCAGAGGACGCCGAGGAGTTTTAAGACACTATTTCAAAACGCTCTGCTGAAAAGGTTTAGGACGCTTTAGGTTAACCAGGGTGTCAGATTATCCCTCCTTGAGCATCCACACAAGAGTGCCCAAAATCAGTTCGACCGGAGGAAGTGGATATTCATTCAGGTCGATTGTCACCGATTTACCCTCTAGCTTCAGAAACTTCCATGCTGTTCCACTGCTGACTGAACCGTAAATGACCGGAATAGTCACCCCATTTGCCTCATTGAATATTTGAGCAGCAACCATCTCAGCGATACACTGACCAAGTCCCCCGTTGAGGTTTTCCTTCTTCGCCTCCACAATGACAACGGTAGGTGCCTCAATCTCAAGCTGAGTAGGCGAGCGACTAATCAGAAAATCGCAAATGCCATTCAGTCCTAGTGTGGAATCAACTGTAAAGTCCTCTCCTGAGAACAAGCTGACCTGACGGTTCAGCAATCGCCGCACCCCAGTCAGGACCGGATTGATGATCCACTCAGAGCGAGCTTTCTCACTGCCCCTTGCTAACACCAGAGGCAACCCTTCCTCCAGTTCCCTCTGAAGCAAATCGTCTGGCTGTATAGGCGAAATTCCTGAGAGAAACTGCCCGTTTTCATGAATGGTAATTGCTAGTTCCCTACGAACTTTTTTGAGATTAAATTCGCTATAAGCCATATGCACTAGTTACAATTAAAATTCATAAATATATATTAGATAGACAGAGGTGTAGAGTGTGAGTGCTATAACCGTAGTATTTGACTCCTCTGGTGGATTTAATCTTCCAAAAGGTGGCGATGCCAGCAGAGCTGGCTTGCCTCTTCAGGCTCGCTCCCCTGATACCAGCTGGGTAAGACTAGACCGCCGGCAAGCATTGACTTCTGAGCAAAGACGCAGATTTCTTGCTTTGTGTCCCGATTTTGTAATTAAGTTGCGCTCTGAGACGGATAGCATCGAAAAACTGCAAGACATGAGTGCCGACGCTGATCAACGAGAATAAGCTGATGCAAATCACGATCGAACTCCCCGACGACATTGCTAATCAATTGCAACTGCAACCCACTAATGTTTCTCGTCGAATTTTAGAGCTGATCGCGGCTGACCATTATCGTCAAGGTCGCATTGGAGCAGCCGAAGTCCGCCGAATGCTCAACTTCTCCTCTCGTTGGGAAACCTACGAATTTCTCAAGCATGAAAAAGCCTACTTACCTTACACTGAAGACGATTTAGAACAAGATGTCCAAGTCATTCGCAACCTGCTAGCTATGGAATGATTGTTATCTCTAATACTTCTCCAATCAACTACCTCATTTTGATTGGGCACATTGATCTGCTCCCTGAACTGTTTAAGCAGATCATCATTCCCCAGGCAGTTTGCAGTGAGCTATCTGACTCGGTAGCACCTTTAGCTGTTCAAACCTGGATTGCTACACCACCCGAATGGCTCAAAATTCAACCCGTAAATCAGGCTTCGGATGCAATCGTCGATTTGCTTGACCCTGGAGAACGTGCAGCTATCCTCTTAGCCCAAGAACTCAATGCAGATTTACTTTTGCTGGACGACATGAAGGCACGGCGTACTTCGATAGATAGAGGCTTCGCCATAACGGGTATCCTCGGAATTTTAGCTCAAGCAGCAACAATGAAACTCATTGATTTACCTGCTGCTGTTCAAAACCTTCGAAACACATCGTTTTGGGCATCTGATAGTTTGATCCAAAGGTTATTAGATAAGCAAAGTTGAAACGTTGTTGTGTAAATCACAACACGCTAACAAAGTTAAAGTCTACGTGCTGCGCAATCGGGCTAACAAATCTATGGAGCCGACCATATCAAGGTTATCTGGATATGAGTTAAGGCTTACTTGACATATTCGTATACAGATTTCTGTTTATTTGATGATTCCACTTATTGTATGACTTGGAGAGGTCTGAATTATCTCAGTAATTTCACTCTTTCCATCTACGGGATGATGATTCATACAATACATTAAAATACCTTGATCTTATTGAATGAGAAACACAAGTCAGCTGTTCCCGCAGTGCCAGAATTTGCAAGAACAGGTTGAAAGTTTATTGCAGCTGTTCCATCAGGAACCGTTACTGCGAGCCCCAAAAGGGGCAACACATGTGACACAAGACACCACCTCAGTTCAGTCCTCTCTTAGCAAAGCAATTTCCCCCACGTTCGAAATTGTCTTTGCTGGTGCCTTCAGTGCTGGTAAATCAATGCTGATCAATGCTCTACTGGAACGAGAGTTGCTGTACAGCGCAGAAGGACACGCCACTGGAACAGAGTCTCAGTTCCGGGATACTACCAGGGTTTATAAAACCAGTGGTCTACTGGGATTTTATGGTAGTCAGATTCAACTGAGATCTTGCACCAGGACTGAAAGCCTATTAGTGAAAGGATTACAGCAGGCGTGGGAAGTATGAGAAAAAAGTAT